>Ga0209525_1000080_pt1 | contig 32176 bp, 29 predicted proteins | sample JacPin_JW_Ref_O1_FD_187958 | JGI IMG/M metagenome (GOLD analysis project Ga0209525, IMG submission 187958) | Forest soil microbial communities from Algoma, Ontario, Canada - Jack Pine, Ontario site 1_JW_Ref_O1 (SPAdes) (version 2) | ecosystem: Environmental > Terrestrial > Soil > Boreal... | reverse complement strand
TTAGGAGTTCGCACTAATCCCATGTGGCGGTCTTTCATTGCAGTGGCCGTGGGCGGTGCGCTGGGATGCCTGTTCCGCTGGTATCTCGCGATATTCTTGAACCGTTATTTCCCGGCGATCCCGCCGGGTACGTTGGCGGCCAATTTGATTGGCTGCTACGTCATTGGCGTGGCGATTGCGTTTTTCACCACCTACCCCACCTTCGCGCCTGAGTGGCGGCTCTTCATTACCACGGGATTTTGTGGCGGCCTGACGACGTTCTCTACATTCTCCGCTGAGGTGGTCATGCTGATGCAATCCGGCCGATCGATCGTTGCGTTGGGTGCTGTAGGTGCGCACCTGATCGGTTCCTTGCTGATGACCTTCGCCGGCATCGCCACCGTGGCGTGGCTCAAGGGTTAGCCCCTCAGTGCCTAGCGCTCGCGCCTGGCAATCGCGACAGCCTGCTCAAGTCCCGCGACATCGTAGACACCGTTGATGATGTGCCGGCCCACCAGAAGGCCCGGCGTACCGCGAATGCCCAGTGCCCTTGCTTCGGTATCGTTTCGCTGCAGCAAGGCGTTGATCGTTGCGCCGTGTGAAAGCGCGTCGGCTTTCAGTTGGACCATGTTCAAGCCCGCATTTCGCAACAGCGAATCGACCTGAGAGTCGGACGCGAGGCGCGCGGCCGCCATCAACGTGTCATGAGCGAGCAGATACTTTCCTTGATAACCTGCGGCCAGAGCCGAGCGCGCCGCGTACGCTGAGACATCGCCCAAGATCGGCCAATCCTTGTACACCAGCGAAACCCTTGCATCGGCCTTTAACAGCCCCTGCAGCGCGGGCGCCAGCTTTTTGCAAAACGGACAGTTGCAATCGAAATATTCCACCAGGATGACGTCAGCGTCAGCCGCTCCGACTGCCGGCGTGCCCGGATCGCGCAGGATGGCAATCTCAGCACTTTTCGGCACGGCACCCATGTCTTCGGCAATCGCCGCCGAACCGCCTACTGCGAGCGCCAGCAACCCAATACCGTAAAACCAGCCGATCCAACGTGTTTGCATTTGGCCGATTATTGCAAAATCGACGCTTTTGGTCGCTTGTGATATATTAGTTAGAGACCTAACCATTAGAGATCTTTCAATGAGCGATTTGGAAGAACGATTCAGCGATGCCCTGCACAGCACGTCCCGGTCATGGCGCCAAGCAGTCGATCGGAAACTGAAGTACTTAGGTGTCAGTCAAGCCAGCTGGATGACGATTGCCATCGCCGCGAAGGCGCGCTCCCCGCTATCGCAGTCGGAACTGGCCGATAAATTGGCCGTCGAGGGCGCCACCATGGTCGCGATGATCGATCGCCTGGTAAAAGCGGGCTTGGTCAACCGCGAAGCCTCGACCACTGATCGGCGCGTGAAGCGCGTCATCCTCACGCCGGCGGGAATGAAGGTCTACGAAAAGGTGAAAGCCGAAGCGGCGTCGCTGCGAAAGGAGCTGCTGGCCAACACCGATCAAAAAAAACTGCTGATTGCCACTGAGCTTCTCGAGGGCTTGCAAGGAATCATCGACAAAGCTCCATGAACCGTCCGCTCAATCGGCCGATGATCACGCTATCCATCATGCTAGCGACGATCATGCAGACGCTCGACAGCACGATCGCGAATGTGGCCCTGCCGCACATGCAGGGCACCCTGTCCGCCTCTCAGGATCAGATCGCCTGGGTGTTGACCGCCTATATCGTCGCCGCCGGCATCGCGACGCCGGTCACCGGCTGGTTGTGCGATCGCTTCGGCCAGAAAAATATTTTCATGGCCTCGATCACCGGTTTCACGGTGGCCTCCGCATTGTGCGGAATGTCGAACTCGCTCGCGCAAATCGTCGCCGCGCGTCTTCTGCAGGGAGTCTTTGGTGCAGCGCTCGTGCCCCTTGCGCAAGTCGTGCTCATGCAGATCAATCCCCGCGAGAAGCAAGGCCAGGCGATGGCCGTGTGGGGCATGGGCGTCATGGTGGGGCCGATCTTGGGTCCCACATTGGGCGGCTGGCTTACCGACAGTTATAACTGGCGCTGGGTATTTTTCATCAACGTGCCCATCGGAATCATCGCGTTTTACGGCATGTGGAGATACATCCGACCGGACCCAGGCGGAAGACACGCGCGCTTTGATTTCTTTGGATTCGCGACTTTAAGTCTCGCCCTCGGCTCCCTGCAGTTGTTGTTGGATCGCGGACAGCAGAACGATTGGTTTTCCTCCACCGAGGCCTGGATCGAGGCCATCGTGGCCTTCATCGCGGCGACCTACTTCGTGGCGCACACCGCCACGACGCCGGCGAAGCTGTCCTTTCTCGATTACCGGTTGCTCAAGAATCAAAACTACGTCACCGGATTGCTGTTCATTTTCATCGTTGGTCTCGTGCTCTATGCGACGCGCGCACTGATTCCGACGATGCTGGAGAATTTGCTCGACTACCCGGTGGCGACCACCGGTCTCGTCACCGCGCCTTCCGGCATCGGCACGATGTTGGCCATGCTGATCGCGGGGCGCATCATCGGCAAGGTGGACCTGCGTCTGACGCTGTTGGCTGGATTTCTGATATCGGCTTTCGCACTGTGGCAAATGACCGGCTACTCGCTCGATCTATCGCAAAGCGACATCATTTGGCCCGGGGTGATTCAAGGCTTCGGCACGGGCTTGGTGTTCGTGCCGTTGAGCGCGGCGACCTTTGCCACCTTGAGTCCCGAGATGCGCGCGCAGGGCACTTCCATCTACAGCCTGGTTCGCAATATCGGCAGCAGCATCGGCATCTCGTTGGTGCAAACGCTGTTGGTTCGAAACACCGTCATTGCACATGCCTCCTTGTCCGAACGCGTGACGGCGGGCAGCTCCGCCTGGCACAACCCTGCGGTGGCCGCAGCCTTTGACGTGCATGTTCCGGCTGCTGCAGCCCTCCTCGATGGCGCAGTCAATCAACAGGCCGCCATGATCGCCTACATCGATGATTTTTGGTTCATGCTGTTTTTGACGCTGCTCGTCGTTCCGCTTCTCTTGCTGATACGTCCGCCCCGCGGGCCGGTCACGGAAGATCCGCAGGCCGTGATGGACTAGCGCCTCGGCGCTCAATTTCACGCGCTCTAGCGATGGGCCGCGAAGTCCTGGGTCCAAAACACCGCCGAAGCCGTGTGTAGATTTTCCGCATAGGCAATGCCGATCAAAGTGAATCGGCCGTCCATGATGTTCTCGCAATGCGCCGGGCTCGCCAGCCATCCTTCCGTCACCTGACCAGGCGTCATGGCGCCGGCCGCTATGTTTTCACCCACGATGCGATGGTCGCCGAAACCAGCCCTTTCCACGCGCACACTGGGAGTGCTGCCATCGCGCCCGCGATGATCGAACGCGTCGTGCTCTGCCATGTCGCGCGAGTGATCCAGCGCCGCCCGCGTGAGCGCCGGATCGAGCGCCAGAGGGGCGACGGGCGCGAAGTATTTTCCGCCGCAACGGCGGCCCGCGGCGCGCGCCGCATTGACGAGATCGAGTATCGCGCCGCTCACCGAGGCCGCGTCGCCTCGCGCCGGGAGCACTACGGGGGCGGCGACGATCATCCAGAGCTCGCGCCCGCGCTGCTCGGCGCCAAACTCGCGCATTCGGGGGTCTTGCAGGGTGCGGCAATCGCGGGCGATGAGCATGCTTTCGATTTGCGCATCGTTCGTCGGCCCGGAAAGATGAATCGCAGCCGATTGCGCTGCGAGGTAACCTGCGCCGGCGATGGCACCCTGCAGCGTCGCGCCGTGGGAATAGCGCTGCGCGGCCTGCTGCAGCTGCAGGTTGTAGAACAGCGGCGTGCGCAGCGGCGTGCGCAGCGGCGTGCGCAGCGGCGTGCGCGCCGCTCCGCCTGTGCCGGACGCTCCGCAGCCTTGCAAACGTGCCGCGTTCGCGGCGCTGAGCGGCGCAGAGTGCACCGTGACGGCTGCCAACGATCCAGCCACACAGAGCAGCGCCGCCAGCCCGCGGCCCCGGGATTTTTGGCGGATCGCTACTCTTTTGCCTGCTTAGCCGTTAGCGGCGCGCCACCGGGTTCTACGCTCGGCGAACCGGCCAATATTTTCGCCGCCTTGGGCGCGGCCCAGCGCTCGATATCGTCAAACAGCGTGAATACCGCCGGAACGATGACCAGCGTCAACAAAGTCGAAGTGATCAAGCCGCCGATGACCGCTATTGCCATGGGACGCCGAAAATCGCTGGCCTCGCCCAACCCTAGGGCCACGGGCAACATGCCCGCCACCATGGCCACGGTGGTCATGACAATCGGCCGCGCGCGCTTGTGGCCCGCTTCGACGATGGCCTGCAGGCGGTTTTTGCCGGCGCGCATCTCTTCGATGGCCATATCCACCAGCAAGATGGAATTCTTTGCGACGATGCCCATCAGCATCAGGACGCCGATCATCACCGGCAAGGAAAACGGCGTGTTGGTCAGGAACAGTGCGAACACAGCGCCGCCCAGCGACAGCGGCAACGCCGACAGAATGGTGATCGGCTGAAAGACCCGTGCAAACAGCAGCACGAGCACTGCCAACACCATCAGTACACCCGCCGTAACGGCGATGACGAAATTCGAGACGAGCTCGTTCATGAATTCGGTATCGCCGGTTTCCACCAAGCGCACACCCTGCGGCAGGTTCTTGAGTGTGGGCAGCGCGTGCACCTTGTCGTTTGCCGTTCCGAGCTGCACGCCAGGCGCCAGGTCCGCATCGATGTATAGGCGGCGGCTTTGATTGTAGCGCCGCACCGACGAGGGCCCTTGGCCAAAACTGATGTCGGCAACCGACTTCAAGGGCACGCTGGCGCCCGTGCTCGTCGGCACGGGCAGATTTTCGAGGGTGGTCAGGTCGCGCCGCGAGCGCTCCGGCAGACTGACGCGGATCGGAATGGTCCGATCGCTCAGCGCAAACTTCGCGCCGTTTTGCGGCAGATCGCCCAAGGTCGCGATGCGAATGGTTTCGCTGATGCTTTGCACGCTCACGCCCATTTGCGCGGCGAGATCCAGCCTGGGATGCACCACCATTTCCGGCCGCGGCATATCGCCGTTGATGCGCGGTTGGCGAATTTCCTGCAAGCCGCGCATTTCGTCCAGCAATTTATGCCCGGTACGTTCCGTCAAGACCGGATCATCGCCGACCAGGTACAGCGTGACATCGCGTCCGCCGCCAAATCCGAAATTTTGGAAGCTGATATGCGCGTCGGGAACCTGATTGAGCAGCGGCATCAGGCGCTGCTCGATTTCCTTGGTGCTCGCCTTGCGTTGGTCGCGCGGCACGGTGCTGATGAACACTGTCGCCTGGCGTACCTCGGCGGAATCGGAACCGATGAATTCCACCACATTCCTGATCTCCGGTTGCTTGCGCACGATGGCCGTGGCGGCCGCGGAGACGCGTGCGGTGTCCTCGAGCGTGCCACCCGGCGGCAGTTCAATATTTAAAATCGAGGTGGAAAAATCCTCCGGCGGCGCAAAAGCCTTTGGCAGCAGCATGCCGCCGCCAATCGACAGCGCAAAAAACAAAGTGCCGAATAAAATGGTTTTCCAGCGATTGGCGACGCACCATTTCAGGACTGCGACATAGCCGGACATGATTGGACCATCGTCCCGATGCGGAATGGCGTCCCGGCTCAACGCATAGGCGGCCAGCACCGGAGTGATCATGCGCGCCACCAGCAAAGAGATGAACACGGCCGCGGCGACCGTGAGACCGAATTGCTTGAAGAACTGGCCGCTGACGCCGCCCATGAAGCTCACCGGGAGAAATACGGCGATGATGGTGAAGGAGGTGGCGACCACGGCGAGTCCGATTTCATCCGCCGCCTCCATCGCCGCGCGGTATCCGCTCTTACCCATGCGCATGTGCCGCACGATGTTTTCGATTTCAACGATGGCATCGTCCACCAGCACGCCGGCGACCAGCGACAGTGACAGCAGCGTGATCTCATTTAAGGTAAAGCCCATCAACTGCATGAAGGCAAACGTGGGGATTGCCGACAACGGAATGGCCAACGCCGAGATCAGGGTGGCGCGCCAATTGCGCAAGAACAGCCAGACGACGGCCACCGCCAGGATCGATCCTTCGATGAGCGCTTCCAGGGACGAATGGTAGGTATTGATGGTGTGCTGGACGGTGGTGAATATCTGCTCGAAATGCAGGGACGGATTGTCTTTTTGAATCTTCAGCAGTTCCGCGGTCGCGCCTTCCGCAGTGCTGACGTCGGAAACCCCTTTTGACTTGTAGAGCTGGAATGCCGTGGACTGACGCCCGTTAAGACGCGCCAGGCTGCGCGTCTCGGCAACGCCGTCGTGTACGTCGGCAATCTCATTGAGCCGCACCGACTTGCCCCCGGGCACGATGATCAGCGTGTCGCCCAAGGCCTCGGCCGACTTGGCGCCGCCGAGCACTCGGATGGCCTGCTCGCCGCCGCCGACCTGGGCGCGGCCGCCCGTCGCATCCAAATTCAACTGCCGCAGCTGCTCATTGACCTCGACCGCGGTCAAGCCCAAGGCCTGGAGACGAGCCGGATCTAGCTCGACGCGAATTTCCCGATCGGCGCCGCCAATTCGCTGCACCTGCGCAATTCCGCGCACACCCAACAGGCGTTTGGTGATGGTGTTGTCGATCGCCCAACTCAACTGTTCCGGCGTCATGCCGGTGGTCGTGACGGCATAGATGGCAAAGGTGCCGCCGTCCGAATCTTGCCGCTGTACCTGCGGTTCCAGGATGCCCTGCGGTAGGTCGGCCCGCACGCGGGCGATTGCGTTGCGAACGTCGGTCACCGCCCGATCAATCGGCGTGGCGATATTGAATTCAATGCTGATGTGAACATTACCTTCGGTAATGTAGGTTTGCTGATGGTGGATGTTGCCGATGCTGGCAATGGCGCCTTCCACCTTCTGCGCGATCTGCGTTTCCATTTCCGTCGGCGCCGCGCCCGGTTGGGAGATGTCGACGTCTATTTCCGGAAACGAGACATCCGGATTGTTGTTGATGGGCAATCGAATGAAGGCCACTATTCCTAAGAAAAGCAGCACCACGAACAACACGATGGGCGGCACCGGATGGCGAATCGCCCAGGCGGAAATATTTTTCATGACGTGCCTGCGGCCGCCACGACCGGTTTCACGGTCTCTCCTTCTTGCAAGAATGCGCCGGCGGTCGTCACGATTTGGTCCTTGGGATCGATGCCGTCGGCCACGGTCACGCCGCTGGACACCATGCCAGTCACCCGCACCGCGCGGCGCTCGATCTTGCCTTGCGCATTGACGATGAGCACATAGCTGCCCTTATCATCATTCAGCACCGCGGTCTGCGGTAATACCGCCCGCTCGGCATTACTGACCGTCACTTCCGCGCGCGCAAAGGCGCCCGGCCGCAGGTTCGGATCGGGGGTCAGGGAGACCTTGGCGGTGCCAAGGCGGGTCGCCGGATCGATGACGGCGCCGAGAAGGCGGATCCGGCCTTGATAAATCTTGGAGGTCCCCGTGAGTTTCACATCCACGAGTTGTCCCACCTTGAGCAGCGGCAAGTCCTGCTCCGCCACTTGGCCGCGCAACTCGGTCTCGCCGTCCTTGGACAAGCGAAACAACGCGTCCCCGCCCGCCATGGCCGTCTGCCCCACTTCCACATTGCGGGTGAGAATGATGCCGTTGGCCGGTGCGCGCACATCAGCTCGAGCCAGTCGGGCCTGGGCCTCCACAAGCTGCGCGGCGGCCACTTTGACGTGCGTCGCCGCGGTTACCGCGCTCGACTTGCGCTTTTGGGTCTCCTCGGCCGACAACGCGCCCGAGGCGCCGACCGCCTGGGCACGCTGATATTCAGCCTGCGCCAGATCTGCCTCGGCGCGGGCTTGATCGAGCGCCGCTTCCAAATTGGTGACCTGGGGCTCGAGCACCGAATTGTTCAAGTGAGCCAGCACCTGACCCTGTTTCACGTGATCGCCGGCCTCGACATACACCGCGGTCACACGGCCGCCGTCGCCTTCGACGCCGATGGGCATGTCGTAGCGTGCGCCGATGGTGCCAATGATGCTGATGGTGGAAGGCACCGTGCTGACGCCGATCTGTGCGACGGAAACTGTCGGGATGGCTGAAGCGACGACTTCGGGTTTTGCCAGCGCCTGCGTGAGACGCCATGCCACCAGCGCGATCACGATCGCAATCAGCAGGCCGCCGACCAACCACGCGATCGGGCGCCGGTTCTGCACCTTCGCCGTCGCGGTCGTTTCAGGTTGTTGATCAAACAAGATAGTACTCATGACACCACATCCCAGGGATAACTTCCTTTGTCCAAGATGAATCCAGCCAGGGTGTTCATCTCTTCGTCCTCATTGCGCTGCGCGCGCCGTATGTTGTTCGCCATGCGCCGTTTCGCCTGCTGCGCGAATACCCGCGCGATGACCACTGCCTGAGAACCCTGCTCGCCCGGCGAACCGGCCAGCGTCGCGGCGCGCGACAATACACAAAGTCCCACGAATAGATCAATGGCAATGTCGGCAACCCTCTTGAGCGCGTGCTGCCGATCTGCAATGGATTTGCCATACTTGCGCAGCAATACATCGCATGTCCTCGCCAGCTCCACGGTATACCTTTCGTAAATACCCGCGGGCTCAGTCAAAAGTTGCGGCATGGACGATAATATTTTGTCGCGCCCCACCCCCGTCGCCTGGGTCAAGCGCCTCTCCGCATAGTCGGTTAGCACCCCGAATCCTTTAATGGGGTTATTGAAGATGTCGTCAACCGCCGCCTTCATATCCCCTAAGGACTTCCCTAAGTCCTTGAGGCCTGACAGGGCTATATACAGCCTCAGGACCTCATTGGTTCCCTCGAAAATCGACAAAATCCGGCAATCGCGGGTGATTTGCTCGTAGGGGTATTCCCGCATAAAGCCGCTGCCGGCGGCGATCTGCAGGGCCTCGTAGGCGCTGCGCTGCAAGGCCTCGCTAGCAAACACCTTGCTGATGGCCGCTTCCACCGAATAGTCCTCACTACCGGAATCGATGTAATGGGCGACCATCCAGACGACGCTCTCGGCGGCAAAGCAATCGAGTGTCATTTGAGAGATTTTCTCGCGAATGAGACCAAATTCGGCAATGGGCTGGTTGAACTGCTTACGGCTCTGCGCTTGGGCGCTCGACAGCGCGATCAGCGCCTTCATGCCCCCGACGGCGCCGCCGCCCAAACCGGTACGACCGTTGTTCAAAATGGCCATCGCCACCTTAAAGCCCTTGCCCTCCACGTCGAGCACGTTCGCGGCGGGCACCTGAACGTCTGCAAAATTCACGGTGGTGGTCGAGGAGGCGCGAATTCCCATTTTGTCCTCATGCTGGCCGTGGCTGACCCCCGGCCACTTAGCTTCCACCACGAAGGCGGTGATCTTGCCCGCGGGAGATGACGTGCGTGCGAATACCGTGTAGAGATCCGCAATACCGCCGTTGGTGATCCATATTTTCTCGCCGTTCAAGGTCCAGGAGCCATCCGGATTCTTCACGGCTTGGGTGCGAATCGATGCGGCATCCGAGCCCGCGCCGGACTCCGTCAGACAGAACGCCGCGATCATCTCGCCGCTCGCGAGCTTCGGCAGATAACGCGCGCGCTGTTCGGCCGTGCCGAACAACAGGATTCCCTTCATGCCGATGGAGCTGTGAGCGCCGATGGTGAGCGACACAGAACTGTCATGCGAACTGCTCTGGCTCAAAACCCGTGCATAGCCGGCGTTGGAGAGTCCGAGACCGCCATGCTCTTCCGGAATGATGAGTCCGAAGAGGCCCAAATCGCGCAGCCCTTGAATGAACTCCGCCGGCTGCTCGGCCTCGCGGTCCCAGCGTTTGAAATCCTCGCGCTTGGGTCCTAGAAACTGATCGATGGCATCCACCATCAACCGTAAGACCTCTTGGTCCTTATCGCGTAGCGCGGGGTAGGGAAACAACTGATCCTCGAGGATGCGCCCGGAAATGAGGCCTTTGGCGACGCTCATAGGGGAATCCCTTACTCGGCGACCCGGTCGATCACCAGGTCGAGCGCGCCGTCATGGCCCACATCGTAGGAGAGCTCGCCATACAGATCGCCCGCGGTGGGAATGGGCCGTCCGCTGAATGACAAACGTGCGGTGATCGAGACCCGCTGCCCCGCCACCAAAACGCGGCCCGGCATCATGGAATCGGCGGCCGACAATTGCACCTGCGTACCGATGGCGTCGCTCGTCAGACGTTTGGCTGCCAGAGGCGGCCCACGACTGTCGGGCTCACGAGCGAATACGAACAAAGGTGTCTCCGGTTTCAAGCGCGATTTTAATGCAGGCGCTATGCGTATATTGACAGTGACTTGTGCCGCTGCCGACCCCTGTGGACTCGCGCTCGTCCCCACCGGCGACGCATTCGTCCCCGATTCTTCCGTGGAACCCAGCGATGCGATGCGCGCGTCCAACATTTGTTCGATTTGCTCTGGCGGATGCAAATCCTTCAACGCCTGCCAGCGGCTGCGCGCCAGGGCGCGATCGCCCCGGGTTGCCGCCGCGAATCCGCCGTACAGCAACGCCTTCGGATTGTTCGGCTCCAGTTTTAGCGCGTCCTCAAATAACTTCGACGCCTCCGGCGAGATCTGTCCGCCGGCGCGCAAACTGATGGCCTCGCCCAGACCCAACGCGGCTTCGGTGCTCTCGGCGCTGAGACGATGCGCGCGATCATAGGCGTTCACAGCATCGTCCATGCGCTGCAAAGCCAGATACGAGCGCCCGAGCATCAGCCAGCCCGCCAAATCGTTCGGATCGTCGCGCATGTGCTGCTCGAGCTTCGCGACCATGGCGAGCACGTCTGGAGCGGGCATCGACTGCGCTTGTATGGGTGCGTGCCAATTCCAATTCGACCACAAGGGATACAGACCCGCCGCGGCGCCCGCCAGCAAAACGGCCGCCAGCGCGCCGATGATGCGGCTCTTTTTTTCACGCAGCAGCGGTAGCGCGACGAAGGCGGCGGCGATCGCAGCCATGAGAGCTGCGACGATGAGAAAGGCGCTCATTCGTCGATCGGCATGCGCGAGCGTTGGCGCACGACGCGGTAAATGATGAGGCCGCCGAGCAGCAACATGAAGAAAGGCGCACCCCAGATGAGCGCGGTCTTCGCACTCAGCGGCGGCGCGAAACGCACGAACTCGCCGTACCGGTCCGTCATGAATTTGAAAATGGCATCATCGCTCCGGCCGGCGACAAGCATTTCACGCACTTGCCGGCGCAGATCCGCGGCCAAATCCACATTAGAGTCCGCAATCGATTCGTTTTGACATACCAAGCAGCGCAGTTCCTTCGTGATCCGCTCGAATCGGGTCTGCAGCCGCGGATCCGGCAGCTGAGCATGATCGTCCCAGGTCGCCGATGCTTGCTGAGCGAGAGACGGCGAGGCGCACAGCACTAGCGACGATGTCAGCAGCAGCGCGGACGTCAGCAGCGCGCGAAACCGAATCATGCCCCGCTCCGGGCGGCGGCGATGCGCGGCAAGAATTCCTTCTCCCAGACCTCTTCCGTCATCGGCGAAATGAACTTAAAGATTATTCGCCCGTGGCTGTCCACCAAGTACGTTTCCGGTGCGCCGTACACGCCCCAATCGATCGCGGTGCGGCCGTCGCCATCGAAGGGCACGGCGGCGTAGGGGTTGCCGAGCTGCGTCAGCCACAGCTTGGCCTTGTCTTGATTGTCCCGATAGTCGAGTCCAATGATGGGAACCACATGCTGGCGAGCGATCGCCAGCAACTCTTCCTGTTCCTCCCGGCAGGCCACGCACCAAGTGGCCCACACATTGAGTACATAGACCTGGCCCTTGAGCGCCGCAGTGCTCACGGTGCGCGTCGGATCGAGCACATCGGTAAGCGCGAACTCCGGCGCCGCCTTGCCGATCAGCGGCGAGGGCAACTCGTGGATGTCGCGGTTAGGGTTCAGGCCAAACGCGAACAACACCACCAACGCGACGAATGCCGCAAACGGCAGCAAGAACTTCCACATCAGGCGGCGCCCAGTTCCGGGCGCGGATTCGGCGGAGACACGGCTCCCGGAGCGGCAACCGGCACCTTGACCCGGTAGCGGCGGTCGGTCGCCGCGATCAATCCGCCGAGCGCCATGACGATTGCCCCCAACCAGATGTAGCGCACCAGAGGCTTGTACTGAATGCGCATGCTCCAGGCATCCCCGCCCAACGGGTCGCCCATGGCGACAAACAAATCGCGTGCCCAGCTCACCGAAATGGCCGCCTTGCTGTTGCTGGTTTGCTGCACCCAGAAATGGCGCTTCTGCGGCAGCAGCACCGTCACGGGTTTGCCGCCGCGGGTCACCTCGATCGTGCCCTGCACCGCGTCGTAGTTGGGTCCGCGCACATTGGCGGCGCTCACGAATTTGAAATCGTAGCCCGCGATCGAAAAGCTGCCGCCGGGCTTCAGGGCGACGTCCTTCTCAATCTTGTAGCTCTCTACGCCGCTTGCGCCAATCGCAAACAGCCCGACGCCAAAGTGTGCGATCGACATCCCTAAGAGCGCCGCGGTCAGCGTTTGCTTCTGACGCAGGCGGCGCAAGGGTTCAAGCGCCGCGGAGAACATGATCCAGAAGCCGAAGCTGAAACCGACGAGACCCACCAGATGAAACTCTTTGAACACCAGCCCTTGGATCGCGACGGACAACAACACCGCGGCGGCCGCCAGCCACCACAGCGGCTTGGCCGCAACCGTCAGTTTGCCGCGGCGCCAAGCGGAGTGCATGCCGATCGCCAGAAACACCATGAGAGGAAACATCGGAACCAAAAACATCAGCGCGAAAACCGGCGGTCCCACCGATATCTTGCCGATCCCCAGCAATTCGTAAACCAGCGGCGACAAGGTGCCCCAGAGCACCAGGGCAGCGACGCTCACCAGAATCACGTTGTTGACCAGCAGGAAAAACTCGCGCGAGTACAGTTCAAAACCACCCGGCGCGTATAGCTTCGGCGCCCGCCACGCGTACAACGTCAACGAGCCGCCGATGGTCAGCACCAGAAAAGCCAGGATGTAGAGACCGCGGGTCGGATCGGTGGCAAAGGAATGCACCGACACCAGGACGCCGGAGCGCACCAGAAAAGTACCCACCAAGCTCAGTGAAAAGGCGAAGATGGCGAGCAGCAGTGTCCAGCTTTTGAAAATGCCGCGCTTCTCGGTGACGCTCAAAGAATGGATCAGCGCGGTGCCCACCAGCCATGGCATGAACGAGGCGTTTTCCACCGGATCCCAAAACCACCAGCCGCCCCAGCCCAATTCGTAGTAAGCCCACCAACTGCCCAAGGCAATGCCGATGGTCTGAAACATCCAGGCAAAAATGGTCCAAGGCCGGGTCCATTTGGCCCACGTCTGGTCAAGCCGCCCTTCCAGCATTGCGGCGCAGGCAAAGGCAAAGGCCACGGAGAAACCCACGTAGCCCGTGTAGAGCATGGGCGGATGAATCGACAGCGCGAAATCCTGCAGCACCGGATTCAAGTCCGCGCCGTCCTGCGCGGCGGGACTCAAGCGTAGGAAAGGATTCGAGGTCCACAAAGTAAACAGCATGAAGCCTGAACTGATGAGGCCCATGACGCCGAGCACACGGCTGGAGAAGGTCAAGGGCAGCGCGCGGCTGAAAGCGGCTACCGCGACGCTCCAAATCGAAAGAATCAGAATCCACAGCAGCAACGAACCTTCGTGCGCGCCCCACAGCGCCGCGACCCGGTAGAACAGCGGCAATTGCGAATTGGAATTGCGCGCCACGTACAACACCGAAAAGTCATCGTTCACGAAGCAATACACCAGACAGGCAAATGCCATGGCGACGAACACAAATTGGCCCGTCACGGCCGGTCGCGACACCGCCATCCACGCAGGCTTGGCCTTCCAAGCACCGGCCAAGCCGAAAAACGCCTGCGAGACGCTCAGGAGGAAGGCCAAGATAAGGGCAAATATTCCTAATTCGGGTGCCATGACGTTGCTCCGTTAAGTGCCGCCCGGACCGCGGGGCGCCGCAACCGACGCTTGTTTGTTCTTGAGCGAGGCAGCGACTTCCGGCGGCATGTACTTCTCGTCGTGCTTCGCCAGCACTTCGTCTGCGACGAAGGCGCCGCTTGAATTCATCGTTCCATGCGCGATGATGCCTTGACCCTCGCGGAACAAATCCGGCAACACGCCGGTGTATTCGACGGGAACTTCGTGGGCGAAGTCCGTGAGGACGAAGCGCACCTGCAGATCACCTGGCTTGCGCTCGACGCTGCCCTTGACCACCATGCCGCCGATGCGAAAACGCTTGGCGAGCGGCGCGTTGCCCGCGACCACTTGGCTGGGATCGAAATAAAACATGATGTTCTCGCGCGAGGCCATGACCGCCAGCGACACCGACGCGGCCACCCCGCCCAAGATGCCGAGTACCACGTACAAACGTTTACGGCGCGGCGTCATTGCGCTTCACTCGCAGCCATGGCCAGCGCCCGGGCGACCTTCAGTCGCGCCGCATTCAGCGAGCGGCGCGCCGCCCATAGATTCCAGAGCAAGACGACGCCGGTGATACCAAAACAAGGCCACACATAGCGCGCGTAGCCGCCCATGGACCAAAAGCTGCTCATGACTTGATAGCCTCCCGCACCCAGGCCGACTGGCGCTCCCGATTGAGCACCTCGCCTTGCACCCGGATGCACAGCACCGCACCGTAAAACAACATGAAACCCAACCACATCGACAGCAGTGGCCAGAGCATGCTGCCCGGCATTTTGGGTCCCTCTAGTGTAACAATCGTCGCACCCTGATGCAGTGAGTTCCACCAAACGACCGAGAAGTGCACGATGGGCACGTTCACCACGCCCACCACGGCGAGCAGTGCTGCCGCGCGATCGCCCTGCGCAGGATCCTCGAACGCTGAGCGCAGCGACATCACGCCTACATAGAGAAACAGCAGAATGAGTTCGGACGTCAGGCGCGGATCCCAGGCCCAGTAGGTGCCCCACATCGGTTTGCCCCACAGCGAGCCCGTCACCAAGGCCAGCAGTGTGAGCGATGCGCCGATCGGAGCGGACGCCGCGGCGACGGCATGACCCACCTTGATACGCCAGATGAGTGCGACCGCGCTCGCCGCAGCCATGACGGTGTAGACCGTCACGGACATGATCGCGGCCGGCACATGCACATAGATGATTCGAAACGCATCGCCCTGCTGATAGTCGGGCGGTGCGAAACCGAGCCCTGCGATCAGGCCATAGCCAATGGCCAAGGCCGCCGCGCCGAACAGCCAAGGCCTGAACGAAGCCGCCACGCCGAACACATAGGGCGGAGAGGCAAGCTTATAAAACCAAGTCCACATGAATTCTCTACCGTTATTCCATCGTGATGCGCAGCGCCGCGGCCGCCGCGAACGGCGCCAAGGTGCACGTGAACACACAGAGCGCGGCCAAAAAATACAAAGCCCCGGCCACACTCGTCCCAGAGACTGCCCGCTCGGTCGCCGCCGCGCCAAAAATCAGCAGCGGTGTCGCCAGCGGCAGCACGATCAACGACAGCAGCACATTGCCGCGGCGCAGACCGATCGTGAGGCCCGCGCCGATGGCTCCCAACCAACTCAAGGTGAGCGTTCCCAGCGCCAAACTCAGCAGCATTGTCGCAAATGCCTCGATGGGAATGCCAAGCGCAGTTCCCACAATCGGGGAAACCACGACCAAAGCAAGGCCCGTCACCAGCCAATGGGCGAGGGTTTTTGCCGCTACAATCAAGGTTAGACCGTGCCCGCTCAAGGCAAGTTGCTCCAAAGTGCCGTCATCGGCGTCGCTTTTGAACAGGAAATCCAGGGACAAGAGCGCCGACAGCAGCGCCGCCACCCAAAGCACACCCGGCGCGATGTCTCGCAACAGCGACAGCTGCAGGCTCAATCCCAGCGGGAATAGCGTGGTGACGATGAGAAAGAACACCAAGGGCTGCAACAGTTGCTCCGGGCGCCGGAAACTGAGACGCATTTCTCGCTGCACGATGAGCCAAAAGGCCTGCCAGGCGCTGACCGTCACGAATTGAGTTCCAAACGGCGCACATCGCAGGCCAGCGCCAACTCCCGGTGCGCAACCACCAGGGCGAGCCCCCCGGCCGTCACGTGGGCCTGCAGCAGCTCGGACACCAACTCCGAGCCTGCGGCGTCCAGATTTGCGTAGGGTTCATCCAACAGCCACACCGACGCCTGCATCGCAATGACCCGCGCCAGCGACACCCGGCGCCGCTGGCCGGCAGAGAGCACCCGTGCCGGCAAGTCCGCACAGGCGGCAACCTTGGTCCGGTCCAGGGCGGCACGCAATTCATCGGGCTGGCAGCGGCGCTTCAATCCCACCGAAAAGCGCAGGTTCTCCAGCGCGGTGAGGTCGCCCTTGAGGGCCGGCTCATGCGCAGCGTAGGCCAGGGCCGCTTGATATTCCGTCCTATGGGTCGCAATGGACTGGCCGCGCCAGCTCACCGAACCCTGTTCGGGACGCAACAAGCCGCTGACCACTCGCAGCAAGGTGGTCTTGCCGGTGCCGTTTGGACCTGACACATGCAGGAGCTCGCCGCGACTGATATGGGTACTGACCCCCTGAAGCACATGACGATCGCCCCGCCAAACGTGGATTTTGTCGACCGAAAGACCGTCTGGGGCGATGCTCATGTGCGCGTGAGCTTAACTAAATCAAAGAGTTGAAGCTACCTATTCAGGCGCTTTTGATCATAAGAACGCCCCTCGGCAGCGTGCGCCAGCCCACAAAATTTACCGGTTTGGGTCCAACCAGCGGCCACAAATCGGGCACTCACGATAGAACTTTTGGGTTGCGCGAATGGGACTGGAGGGTAGATTGTCTGCACAAGCGTTGATGAGCGATCCGGTCTCGAACTCGCATCTGCACCGCTTGCCTCTGGTAACGCTGTACCTGACGGAGCGCTGCAACTCGCGCTGCGTCACCTGCGATTACTGGCGTCACGGCCGCGCCGACATGAATTTCCAGGCCGTGCAGCGCCTGCTGCCCAGCCTCGCACGATTGGATACGCGGGTCGTTCTGCTCTCGGGTGGCGAGCCTCTGCTCAATCCGGAATGGTCCGCGATCGCGCAAGCGCTGCGCGTGGCGGGGCTCAAAGCGTGGTTGTTGACCTCTGGATTGTCTTTGGCGAAGCACGCAAAGCGTGCCGCCGAGCTTTTCGATGCTATTACTGTTTCGTTGGACGGCACAGACCGGCCCACTTATCAGGCAATTCGTGGGCTGGACGCGCTGGACAAGGTCTGCGAAGGCATTCGCGCCGCGGCCCACCACGGCGTGGCGCCCGGAGTGCGAGTCACCGTGCAACGCGCAAACTTCAGGCAGCTGCCGGCTTTTGTTTCCCTGGCGAAAGAACTCGGCGCGCGCCAGGTGTCCTTTCTCGCGGTGGATGTCGCGAACCCACACGCCTTCGGGCGCACAGATGACTTCAGCGGCGATTTAGGGCTCTTGCCTGCGGATTTACCGGTGTTCGACGAAGTGCTGCGCACGATGGAACGCGAGCATGCAGAGGATTTCCACTCCGGATTCATCGCCGAAAGCCCGCAAAAACTGCGCCGGATTTTGCAATACTTCGCCGCCATTCGCGGCGCGGGCGAGTATCCTCCCGTTCACTGCAACGCACCGGAATTTTCCGCGGTCATAGGCGCGACTGGGCGCGTGCAGCCCTGCTTTTTCATCTCGGGTCCGGCCGATGCCGCGCGCGGCGAAGGCCCGGCGCTCGATGATCTTTCGAGTGCGCTGAACGGCGAGCGCATGAGAGCGTTGCGCGGTTCAATTCGCGCCGGCGCACGCGCCGAATGCAAGACCTGCGTCTGTTCGATGTGGCGGGACACGGATAGTCGGGCGAGTTTGATACTTTGATGGATGTCGTTGCTGAAACGCTGGCTGCCTATCAACGTTGGGCGCCCCTCTACCCGCCCGTTGCGCACAATCCGCTGATGCGCGCCGAGCAACAGGCCATGCTGCTTTACTGGCCCGAAGTGGCGGGTCGGCGCGTTCTCGATCTCGCCTGCGGCACCGGCCGATATTCAAGATTGCTGGCCGAAGGCGGGGCCGCCGATGTGATCGCACTGGATTTCTGCGTGCCCATGCTTATGCAGGTTCCAAACGGACGCCGGGTATGCGCCAGCATGATGCAGCTGCCCTTCGCCGCCGGTACCTTTGATGTGGTGATCTCCGGCCTGGCGCTGGGTCACGCCACAGATATGCATGCGTGGATGACGGAGATCTCGCGGGTGCTGCGCAGCGGCGGTACATTGCTGTATTCGGATTTCCACCCGGATGCGGCGCGCGCCGGCCTGACCCGGTCGTTCAAAGACATCGACGACGAAACTTGCTCGGTGCCGCACGCGCAGTATCCCGTGACCGCGCAGATTGAAGCGGCCAAGGCCGCGGGCCTGCGCGTTGAATTCCTACACGAAGTACGCGTGGGGATCGAGTTGTGCGAGCCGTTCGAGAAATGCGAAGATTTTTACCGGCGTTGGCATGGCCTGCCCATCGTGCTGGTGCTACGAGTACACAAGTGAACCTTACCTTTATCAACGCACAATTTCGCGGCGGCCGCATCGGCAGTCTGCGCGTCCGCGGCGCGCGCATCGCGGCTCTTGATGTGGAACCGGCGCCGGCGGATGCGGTCATCGATCTGCAGGGCGATCGGTTGTTGCCGGGGCTCATCAACGCGCACGATCACTTGCAGCTCAATAGTTTGCCGGACCATGAAACATCGAAGTTTTATCAACACGCGCGCGATTGGATTGCGGAAGTCGACGGGCGGCGCCGGACCGACCCACAGTTTGCCGCCCGCGCCTCCGTGGCTCGCGATGAACGATTGCTCTTCGGCGGCGTTAAAAACCTGTTGAGCGGCGTCACGACGGTTGCCCACCACGACCCGCTCTACCCGTTCCTGACCGACGCCGGCTTTCCCGTCGCCGTGGTGCGCGACTATGGGTGGTCCCACTCGCTCTACATCGACGGCGAGCGATCGGTGGCCGAGTCGTATCGCGCAACGCCGAGCGCCTGGCCGTGGATCGTGCACGCCGCCGAGGGCCAAAATGATGAAGCCGCGGCGGAGTTCGATCGTCTCGACGCGCTCGGCTGCCTGGGGTCCAACACCTTGCTGGTCCATGGAATCATGCTCGATCAAGGCCGGCGCGCTCGTCTGGTTGCAGCGGGAGGCGGGCTCATTTGGTGTCCTTCCTCGAATATGCGCTTATTCGGCAAGACCGCGCAGGTCGCCGATCTCGTTTCCAACGAGCGCGTCGCCATCGGAACCGACTCACGCTTGAGTGGCTCTCGAGACGTGCTCGATGAGCTGCGGTTGGCCGCAACACTGGGTGGATTGGACGAAGAAACCCTGGAGAGTTTGGTGACCCACAGCAGTGCCGCGCTCCTGAGTCTTCCTGACAGAGGTGCGTTGCGGCCAGGCCTGCGGGCCGATCTATTGGTGCTTCCCGCCGAGGCGCGTCTTGGGGACACAACCCGATCCAATGTTCGTCTGGTGATGATCGACGGCCTTGCACGATATGGCGATGCCGAATACGTCATGCGCATGCGCGCATCTGCGGAGACGGAATGGGCTCAAGTGGAGGTAGACGGTGTGCCGAAGATACTCGATGGAAACCTTTCCAAATTGCTGGCCGGCGCCTCTACGACTGAGCCGGGACTAGACTTGGCGCACGTGACTGGGAGAGCAGCATGAGCGCAAAGCGGCTCAAGGTCGTGCTCTACAACCCGCAGGCCGTATTTTTCACGATGCCCCTGGCGTTGCTGGCCATCGGCTCCGAGCTCGATCCTGAGGTTTACGAAGTGATCACCATCGATGCCAGGCTCGACACTGACGCCGAAAACACGGTGCTATCGCACCTTGCCGATGCTCTCTGTCTTGGCGTGACCGTGCTCACAGGCGCTCCCATTTCGGACGCGCTGCAGATTTCGCGTGCGGCAAAGCGCGCTCGTCCGGACATACCGGTGGTCTGGGGCGGCTGGCACCCCTCCATGTTTGCCAAGGAATGCCTGCTGGAGCGGTCGGTCGACGTGACAGTGCGCGGTCAGGGTGAAGAGACCTTTGCGGAGATCGTGCAGAGGCTTAAAGATGGGCAGACCTTGCTGGGCTGCGAGGGCTGCACGATCAGGCTACCGGACGGGTCAATCCATGAGAATCCGGCGAGAAACCTGGCGCAGGTCGACAAATTTCGCGCCCACGATTATGGACTGATTCCGGTCGAGCGCTATTTCGAACTCAAGGGCAAACGCCAGCTCGATTTTATATCCTCGCAAGGTTGTAACTTTCGCTGCGCCTTCTGCTCGGACCCTTTCGTGTATGGACGCAAGTGGGTGGGGCTTGAACCGGTTCGCATGGCGCTGCGCCTGAAGGAGCTGTGGGACCGATATCATTTCGACGACGTGAATTTTCAGGACGAGACGTTCTTCACCAAGGCAGCCCGGGTGGAAGCGATGGCGGATCGAATCGTCGAGTCCGGCATGAAAATAACCTGGGCCGCAACCATGCGTGCGGATCAAGGAATCAGGCTTCCCGACCATGTCTGGGTGCGATGCAAACAATCGGGTCTGCGGCGCCTGTTGGTCGGCGTGGAGTCCGGCTCCAATGAAGTTCTGAAACGCATCCGCAAAGACATCAAGATCGAGCAGGTGTACGAAGTTGCTGAAAAGATGCTGAAGTTTGGCATTGCGGGGCATTTCCCCTTCATCGTCGGCTTCCCGGACGAGACCGACGCCCATATTCAGGCCACCTTGGATTGCGCCAAACGGCTGCGCTCGATGAGCCCGGACTTCCTCACCCCGATCTACTATTTCAAGCCCTACCCCGGCAGCGCGCTGGTGATCGAGGCGGTCGCGCGCGGATTCCGTCTGCCGGAAACGCTGGAGGCGTGGGCGCAATTCGACTATGTGGCCGGGGAACCGGGGCCGTGGGTCTCGCCCGAAAAGTTTGAGCTGATCGAGCGGTTCAAATTCTTTCACGAGCTCGCCTGGAAGCGCGTATCGCGGGGCAAGCGCTTCTTGCAGCGGCTCGCGCGCTATCGCTGCGACAAAGACAACTATCGCTGGCCGGTCGAGATGCTCTTTACTCGGTGGCTGGTGCCGGTGCAAAAATTATCATGAATGCGCTCAAACACATTTTGCTGATCAATCCAACGATCACCTCGCGGCGCAGCGCGCGCTTTCCGCTCGCCGTGCTGAATCTTTCTGCCTCGCTGGACGGCAGCTACGCCTCGAGCATCATCGACGGCAACATCGATCGCGATTTCGTCGCGACGACATTGAGGAGCCTCGCCGGCGGCGGCGTCGACGCGGTCGGTATCAGCGTCATGGGGGGTCCCCAGCTGCGCAGCGCCATCCGCGTCTCGCGGGAGATCCGGGCGCGCTTCCCGGGGGTGCCCATCATCTGGGGAGGTCATTTCCCCAGCATCTGTGCGGAGCCTGCCCTCAACACGCCCTACCTGGACTATGCGATCCGCGGCCAGGGCGAAGAGACCCTGCGGGAAGTTTTAGACGCCATATTTGGCGGTGCGGAATTGGCCGCGATCGCGGGTCTGTCCTGGCGCTCGAGCGGTCAAATCGTTCACAACAAGAATCGCGCATTCTCCGCAGCCTCACTGACACGCACCCTGCCATACGAACGCGTCGGAGATCCGCGCAACTACCTGGCGAGGACCTTTCTGGGCCGGCGCACCACCGGCTACCAGGCAGCTCTCGGTTGTCGATTCCGTTGCACCTTTTGCGGCGTCGCCTCCATGTTTCGCGGTAAGACCGCCCTGCCCCCCGCGGCGCGGCTGGATCGGGACCTGAGTTATCTGACCACCCAGCTGGGCGTCGATGCAGTGCAATTTTTCGATCACAATTTCTTCGACCGCGAGCAGGATACGGCGCCGTTGCTCGAGGTGTTGGCGAAGCATCAGCTGCCGTGGTGGTGTTTTGCGCGATCGGATGCGCTGCTCAATTTGTCGGAACACTCGTGGGCCTTGGTGCGCAAAAGCCGCTTGCGAATGGCCTATATCGGAGCGGAATCCCCGAGCGATTGGCTGTTGCATGATGTGCGCAAGGGAACGAGCACGGATCAAACCTTGGCGGCGATTGAAAAGTGCCGCAGTAACGGCGTCATTCCAGAGCTGTCGTTCATGCTGGCGCCGCCCCACGATCCGGAAGGGGAAACCGAACGCACCTTCGATTTCATCCGGCACGTCAAGCGCATCCACCCCAAAACTGAAATCATGCTGTACATATACGCGCCCCTGCCGCCCGCCCCGGGAAGCACGAATCTGCATGTCGAACGGGCCGTCGCCAATCTGCGCGACAGTGATGGGTCGCCCTTGATTTTTCCGACGACGGCGGACGGCTGGGCGGAACCTCAGTGGCTCTCTTATTGGTGCCACACCGATGTACCGTGGCTCAACGAACGTATGCGCCGCCGAATTCGCGATTTCACCACCGTGCTCGGGTGCCGGTTTCCCACGATCACGGATGTGCGCTCGCCCTACTGGGGTAAAACGGCCCTGCGCACGCTTGCGTCCTGGCGCTATCGCTTCCAACGTTACGAGCGTCCGTGGGAATTGGACTTTTCCAAGCGCTTCATCAAATTGTGGGATCCGCGGGTCTCGGGCCTTTGATGAGCCGCAATTTGTCCGCCGTCATCGAGACCAAACCGTGACAGGCCCGGAGGTGTCGGTAGTCGTGCCGACCTTCAATCGGCCGCAGTACTTGCGCGCGGCGATCGATTCGGTTTTCGCCCAGACCTTCACCGACTGGGAGCTCATCGTCGCCGATGACGGATCAGAAGGTGAAACGGCGACCTACCTGGCGGCGCTGGCGAGTCGACCGAAGGTCAAAGTGCTTCGGTTAGCCCATACGGGTAATCCGGGCGCCGTACGCAACGCCGCCTGCCGGGCAGCGCAGGGCGACTACATCGCTTTTCTAGACTCCGACGACGTTTGGTTGCCCGAGAAGCTTGCGCTGCAGATCGCGTCCCTTCGCGCCCACCCGGAGCGCGGTTGGAGCCACACGGCATTCGCCGTGATCGACGAGTCCGGAGATCTGCTGCGTGGGGCGCGTGCACGGTGGTGGCCGGCTGTCGAGGGCTGGATCCTCGAGAGTTTGATCAAGATGGAACCCGTCATTGCAACCTCGAGCTTAATCGTGAGGCGACGGCTACTCGGACAAGTCGGAGGATTCGACCGCAAGTTGAGGATGTGTGAAGACTACGATTTGTTTCTCCGATTCGCCGGGTTGACCGAGATCGACGGAATTCGCGGGACGCTCCTGCACAAGCGCCGCCACGCAGAAAACTACTCTGACCTCACGATTGCCTTCGAGGATCGCGGGTACGCACTCGAGAAGATGCTCGTTGCGAGCACCGATCGCAGTTTGCGCTCGCTGCTGCGCCGGGAGCGCGCCAAGGCAGCCGCGGGCCTGGCGCGCAGTCAGGCGAGCGGCGGAGGCCGCTGGGCCGCCCTACGCACTGTCGTGAGAAGCTCACAGCATTCATGGGGCTATCGGGAATGGTGGCTCGGCAGTGCCAAGGCGGCCGCTCGCGCGGTAACACCATCGGGCGTTCTTCGCCTCGCGCGCGCCGTGGTCGGCCGCGGTCGAGGCTGACATGTCGGTACTGCTCACGCTGTGGCGTCTTCTCGATCATCGGCAACGTCGGCAGATCGTGGGATTGCAGCTACTGTCGATTGTGATGGCATTGTCGACGGTCGGCGGAATCGCCGCCGTGCTCCCGTTTTTTGCGGTCCTGGCGGATCCCCATGCGATCGAGCGCAACGCACTGCTGCGGGCGGTGTGGCAAAGAGCGCACCTCGACAGCGGCAGTTTCCCGGCTGTACTCGGTGTGGCGTTTGCCGCCGTCGTCATCATCGCCAACGCCGTGAATCTGTTCGGTTTCATGGCGATCAACCGATTTGCGGCACGGGTTGGCGATACCCTCAACGTTCGCTTGTTCGATGACTACGTTCATCGTGACTACGAATTCCACATTCGCAGCAAAAGCTCGACGCTCGCCAGCAGAGTCCAGGAAAGCGCGCGAGTGGCATCCGGATTCGTGCAGCAAGCCCTCATTCTGGTGACGAATCTTGTCACCATCGTGTGTGTCGCGGCCGCGGTGGTGCTCGTGAATCCCGCAGTTGCCGTGGTCGCCATCATTGGCCTCGGCGTGAGTTACGCGGCGATATACTTGAGCGCGCGCAGGCGCCTGCTGCGCAATGGACTGTCTGAGAGCCGCTACCACGCCGAGCGGGCCCGAACAGTCAACGAGGGTTTGAGGGCGATCCGGGAAGTCATGCTCGCGCAGGCCCGCGATTTCTTCGTGCGGCGATTCGCGGACCAGTCAAGATCGATCTCCCGGGCAGCGGTCAATACGCTGGCAATCTCGCAGACGCCCAAGTACGTCCTCGAATGCATCACCGTGGCTTGCCTGGTGGGTATCGCGCTCTATTTGCACGGGCGGTCAGATGCGGGTGGTCCGTGGATGGCTCAGCTGACCTTTGTCGTGTTCGCGGCCTATCGGCTGTTGCCTGCATTACAGCAGGCGTTTGCAGCCATTGTGAAGATTCGTGCCGATCGGACCGCGTTTGCCGGGATTGAGATTGACTTGGGGCGAGCGCCGCCCGAACGAAGGATCACTCGCGACGCCTTGGTGGAACGCACCTGGCGCGGCAGACCGCGCTGCGAAATACGCTTGCGCGAAGTGTCCTTCCGCTACTCGCCCGATCGACCGGCGGCCATTTCGGGCGCCTCACTGGTCATTCCCGCGGGTTCCATCGTCGGCTTCGTCGGCCCAAACGGCTCCGGCAAGACTACCCTGCTTGACCTGGTGAGCGGACTGCTCGTGCCGCAGTCCGGACACATCGAAGTCGACGGGGTGCGACTTGACCGCGCGAACTGCGTCGCGTGGCAGTCAACCATTGCCTACGTTCCGCAGCACGTAACCCTCTTCGAGGCGACACTCGCCCAGAACATCGCTTTCGGAACTCCGCACGCGCAGATCGACCGTGAGCGCCTGGAGTCCGCGGTGCGATTGGCGCGTCTCTCAGAATGCGTCGCCGCGCTGCCCAACGGTTACGACGAATGGTTGGGGGCAGAATGCGGCTTGAGTGGCGGACAGAGGCAGCGCCTCGCAATCGCGCGCGCGCTGTACCGTGACGCATCGCTTTTGATCCTGGACGAGGCGACCAGTTCGTTGGATGCTGCCGCGGAAGGCGAGATCACCGAGACGCTGGATCTGTTGCGGGCGAACAGAACCATCCTGATCATTGCCCACCGAACCAGCGCGCTTTCGTATTGCGATTTTGTCTTCGAGCTGAGGGATGGAAGGGTCGTAGGCAGCCCCGAGCACGGCCGGCTCCTGCCGGCGAATACCCGGGCTACAAGCATCTCCTAATCCGGGTGTCGAGTCATCGCAGCGCCCAAAGTATGCCAACCTCGAAACGAAATTCGCTCAATTCATTCTTTGGCCGCGCCTGGACAGTCGTCCTCTTGGCCGGCTTGGTCGCCTACATCCTCTACAAAGGCATCGTACCGGCACTGTCCGAAATAGATGCGGATTTCTCGGGCTATTTCGTTTCCGCGAAGATCGTAGTCGATGGGCAGAACACACAGAGACTCTACGACGATGACTGGTTTCGAGAGCAAATCCGCCGCTATGGATTGGAATCAGCAAAAAATCCCGGCAAGTTCGCCCCTTTTCCGCCCCCGACGGCCCTGCTCCTCATTCCTCTCACGCGCTTCGCGCCGCTCACGGCGCTGCGTATCGTGACCGCCGTGAGTGTCCTGTCCCTCATATGCTCGATATTTCTATTGGCGAGAATACTTGAGTGGAGTCCGGCCGATTCGGCACTGTTCATTTTGTCCTCCGGTTTCGCCATCATCAGCGGCGTGCGCTTCGGTCAGCCGTACATTCTCATTTCGATGTTTTGTATCCTCGGATACTACCTGTACCTGGTGCGCAGGCCCTGGCTGGCGGGAATATGCTTTGGTCTGTTCGTGCCGATCAAATATTTTCCAGTCATCATCCTTGCCTACTTTGCGTTCCGGAAGGAATGGAAGGTAGTGATGGGTGGTGCCGTCTCGATTGCGGCTATCGGGCTCGTCAGCCTGGCTGTTTTGGGCTGGAAGGTGCATGAGGTCTTTCTTCTTTCGGTCTTGGGCAATCACCTGACCGGCCGTCTCAGCCTGCACGATCACACCGTTCCCTTTACCGCGGTGTACCAGTCGTTTGATACGTTGTTTGACCGATTGTTCGTGTTTGATGCCGTGCAAAATCCACAGCCGCTAATGACCGCGCCGGTCCTTCGGACGTTCAGCTTGATCGCTGTCAAAGGTTCAATCCTGCTCGTCGCTGTGGCGACATTGCTCAAGCTCGCACGAGTAGAATCCTCGCGGGCTGCCGCGCCTTCGATCGGACTTCTTGGGATGGTCTTGTTCTTGATCGCGCCGGCAACGGCAACCTACACCTGCGCGCTGCTTTGGCTGCCCATCGCATTGCTCATCAATTATTTCCTAGACCAAGGCACCCGCACGCCGGCCTACTTCCTCCTCGGGACGTACGCACTCATGGGATTCATTCCCTACCAATACGCCTACCCATTTGAAGGGCACGGCGGACTCTCTTTGTTGGCGTATCCGAGACTTTTCCTGCTTTTTGCGATGTTTGTCGGCTGCGTCTACTTCATTGCCTATCCGAGGCCGTCGGGCCAGCGAGGTGCCGCGCGCGATTCCGCGCTCGCAATACGCCCTTGAGGGTGTAAAATTTTTCGACGGTGCCAGTGGGATGAACAGGGAGATACGGTACAAGTGGAAATACCGCGCAAAATGTTGCGACACTATCTGGACGCGACTACTCGCGTAACACGAGCCGCTCAGACAGGGCTGCATCAGATCACGAATTCGAAAAGTCGGACTCGCACGGCAAACTCGGGATCGACGAGCTCCGATGGCGATCCACATGCGGGACCTGACGGTTTGGGGTACGTCGAGAGGACTCTCGCCGGCGCAGAATATTTCAAGCACATCACTTCGGTGGAATCGGATCGCCGGACGCGCGCGGCGTTTCAGGATCTCGTGTTGAGGATCGTCCGGCCGGGCGCAGCGCTGTTCGACTTCGGCGCAGGAGCCGGAATCGACGCGCGGTTTTTTGCCGAACGCGGCTTCACAGTCGAGGCCTATGATATCGATCCGAGAATGCGTGATTTCTTCGCCGAATATTGCCGTGATCTCCTCGAGACCGGGTGCATCACACTCAATTCCAGCGACTATAGGGAATTTGTGAACCTCGGGCCGCCGCTGAGTACGCGACGGAGCGACCTGGTCATCTGCAATTTCGCGCCGCTCAACCTGATTGGTGATCTGCAGGAGTTGTTTGCGAGGTTTGCCGCTCTGACGTCCCCGGACGGCCGCGTCCTGGCCAGCGTCCTGAATCCGTACTTCATCGGCGACCTGAAATTGAGATGGTGGTGGCGAAGTGCGCCGCGCCTGTGGCGCCGAGGTCACTTCTTCATGCCCGGCCCCCAGGCTCCACATCACCGGCGACGGGTTGCTAATTTCGCCGCCGTGAGCGCGCCCCATTTCAGGCTTGCCCGCGTGTTCCCAGGAGTCCGCAGCAACAGCAGCCTGGGCGCGCGGCTGCAGTTCCTCAGCTGTCGTTATCTGTTTCTCCTGTTCGAAAAGACCGGATCGTAGGAACGTGCCTGACTAATGAACATGAGTTTACCCGTGCGCTTACAACGCTGGATTCGAGGCTTGCCGCAATGGTCGCCCGTGGGCGTGAAGCAGCCACAGCAGGCTGTCCGGATACGAATGTCCAGTGCCCGCGGCGAGTGTGATATCACCTGCGGTATCGTCGTCGCGGCTCTCAAACCGCTGACTCTCGCGATAGCCGTGACCGAGCAGACCCGCTCCGTGCTCGCAGACCGCACGGGTCCGCACCTGCAGTTTATCGATCTCGAGTCAGGTCGGACAGTGGGCACGCTGCAGCTGAACCACCTGCGCGATTGGGACACTTCCGGATTTACGCTCGGAATATTTGAAGTCCGCGACGGAAGACAGCGGTGCCTCCGCTGGCCCTACCGCAGTTGGAACCGCTGGTTGCAAAACCGCGCGATGCAAAAAAACACGAATTCTGACAATTTCTCCATGCCGCCGGAATCCGTGCAACAGTTGATGATCTTCTACATTTGTCCGCGGCCCGTGGTACTGGTGTCCGTTGACGATGGCCGCCATAGCAACTTATTTCCGATGGATCTGATCGGGCCTGTTGCGGCGGACCGATTCACCCTCGCGCTTCGCAGTACGAGCCAGTCGGTACCAACGATGAAGAGCGCGCGCCGGGTGGCGCTTGCGGATATTCCCGCCAGCGCCCGCAGCACCGCCTACAAGCTCGGTGTTCATCACAAGAACGTGGCGGTTGACTGGGATCAGCTCCCCTTTGGCATCCGGCGCTCGCCAAACTTCGGACTGCCGTATCCGGAAATCGCGCTGCGCCTGCGCGAAGTCGAGATCCTGGATTTTGATGCCATAGGCTCACACACGTTTTTTGTGACTCGAATCGCGTCTGAGCTTGCGGTTGCAGAGGCGCCTCGTTTCTTTCACACCAGCGGAATCTATCAACATTACAGAACCCGTCATGGATACCCGTTTGCGGCCGCGCCCTGATGCCTCGACGGCGTCTAGCGCATCAGAATTCGCTACGCAGCCAGCGAACTTTGTTCGCGATTGAACCGATCCGGCAACCAGGCTTTGAAGCCCTTGCGTAGTTCTTGCCAAAAGACCCAGTAGGGCGTCAGAAAATAGTTGCGAAATACGCCCACAGCGGTGCCGCTGGTGTTGAAAGGGTTGGCATCGAGTCCGAGCGGGATGTCGGCCACGGCCGACGCATCACAGGTCGCATAGGTTCCGAAAAGTCGATCCCAGATGACCAGATCGAATGTAAAGTTTTTGTCGTGATAAAGGGGAGATGCGGCATGGTGCAGCCGGTGCATTCTGGGTGATACGAGTAGCCAGCGGCCAATCCAACCATAATCCGTGGTCAGGTTGGAATGGCAGAGATACATGTTGAAACTCGTGAAGATGCGAAAAGCGGCGTAAATCGCCACCATCACGAATGCCACGCTACCCAGGGCAGGCTTCGTGGCGGTCGGATCGCTCAACAGCACCGCGGGGATGAACAGAAGCGCTTCTTCCACTCCTTTTGCCAGCACTGTGCGGCGCTCCGAGGTAAAAATCGACATGCGGTCCGCTGAATGATGGAACTTATGCAGCGCCCAGAGAGCCGGGATCGTATGTTCGAGTCTGTGCATCCAGTAGCTGATGAAGGAGTGAAACAACACCAGGATCGCGACCTGGATGCCCCACAACGGCAGGAAGTGCGTAAGCGAGAGATTCTCAGGCTTCAATGCATGAGTATCGATCGCATAAAGAAGTCCGAGCGATAGTATGTAGCCAACGCCCCGCAGGGGCAGCAGACTCATCGCAATCGAAAGCGCGTCCAGTTTCACCGACGCACGCGCCTCCCACAGGGTCTTGAGCGACGAGCGAGACCAGCCCACCAGCAGCAATTCAAATAGAAATGCCGTCACCATCGTCACGATCTTGGCGGGTATCGCCAATAGGAGGGCCAGCAGGACGTACATCGGTACGCCGCGATGTTCGCTGATGAAATGTTCCAGGTGGCCGCGCGCGGCAGGCAACAGAATCAGCCCGCATACGAAAATCAAGCAGAACAACCAGGCCAAAAGCTTGATTTTTCGCATGCGTTATTATATCAGCGCGAGCGGCGGCCGAACAATTCGCCGACCAATGCGTGGTGCTGAATGCGGCCGCCGGCTTGCCTCGGATTGGCTCATGGCTTGGCCTGAAAAAGCGTCGATTGCATGCCTACCGTTTTGTCCTTCGAGTGGAATACCCGGCGAATTAGCATATTCACCGGTTCTTCATAAGCAACAAACAATAGAATCGAGGCGAACCACGTAGCGATCAGCGTGACAAAAACATAAAGAGGCCGGAGACCGCCCCGGGACAACAATAACGGAACGCCAATGTAGTTTATGACCAGCGTGTGCAGCAAATAGAAAGAATAAGAACTCCGCCCGAGCAATCCAGCGGTGTTGGAAGACAGAAGCCGTGACAGGACGGTTTTCTCACGTATGAGTCCCCAATAAAGTACGGCAATGGGCAAAGGGATCAGAAAATTATTGATCAAGATGATTGCGCCGAAATGAGTTGGAACATGCCGATAGACGCCGATCATGGCGACCACCAACAACAACACGCCCGCGAGGCCGGCCATCGTGTACTTGCTTCCCGGCGCATGAGTTGACTGCTTCTTTTCCAACCGCATCAATGCGAGCGCCAGGTAGAAGCCGGCAAAGAACTCGGCAAAATGACCAAAGAATGTGGTTGTCAAAACGAATGAGGGGGTCCCCAGGAAGGAGATCCCCAGCTTTGAAATTACCAGGGCCGCCGATAGAAAAACGCATCCCAACGCAAAAGGGATCCAGAAATTATGACGCCTGGCAAGAATCATGAAAAGCGGCGCCAGGAAATAAAAACATTCCTCCACGGTCAACGACCAGCTGGGTTGAATGATGATCTCGGTGCCGTGAAAGAGCGCATGTGTCAGGGTGTAGTTCGTGACGAGCGTCCAGGGACGGAAATCGTGCTGCAGGCAAACAGCGATACTCAGCAACAAAAAATAGACCGGATAGATGCGCGCAAATCGGTTCACGAAGTATTTTGATAACCATTGGCGTTTCATCTCAGCTTGCTCGTAATAAATCCGAACAATGAGAAAGCCGCTCAACGCGAAGAAAAATGCCATGACGTTGATTGTGATATGCGCGTCGACCCATGGCGGGAAATGGTCGAGGAAAACGACCGTGGCGCCGAGCGCCCTGACGCCAGTCAAGGCGGGATACCGTTCACTTCCGAGTTTTATTCGCGGGAAAAATTGCATCGGCTTCCGTCGCGTTGATTATGGAACTTCTCCGACCGCCATCGTGAAAGTCTGCAAAAAGTGGAAGTCTGCGCGACGCAGCGCATACGCCGGATGCGCAGGATCGCAGAGGGCGGTGAGTTCAGCGTAGTCCTTCCCGGACAGGTACGGCCGCAGACGATCGCCCCACGTACCACGGAATATCGCCTCGAGCAGGTAGGCCTCATCCGCGGGATTAAGCGCAGACACGCGCTCGATCATGATGGATTGCACTTTTACGTTGCGCAGAGCGGCGTTACGCAGTAATCCCACGATTGAACGCGTGTTCGCCAGATCACGCTCCGAAAGACCATAGCGGTTGCGGTAGTAGCGGCGCACCGCCTCGTTTGTCAGCCGTTCGAGCCTCGAGTCCCATGCGAAGAACATGTCCGGCAACAAAGAGCTTTGGCCCAACGCGATGCGGCCGCCAGGACGCAGCAGGCTTGCCAGGACTCGTACACCCTCCAGCGGTTTGTGCAAATGATTGATCGTATTCACGGACCAGATGAAATCGAAGTCCCGAGGCTCCAGAGGCGGTCGGCGCATATCGGCTTGCAATACCAATACTTCGTCAGAAACGATGGCGCGAGCTGCGGCGACGTGCGCCGCGGCGAGGTCAATGCCGACGACGCTACCCTGCGGAGCAACGGCATCGGATAGCCATCGCAATGCCTCGCCCGTCCCGCATCCGGCGTCGAGGACTCGCATGCCCTGTTTTAGTCCAAGGCTGGCGATTGCGCGGCGCAGTTCAGGTTCGGCGAAGGCGTTGAACAGCCGCAGCTTACGTGAGTAGTCCCGCGCCGCTGTATCGCCGAGAAGACCGGTGGCGCCGCGGTCATCGATATCTCCGGCGCTCTCCGTCATTCGAACCGGGGCCGCAGGCGTTGTAAGCGGTACTTCAAGTCCGCAGCGATCAATGCCGGAGGATCACGGAAAAGTCGAATCTTTTTGCCTTGACTGAATGAGCGCGCGCAATAGTTGACCGGAATCTCCAGCGGCCGATAGCCCTTCAACACGAGTTTGATGACGAGTTCATGATCGAAATCGAAACCGTTGCACTCGAACTCGAGCCCGTAGAGGCAGTCGCGCCGAAAGACCTTGAACATAGTGAAAGGATCTTTCATGTTTTGGCGGTACAAGACATTGATCAGACCCGCCAGCAGCACGTGCGCGATGT
>Ga0209525_1000079_pt1 | contig 32504 bp, 40 predicted proteins | sample JacPin_JW_Ref_O1_FD_187958 | JGI IMG/M metagenome (GOLD analysis project Ga0209525, IMG submission 187958) | Forest soil microbial communities from Algoma, Ontario, Canada - Jack Pine, Ontario site 1_JW_Ref_O1 (SPAdes) (version 2) | ecosystem: Environmental > Terrestrial > Soil > Boreal... | reverse complement strand
TCACGCATGCCAAACCCTAGGCCAAAGCCAACGCTCGTGGTGACCAGCCGTGATAGCATCGGTACCGATGGCGCGAAAACTTTCCAAAAAGAAGCTCGGGTGGATAGTAGGAATTATCATAAGCGTACTGGCGGTGCTCTCTCCGTTTTTCGTGCCTGAAATTCGAAGTTGGCTCGGTCTCAAAAACTCCGACAATCCCACGAACATCGGCATCTCCTCAGGTCCTAACAGCCCCAACATTCAAGATAATAAAGGACCGGTGACAGTCAATCCTGGTGAAGCTTCGAAGCATGACGAACAGAAAAACAAACAGGGAGACAAAAAGTGAAGCTGAGTTGGATTTGTGCCACCGCCGTTCTGCTTGGAGCGCCACTACACGCCCAACAGAACAGTGGCGTTTCATCTGGGGCATGCAGTCCAAACATACAAGCTAATAAGGAGCAGGTGACGTTCACATGCATCTCGGACACGCCAATCGACGTTGATACAGTTCAGAAAATCAACATGCTTCTGAATCAAGTCGTCAAGAGGCAGAAGACTGACGCCGAAAATACGAACAAGAAGTTGGACGAACTTATTGACTTATTGACAGGCACGTCGCACGAAACCCTAAATGAACTCACAGGCGGAGACAGTTATCCAGTCGTTACACCTGGAATCAGTTTCGGAAAGCCAGAAGAAGTGCCATTGACACTAAAGGCGGAAGGACACTATGGATTGCGGGATTTTGAACTCTCGATTGAAGAAGGATTATGGACCGACCCTCTAACGAATAAGCAGGTATGGTCGCTACCGAAAATGTTTCTAAATCCAGCGGGTCTGGGTGTTTTCCTTACCATCCTTCACCCGGACCTTAAGAAAGATAATTTCTATACGATAAGAATGCGGTGTACTTGCAAGGAAGGCCCTTTCACAGAAAGTCTAACCTTAAGATTCAACGAGTCGGTGAAACAATGGCAATACAACCTGTGGATGATGAACGGAAGGCACATTGGTATGGAAAAACCAGGGCACGTGGAATTCTAGTTTAGTTGCCATGTCGAACCGCCCGCCTCATCTGAAAATACAACGCGCCAAAACCTTCGTGATTCCCTTTTTCAAATCCGTGAACGGAGAATCGAATGAAAACGCTTGAGGAACTGAAAGCCGAATATGCACAGCATATAAGCGACTTGAGAGGACTATCCGAATCTGAAGTCCAAAGCTACTCAAAGACTGAAATGCTCACGCGCTTGCATGTTTTTGTTGGTGACATGAACGCCCATTTGCTTGCCACTGTAGAACTTCTGAAGAAGAAGGGCATCTTCACAGAACGGGAATTCCTTGAGGCTTTGATATCTCAGTTAGAGATTTGAAGTTTACGACCCCACCATCGTGCTAGGCCATTACGATTGCGTCTGCACCCGCTTCACATCACAATTCAACGGTCAAAGTGATTGTTGATGACGAGGGCCGCGAAACATGCCTGATGAGAGCGAAGGGTACAGCGATTTTAAAGATAAACTTAAAGCAAAATACTTCATCCGTGACATCGGCGCTGCGTTATTCACATTGCTGGATTCAATTTTGAGCGCTATTGGCGATACGGAATATGTCGCGGTCGGTCATGCCTTTCGTTCGAACGTTGACGGCCTTGTGACGACGTTATCGTTTCCTTTCGACATGGCCGCTGATAGGGTGATAGACGAAATCTTCCAGCGTCTGTATACGCAAGCCATGCTTGAACCTAAGACCATGCAAGCCATGCTTGAACCTCAGGCCGCTGAGGGTGTTGACCCGGTTGCTCAGAAAGCACGTGATGCCATGAAGCAATTCATTAGGACTGAGAAAGGCAAATTTGACTTCCTCAAGCAAACATCCGATGTGCTCGATGCAGCATATTCCTCTGACAAGGTAGTGGCAGCCAATAAATTGCTCTTGCAGGGCACAGTGCTGTGTTGGAGTGCGCTGGAAGTATTTTGTCGAGACTTCTTTACTGCGTATCTAAACAAACATCCCGATAAATGCCGTGCCCTGAACAAGGATGAAGATACTAAGAAACTTTTTGACCTTTCGAAGGACGCGCTTATCCAGCATCTCGAAGGTAACAAATACAATTTGTCATCCCTTATGGGAACGATACTGGCGCATCGCCAAGATTTCAGCGATTTCGAGTCAATCAGGGCGACATTCCGAGTGCTTTTTCAAGCCGCCTCACCCTTTGAGGATAATTTAGTTAAATCTAATCTGACGTTATTGGCCGCTCGCCGCAACCTGATTGTCCATCGAAGCGGCCTTATCGACTCAAAGTATCACCAGCACGACAAAACAACGGTCATTGGTCAAAGCCTTAACTTGACACCAGAAGATGTAAGGAAGCACATAGCAATCACTGTCAGCGCCGCAACTGCGGTACTTAATCTCGTAGTGTAACCTCCAAGTTCGATTGCAGTCATGCAACGGCGGTGGCGGTGTTTATTGTCGCGCCAATTTACGAGCCATCGCAACCAGCAATACCTGGTCACGTTCTTTCATCTTGGAGATGAGTGCGCTCACTGTTCGAGTAACGCGATTGACCTTTGGGGAGGGTCTTTTCGCTCGGGGAAGGTTCAGTCCCTCGGGCTCATCAAGCTCAGTGAAAAGCTGGTAGAGCGGAACGTCAAGAGCCTTCGCCCACTTCTGCATTGTTTCAAGAGATGGTACGGTATGCCCGCATTCCACTCTGCTGAGATAACAGCGAAGGAGTCCGGTACGTTTTTCAAGGTCACCCTGACTTAAGTTCTTCGATTCTCTGATTGCGCGTAAGCGTTCCCCGATAATCATTAAGCCCCCTTTGACAGCTACAGACTACAGCTATCCCCTCTAGTTTGGGAACGAAGGTTTAACCAATACTCATTCCAAATCTCTAGCCTGATATTACGGTCTGCAATACCCCGAAATGTTATTCTTCCTTCATGGACAAAGCACAAATTCTTCGCGAGGGGCAAGTTGAATTACAGCGTCACGTCTGGGGTACGTACATCGCCAAAGGCGTTTCAATGGCCTTGGGCGGAGATGGCATCACGACTCCCGGCTGCGAGGCGTGCCGAAAGCGCATCAACACAAACGCGCAGTATTTGCGTCACCTGGCTGATGATGTGTTGCCTCAGATTCTGAGAGATGCATTTCGAATCGCCGACGAGTCTGAGAAGTCGTAGATTAATCAAAAATTAATGTAACGCTTGGAGCGCCAGCGTCATCCTATCCTCTGCGTAATGCTCTTTCTGGCCGGAGGTTTCTATGGTCGCGAAATACGACATCTTCAAGAAAACGGATGGCTCTGTTGTATGGGTAGAGGCTGTCGAAGATATCGTCAACGTCAAGAAGCGGCTGATGAGCCTCGGGTCTGATGATTATCGAGTTTGGGATTCAACGACCCAACAGTTCATCGACGTGCTGAACGATATCGCCTAGTGGGCTTGCGCTTCGACTTGGACGTAGGAAGCGTTATTTTTTCTTCGCGGCCCACCTGCGTTTTTGCGCCAAAGAAATTCGCTTGCGGCCTGCTGCCGATATCCGTCCGCGACCCCGTTTGGCACCCTGTTTGGCACCACGTTTCGCGCCCTTCTCGAAAGCATCAATAAGATGTTCGATTTTCGCCAGGTCGGTCATTAGTGCCTGATGCTTTTTCCGCAGTGCTTTTTCAAACTTAGTGACAAAATCCACGTTTTCTCCCGTTTACGGCGGCTGGAATGTATCACAGTTCTCCGCTCGATAATTCGATATTGCCCGCGAAAGCGATTAGCTCTGACGGGGGAATCCAAATTTCTCGGGTATGTGAAGGACGCTAGATATAATGAGGACAAAAAGAGCAATGTTGAACGGCACTTTAAGCAAAAGCATCGCTCCGACCACAACCAATATTTTGATGGCGATTATTATAAAGTGTTTCATTTTGTGCCTCCCTTCCCTCAGCTTACTGCGTGACCAAAAACGACCCGCAGTTGGGACAGATAGCGTCATCTTGCATTCGGATTGAACCAAGGTGCCTGCAGTCCTTGCAAAAAACAATAACGAAGAATCCAAGGCTTTTTCTTGAATCTGCAAATTCGCCCAATACCTGCATGAGTTCCAGAAAGGCCCCGCTCGCTGGTGTCCTCATGGGCCGCACAATCGTGCTGATAGTTTGCAGATGGCTGAAAGGATGCTGGACTGTGAAGGTCCCAAAATCTTTGTCGTCATGTCTTCCGTGTTGAAATGGAAGAATCTTGTAGCCGAACTTCCCTCGTTGGAGCGCGTCCGCCCTGTTTCGCATGACTTCGAACACAGCAGGCGATGGAAAATGTTTCAATGAGACGGGGCTATCCTCGCACAGAAACATTTCCAAGAGGGAAGGTTCGGGAGAGCCAAATCTGCGGTGAATCTTGAGTTGCTTTACGATATCTTGGGTCTTGCCGCGTTTCAAAGACCTGGGTCGGCCTATCTTGTCTATCAGAATAAGTTTCACTTCCCATGATAGATATTTTAACGAACCCGACTCTGATTTGTGAGGACGTAAACACGCGGTTAGGTCTAAATCTCCGTAAAACCTTGACGTCTGAAGAAGGTCCATCGGGATGTTCACTGCAAACCAGCGAAAAATTCGCCCCTCTGCGAGTCCATACCGGAGCGGCAACAATTGGAGAAGGCGAAAAATTGCTGCAGTTTCTCTAAACTGAGGGTCGAAATCAAAAAGAGTCAATTGCGAATCTCGAACTCGTTTATGCGAGCAATTCTACTTTCTTGGCGAACTCGCGGAGTTCTTTCTCTCGTGCTTCGATTGTGTCCCATTCAGCGAGGGCCGCACCGCACTTAGAACAAATTAGCATATACACCAATTCGCCCTTATTCTGAGCGCCAAGCGCGTTGTCGGGGACCACTCTGCATTTGGAACACACAAACACGACAGTGCCTTTGCCGCTTTTGATTCCAGCCAGACCGTCAATCATATCCGCTCCAGGACAGCGCGTTTCGTTGTATTAGATAGACCGATTCAAATCAATCCTAATGCCCGCCGCTTTAATTTCCTTCGCTAGCGCATTTTGCCAACCGTCACCGGCTTCGTACCGCACGTAGAGAACGCCGTTGATGTCAGATGGGATTTCAACACCCTCCACGTAAAGTGCGCAGACTCTTTGCCTGCCCAACTTCCCGATGAAGTATCCCAGTTCTAAAATTACGTTCTGGCGTGCTCTCTTCTTCAGGATTTCGGGACTCTTAGTGGAATAACCTTCGTCATCGGGTGTCAGAAGAACAACAGCGAAGCCAACGTCAGAATGCGCCTCAAATTTTTCAATGACAGTACGACCCTTGTTGGGTTGCTCGTGCAGGATGATGACAGCAAGACCAAGTCTTTCCAGAAACCGCGCAACGGTCAGCTTAACCGCTTCATCGTGACCATGAACCAAAAACACCCTTCGGGAATCCTTGTTATCCAACTCTGGCCAGCTTCTCGTCGTTGAAATCTCTTCCTGGTCTACGATAATTGTCCCAGGAGGGACCACGCCGCCGAAGGAGTCTTGCACTGGCCATGGGATGTGCGTGGTAACGTAATCATCCCAAAGCGTGTCAATGTTTTTAAGCTTCATGATTCTTTCGCTGATACCCATTGGTGAGATGTCGAGTTGCTGAAAATTTCCCCCTGACCATCCATTGAGGATTCCGAATTCAGGCGCAAGATATAGCCCAAGTCGTATCATCTCGGCGTCTGCCCCTTCGTAAAAATTCTTCGCCTCCTTCACTAGTGCGTCAGTCGTAAGGTTTGGGTGGTCTTCTGGATACAGCTTTTTCAGTACATGGGCCACCGTCTGAAGAGAACGTCTCGACAATGCTTCCGCTTCTTCATTTTCGCAGTAGTGAAATGCGAGTGCGGGCGGGAGGTAAGTATTGCCCTCCGAGACCCGGAGCAATTGCAACTGACACAAATGGTCGATGGCGTCTACATCTTCAAACTGAAGGACCAGCGGTTTTCGAAGAGAGGGCTCTTTCGACTGCAAGAACCGCATGACGATGGCATCGAGTATCTTTCGTTCAATTTCTAACAGAGGCATCGCCAGAGTCTAGCATCGAAACTATGGCGCGGGACCTAAGGTTGGGGCATTGCGGAGAGCCGCCGCGACACCCTGCTTTCACATCCGCTACGCGCGTCACTCGGGCGCATCGCGCAACGTGTACAGGGCGACCAAATAGCTTCCCATGTTTTGGATGAGGTACATCGGAGTCACTATCAATGAAATTGTGCCCCAGGGGCCTAGCAAGATATTCTTTGCGGTGAATTCCCAAAAGAATTTGTGAATGCAAGGCTTACATAGGTAACCGGAGACCGAATGGGTCTGACGCCTAACAAGCATGCCGACGTTGCGGTCAAAAGAGACGTACTTCGTATGGCGCATGATTTTGCAGACTTGGCAGCGACCGGTGATGTCTACCGGACCAGGCTTCCACCAGGAGAGCCCTGAGCTTTGCGCACTTGGTGGACTTTGAGGCATGGAAAACTGGTGGAGTGTATCAATTCTTACGGTGACCCGCCTAGTGCTAATATTCTTATATATCTTATTTCTTACCGTGCCGTCGTTCGTTTAGCATCACCCTGAGCCCGGAGCAAACATGAATTGGAAGCGAGGACTTAACCGTATTTATCTCGTCTTAGCCCTCTGTTGGGTCATCTATGCTCTGGTCCTCTTGCCGGTCCTCTCTCACGACCGAGCCATCCGCGACTTCTACAGGCAACATATGATTTGTACGGAAAGCTTGTGGGCCAACTCCCCTACCTACAAGGAGGAGAACAAGAGGTGTGATGATATTCTGGCAGGTGAACTAGCAGTATTCGGCAACGACCCCTGGGACGAAGCTCGGGCTGCGCCTCTCGTTCCTCTGTTCCGAGCTTTTCTCCTGCCGTTGGTGGTGTACGTGGTTGGTTGGGCGATAATATGGTTCGTTTACCGTGGATTTAGGAAATCAACCCCGCCTCTGAATTAGATTCGGTGAAATGCGGTCGGGCGTGGTTATGGAATAAAGATTCGTTTGGACGGCCAGACTCTGACAATCGCCAACCCTAGACCAACCGAACTAATCAAAGCGACGATGAGCCACGGCAGCAGATTTGTTATGTTGATGCCGATGGCTACCCCTGGCGGTTGCGGCAGAAGATTCAAACTGCGGGTGTACGCAATCCAATAAACCGCTACTCCGAGCATGAACATCACTATGCCGAGGAGAACACCTTGAAAAATCCACAATCTTCTATCCGATATAAAGTAACCCACTGCCAGCGAACCAGCGAACGCTTGCCACAGGTATGGGCTGTTAGTCGAAATGATGCCGACGCCGGGGGCTCGAATCAGTCGGGGTGCGGCCAGCATGTAAATCAGCGAACCAATCAGAAATAGTGCCATGCCGAACAAGGTCCCTCTAAGAATGAGCATGGGCCTCCTCTACATCAACCTTGGCTGGACTTATCCCGCCTGAGAGGGCATGGACGCGGCCTTCATTTTCTCCAAATTAGCCTTCATCTTCTCCATATTTTCTTCATCAATCGCGTCCTGTTTTTCGATGGCGTTACGATTGGCTTTGAAGTGGTGCGTGCGAATAAGCTCAACTTCCAAGGCGATATCCTTCAGCTTCCGGTAGATGTAAATGAGCGCCACTAAAACACCAACTAAAAGTGCCGTGATTACGTATGATACGTAGGTCCTATTTCTTCACTGTCTTTGCCCATCTCCGTTTTTGCGCCAACGAAATTCGTTTGCGTCCTGCTGCAGATAGCTATTGAATGCCGATGGCCGAAAGAAGGCTCTTATCGATGTGTTTCCAGTCCTGCGACAGGTCTACCCCAGCGACTTTGATGTTATGCCCGAACAATTTCCAATCTTGCGGAGAAGGTATTGAAATCGTCGCGTACAAGAGGACGCCATCTACTGGCCGTTGTCGTTCGTCACTCGCTGCAAGGTTCTGCATGTACGCGAATATCTGATTGAGATGTCCTGACCTGACTGTGAGTTTGTCGTATCGCGTCTCAAGCGGCTTTGGATAAAATTTTGTATCCAAGACTATTCGAGAAGTTTGGTTGCTTAGTACCATGTCTGTTTCCAGTGCTGGAAGGTAAAACTGCTCAACCTCAGGCGACTCTATGACGAGCCAAGGAAACCTTTCTGAATTGACGCTATAAACAGTCTGCTTCCTGCGATAGAAGTTTCTGACAAATAGCTGAAATAGTTTCCACATCTGTTTTCTATTGAAATTGATAAATCGCATACCGTGGCCATGCTCACGAGGTAATGCGTAACGCTGCACCATTTCGCAGATGCTTAGTAGCAGACGATATTCCTGATTGTTTCTGTGCATACGAACACGATAGAAGCTCCCCGCAGAGATTCTTGTATCTGAAATGTCACGGAGGCCTCGATACAGTCCGGCAAGTTCTTCTCGGTTTTGGCAAGAGAGTGTTTCAAAGTCAAGCAGGGTGCAGATTGTCGCCTTCAGTATCCTGTTAGCGAGTGTGTCGGGGGATAGTTCATCAAAGACGACATGCGCTGCTCCGCGCCGACGTAGCATGCGTTTTACCGTTTCTTGGAAATCGAGACGTCCACGGACGCATGTGGAATCTTCGCGGTGTTCTTGGTAGTCCCGTTCTAAACCTCTTCTGAGAAGGCGTTCAAGACGACCGATAAGAACGGACGCCATTAGGTTTTCTAGGTCCGGCGCTTCGACTGTACCGACTTCCATTACGTCGCGTTCTTCGAGAACATCCCACGCGTAGCACAGAAGGTAGAACAGGTTTTTAATCGGGATTGTCACCTAGTAGCCTATTTGCTTCTCGCGTTGCAGTGTCTTGGTCGTCAAACCAGTACTCCATCAAGAGTGGCTTGATTTCATACTTAATGATGGACCGGAACCATTGCTCCTCGTCTCTCACTGTCTCATCGGGACAAAAAAAGCTGTGGCCAATCTCAAACCCACGGCCAAGATTGCGCTTGTCAGAGCTTATTCGGGAATTTAAGGCTTTCAGGCGCTTCCTAATGTTTTCCCGCATCGTTGGGGAAATGCCTCTTTTTTCCAATACTGCGTCAAATTTCGGGCTGTCGAATCGAGGCTCAAGGTCAATAAACGCGAAGCGTCTTCGAAGCGCGTAGTCCACAACAGCCAAGGACCTATCCGCCGTGTTCATAAGTCCAACAAGAATCAGATTGGGCGGAATCGTCCACTCCTTTCCGAAATCAGTCGTCATTGAGATTTCGGGATTTGGCTTCCCATACGCAAGTGCGACGGATAACTCTCCACGCTTGTCCTTTTCTATGACTGAAAGAGCCTCACCGAATATTCTGCTGAGATTGCCTCGATTTATTTCGTCGATTACGAATACGTGGGGGCTGCTGTCGTTGCTGGCTTTCTCGCAAAAACGATAAAAGATACCTTCTTTCAATTCAAACCCTGTGCCGTTCGGACGAAAGCCCAAGATGAAATCCTCGTAGGAATAGGACTGATGGAACTGTACCCACTTCAGCCGTGTGTCATCCTTGGCTCCAAGAAGTGCATAAGCAAGGCGTTTGGCAACGAAGGTTTTTCCAACTCCGGGCGGTCCTTGCAGTACGATGTTCTTTTGTCGACACGCCAGTTCACAGATATCTGCAAAAAAATCAGGCTCAAGGAAAACGTCCGCAAGGGCGTCATCCATCGTGTAGGCCGGTCGCAATAAACCAGACAGATGTGCTTTCCACATCTGCTCCAGTTTGGAGTGTGCGTCGGGTGGAATCAGAATGCCGGAAGATTGCGTGGTCCAATGGATGTCAGGAATGTTCTGCTGAATCTCGGCAAGAGAAAGGATTTTGTCGTGCTCGGGGTCGAGCAAAGCGTCCCATCGCAGCTTCACGTAGTCAGTAGTCTTTCCGGCTTCGCCGTTGTAATGGGCATCTTGATAAGGAACTGAAATCGAGTATCCGGAACCCATAATTCCTTTAGGTTCCTTTCCCAATCGAATAAGAAATAGTCTGTCCCCTGGCTTTACAGATTTATTCGCAACCCTCCAAGACCCATCGTCATCATTAGCCACGATTGGCTGACCGGAATGGAATTGCATCGCCATTCTGGGGAGATTGCTCCAATCCCAATTCTCGGGATTCCAAGCTAGAAGGTAGGTAGCACGGCTACTCGAATCCTGTAATGTCTGCGTAGTGGTTTCGACAATTCGAGCGCCTTTAAATAGTGTCTGGAAGTCTTGTCTCGTGATTTTCTTGACTGTTCGGAGACCCCAGTCGCCGACAACATCATGGGCGTTCGTTGAAATTGACTGTTCCTGAGTATTTTCCCAATTAACCTTCAGACAATGCTTGTATTCCGTCCTTGTCGAGTCGAAATAGTAGTCCCCCTCAGATTTGCCAATTCCGACGATAGAAGTGCGCCCCCGGTTTGCGATTACGACGTCTCCCCTGTCAACCTCGTTTGCGAAATTCCACAGTTCACGCCACTTGCCACCCTTATCGGGCCAGTGCTTCGAGAACTCTGCCTTGAAGTCGTCCTCATCCTGGTACTGTCGTAAGTCTCCCATGGCATCGAACCCTATGCAGATGAATCCCCCGTTCTTGCAGTCCTCCCAAAATCGCGCATTCTCGCCGGGAGCAATTTTCCAGAATTGGTCCGTAGGAGAATATTTGTCGTAGAGGAAATACATAAACTTTGTATTCGACCAACTTTTTGTTTCCGAGTGAGCTTCCTTGAATGCCAGAAGGGCCCGATTCATAGCTAGCTGAGAGTCGGAATCAACCGTAATACCGAGTTGCTGACATAGGTCTCTCAAATGAGCGAGGCTGAAAATTGGTAGGAACTTGTCGGGATAATAGAGGAAGAGAATCTTGCCTCGCGTCAGATTGTGTCCCTTGAAAGGTTCAACGTCCTCCAATTCTTCATACTTACCTTCCGCTGCAAGTCGGACAAGTGTCACGAGTCCGTTCCGGACACTCTCGAATGCGACATTCTCGTTTGGAAACTTCGGGTCGTATTCCCATTTTTGTTTCTTCTTTCGAAAAAACACCACATGCTTGTAGGATGAACCGCCTCCTGTGCCACCTAGCGTGCGCGTCTTGAATTCTATCCAATAGCAGAAACTATTCTCTTTCGGCTCAAGACCTAGAGCGTATTCTTTGAGCGTAAGGGTTGGCAATTTCGAGACAGGGAAGCGTGACAGGAACTGCTGTCGTAACTTCTCCGTTTCCTCGTCTTTTTCTTGGGGATAGGTGAACTGTGACACATATGAGTCGAAGCTATTCATTCACTGACTCCGGGGACTTTAGGTTACATGACAAAACATGGGCTAGTCGGGCGGAAGGTTACGCTCTTGTTCCGTACCCAGTCAACTAAACCATGAGGCGAAGGTAGCCAGCATAGATTCCACTCGATATGGTCTCATTTGAGGAAACGCTTACTGAGGTTTGGCGACAGGCGCTTGTGGAGAACGCCAAGGACGTCGTGCTGGGCAATGAGCGTTATCCTGTTCGACAAACCTCTCAACGCGGCTTGCGACAAGTAGACTTTGTATTCGAGGGGAACGAGATTCGAGGATTGGAACAGAACCCGAAAACGCAATCACGTTGGGCGCAGATGGCAAGGGCGGGCAAGAAGGTGATGCAGTTTCTAAGAGAGGGCCGCTATGTAGCGAATGTGACCGATGGAAAGGTGACTTTGTACGGGCCGGACAGCTTAGGACAACGCAAGTCCGCGAGCGCCAAGAAAGGGATTCGTTAATGTTTTATGTATATATTTGTGTTATATCCTAAACCGCAGTAACCCTAACAATAAAGGAGAAGACAATGGCACTGACCTACCCAGCCATTCCTGCAATGACGGCAGATTTGGTCGACTCGAATAAAGCGTACAAAATTCTTTTGCATCCGCATGAGTGCGCGAACTTCACCACGACCATCACTGGCCAATCAACTGGTTGCGCCGTGCTTCTTCACAACGCCATAGATGCAAGTGAATATGCCGATTTCACCTTTCAGCACGACCTGAATTATGCGAAGGAAGTCAAAGAGTATAGGGCTAAAGCGGAGGATGAACCGCTGGCGGTCTTACTGTCGGCGTGGACGTACGTCGGAGGCGGGCCTGCGGTTGCGGGTGCAACTCCGGGCTGGTCCCAAGTGCAAATGGAGCCCGGATTCGCCTGGGACCCCGAGGCGGGCGGGCGCGCAACCGCTACTTGTCCCGGTTCCGCTGCTGGTCCTTCTCAAGTGGAAGTAGTTATCAAACCTGCCAAAGCTGAGAAGGCTGCAACCGCAAACTCCTAACCTAACAGCCGACGACGAGGGGATGACGTGACATTTTCATTCCCGGAAAAAGCAAGTCGTTCCCTCGACCCCATCTAGTTGTCTCTGCGGAGCAGCCGATTTGTCTTGTTGCAGAAATAATCCCAGCATTCTTTGGGCTCAGCGCCCACCAAACTTGCCGACCAAGGAAGTCCGCTGTACTGCCACAGCACCGCAGCCAAACCGACAAGAAGCACAAGCGGGAACCAAACCCACAACCACGGCCCCTTCTCGTCCCAATCCTGTCCATCGGCCTGGAGCAGTCGGCAGGTGTTCGCTTGACGAATCGAATCGTTCAATACGTTCGGATTCGAATCCTGTCGTGGAAGAAAGGACGCCAAGTCGGAGTCATGATGATAGCGCTCAACCACAAAATTATCCGGATTGTGGAGGTCATGCCGAATACTTACCTTGCACAGAAGCGGCGTATACAAAAGTCGATTTATCTCCTTTGTATCTTTGAAGGGCGAAATATCAATGTGCTGAGCATTTCTTTCCCCATGGCGCGCCGTCCCGTTTGTGGTGAAAGTGATGTTGCAGTTGGCTATCAAATACTCAGGAGTACTGGTTGCATAGTTTCTGTCCACTCGGTTAAGGTCACAGCTGCTTAATCCTTCAACGGCTATTCCGTGAGATTCGATGTTCTCAAAGTTCTTGCGAGCTGCATTTACGGACCCGATAAACAACCCTCCGACGGCAATCAAGGCTGCAACGTAAAATAACGCCGACACTTGCTTTCCATAATTCCACAATTTGGCGCTAGGCTCAAAGGAGCTGACACGGCCACTCTTTGGCCAAATGGGGTCCTCGTTAGCGCCCGAAACCTCTGACAATTTGTCTGACCAACCTACGAGGCCAGAGCGAATCGCGTTTATTACCTCTTTATCGGGCCAATAATTGATGTGAGCGAGTAGCAGGAGCCTATGCCATTCCTTTGTGGACGCTTCAAATCCACAAGGCAAGTCAGAAATCCCAAGGCGTCGCCCAATTGGGTCAAGGGGCCGATACACATTAATCCATCGAAACGTTTCAAACTTTCGTTGGAGATGGCGGCAGAGTGTTGATGGACTTCCGAAGAATTCTGGTAAGAATCCGTGGAAGAGCGACGCTAGCGGTGAACCACAAGTGATGATTACAATTCTCTGGGGGCCTTCTCCCGCGCGTAGATAGGAGACGAGATAGTCCAGTCCTATCACGCTGCCCAAACTGTGCGTAGCCAATACGAGAGTGTCTTCGCGCGATAAATTCAACTTCGAAACAGTCCGCGCCACAGCATGGCGTATTGTGTTCCTGTATTCGGCATCTCCTATCCACAAGACCACGTCAGCAAACACTTTCACAATCACATAGGCGGTAACGTAGAAAACAAAAAAGATGGCGATTGAGCAGGCGACGGTAATTAGTACGAAACCCGCCGCGACCACCGTCAAACCAAAAACAAGCCAAAATGTACCGCTAAGCAGTCCGAAGATTATAAGTGGAAGCGCCACATATGCTAAAGCTCCAACGACGCGAAAAACAAGCTCCTCGGGCTGAAGATATGATGGTGCGGCCACAGTGTGCATTAGCGGCCAGCAGAGTATGAATGCAATTCGGCGAACACAACGGTGCAGAAAGCCAACTCGCCCGCGTGCTATTTCGCCGAGGCACCCCAAACCGAATAATGCAGCCATCAATGATAGAACGAGCTTGATAATTGTTACTGATTTCGAAAACCAAGTCGCAATGAGAATTGGTAAAACAGTCAGCGAGAGAATTTGAGTCGCCAGGAAACAACTACTTGAGCTAGCTGCCACGATTCGACGCAGTTTTGAACCGAACTCGCAAGTGGGGCGCATGTACGGCATGCGAAGGATGGCTTTACCAACACGCGGGAGGTTTGCAAATGAATCCCCGGCGACTCTACACCAATCGACAGGTAAGAATTGCTGCGAACCGAGATGAAATTCTTCTAAAACGCTCTGCAAACCGTGAGTGGTTCGGATTGCATCGAAATTCCCGACTCCATGAATAAGAACAACTTTGGTCGGCATCGCGCCAGGTCCAGCTCTCTACCCGATACCTTCGCTTCCCCAAAGTACATAACGCATCATATCGTTCGCAACGGTTGATGACGATTTTTCTCATCACCAGAGGAACTCGCTACAAGCGACCCCAATGAATCACAACGAGCTTGCATTTGATTCAGGAACGGTTTAGAAAACTACGCGGCTTCTTGCAAGAGATAACCTGGGTCTCCGCCATCTCCCGAAGTAGACACTAAACCTGGCGTTCTCAAACGGGAGCGCGAACGTCTCGGAACAACGGCATGCTTTCACGTCTTCTGCGATTAAATCCTAACGAAGAAATCAGCCCCAGCCAATATCGATTCCCACAAATCAGCGTCCGAATCCGGTGTGCTTGCCAAATGCCAAAGCGTAAAGATAGCAAGCAAATTTCCGTCGGTTAGCAATAACCCACTCCAACTCGTAACGGAAGAAAACGGCGTCGTCCAGGTGGCCGTGAAACCCAATGCTGTGCCTGACAGTGTTCCGGCCAATTTGCCCTTGGCAGAGGTTGAGTTGCTGCTGACTGCACTGGTGTATGTCCCGGCGAATGTCGTCCCGTCGAAACTCGTAATCTCCATGGTCGAACCTAACTCGTTTTTCCAAATCCCTATCAATTTGGGCGCAGCCGCGCCGCCCTTAAGGGAATACGGCTTAAAAGTCTTTCGGTCAAGCGTCATGGCATTACCCTCTTTAGAAGAACGTAACGTGCCGACGAACGTACCATACTGTTAATAGGTGGACAAGCCCGATACTTACCTTAAGAATTTCAGCGCTGTTGTGCTCAGAACTCGTTCCCACGCGGGACACCCTGTATCTACGAGTGACAAGTCTTCATTTATCGTATTCCCTCTTAATCAACTTCGGGGAAACGTGGTTTGTAAACGATGCCACCAATCTTTGTGAACGTCTCGACAAACTCTTGACGAAAACTCCGTCGTTGTTCAGGAAGATTGCCCATCTCCCGACGCTTGGCTATTCGTTCGTCGCGGGCTGTTCGTAGATGACTGTCTAAGACATCTAAGTCTTCTTGGGGTAAATCATCGTCAACGGTGTTTCGGATGTCGGTGATTGTGTAACCTCTATCGGCGTAGAAATCGACGGTAAACCACACGACGCTTTCTGGCTGCGGGTTCCAAGTCAAATTCAATTTCTCTTCGTAATATAGAAATCGTTCACCACTCAACGAACAGATACAGCCTTGTTTTTTGTCGGAACGGTACCAGAGCACGATTCCAAGAAAATATTCTTTCTCTTCCATTGTTGTTTTCTCGAATTGAAATATAGACAGCCAGGGGCGAAGAATGAGGGAATTCGTCGCCCTAGGCATTTGCGTCCGTGAAGCGAGCGGCCCGCAAAATCAATCTCTTGCTGTGACGTCTGCGTCTGTGGGTTCTGCGGCATCTGCGGGTGGTGCGGCTGTTGCGGGCTTTACCTCGATACCGCCCAAATCTGCGAATTGGCTGGAATTTGGCTTCACCTCGATGCCGCCTAAGTCTTGAAACTGCCCGGACGGCTCACGAAGCGCTCCATCACCAGTTTGACTGGCGGATTGTGTTGGAACGAGGGTTTCTACAGGGATATCTTTTATCTCACTCATTTTGATTCTCCTAAATCTTTAAATATTGATGGCAGGCCAAACAGTTTGTTGTGGACGGGTACGACTATCGACGGGGACGGGCTTGAGAAAGTGACGGAATCGCTTCGGCTCTCAACTGTCGAAGACCTTCAGGCGTGGATGCTAGACGACGCGCACGCTGTTCTTCTGTCTCAACTGATGCCGGTTGACGTTCCTCGTTGTGTGAAGGACCGCCACCGACCGCCGATGACTGTCCGGGTCGAATTCCGCTGGAATATGTTCCGCGCTTTCGCACTTCAGGGGCCGCTGGTGCTGGGGCCACCGCTGTAGGTACCGGTTGAGATACCTCTACGACTGCTGCCGGGGTTGGTTCATCTACGCGTGCAGGAGCATCAAGCTGCAGGCCCAATTCCTGGCAGGCGTATTCGATGTTGCGTTTCGTGTACGGCGCGTTTTGCTTCTTCAAGAAGTTCTCGATTGGCTGCCAGGTCGTCGGATTAATGATGGACGTGGGATGCTCGTTCATGAATTGCTGAATGTGAATCACCTGAATGCCGTCTACCAAAACTTCTCGCGACACAGCATCCATTTTGTTCACTTGAGCCTGTGTTAGGTTGCGAGTTGCATAGAAGGTGTCCCAAGATTCCAAACTCGCGATGCGCTGGGCCTTTATCAGGCGTGTCTGCTTACGAATATGGCTGGACGCAGCAGCCTTGGCTTTTCCGAGGATTGGAAGCAGGTCATCTTTGGAGCGGGACGAAAAGCGTTCCACACCAGGAGTTCCAAATTCATCCGGTGCCTGTTGAATTTCGAGAATCCACAGACGCGTTTCAGGGTCCTGAAAAATTTCCATGGTGCCGCCGCCATCCAAATCGAAATGTAAGCTGCCGTTGTTAGGCGCTGCCGCGATTGCAGGCTGTGCTGCCGGTACCGACTGTGTTGGCAGTGCAGCGGCTGGCCGTGGGGCAGGCTGTGCGGCTGGCGCTGCTACACGAGCAGGCGTTGGCACTGCACGGCGGGACTGCTGGGGAGGCTGGGCCGCAATCTGTGGAGGAAGTTCCGACGCATAGTCTTCCCGCGACACAGGTGCTGGGGCTGCGGTTTCTGCTTTGGCCGACTTGGTTCGTGCGTTGCCCTCGACCTGCTTGAAGGACGGCGTAATTTCCTGCCCGGTTATTTTGCTTCGAAAGGTTTCACGTTTTTCCAACATATCCTGACGCGCTTCGTCCACTGATTTTTGGCTCGTCGGGTCTTTCAGCCAGCCTGTTGGCTTAGATGGAGGAACTCGATTTGATACAACACTCATAAATGCTCCTTAAATTTGTGGTTTTGGATATGACAAAAGCGACTTCTGATACGCGGCTGCGCTCCTTTCATTTTGTTCCGCCGAAAAGTCTCTGCGGGGAGCGTCGTTTCGTACCGAAGGAACGGGAATCGGGTCGAAATCTGGAATTCTTGGTTGAAGGGTCTTGATGTCGATTTCTTCCAATGTAAGCGAATTTAACCAAATGACTGCGGACGCGAGACAATCTGCTGCGTCGTCACGACCCTTGAGCCTCGAAGTCGAGGTAAATTTATTCAACTGCTTTCGAAGCACGTCCAGGTCACGATAATTCTCATACACGCGTACGCGGCCCGAACTCATTTGACCGGCTAAACCGAAAATCCTCACGCGCTTTGCGTCCTTACGGTTGTCCGGGACTTCGAAAATGATGCGGTCGCGTACATCCAAACTCAGGGACTTTGCGATGGAGATTATTTCTCCGAGAAGCAACGGCGCTCCGAGGCTGCTTTCTATACGTACAAGCTTGGGCGCGTAGTTTCGAATCAAATCAACAATGGCTACTGCGAGTTCGGTGCTGGTGGAGAACTTCTCTACGAAGCCATCAACAAGAACCAGTCGGCCATTAACCTTGTTTCGAACGAAAACCATCCCGCAACAATCGTCACCAAGCTCGGAGGAACTTCCTACGCTGGCCAAATCAAAATTTAGATAAGAGTCCGATAGATGTGGTGCACCGATAGAATAGCTGTCACAGATAGACTGGCCGATGAGCCCTTCGGAGAAAACTGCTTTGCGAACTTCGAAGGCGTCGGACAGTAAGTACTGCAGAGCGAATTGCTTTGGATATCGGCGGTAGAAATTCCAGACTTTCCGCGAATTCAAACGCGGCCAGCCGAAAACAACGTCGTCAGGCTTCAACTTGAATGTTTTTTCTCTTTCGGTTCGTTCTTTGATTTCTTTGTCGCTGCCGGTGGTCTTAACGGTCCAGATTGGCAGGGTCGTAAGCACACAATCTTCCGGGTCTTCATTCACAATGACCATCGGTAAATCCGAGTCAGGGTCTGCAATCCACCGCGTGGCCAAGCAGACTGTCAAATGATTTGGGTTTCCGACCGGGCGTGTATCTGCCCACGAATCGAGAGTCTTCTCGACCATGGTTGGACCGCAGTTTCCTTCATTCGTGATGTCGTCCAGCACTAACACATCGGCGTGTTTCCCGGCGCGGGTCGAGTGGAATGTGGCGCAAGAAAGGCTTGCGTCCCTGGTGTTATCGTCAGCGTCTCTGGCCGGGCACCAATATTCTGAAGCGGCGATTAGTTTCTTGGCCGATTTTGGCTTGTAAGCTGGAAAAAGATACTGCACCACCGGATTCAAAAGATTGCTCTGCACCATACGTACGATAGATTCGGCCTGGCTGGCCTCCCCCGATAGCACGAGCACTCTAGTGTTTGGAGCGCACAGGAAAAGACATGTCAACCAAACCGCGCACAGCACCGATTTCAATGCTCCTCGGCATGCAAGAATGACGCGGGTACGTTTTTCCGACCATTCGTCTACAGGTTTGGTTGGGTCCGGCTCAACGAATGTCTCGCATATCCGACCGTGAAAGCTGTACAGGAGCGGTGGGAAACGATGCTGTCTGAGGACCTGGTTCGCCATGAAGAACACATCGGTTTGCATTCTTAGCTTCAAGGCGTCCTTTTCGGCCTTGGGCATTTTTCGAACTTCTTCAACGGTTATCAAAGCGGACATGCTTATCCTGTGAGATTTGAATTACTGCAGGGTTTGCAGGACGAGGACTGCGGAGTTACTTACACCCGAAAGACTTCAACTTCGCCAACGACTCGTTATGCGCCTGGAACTTCGCGAGGAGAGTGGGCACACGCTCAGATGTGGGTTCGACGTCAGCCAATTCTATGAACGCCTGCTTTGCCGATATCTGGAATTCTTCGACCAATGCCTCGTAACCTCGACGGTCGTTCTTCGCGAGCCGATTGATTGCCTTATAACGCGCTTCCGCTTCTGGGTCAGCCGCAGATGATTCAGGAAGTTCTTCCTCAAAATCTACAGGCACCGCAGCCATTCCCGATTGGCTCGAAAACGGAACGTGCGTGTCGCTGGCTGGTATGTTTAGTTCATCTAAGACGCTCTTCATGAATTCTCCTATCTAGCCTTTCGAGCCCGTGCAATATCTCGACGCTGCTGGCGGTATGCGTCGGGATTGGTCGATATCACGGTGGACTTGGCGTGCTCCAGCATGGACGACTCCCTAGGCCCGTAACCCATGTTGGCCAACATTTCATCGTGGTAATCGGAATATCCTTCCGCCGCGTACGTGTCCAGGGCAGTGAAAGCATCCATGCTTCTAGCCAGGTCACTCCGCGTAGCCGCGTCCAACACGTCTACTCGCGGCTCTGTTGCTGGTCGTTGCTCGGGTCGTTGTGGAACTTCCTCGGCAATCTTGGGAAGCACAATAGGCTCGAATGGCGGCTCGACAGTAACTTGGTCCGGAATCGTAAAGGTATGGGTCGTCAAGATTTCAAGCTCGTCTTTCCACATCTTCAAAGTGGCCGAGTAAATTTCTTGGTCAACCTCGCGTTTTTCAACGTCCATGATGAGCCGAGTTAACTCTGCTATCCAATATTCTTTGGCTGCCCAATGTGAACGGCTTACCCATTTCTGTTGGTCCGTGATGAGGCCATCGACAACGGCGGAATCCTCAATCTCCAAGACCATTACGGTTTGGCCGTAAAGATTCCAGTTCTCGCCCACATGTCGAGTCCGTAACGCAGCGGTTGAACCATCGGGGTACAGCAGGCTGCCGGATTTTGTTTTGTATGCCAGAGGCCACGGGGTTACTCGCAGTTCAGGAACCGTCCATTCCCACTCGCCGGTTTCTTTTTGCTGAAGCTGAGCATTCAACGCGGGCAGTGCAAAAACTTCAATCCTCTGGACTGTGCTTCCTTCGAATAGGGGCTCGAATTGCAGACCCACACGGCTGTACCACTGACCGCGCATGAATTTCAGTTTCGATTCTCGAACGGTTCCGTTTGGGTTCCGGTCGTAGAGGCTTCCGTTCGGAGTTACGAACACGGTCAGGTCTTCGCGGTCGGTCTGCTGAATCTCCGCCAGGAAGGGGTCTGTGGGTAGCTCCCGCTTCTTGGTGCTGAACAGGTAATCCAGGTTGGATGATTTTGATGCCTTCGTCTGTGGTTTTGGCGTCGAGGGCGCAGTGTCACTCCATCTACGGTGAGCAGCTAAGCGTGCGCTCTGCTCGCTCTCTGATAGAGAGTCGAAATCGCTTCCGGGCAGAATCTGAGGCTCGGCCAAAATGTGGGCCAAATCTTCCACCGGAACTTGGACTTCCGGAGCCTTCGGAGCCGATGTTTTGATGACCGCGCCGACTTTTTCCTTCCATAGTCTATGCAAGCGATGACGGGCGGCACGTTGACCATCATTCATCCGGGCCAGCGTTTCTTCGCTGATGTCCGGCTCGACCTTCGTTAGGACTGCCTCGGTCACTGGTGCTATCACGTTTGATATCGAAGGTGATATCACGGCCTGGGGCTGCTGTTGAGCCTGGGTCTGCTGGGCTGGTTTTCGCTTGCGTTGGCGGTCTTTCTCTTTTCTCCGCTCAGCCGCGCAGCTACGGCAGTAGATATTTGAGGTATTGACCGGGGTGAGCTGCATCGGACAATCTGGGTTCGCACAGTCTCTGATGGTCATTAGTTCTCCACCTTGATGCGGGAAGCGCAGAGGCTGCATGACACGGAATAACCATCCACTGCGCCGATACACCCATGAGAGCACCGAGCCGGTGGCTGATGAACTTTGCCGGAGTCCTTCGAGTAGTCGTAGTCCTGATTTGCCCACCGTACGCCCAAGAATTTTATGGTGTGTTCCGCAGAGCCCGGTTTCATTGAGCAGCCGCGTCCGATTCGACTCGGATGTTGACAGCGCGACCTACGAGTTGGAAGGAAACTCGCTGACCGACTTCGGGTGCAGATTCGCCCTCGCCCAAAATGAAAGGAACATCTGGGCCGAGCGTTTGTTCGATGTAACCGATTCTGCGTTCTGCGTTGTAGCTCTTGACGGTTCCGAAAGTCATGACTGCTCCTTGTTATACGTTGGCATATCTGGTACAATCTGTGGCTATGAGAAGAATTCGAACGGTCTTCCATCTCGACAAGAAAGACCGGGATGCTCTTGAGAAGGTATCCTCTGAAACAGGCGCTTCCCTGGCTTACCTATTGCGGCGTGCGGTCAGTCAGTACGTTGCTAAGCTGAAGGTAAAACGATGACCCCACAAGAACACTTGCTAATGATTTCTATGTTCGCTCGGTACGAACGATTCATACGAACGCTGGTTGACATTCTCAAGAGCCGCGCCGTTGTAGAAGGTCGCCCTATTCTAGAACCCGATGATATGAAGGCATACGAAGCCCTTATCTTTTCGAAGGAGCGGGAGACGGCTGCTGGACTAATAAGGACTCAGGCGGTGTATCGAGAAGTTGCGACAATGTTTGGTCTGGACATCGGGATAGAACCTCCCGATAAAGGGCTATGACTTCTGACCATTTTATTTGGTGCATTTCATGCTCCTTAGAATTTTCTTATGCGTCGAAATAGATGTTGGACGGACAGTACGCCGCCTGAAAATTCTTTGATGCCCACCGGAAAAATGAACCCCGGTCCACGTCGGAAAAAAGTCGCTGCTTTCCATCGGTGAAAATGACTCGAACGTCCCCCATCTGACGATTCTTCTTATATTCCTCGAAGTAGGCGCTGCGGAAAGAAACAGTATCGGGCTCGGATTCCGCACTAAGAAGTTTGCGGAGCGACTGCGTGTTGGTCATGTTTGCGCCCGTCTTTCGAATCTCGATAAGGCGCTTTAGGATGGAAGTGGCTGAACGCTGAACGGCTGCAGAGGGTCGCTCGTTCTTGACCAGCCACCTCGTTATTGTTTGGAGCGGGCAACCCACAAGAACCGCAACCACCTGCGGCTTGACGTTTGCATCCATCATCAAATCCGACAGATTCTCAGCGCCGTCGCGTGTGACCTGTTGAGAAGTTCGACGCGGCATTATCGTTTGCTCCGAGCGACTTCTGCTCTACGTGCGACTTCTTGTGCGCGAAGGTCTTCAAACGAGATTTCGCCTGAATTCAACTGACGACGCAGTTCCTTCTCGTCTTCGCTGATTTCGCGACCTGCATTCACTCTGCTGGTGACCTGGGTGGATTGCGTGGCGCTTCGGTGGATGGTTGAACCGCCCAGACGGAGGTTTTCATTCTCAGATTCGAGAAGCGCCTTCTGCTCGGACAGCGGTAATGACCGACGACGGCGGGCCTCCGCGTCCTGCTCCAATTGATTCTGTTGTTCCACGACCTGAGCGACTTCCGAGAGGCGTCGGTACGGCGAGACCGCAGTCGAACCACGCTTTATCACACGCGGCACAAGCATGTTGTTGGCTTCCAGTTGGGCAATCACTCCAGAAATCAGGCCGTCATTGAGAATGACGCCTGGGGTTTCCTGAAGTTGGTCGGCCAAAGCGCGTGCGAGCACGGTGAGGTTGTAATTCAAAGAATAGAAATCCGAGGCATGTCTCTCGCAGTAGGATTCCAGAATTGACTCGTTCACCTTCTCAATCTGCTCAGCCGTGTACGAAAACTGCTGGGTGGATTCGCCAGGGACGGTAGCGATGCGAGGGTCGAATTTTCTTGGTGCCGCAGACACCATCGCTTCCTTAGCGTCCTCGACATCCATATAGGCAGGCTGAGTTTTGCCATCAACTGTCGCGACCGCAACCAGTCTTTGATTGTTGTTCTTAGCCCGAATATACCGAGTTGCATCCTCTTCCGAGGCGAAGCTCACGCCTTGCACTTTTCCTGACTCGTAGTAAAGAACAGCTTCCCAGGCCGTGCCTGTGCATTTTATTTTCGCGATAAAATTGCGGCCTTTAAGGCTGTACGATTTTCTGGCGGCGAACCGCGCATCCATTTGATTTGGCATTTCTAATTCTCCTGTATTGTTAACCTATTAAATTCGAGGGCGTTCGCCCCGGTCCGTCGCCTGCTCTGCCTTATCCGTCATGTTCTCGCGGCGGCTGCGGCCTGCTTCCAACTTGAGGCGCTTCATGGTTGCCTTATCCAATTTCTCTGGGACTATCTCCGCCATTTGTTCTCGCGAGATTCCCTCGTCGCCCTCGCGGCGGTGCTGGGTTACGGTTCTGTTGCCTGGAATCAAAATGCGCGAGGGAGCTTTATCCTCATTCGTTGGAACCGGCTGCGCGTCTAGTTCGTTCTCCGCCTGCTCACTGCGCATCTTTTCGAAGAGGCCTTCGGCGGTGGCTGCGATAAAACCCTGCGTCCATGCTCCCTCAATCCGGATGTCGTAAGAATGGTCGAGGAGATATTGGACTAGGGCCTGAACCTCTGGCTCAGAGAGACCCTGCCCGATGGCTTCCATGTCGGCCAGGAAACTTTTCTGGGCGTCCTTCTCCCATTTCTCCTGGAGCAGTTGCTGGTCGGCCTGATTTTCGTACTGCAGCAGGTCGTCTAAACGACGGCTCTGTTCTGCGAATGTAGCTTTGAAAAACATGATTGTTCCTTTACTGCAAATTTGGACTTTGAATTTGTGTTGCTCGAAAATGAAATGCTCGGCGTTGACCGCAAACATCCACGACCATGCCTGGGGCGGGACGACCGGCTGCTTTGGGTCCCTACTCATTCATCAAAATCTTGCGCGTCCGTCTATCCCGGCGAAAGGGCTCTGCGTCTTAGAGCAACGGGTTGGCGCTGACGCTCCCTGTTACGGGAACTTGGTGGGGCCTTCTCGGAAAGGCTCTCCATGACTTTACCCTGAGCAGTTTTGCTCCGAGACGCAATGCGTCATGGCTTAGACCCCATGGATGAAAACCTTGCTCGCTACCACTGCTAACGATTGCTCAAACCCACAGACGTTTACGAAGAAGAAAGAAATAGAACGACGGACCTTCTGGAGCCGTGAGACGAGGGACCGAGCGTGCGACGGACCTGTTTCTATTTCTGTCGCTCTCTTTCTCGATGACGATGTTGGAATGCAAACATCTTTCTAAGATTTGGCGTGCCGCTCCCTAAGGGTCAGAATGCCCTGCTCCGCGTCGTGAGCAGCGGCTTACGCCTGACGCGTTCAGCCGGTGTTCAGGCGGCTGAAGCTTTTATAAAACTGAAAGGTCTGGTTCCTTGGCTCGGTTCTTGCGGTGCCGCTCGACGCGGAGCCGGGTCTTTTCGCGACGGTTCACGAGCTTGCATCCTGCGCAGTAACGCGATAAACGACCGCGCTTCCCTCGGGGTATCCAGCCATGACAATCGGTGTGATTGGAACAGGGGTTCATTATTTTGGGTCCTCCCAAAAAAGTTTTTCGAAGCCCGTACGCCTTGGGTACTCCCTGGCGCTTGGTTTGGTAACGCCAATTATTGGGTCCCTTTGCCTCGAAACTTTTTCCGGTCCCATAAGGCTGAGTGTGGGGCAGGCCGCACGGCGTCTTCGGGGTCCCTACTTCGACAAAGAAATCCTACCCAGACCAAAACGCGAACGACCGAGAGACCGAAAGAAAAACTACCCTGCAACCGGGCTCCGATGCCCTGTTTCTTTCTCTATTTTTCGGCTGGAGGGCTAGGTTAATGGGCCAAGGCCGACCGGTCGAGCTATCCGAATGCGGAGGCCGTGCGGAACATGCGGATTCCGCATGCGGAAGCCCCGTGCGGATTGTGCGGATTCCATTGCGGAAATGGATGGGCGTTGGTTGTTGGACAGAGACCCTGGCAAGTTTCTGACAAGTGCGGCTCGACGCTTCAGCAAATGGCCCGTTATCAATAGCGTACGGGCTAAGTTTGAACCTGACTTACAGTCTCGTTGGTCTGTTTTTCGGTCTATCCCGGGCGATTCGATGGATTTTGAAAAATCGAAACTTTTCGGAGCGAAGTGTGAAAAATATTTCTATGAAAACTTTTTCTCGCTGGGTAGCTGAGCCCGGCGAGAATCAACCGGGAAGCCTCAAACCACAGTCCTGAGGCCTACTGGGCCCTGATTACCGGGTCCGACTCCAACCTGAGCTTCGCGTGCCCGGGCGGCTTACTCTGACTAGCGGTTCAATCGCGAGTTAAAGGCGAACAGTTCCAGACTCGAATAAAGACTATCGTCCGCTTCCATTTCCAAAACCTTCCGAATTTCTGGGTCCACGTGCACGCGAGTTCCTCGACCATTTGATTCCGCCGAGAGAACGTGCGCGGGGTTTACAGACACTTCCGAACCGTCTTCCTTAGTCAACATTACGAAATTCATCTTTCAAAATCTCCGGCCTTCTGTTTCGAGCCAGAGGCGTTCATTTCACTGCAACTGCGTACATCTGCATTCACGGTCCTTTCGGCACCGCTTAGGACTCCAAAACCACTTCTCCGATATGGCTAAATCGCCTTTTTAATTGGTCCTTATTGGTGAAACCCGCATAAATAGGGCCTGAAATGCGTATCCTGCCTACATGGGGTTCTAATTGGTCTGACCAATAACTTTTTAATTGGTGACGTATCCTTTAGAGGGATACGCTTTTCAATCAGTGTTTAAGCACCTTTCATCAATTACGACCAATTAAAAAGGCAAAAAAGATATATCGAGGAAATATCGGTTTCAGCGAAAAATAAAGAGACAGGGATACGTCTTCGAGCTTTTCGATGTTTGACGAAAAATAGACCAATAGACCGACCAAAAGGACCATCTATCCCAGCTATCGTCGGGTCATCGCGTCATAACACGTCGGATTCGGATTGCTCAAGATGCTGAGCCGGTTCCGCGAACGACGCGACTGACTCGACTGACTCGACTGACTCCGGTTCTTCGTGTTTGTGCTTCTTACCCTGAGCCTCGTTACCCTTAGCCTGAATTGCTGCTCGAACTTCAGGATTAATTTTGCTGCTTCCCAGCCCGCGCGTCTTTCGAGGACGCCACATGGTGGTAGCAATCATATCCTCGCCCAGGAATTGCGACTCCTCGACCAACTCTAATTCGTGGCGGGCATCTATCAGGTTCTGGCGGTCGAAACCATGCTCGCGTTCACCCATCTCAAGGACGCTATCCTTCTGCATCGGATGGGTCACAAATCGAGACAACCATGCTTTCGCGGCCAAGGCTGCTTCCTTGCGCTTTTCCATGGCGTCCATTTCGGCAACCATGTTGGGTGACAGGTCCAAATACAAACGTTCGTCATCAGGGTTATGAATGAGATATCCCTTGGCCACCAATTCCTTGAGGTAGTGATAACCGGCGCGGCGGGCATAACTCAGGTATCCCACGGCCTCGTGCATCGAGGCCCAATCTTTGACCGAGGACGAGCAGGTGCGCAAATCAATGAGCGCTTTCCAGGCTCCTGTGGTCAACTCGCGGACCAAGCGGCGCTGATAAAGGTCGTTCGAGGGTTCGAATGTTAGGAGCGGAGATTCCGGCGCACGGCGTCCGTAGAATTGGAAATGAATGCCCCAGGTTGCCACTTCACCTTCTTCATCACGATTCGTCCAGCGGTCAACGGCCACAACCACGCTGGCATTCTTCTTGAGAACCTTACCGCCGTAAGATTGCTCGCTGAACGTCTGCACACCCAGACGCTTTAGAGTCAACTTATCGACCTTGGCTATGTCGTCATTACTCATGCTTCGGGCGTGGTTCAACATGAGGATGGTTTTTGTGTCGCTCTGATAGTTCAGTCGATAGCGAATCACTTGCATGACTTCCTGCAGCCCGTTGTTATCGTAGGCTGGCAGGTCATGGAACATGTACAAGCAGTCCAGGATGTGAATCTCAGCATCCGTGGTATGAGACGCATAGAAATCCCACCAATCGTCGTTCATGTAATCTAGGCTGCCGCCAGCGTTGGTGTACTCGCGACCCATGACGATGCGAAAATTCTGTGCAATCAAAGCCTGCTCTTCAGGTGTGAATTCTTTCAACAGTTCGCTATAACGCTCTTCGACATCAGCTTTGTCATTCTCGGCGTCGAGGTACGATACCTTGCGAGGTTTGGTGCAAACGTATCCGCACCAAGATTTACCGCAGGCAATATGCATGCCGATGCGTTCCGCAAACAAACTCTTCTCGGTCTTTTCGCGTCCCATCATCAGGACGACATCGCGCACAGCCAGGAAGTCTCGAAGGATATGTTCGCGCTCGGCAACTTTGGAGCCCGGCGTGAACAAAGTGAGCATCTTGTCAAACGTCTCTGCCAGGGCTTTGGCTTCTGCCAAAACATCTTTTTTCTTTGGTTTCTTCGCAGCCTTTGCGGCATTCGCCGCTTCATGGGTTGCATGAGGAAACATAGAAGGTTTGACGCCATAGGCTGTCGGCAGCGCCGTTGTCGATGCTGCGGCATCCTTCGGATGCGCTGTTTTCGCAGTAGCTGACTTCGTTGGCTTCGCAGGTTTGACACGATGTTTGCTGACCCAGCGTCCGTCCTCAGTTTCTACCAAAAGGTCGAATGCTTTTGCTTTGGTGTGCGCCATTGCTTCCACCTGTTCTGTGGTAAGAATGGGAGTACCTTCGATGATGTCAGAGAGTAGGACGCTCATAGAGTCTCCTCATCACCATCAGGTAGAAGCACGATGTTAATGGCTTTGGTTTTCCCACGAAATTCCATGGTGTCAAACTGGACCAACGAGCCTACCGGAAGCATGTTCCGGCCAGTCGGAAAATCGGTGTGATGGGCGAATACTTCGAGGCCATCTATGGCTATAAAAGCGAATCCTTTGTCTTTCAGTACTGCGCAAATACGTCCGATTTTCATTGTGTCGTCCTGTGTTTATGTGTATGTGACTTGTGTTCCCGCCTAAAACGAACGAACCTCGACGAAATAGAGAAAAAGAAAGAAACAACTCCATCTGCATCTCGGCCCAAAAAGAAAAAGGCCAGAACGTTTGCAGCGTCCTGGCCGGTGAAGCATCACCCGAGCGAGTGAAAGTCAATTTTGTGGTGTATCTACATCTGCATTGGCTCAGGTGGCTCACTGCTAGCGGCTGCAAACCGCGATTCGCTCAAAGTGAAGCGAAAATCAAGACTTGGGGGTACTGCTTGGGGTCTGATACGGGGCTTCTGGACGCTGGAACTGCGTAAGGTCTCTGAGCCGACTCGTCGCTCAGTCAGACAATTGAGCGCCGGTCCTTCTAATAGTAAGGGGTACTTTTACGCTCGATTTTTGTCTGCCCGGCTCGCTCCCACCATATCTAACTGATTACACAGGAAATAAAAAATAGAAATAAAATCGATTCTTGACTCAGGCTCCACTTTCTTCATCCATAGAGTCCCAAAACTGGCCTCGGTGCTTCTCCGTGCTGCCGCCGTCCGTCCAGCGTGTCCTGCCCCAGCGCTCGAATGTGTATTGACCATGATGGTATGAATTTCGAATGCTTGCTCCCCCAAAGGCGTCCGTCCATCCTTCGCCATTTTTGGGGGCCGATTTCAGAGCCAGCATGATTTCGGCGTCGGTTGCGCCATCCGTCGTGCCATTGCAGTTGCTGGTATCCAGAGTTCGCGCCAAAAAGGCGTTGACCGACTTGGAGCGAGGCAGAGTCTCCAATCGCATCAAGAAACCGCGAATCACCCGAGCCACTGTGGATTGGGAATACCGGCCTTCGAGTTCGCGAGAACATTCTCGTCCGTTCCACCAACAATCAATCCAAACTGGAATGATGACCTTCTCATCCGGCGACATTGAAGCTTCGAGGCCTGGGCTAGATAGGGCCAGTCTCTGGAGTTCGCGCTTCTGATTCAGTTCTTCGGGTGGCGGAGTTGGATACCGGAATTCCGCGAACCACTCGGCCCTTTGAGAGATTCGATGTTGAATACCTGTGAAGGTTTTTACAATTTCTTCCTGCGTTTTCAAACCCAAAGTGCGTGCCGCCAGGAACAACGCGCGGAGATATTCTCGGCCTCCGTGCGCTTCCACTAATGCGAAGCGTTCCGCCACACACCAACTCCAGGGCTGCCCGGCTTTGTGAATCTTCGGAATGGATGGCTTCATATCCTCGAAGGCCACGCCGTCAAGCAATTGCGCGACCTCGACAGGATGAAAGCGGAACACGAAGATGATTTTCCAAAGTGCCCACTCGGCTGGATTCAGGGTCGGGCCAAACACATCATTCTCATCCAGGTTGAGCATGAGTTGCGCAGCTGTAGGTTCGGCCTGCTGATGACGATTCCGTACGCTGTGCAACCATTTCTGGTCCGACTGAATTTCTTTGAAGAAATGTAGACCTTTAATAGGGTCCGGGTCGGCTTCGAGCGTGGGCAACACCTTCGTCAAAATCTTGGACTGGTGGTACTGCTCTTTCTTTTCTTGTGCAATCTGCCTACGGAAATTCTCTTCAAGCGTGGGAGCAACCTCCACTTGAGTGGTTACGCGCAGTGGTGCAACATTCCGCAGTCGGTTCAACCTTTGCGCCTGCTCTTCCGGCACGGTCAACGGGTTGCGCAGACCAGAACCTCTATCATTGAAAGATTCTTGGTTTTCTTGACCGCCGCGCAGTAAACCCTCGGATTCAACCACCTTCACCTCAACCTTCACTGGTACTTGTGGGCGAGCGTGCAGGGGCTTACCCCATTGCAAATCAGGGTCTCCAAATGGCCTGTCGAGTTTCTTTTTCTTGAGTGGCATGGAATACTCCACCTTTAATTTCAGGTGAGTGTCCATCCGAAGGAGGGAGCTACTCTTGCGGTCTATTTCTCTCCGCTTTTATCGGAAGCGAGACATCCTGTGAGTGCCTCGTGCCGTCCACCACTTAATTCGTGTCAAGGCGAGTGGATATGCCCAAAAACAAACGAAACGTCTAAGCGACCTTCTCTCTGCGCATAACAGCGACAGAAGACTGCTCTTCCAACTGTTCCACAGCCTCAATACCCGCGTCCCGACGCTCCAGTGTGTTGCGAGCGTTGTCTGACATGGCCACAGATAGAGGCAAATAGTGCTTCACAACGGTTTCTAGTGCGTCTCCAAGCCAAGTTGCAATCTGCAGCGGAGTCTCACCCTTCATCAAGGCATCGACCGCGAACGAGCAGCGGAAGCGATGAGGGCGAACATCATCAATTCCCAGGCGCTTGCCCAAACCCTTCATACGAGCATAAAGGCGCTTGCCGTCCACATCGTAGGCATTGCCCTTCTGCGGATTAACAAGGACTGTTTGGCTCTCCAGAGGATTGCGTCGGGTCTTTTCAGCTCGAAGGACCCGGAGTAGCTCGCTGTGAATCGGCATAAAGATGCCCTCATCGTTCTTGCGAGCATCAACGCGAATCATTCCGCCCTTGCCCATGTTCCAGCGAATGTCCGACCAGAGCAATGTAGCCGCATCGCAGCGCCGCAACCCCGTGCGCAGCAACAGTTCAAATGCCAGCAAATCTGTTCCATGCTGGAGGGTGTATGAACGGCCCTCGGAGTCGGTGGATGTTTTCTCACCGGCTGCAGCCCGCAGTTTTGCCAGTTCAAGCCCAGTGAATGGTAGGGTCTTTTCTTCCGGTTTCGCACCTGGTTTGTTTTCTTTCGACATCGGAGGAAACGGATTTTCGATGGGTGCATAACCTAGTTTCGCCCATGCTTTGGAATAGGAATGACTAAAGACCGAACGGAGAATGACTAAATCGAAGCTCAAGCGGTTGGCTTTCTGGCGTGAATTGCTCTTCGACAAAATCGACTTCTTTCTCCACGGCTTGAAATCCTGAATGACGACATCCTCGGTTACGTCCTTCAGAGAAAAGCCGCGCAGGGTCATGAACTCGTCGAAGGCTCTGAGCGATTGCAGATAGTTGGTCTTGGTGGATTCTGTCATCTTCTCGTCCAATATTTTGAAGTCAAGCGTAGCCACGTAGCTGTCACGCAGCTCAGTCCAGGTCGGCTCTTTTTTGATTACGACAGGCACATCCACGTAGTTCACGAGAGCCGCGAAGAATTCGAATGTGCGCCGAGGAAGAGCGTCTTTCAGAAGCAACCACTTTGGAGACTCTGAGCCATCCTCAACAGCCCTTTCAATCCACTTGGCGCGTTCGCCTGCCGTTGCCATACTGTCTGTCCCCAGAGCGAGCCGAAAGCGTTCGGAGCCTGTGTAGCCGTAGAGTCGGTACGTCCGATTACCCGTCTTGCCGTCCTTGTTGGTAACCTCAACTTCCTCGACCTTGAGTTTTTTGAGTAACACGTTAGGCTCCTTCCTTCTGGAGGTATTGTTGAATTGCTCGCTCCACTAACTTTGAGACCGTCGCCCCCGTCTTCTTGGATAGCTTGTCCAATCGTGCCCGGTCTTCCGCCTGGAGATAGGCAACTGTCTTTGTGCGTTTGGTGGTCATAAATAAAGTGTATACTAGTGTGCCCACCTTTGTCAAGCGTTCCTTTTTCACATCTTCACCGTGCGAGCCTTCTCGATACGCTCAACGACATCAGCCGGGACCCTGGTTGCGCTCCGCTTCTCTCCTTCGCCCATATCAAGCACCTTGACGGCAGTGGCGCGCAGAACAGCATAGACCTGGGCACGACTCACCAGCCAACGCTCGCTGAGCTGGGGTATTGTAAAAAAGGCCTGCCGAGCAGAAGCACGCTGACGCTGAGTCTCAACGGCAGTGAGGACAGCGCTTACAGGGAAACCAAATAGGCTGCTGAATTCCTGAATACTTAGGCTGTCGGAGGGTGTTGCTGGAACTGCTTGTGTGGTACGTGACATCGAACCCTCTTAGGGTTTTGGATGTCACGCCTATTGGCGGGACTAAATCTGGGGAGCCCCTGTTCTGACTGGTCTAGCGGGGAGTACGGTTACCGATTCTAGGCTTCCCTGTCCTTCCAGTCGAAGTCGCCTAGCGCACGTACTAGAACCATGCTAGCACACTTCGGTCTTTCTGTCAATCACTTTGATGTCCATCCATGACGCTACTTTTGGCATGTTTTCTGGCAAGTTCTCCAAGCAGAGCCCGTAACTTATAGAAAATGGCGGGTGAAGTCTATAAGCCGGATTCTGTGTGCTGCGTCTCGTTCGCTAACTTGCGTTAGCGGCGATTGGCGCTCCCGGCGGCCGTGTTTTAGACGGGCCAGACTAAACCGACGCAGCGCGATGATCATTCCTCTAGGCCCCGGATCGCTCCGGGACTCAAGCAGCCTACCCGAGGGTCAGAGCGCCGCGCTCTTGCGAACGCGATGCATACGGGCCGGGCCAGCCCTCCCCTCCTATTTGGCCTTGCTCCACGCGGGGTTTTCCGTGCCCCGAGTGTCGCCACCCGGGCGGTGGGCTCTTACCCCACCTTTTCACCC
>Ga0209525_1000077_pt1 | contig 32883 bp, 27 predicted proteins | sample JacPin_JW_Ref_O1_FD_187958 | JGI IMG/M metagenome (GOLD analysis project Ga0209525, IMG submission 187958) | Forest soil microbial communities from Algoma, Ontario, Canada - Jack Pine, Ontario site 1_JW_Ref_O1 (SPAdes) (version 2) | ecosystem: Environmental > Terrestrial > Soil > Boreal... | reverse complement strand
TCCGAGATGGAAGTGAAGCCGCGGACGTCGCTGAACAGGATCGTGATCTCGGACTTTCGCGGCTTCACCCGTTCAGGATCGGCCAGCAAGCGCCGAATCACTTCGGGGCTCACATATTGCTGGAAGGCCCCGCGAACTTTGCGCTTTTCCTGTTCCTCAATCAAGACGCGATAGAGCGCAACCAGGCTGACGTTGGGAACGAGCGTAAATAGGGCCGGAACGATGAAGTTCAGCCACGAGCCGTGCAAAAACGCGAAATAAACGATTCCCGCAAACGGTAACAAAAGTGCGAAACCAAATGCCATCCACCGGGGCTGAACCATCGCCAGCCAGATTCCCAACGGCACGCCGAATAGCAGGATGAAAAATAGATCAGTCAGCGCCTCCTTTCCTCCGCGCCTGAGGAATTGCCGGTTGAGAATGTTGTCGATAAGGTTCGCGTGAATCTCGACGCCGGGAAAATCGAGACCGCCAAACGGCGTGACGCGAAGGTCGCCAATGCCCGTCGCGGAGGCGCCGACGAGAACGATCTTGTCTTTGAATGTGCCCGGAGGAAATGTCTTCTGTGCGGCGTCAGCGAAGGAAACGTATGGGTATGTCCGAGCCGGCCCATGAAAGTTCACAAGCATCCGGCTCACATAGTCGGGATGAACAGAGAGCTTATGCCCAAATTCGATATTGAAGATTCCCCCCGGGCCATAGCTGAGCACGGTTTGCTGAGTGGGGAGGGCAAGGTAGATACGCAGCGCCTGCACATCAACGGAGGCATACATGTCCCAATCTCCGTGGTCCGTGTCGAGCCCGTATGGGAGCGCAAGGGGCACATGGCGAACGACCCCATCTGCGTCGACGACTACGTTGAAATACCCGGTGCCGCCAGATTCGGAAGCCACAGCGCTTGTGAGCAAGTCGCTATTCGCTTCGGCACCGCGTGGTACGAGTCTAGCCTTTTCATATTTTTCGATTAGCTGCGGCAGGCGTTCAGTCGCAGGCGTACGTCCGAACGACGGCAACGTACGAACCTGCGGGAAAGGGAAGAACGCGAGAGCGTTTGCGTAGTGAGCGAGCGCTTGCGGTGTCACGCCCTTTAAATCAGTTTCCGTATATAAGAAATAATTGCCCAGGACGACGTGACCAAAGCGTTGAATCGCATCCGCAAACTGTTGGTCGTAGTCATATTCTTTTCGTAGTGCTGCGATTCGCGCCAAGAGAGCCGGATTCGGTGGTGAGCCTCTCTTCTGTTGCTCAGCGAGTTGCGATGAAAGCTCGTCCAGCGGTTTCGCAGTTTCGTCCGGCTTACTGAACGTGATGTCGAATGCGACGACGCGGCCGCCATCTTCGCGAATATTATCGAGCAGGCGCGCGAAGTAAAATCGCGGGAAAGGCCAGTGACCAAGAGCTTCCTGCGACTGCTGGTCTATATCAACGATGACGATGTGCGGGTCGATGTCTGTTCGCCCTCGCACTTGAAAGCGATAATCGAGACTGCTCAACTCCAGTCGATAAATGGAGTCAAAAAGCGGAGTAGGGCGTTCACCCAAAAAAGTGGCCGCATAGATCGCGAGGGCGCTAAGGGTAACAATCAGGCTGATGGCGAGCGAACCTTTGTGACGCCGCCATTGCCGCACAATCTTGACGAGTCGTTGGCCGACGCGGTTCGCCATGCTTACCGTAAATCCACCTGTGACGGATTAAAGGGAACGGATCGGCGCAAGGCTAGCAAACGGCCGTGTTGGATTCAAGACAAGAACCTCGATACGGTTCGACGAGTGCGCTCGCGTGCTCCGCCGCTTCGCTTCCGCTATACTGTGACCCGCTTTCGGAGTAACACTGGAACTGATTTTCAAACGAATGCCCACGAAGAAAAGACTCCTCCGTGAAACGGGCTCGAAAGCCGAGAAGCTCGCGAGTCAGCTACGCGCCACGCGCCAATTGCTGAAGGTGGCGGAACGCGAGCGTGAGCAACTGAATGAAATCGGCGTTGCGCTTTCCTCCCAGCGAAACATCAGCGTACTGCTCACCCTCATCCTCAAGAAAGCCCGGGAGATCACGGGCGCTGATGCGGGTTCGCTTTATCTTGTGGAAGAAGATGCGCACGATGGCCGACATCTTCGCTTCAAGCTAACCCAGAACGACAGTTTTGAATTTCCGTTCCAGGAGTTCACGCTGCCGCTGACCGAAGATTCGATGGCAGGTTACACCGCCTTGCGGGGCGAGGTACTGAATTTCGCGGATGCTTACAAGATTCCTTCCGACTTGCCTTTTCGATTTAACGACCGCTACGACCGTGAATCCGGCTACCACACGCGCTCGCTCCTTTCTCTACCGATGAAGAATGCGAAGGGCGAAGTGATTGGGGTGTTGCAGCTAATCAATTCCAAACGCGATCCGGCCCTGCGGCTCAAAAACGCAGACGACGTTGCGAAATACGTGCAACTGTTTCGCGAGCGATCCGTGGGATTGGCCCTTTCGCTGGCGTCGCAAGCAGCGGTGGCCTACGAGAATCGAAAGCTCTACAACGATATCGAGACGTTGTTCGAGGGATTTGTGAGTGCGGCGGTGACGGCCATTGAACAGCGCGACCCGACGACTTCGGGCCACTCCCTTCGCGTCGCCACCTACACGCAGGCACTCGCGGAGGCCGTGAATGCGGCTTCCAACGGCCCTTACGCCGCGACCCATTTCGATTACGAGCAGATGAAAGAGATTCGCTATGCAGCGCTGTTGCATGATTTTGGCAAGGTAGGGGTGCGAGAGGAAGTGCTCGTCAAGGCGAAGAAGCTTTATCCGCTTCAGATGGAGCTGGTTCGCCAGCGCTTTGACTATATTCGCAAGGAACTTGAAGCGAGCAATGTGCGACGAAAACTTCAGGTGTACCTTGAACGCGACCGCGGCGATGCCCTTCAGGAAATAGCGCGCCTTAGCGAAGATTTCGAACAACGGCAAAAAATGATCGCCGAGTATGTTGAACTCATTATCGAAGCAAACGAGCCAACGCTGTTGGAGCATTCGCATTCGCGACGGCTGCAGGAAATCGCGAAGCACCTGTTTCTCGATCCGCAAGGCATGGAGGCGCCGTACTTGAAAGCGGACGAAGTAGGGCTTCTTTCGATTCCGAAGGGAAGCTTGAATGCAGCGGAGCGGCTGCAAATAGAATCACATGTGGTACATACGTATAATTTCCTGAGCCGGATTCCCTGGACCAACGAACTGAAAAAAATTCCGGAGATAGCGCGCGCGCATCACGAGAAATTGAACGGTAGCGGTTACCCCTACAAGCTGCGAGGCGATCAAATTCCGCTGCCGACCAAAATGATGACGATATGCGATATTTTTGATGCGCTGACGGCAGCGGACCGACCCTACAAGCGTGCCGTCGCGACTGATCGCGCGCTTGGGATTCTCGACGACTGCGTTCGAGCGAAGGAAATCGACTCCGAATTGTTTCGCTTGTTTCGTGAGGCGCGAGTGTATGAACGAGGGGCGCATTAGTCTTGAGGTTCATGCGCAGCGATTGCCGGCAAGCCAAAGTCTCCAAGAGCATGTCAGCTTCCCTCCGTAGAATTGCTTTCTACGCGTTTCTTATTATTGGTCTGCTCTCTACGCTTTCTCCCGCAAACGCTCAAAGAGCATCTTCGACCACATGGTATGTGACGATCGTTCTGCCGCCAAAAGTGGTCGCTGGGCATCCTGCGACGCTTGCGATTCTTGGCGCAGATGGCCGGCTGGCGCCTAATGTGAGCGTTGTGATCGGTGAGGGCCAGAGTCTGAAGACAGACGCGACAGGCCGTGCGTCTTTCACAGCCCCTACAACGCCGGGCATCCTGTTCGCGGAAGCGTCTGGGGCTTCGGCGGCTATCCTGATAGACGAAAGTTCCGTACCCGGTGCGCAGACTGAGAAGGGAGAATTAGTGGTGCCTGCTGTGATTTCGCTGAAAGATCGTTTCACGATTTGCGGCGGAGGGTTTCGCGGCGACGCTGATGCAAATCGCGTGACGATGAACGGCGACCGGGTTCTCGTAGTGGCTTCTTCGCCTGAATGCCTCGTTGTGCTCCCGAGCCCGAGAGCGACACCCGGTGCTGCGAAATTGACCGTCAATTCATCTGGCAGTGATCGAAACGCCACAACTACTCTCGTCTCGCTCCAATTCGAAGCGCCTCAGACTGCGCCGGTGCCGGGGCAGAGAAGCGAGCTAACCGTGCATGTGGAAGGTTCAGACGTGCCGCTTAACGTAACGATTCAAAACGAAACCCCTGGAGTGCTGGAATTCCTAAAGGGAGACACGCAGGAAGTGAGAACGACTGGTGGAAGCCGTAATGTCGCGCAGGTGCAGATTGGCGCGATTCGTTCGGGCGATTATTCCTTTAGCGCAAGATTGATTCCGTCACCTGATCTTCCCGCAGCGGTGCGATATCTTCGAGCCGCAGCCCCGCTGGCACCGAAGGCACTGCAGCACCGCGTGAATGACGCAGCTAGCAAGCTTGCGACGCATCCCAAGGATCGGGAAAAGGTGCGACTGGACCTTGCAAAAATGATTTCCACCACGATCGCGGGCCACTTCCGAGTGCTACTAGAAGCAGCGCAAGCGGCAATCTAATTTTATTTACTCACTTGAGGCAGGTTCGAGGATTTTGGCAATTCCTTCTGGCAGCGCACCCTGCGACATTTGTTCAAGTGTGTTCCGAGTGCGGCTGAGGCGGCTATCGGCTTCTTCGTAACTTTGTTGAGCGTGCCGCAGGTGGTTGCCGAGCTTGTCGTACACGTCTCCGAACGATTCGAACTGTTTCTTAAGCCCTTCTAGGCTGGCAACCAGGTGGCGGACATTTTCGGCAATTTTCTGCCCTTGCAAATTACTCGCGATGGCGCTCAGGCAAGCGTAGAACGTATTCGGAGATACGGGAAATACGTGCTTGCTTCGGCAGTATCCGTCCATCTGTCCGAATCTCGAGTCCTCGCTCATCAAGAGTTCATAGTAAACACCTTCCGATGGAACGAACATGAGGGCGTAATCGAAGGTGTGCTCGTCGGGCAGAATGTATTTTTCCGCGATCGAGTCGGCGTGTTTGCGCACTGCCGTGCAGAACTCGCGGCGCGCATCGTCACCTGTCTCAGCAAGCCTGCGGTATGCGTCGAGCGGAAATTTGGAGTCGATGGGAAGCAGATGTTCGCCGGTGCGAACGATTGCGTCGACGATCGCGCCCGTCGACGGGAAGCGAAACTGCATTTCGTAGGCGCTGCGGGGAAGGGCGTCTTCGAGAAGCCGCTCAAGGGCGACCTCACCGAGGATGCCTCGAGTTTTGGCGCCTCCGAGGACGTTGTGGAGCGTTTGCGCTGATTGCGAAAGATCGCGTCCCGCTTGCTGGACCTCCCCCAGCTGTGTACTTAGCTTGCGAATGGCCTCGTTCGAGGCTTGTAGTTGCTGTGCCATCGATGCTTGAGCGGCGCTCGCGAGTTGACCGGAGGATGCGACGCCGGTTTGCAGTTCTTGTCTCACCTGGCCGAGCTGCTGCGTGACTGATTGCATGAGACTATTCATTTGCGTTAGGACGGTTTGTGACTGGGTTGTGAGCGAAGTCTGCATTTCCTGGCGGACTGCGGAGAGCTGGACGTCTGCACGTCGCGTGGCGGACCACAATATCGCGACGACCACCACGATTGCGAGGATGCCAAAAATGAGCCACACGGCTGGACTCATGATGGGAACGCCTTTCTTAATAGCCTGAATGTTAACGTCAAAGAGTCAGGGTAACACGATGCGTGGATGTTGCAAGGCCGCGCGCTTGTGGCCCACGCGAACTGAAATCTAGAAGTTGATTTTCAGTGCGAACTGAAACGTCCTCGGATCGTAGGCCGCTGTGGGCTGTCCAGCCGAGCACGTCCCTGAAATCGGATCGCAGAGCGGGTTGACGTCGCTCGCGTTGAAGCGGTTCAGCATGTTGAATCCATCTGCGATGACTTGCAGGTTGATGCGTTCCGTGATCGGAATCGTGCGCGAAATACGCAGGTCAATCTGGAAAAATCCGGGGCGGGCAAACGCGTTGCGCCCGAGCGTGCCGGTGCAGCCGAAGAATGGAGACGGAACATCGGGAAACGAAAAAGGCGTGCCGTCACTGCCAATACAGCGGTCCGGAGGAACGAACGCGAAGCCCTTGATGAAAGGAGAGCTCACCGATCCCGGTGGAGGTGAATTCGTTTTGATAAATGACGGACGGTTGGTGGCGGTACCGAAATCAAGGTTTGGATCCGAGCCGATCAGCACGTTATAGGGTCTGCCCGATGCAACCTCAACGACAGGCGAAACAGTAAAGTTCGCCAAGAATTTCTTCCAGAAGCCTGAATCGCTCTGATGGTAAGGGCTTTGGAAGACAGCACTGGTGATCCAGCGATGCCGCTGATCGAAATCTGAATTGCCGCGGTCGAGATTGGGAAAGCTGTTGTCCTGTGGATTGAGCAAGGTCGATAGGTCCGTGGAATCGTCGATCGTGTGCGAGTACGTCCAACTGGAAAGCAGTTCGATGCCACGAGAGAATCGCTTGGTCACCGTGAGAGTGAACGCGTTATACAGCGAATTTCCCGTTGAAGTTTGCGGATTTACGTCGCTCCACGGAATTTGGGTGCCGGGGAAACCGGTTGGGAACCCGGCAGCGCCAGCGAGAGCGACGAGTGTGTTGTATCCGCCAGGGACCAAAGGCCCAAACGACGGGTTCGGTCCCGAAGGCCGGAAGAAATTAAAAACAGCGGCACTGCCAATGAAGCCGACAGGAGTCCCGCCGCAATTGGGACCCGTAAAACCGAAACCCAGGATACTCGGCGCGAGTGGACCCGCTGGCGTGCCAAAGGCAATGCTCCCACCTCCGGCCGTGTTCACAGCGGGAATTGCGCCCGGGCATGCAGTGTTGATGTCCGCTGTACTCGGAACTTGGATGCCTTGGGGATTCGTGCCGGGTGTGACGAGGCCAGCCAGAATGGCATTGTGGTCATTGCTCGTAAGCAGACGCGGCTCGGCGACGCTTAGGTTGATGGTGCGATCGAGATGCGTGCCGTGGGTGTAGTTGTATCCGAGGCTGATCTTCCAGTCCTTAGTTATCTCGCGCTCAATCGTGAGGTTAGCCTGCTGCGCGAGCGCGTATTGAAAATTCCTGGTAACCGGGATCGTAAATGGCAGCAACGTCAGAGGGAATCCTGCTGTTAGAAAATTCTGATTCGTGAAAATGGAATTCGCCTGAAACGGATTGAATCTCTGCTGATCCGGCTGATAGCACATCACGAACGGAAGAGCGGGCGGGATTGGATTGCAACCCGTCAACGCACCTCCCGTGCTGGTCAGCAAGCCCTGAAAGATATTTGTCGCGTTGAGCGCGAAGGGATTCAAGTCCGCGAAACAGCTTGCCCCGGAGCACGGCCCGCCTCCAGCGGTTTCCAGAAGCGCTGAAGTAGCACCGTCCTCGGCAGTTGCAAGAAAGGCGAGAGCCAACGCCGGGTGGTCGTAGAAGAACCCATATCCCGCGCGAATCACGGTTTTGCCGTTTCCCCACGGATCCCAGGCGACGCCGATCCTGGGCGCGACGTTGTTCGTATCCGTAGGAATACCCTCGACTACGCCGAAAGCCTTCTCCCCAGCGGCATTCAAAGCTGTTGTGGGTTTGAAAATTGGCATCCATTCAATGTCATAACGCAATCCATAATTCAGGGTAAGTTTGCGGTTTATCTTCCAGCTGTCCTGGGCAAAAACACCGAGAGTCTTGACGTTGAAGGGTCGGTCCGATTGACCAATTCCTTGGATAAACGAGGTTGGCAACCCGAAACCGTAAGCCTGAACAGCAGAGAATCCAGGAGCGCCGGCTGCGGCGAAGGCATCGCTGATGGACCCGGCGTCGAGCCCACCGAACGAGTAAACACCGCCATAGTTCAACGTGAAGATCTGTGATTTCGAAGATCTCAGCTGAACTAAATTCGTATCCGCGCCAAACTTCAGAGTATGCGCGCCCTTAATCCACGTGAGATTGTCAGTCCACTGAAAACGCCGTTCAATGCGATCCTCGGTGGAAAAAGGCTCTCTCCCGAAGAACGCGAATCCCGTGATATTCACGGCAGGCAAATCTCCACCCGGAAGGGGAGAGAATCCGTAGTGCAGGCCTCGGCGCGCGTATTGAAAGCGGAATTCGTTGAACAGATTGCTGCTGATCGAAGTGGTGTGCTGCCCGACGATAGCAAGGTCACGGGTTTGCTGCTCCGAGGTGCGCGACCCTGCGTTCTGCCCGAAGTTCTGGTTCTCCGCGTTCACCTCAATTCCGGTAATCGTGGACGGAGAAACGCTGGCTCGAATAAAGGAGCTGTTTTTTGGATTCCAGATGTGATCGAGCCTCAACGACCAAAGACTCGTACCCTCTGACGTCGGGAAATTCCCAATGGTAGATGCTAGTCCCACGTAAGAGACTGGCACCGTTGCATTGCTGGAAGGAAAGATATTTAGGGCCGGGGGTAACGCGCCGGTATTCCCGAATATAGCCGTCTGTGCACTCAGCGAAGCGGCGCAGAAATACTGTGCGCCTAATACGGTGGGATTTGCCGCGATGAATGCGGCCTGATCACGGGTGACCAAGCCTGACGTCTGTCCCGGGAAACAAGGAGCAGGCGCGGGAATGCTTTCGAATCCGAAGTTATTTTGGCCAATGCTTGAAAAACCGGTTTCCTGCCGCCGCGTGATCTCGTAACTGAAAAAGTAGAAGGTCTTATCCTTCTGAATTGGTCCGCCAATAGTGGCGCCGCCTTGAACGCGTGTGTAAGACTGCTTCACCGGAATTGCCTCAAATCCGGTGCTCCCGTCAGGCACAACCTTCACCGAAAACGGGTTGCGCGCCTGAATCGCTCCGTTGCGTAGAAATCCGAAGACATCACCGTGGACCTGGTTTGATCCGGACTTGGTTACGATGTTAACGACGCCTCCCATCGCGCGCCCATATTCCGGCATGTAGTTGCTCGTAATTACCTGAAATTCCTGCACGGCCTCCTGCGATACGGTTGCCCGCACCCCATTGACGGAATTGTCCACGGCATCCGCACCGTCTACCGAGACCTCGTTTGATCGGGCGCGCTGGCCTCCAAAATTAAGTCCGCTGGTGGGCGCCGCTCCGATCGAAGGTGTGTCGTCTCGTGCCGCCTGTGAATTCAAGAGCGTGAAATTGATGTAGTTGCGCCCATTGATTGGAAGATTGTCGATCTGGGTCTGGCTAATCGTAGTGGAGACGTCAGTCTTTGTCGTCTCAACGAGATCCGGCGAGGCCACCACGCTGATGGTTTCGTTCGTAGTCTTGATCTGTAAGTGAGGGTTATATTCGGGAGTCGTGCCGAGCGCGAGTTTCAGAGATTCGTCCTTCATCGCTGCGAAGCCCGGCGCCTGTACTGTCAGCGAGTAAATTCCAGGGGGAATCCCGATAATCTCGTAACGCCCGTTCGAGTCGCTAGTCGCCTCTCGCTCGGCGCCGTTCGCGGTATTCCTCAGCGTGATCTTGGCGTCTTTGACGATAAGTTGCTGCGGGTCAAAAACCGTACCCGACAAATTGACCGTATTCACCTGTGCCTCGATACGGCTGGACGTCAACAGAAATAGACCCGCGAGCAACAGCACCATGAATGCGGATTTCCCAAAGCGCATCGCTATATCCTCCCGGAATTTGTCGCGCTGAAATTGGATCGCGGATGTGCACTTGTTGACGCGCTTGTCGTGATAGACACAGGAGATCCGCTGATTCCTGAACGGAGCCTGAATTGAACCGGTAATGGAGGACTTGTAATCCACACCCCTAACGTTTGCAACAGGAAACTTTTCGCAATCTGCCGCAGTTGTTCAAACAACCAGCAGGGAAGCTTTGGCAAGAATGTGAAGGGGTGTCGGAAGAACGGGAAGCCTGAAACACGTCAGATTTGCTCTAGTTTTGGCTCGTCGAACCGGTCAGTTGAACTAGCGCCTCCGGCGCCGACGGCGGAGCGGCGTCTATTGTTTGTGGCCCGCGCCAGAAGTCGACCACGGCGATCTGGTGCACGCACGAAACTGTGCAACGAGGGGCACAGCCTTTCTTTGTTAGAAATTCTCGCTGTCGCTGCTCGTCGGAGTAATTCTCGAGTGGAATGCCCGGGTATCCCCGCTGTTGCGAGCAGTAGTGTACCAAGCCGTCCTCGCAGATATAGAGATAGCGAGAACCAGCCCGGCAGCGCCAGTTGTTCTCGCGTCCCTTCGCTATGTTGTGCTGAAAATAGTTCAGGCGGGAGAATGATTTTTTCCCCAGTGACATAATCTCTTCGAAAACTTGCTGCTCACGTTCCCCCAGCGGCTGGAGCTGTCCATTGCCGTCATGAATAATTCCAACCGTCGAGCTGAAGCCAAGCTCGATCGCGCGATGTGCCACTCGCAACGCATCTTCCGGACTGCATACCCCGCTGCCCAGCACGGAATTGATGTTGATGTGAAAGTCAGCATGTTCGGCTAGCAGCGCGAGTTTTTGGTCGAGCACCTTCAGGCTTTTCTTCGAGACATCGTCCGGCATCACGTTGTCGATGCTGATTTGCAAGTACTCGAGGCCAGCACGATTCAAACGCTCGATGCGATCGGCGACTAGCAAATAGCCGTTCGTAATCAGTCCGGCAATGATTCCATTCTTGCGGATCCTGGCGATGATGGCGTCCAGATCGGGATGGAGCAAGGGTTCGCCGCCACTGATGGTAATTACTCCGGTTCCCATTTCGCCGAGCCGGTCGATTCTACGGAACATTTCCTCCGTCGGAACCGGACTCGAAACATCGTCAAACTCGTTGCAGTAGGTGCAGGCGAGATTGCAACGCCGCGTGGGTATGATGTGAACCAGCAACGGGTGGCGCGTCGAAATAAGTCCCTTCGCAATCATACGAATAGACCGCAGCCTGCGATGAATGGCCAGGGCCTTGCGTCGAATTTTCTTTGTAGGTCTCACCATCTCACCGGTTGAGCTGCTCGCCACGAAAACAGCACGCCTATTTCGTGTCAGTCAAGCTTCAATTATGCCATAGCGCCACAAAGTTCCCCGGAACGATTGTTTCAAAAGCAGCATTTTCACGACACTATTCCGCGGTCCCGTTCATGTACAATCCCGGTTCTTCAAATTTATGCAGTCGGCACAAAGGCTGCGCAATGTTCGAGGCTAGGCAGGTTAGTAAACAAAGAGGCCAAATGAAACGCTCCCTTCAATTAGGCGTCGCGATTCTATGGATACTCACGGTTCCTGTCGCTTCGGCTAGGCAGCATGCAAATGCCGTACAGAAAATCAAAGTGATCGCCGACCAGGACAGCGCCGGCCCGCAGGGCACCAACTTTCTCTCATTGCTAATGCTGCTCCGCGCTAAGCAAGTTGATCTCCTTGGCATCACAACGATCAGCGGCGATCAATGGGTCGACTCGGCTACAGTATTTGCTCTCTGGGCCACAGAGCAAGCTGGGCGCACGGACGTTCCGGTGATCAAAGGCGCAGAAATGCCGCTCCTCCACACTCAGCGCGAACAGGAACTGCTCGAGAAGCTCTACGTTTCCCATCCAACATGGCACGGTTCTTTCAATCCCGACGCACCGCCTCCCAGCGAGACGTGGCCGCCGCCGGGCGGGTATCCCAAAGTAAAGGCGAGGCCGGGCCGTGCCGCCGACTTCATTATTGACACGATTCGCGCGAATCCCGGCGAAATCGTCCTGTATTGCGCGGGCCCGCTGACAAACATCGCGCTCGCGGTTCGAATGGATCCCGGAATTGTCGCGTTGACAAAAGCGATCTACATCATGGGCGGCAGCTCACGCGGTGGTTTCGAACTCAACTGGTGGTGGGATCCAGAGGCCACTGCCATCGTAATGCGCGAGCCGTGGAAGCAAATTGTGGTCAGCCCGGCTGAAGCGGGGGGCCAAGTCTGGTCGAGCAAGCAGCTCATGCAACGGATTGTGGATGCCGGTGGCCCGCTCGCGAATCACGTTAAAGAGCTGTACATTGACTTCCAACCACTGGCCGGGACCACCCTATGGTCGGCGATGTGGGACGAACTTCTAGTCGCCGCCCTGATCGATCCTTCGGTGATCCAGGAATCTGAGACGATGTACCTCGACGTGGATATCGAGCACGGGCCGAAGTATGGCGACACGGTAGTGTGGAAACAGCCCGAAGAAATCCCTACGTTTTTCCTGCCCTACAGCGGCCCTCGCCCGCGCGACGATGCAAAATGGCAGGGCCATCTGACGCCGCCTGAACAATTACATCCCGCGAACGTCGAGACAAAGGTCAACGTCGCAAAGTTCGAAGATGTTTTCGTAAACCTGATGAGCCATTGAACAAGGACCGTTGACCTAAACCAGCGAGGCTTAGTTGGATTCAAAAGTTCAGCGGATCATCACAACCCGGGATAAAATTAATCATTCACGGGGCCTGTAGCTCAGATGGATAGAGCAGCGGTTTCCTAATTATGCCTTCACGGTTTGGTACGGCTGCAAACGCGGCATTTAGCTGTGTCGGCGCTGTTTAGGCGGCTATCTCCAATAGGGCCGCGCTGTAAAATGGTCACCGTATAGTCACCGCATTACCTGGCCAATCGTACTAGCCGGGCTTACCCTTCTGGGCTATTGGTTTGAACGTCAGCGGTGCGTATCTTGCGCACTGAGGTTAACCAATGGAAACCCCAGCCAACCAAAACGCACAACACATTGAACCGAACACAAAAACCGTAAACGCGTCTCAAATCTGTGCAGACTGCGGCAAATCTCTTGACGCTGCTGGTGAGTGCCAAGACTGCGAAATGCCGATCAAGTGCGAACAGTGCGGAAACATCTCGACGAGCAGCGAAAATATCTGTGACTGTCCGCCGGATATGACCGGCGCCATCATCAGGCGCAGATGGCTTTCTTAACGCGGCTTGTGTTGCATAGGTTGAGCCACGCGTTTACGTTCCTACCAAGATGGAAATCCACCCGACTTGGTTTGCAGCAGCGATGCTTCTCTGTGGGGTTGTGTCGAGTTACCGTGTGATTAAATGCCGAGAATCTGTGGCACTCTTTGTGGCGGTGGGATTCTTGTTAGTTGCGATCCTAGCGTCACTGAAGCAGTAAGCGCCGGCAGAATCTGGACAGGAGCGAACTCTACCGGCGCCGTTGGGTGTGGATGTGCTAGCTGCGGCGAGTCTATCAGAAAGGCGCGTAAACACCCAGCGCCGCGCCTGGCAGCAAGAAAAACGAAGGACTTCTGTCAAACTGCTTCTATTAGTGTGTCCTCGCGATCACGTTCCCTAACATCTTCCTCAACCGCATCTGATTCCAGTATTTCCGCGCCAGCGACGATCTTCTCATAGCAATAGCGCTTCACAACGCGCTTAAAGCCTCCAGCTGCCTGAAACAGGAGCACTAAGGTGTAGAGGAAGAATGAGCGCAAGGTGATGAATTTCAAAATTGAGTAAGCGAAAGTATGCCGATAAGTCGTCAGCATTTTTCGAGCTGAGGGCGGCGAGTCAGCAATTGCGGCCTCCCATAGTTCGGATTCTGGGCTGCCTATGTTCGACAGCATTGTCAGCCCTAGAATAAATCTCGCCAATGTGAACTCATGGCCATAACGCAGAGACACATTCATTCGGTGTCGAAGCATCTTGTATGCCGGGTCATCGAAACTGATATTTCCCTTCGCGGCATACATAAACAACTCGTCTCGAACTGTGAAAATGTCCGCGCGAAACACAGCTAGACAATAATCTTTCCAGAAGTAGAACACAAAAACCCAGATGAGGAATAATCCCAATGAAGCCTTGAGCGCGCTGATGGCCATCTCGGGCGTCATATTTTGTCCTCCGGGCGGGTTGTGCCTAATGCGGTCAGGCCGCTCGATGTGCGGCCGCGATGGATTATTTCTTCCAACTCTTTAACGCGTGGAGCTAGGTGCTTAATGGTACGTCTCCGAAGTGCTCTTTCCCCCAAAGCCCAGATTATGCAACCACCCGTCACAACTATGTAGACGCTCTCATGCACCGTGACGTTAGCTAGGATCTTTAGCCAAATTGATGCAAGAGTGGTTTTGCCCGCCAACACAGCGATAGATTTGTATGCAAAATAAGCTATCGCTACGGCTGCGGAACATACCATAGCTTTCTTGGTGATGGTAACAATTGCGTCAATTTTCTTGTATGCGAGACGGTAATCGCCTTCTGTTCGGTGAAGCGTAGGCTGGGAAGCCATCTGCTAAATCCTACGCTTAACAGCCTTTGACCGTCAAGGTCAGCCTTAGGTAATTGCCAGTTTGATTAGTATTTAGCCTTGCAAGCCATCAAAGCTGAAGCAATCAACACGCGCGCCCAAAACAACCGCGTTTACGTTTTTCAGGCAACGCGCAGACGCGGCGTTGCAGTCTACACGCCTGACGCCAAATGGTACGCGGTGCCGCGCATAGTCCTAAGTGGTAACATACAGCACAGATGACTGAGTTTGCTGACAAGCACTATGTGACCTGCCCTGAATGTGGGAAGGAAATGTCAGCCCACGCGCTTCTCTGCCGTGACTGCTACAAGCGATCCGGTGGCGTGGGAGCGTCAATTTACTTGGCCGCTAAAGATCGCGGCGAAGCGTCGCCCCGTTCAAAGAAGTATGTGAAGTATGACAACTGCCCAACTTGCGGGAAACAAAAAGCCGCGCGTTCTATGACCTGCCGTTCCTGTTGGATATTGAAGTTCAGGCTAGAGGTGAAGGCGTTGCAGACCACAAGCACAAAGCCAAACGGTACGCACTGAAAAAGTGATTGCCTTCCTGCTGTGCTGGCTTTGCGTCTCTGTCCTAGCCGCGCTCTTTGTCGGCAAGATGATTCGATGCTGGAAATTGACGCTTACGTGTCACTGCTGAAGCGTGCAACAAAAGTTGTGCTAATCTTCCGAACGTGACAGTTCATGAACTGTACACGGAACTGTGCGAAAAACTTCTGCAAGAGTACATCCGTGCGGCGACACTGGCGAAGGCCGAAGGGTTAGATTTTGACAAGTACCGAACCACAGCCCGCGCACAGCTTTCATCGTACATTGAGCCTGATGAGGACTGGGCCGCACAACAGCCCAAAGCATTTCAGACTATTCAGGAAGCGGCTGAGCGTGAACGCGGGCACCTAAATCAGATAATAGACCTAGTGTCTCAGAATGATCAGCTTCAAGCCGAGAACGAAAAGATTTCAGCGCAATACCTTGAGATTTTAGCGCGCTACCGTGAACTGCTAGACGAGAGCCAAGCGCAACAGCATCAGCGTAAGCGGCCTCAAGACGATCATGGTAACTAGTTTTCATATGTGTCAGCTGCTCCCCTCTCATTACGCCGTACATCCCCAGCAAACGGCGCAATATTTTTCGGTGAAGCGTAGGCGCGGCTAGTTGATCGGCGCCTGCTCTTTCTTCTCCACCACAACGCCTTTGGAAATGGGGCCACTTGCGCTTGGCTCATAGAATGATGTTGAGACAAGTTTACCTACCGCATCGTGGCGCTTGATTGAGTAGATGCCGGTTTCATGCATTTCAGAAACCGCGTTGTCTTGCATGATTGGATACTTTTTGCCTGGAACTAAGAACATGTCCTGCCTCCGTTTGTGTTTCTACTACTGAACTAGATGTTTTCCAAGAAGCAGGCCGCCAAGCGCGCCGCCAGCAACAGCGCCGGCTGTCTTTGCGGCTTTACTCGTAAACGCGCCGTTTACCAACTGCCCTCTTGCCTTGCCTCGCAGGAAATCCCGGACTGCCTCTGGATTGGAAAACTGCGCTTTTTGTGTCTTTGGACTCAGGGAGTCAAAGTCACGAAGCGTCGCAGCCCAGTCGGTTTTGCCTCCACTGACAAGAGACGTTTTTGTGTTAGGTTCAATCAACTTCGCAAGCGCGCGCCCTTCAGTTGGTGAAAGTTTGGACAGCGCCTGCGCCGTTTTTGCGTGGCTGAGCAAGTTAGCTGCGTGATCCTCACCCACAGCCTGCTCCAATCTCGAAGCGCTTCCACCTTCGCCGCTGACATTGAATTTTGTTAGACGGTTGGTCAGTGTCTTTGCATTCAGCAGGTCAGGATTATCGGATTGCGCCGACATCTGAAGCTGGTTGGCCATGTCGTACTTTGCCTGCGATGATTTGAAATCAGAGCGGGCCGCGTCTACGGTTTCACGTGGCACGCCGGCTTCTGCTGCTTCATCGAACAAAGCATCCTGCGTCTTCAGAAGCGCTACCTTCTGTGCTTGAAGTTTCGTGTCCTGTGCTGGATCAATGCCAAAGCTGTCGCGCAGCTCATCATTGATGTTGGCGATTGCATCGGCGTTAGGCTGGAACTTGCCGTCTGTGGCGTCATCAAGCGCGGCATAGGAAGCCTTGGCGCGGTTGTATTGCGCGTCTGCAACTTCTCTGATCATGTCAGGTGCCGTACCCTCTGACGGGCGCGGCACGTTGGCATCGTCTGCTATGGAGTGAATTTCAGCCTTGAAGCTATCCTGCAAATTCTGCTGCGCGCCGCTGGCCAGATCCTCACCTTCAGGTAGACCCGACTTCACAACGCCTTTTGCAACCTCTGCCTCCACAGGATTGTTGGAAAGCGCAGGCGCGCTGGTTGTGCTTTCGGTCGCCTCTGGAACATCAGCGATCGCGCCGCCTACCGCACCTAACGCCGCTCCACCAATTGCACCTGCAACAGCACCTTCACTGCCGCCGTGTGCGCCGCCACTTACGGCACCGACACTGCCTGTTCTGATAGCGTCGCCCAGCACTTCAGCCAATCGCGGATTTTGGCTGACGAATTTTCCAATCTTACCTACCTGGGAGAAACGATCAGCAAGGCTGAGGCTCTTGAGGGCTTCATCTCCTGCCATGAACTCCATTACCGTTTCAACGTTAGCGCCAAGTTTCTGATCGTCATTGGACGGCGTAAGCGTGGCGTCTGAAGCGTCTGCCGCAGCTTGTGTGCGTGGAATTAAATGTGTTGCACCAAGCGTGGCAATATCACCAACCGTTGAAAGCGTTTGCCCGGCTGACTTCGCTGCACCAACTGCCACGTTTTTTGCTTCAGATCCGAAAGTTGTGCCAGCTGGCATTTCCTTCGGCATGTTTGCAGGCATGACGCCAGTGCCGCCGCTGTTGCCCGACGCGTTTCCGCCGTCACCAGCCCAGATGCTGTGCGCTATGGTGCTTACCTTGTCCCAGAGCGTTGGTGTAGGTGGTGCTGCTGGCGCTGGCCCTGAACTGATTGCGCCGTTTTGGGCTGCCAATGCGTTGTAGTCAACCGCGCCGGGTTGCTGGGAAGGCGTAGACGCGGTTGTTTGTGTCGGTGGCGTTGAGTCAACGGCGCCCGCCTGAGCTGCGAGCGCGTTGTAGTCTATAGGCTGTGGAGTTACTGGTGAGCCGCCCATTATTGGATACCTGCCATCTTTTTGAAATTAGCGGCGCTTTGAGCATCCCTGAACATGTGCACGCTGCCATCAGGCGCTGTCACAGACGTTAGCAACTGATCGCCGTACATATTCCGCATGACTGGGTTGGTGCCGATACGTCCCACCATTTGAGAATCAACAGCTTTGCGAGCTGCTGTGATAGAAGCCGCCATTTGATCAGGTGACTTAGCCGCTGAGAATGAATCCAGCACCTGCTTGCGCGAAGTGTCGCTGCCCTGCCCACCGCCCATAACCTTGGCGTAATCGTCTGCAACACCAATGGCAGTCTGAGCGAAGCCTGCAATCGGCCCGCTACCTGATGCGGCTGCCTTCCAGTTCTCCAAAGAATTAAGCGCCGGCAACTTTGAATTGCCGAGTGCGTTGAATTGCTGCTGCAACTGATCGAGCGTGCCGCCCTTGTCGTTCAAAGACTTCGCTGAACCAAAGAACGATACGTTGCCCTGTGATTGCGCGGATTTGAAATAGCCTTCCTGTGATTGAGCGTTGAAGCGTTGTCCTGTGGCTTTCTGCGTGTACGCATCTGCCGCTGCAAACGCCTTCTGTGCAAATGCTGGTTGACGCGAGGAAATGATTTGCGATGGAGCAACCAGGCCTTGTGCAAGCAACGCGCCTGCGCTGTCAGGATCACCGTCTTTCAGCGACTGCTCGAACTTTGCTTGAGCCTGCTTGAAAGGCTGTGATGCAATTTCCTTGGCCTGTTCTTTCAAGCCTGCTGCAAGGGCTTCTGAAGGCGCAGTCGCGGTGTTTGCCGCTGCTTTTGCGCTGGAAATATTTGAGGCGCCCATGCGTATGGCGTCTTGCAACGTGTCAACCCGCTTTTGCAGAAGTGACGCAAATTGCGGATCAACATTGATGCTGTTTTTGTACGTGGCCAGCTGCTGTTGTGCCTGTGCTAACAGTGCCTGATTTTTCCCTGTGAATTCTTCAGCCGTGTTGCCGGGTTGCAGGCCTTTAATGGGCACATTAACAAACTGCAATGCATCATCTACTGCATTCTTCTGGGCGGCCTGATTTTCAGACAGCCCTGCGCTGCCCCCAGCAATGCCAGTATTTCTTGCCGAGACTCCCAGGCCTTTCCAGTCAGAATCATTGTAAGGTTGCAATCCTTGAGCGCGGCGCACGTCATTGACAAGTTTCGGTACGCTGGTAGTCGTGGGATCTGCCTGCAATCGCGCCATCGTTTGAGGTGTTGCTGCGTAGACGCTGATGGAATGATTGTCTTGATCAGCACCGGCGCCTTGAGGATTGTTAGTGGTTTGCACAGCGGGAACGGTGCCGCCATTTGCAGCTGCCAAAGTTTTCAAGCCTCCAATGGCCTGTGCATGCATCGAGGATTCATTGTCAGCTGAAATCGAAAGCGCGGGCTTGACGCCTGTCCGCGCAAGGTAGTCCTGCATGGACTGATCCCACTCCGCTTGCGCTTCTTTGGACACCGCGTCTGCGTTGTCCGCTGCTCTTGCTGCATTGAGGGCCGCGACATGTGAATCAGCCGCACGAACACTCTCAAACTGTATTTGCTGATCAGCACGTGCGTTGTCCTGACGGGCCTGCTGCGCTTTGAACACGCCGGCTGCCCCGTTGCTCAGACCCGCCCCGAATGACGGCCTTCCACCACCCGCGTTCGCGTTGGCCAGACCTTCAAGGGCACCCCTCAACGCGCCTACCCAAATATTTTTAGGTGACGGTGCTGGTGCTGGCGCTGAAATCGGAGACGCGCCGGCAGCGCCGTAAGTTGGGCCGTTATCTACAGGCCCGGTTACACCAGAAAGATCCGGTGCAGCTGAAGGCGCAGATGCGACGGCGGGCGCCGGTATGGACGGTGCGCTGGGTTGAGAAGATCCACCCGTCAAGGCGGAAAGTGCATCACTGCTGAAAGATGAATCTGCGCTCGAAACGTCGGGCGCTGCTGCTGAATAATCTGCGTCCATCTGTAAATCTCCTTAACGAAATTCAAACTGTTTTTCAAAACTGGGGAAGATCGTAGGCGCGGGTGGTGGAAGCTCGCGCCTTCGGTTTTATCTGAAACTGCGATACGCGTTGTGTTCTGCCATTACGTCAAGTGGCGACACGTAAGCATCAGCTGGATCAGCCGTTTTGGGCGCTGCCTTAGATTCGTCAAGGTACAACTCGCCGGCTTCGCTAAGGGCTTCATATGCCTGATTCAAATCAGATGCGGTATAGGGACGACGCTTATGATTCGCAACCAACCAGCCCGCTAGTTTTGCCCCATTAACTGAACCTTCAACGCTTGCGTGGCTGACAAATTCGGGATGATTTCTGAACCAGTTTCTGGCCGTGTCATCTCCCAGTGTTCTGTTTGTGGCCTCGTCAGCGATGCTGTTCATGGCCAAAATAACTGACGGCATGTCAGCCGTGAGAATCCCGGCAAGGATTGCGTGCCCTTTTTCAGCCGCCGCGCCTTTGCGTGATTCGATATTGTCAATCTTTGCGGCTTCACGCTCGCTGGTGTACACTGCCCCACCAGGCCCGATTCCAGTGAATGTTGATTGCCAACGCCCGCCACCGACAGCTTTGAGTGCCATATTTTTATTTCTCCCCTAGTTTTGAATTTGTATTTCTACTCGCACCGCTGTTGCTTCGCGAATTTCTGATGCTTTATCTGTGTCGTAATCAGCAGTCATTTTGCGTTTTAAATCATCTTCCTTACGCATCTTCAACAGCACTTGCAGCGCGTCGTTTTCCATTTCTTCACCAGTCCGCAACCGTGATGGGCTGCTGTGGCTTCTCTTTTGAAATTTCTGCGATTCGCGCGTCTACAACTAGCTTTACAGCTTCCAACCCAGTCATGTCGTCAGTGCGGCGCACCCAGCTGATGCAGTCAAGGACGAGGTGTGGAGCGTAGTTGATTAGGTGAGTGATTTGGAAATCAGAAAGCATTGCTTCCCCTTTTCAAACGGCCCTTAAACCGCAGACGCGTCTATAAAGCGAAGTTATCGCGCTCAGGTTCCTGCTTCTTTTCACTCACAGGTTTTACAAATTCCTGTTTCAAATTCAGCGGCACGGCTTTATCGTCTAGGTCAATGTCAGCCATGGAGGCTGGCACCGTAACGTCAAACAAGTATTGCATTCCAAAACTCTCCTTTACTGAACCTGCAAACCGGAGGCGAGGTTTGTGAGAATTTGATGCACTATGCTCAATTCCTCTGCGCTACGGTTGCCCTGCAACCATGCGTAAACCTGCTGCCTCTTGGAGACATAGCTGTGGGAGCAGCCAACGCAATCGTCAAAACGGCGGCCCAGGTGATCCTCCAGGCAGCTTGATGTGTGATCGTTTGTGTCAACTTGCATTTCCGTCATCCTTTTGTCTTTTGTTTTGCGGCTGCCAAGGCTCAGCGTCAAAACGGAGCGATTGGGCCTCTGGCCGGGCATCGGAGCTAATCGAAAGCATTCTTGACTGGCCTACAACAGCGACAGCAGCAGTCGCGCTCCTGATTCCATTGGCGTTATGACTTTTGATCCGAGCAGCGCCGGCGCTTCGTGGCGCTTTGAGGACATGCTTGTCACAATTGCCACTTTTCCCTGTTTAATTGGCAAAAACAGGGGGTTAAGCGACACGTTTTTCAGGTGTTTTGAGCCTACTTTTGTTGAAACGAAAGGGTTTACGCCATCATAATCAATAAATAGTTGATTATGGGCTGCATGTTGCGCGCGCAACACCGGTTTGCCTAGATTCAAAACCCCTGCATTACTTATAACGTGTGAGCACAGGGCTGATGTGCGATTATTTACGTCATGAAGTTGACTATGCTGTTGCGCTCCAATTCCACCAGCAGCGCGGCTCTCAGCCTTTCCAGCGCAGTATCCAGCCGGCGTTTGACAGCGAAGCGATCAGGCCCATAGCCAACGCTCACAAGGTCATCGAAGTTCATCGCTTCCAAAAACTGCGGTTCATCTTCGCCAAGCTCATCATTGCGGCACAGGCCAAAACGCAGCTTGATGAGCATGGCGTCAGGTAAGGTCGCAAGCGCGTTGTCCAGCATCCTTTCGAGCATCCGCAATTCGCGGCTAGTGACTGGGCGCGGTGTGAACCGGTTAGCAACCAGATCAAGAGCCTCATCCGAATCCATGACCCCGTCACCGTCTTTGAGTGTTGGACTCTGCAACTCAAACCGGTTGGAGAATTTGCGCGCTTCGTCAATCATCCGATTCCAGAGCATCTGACAAATGAAGCCCCACCGCGCGGCTGCCGGCACTTTATCGAGCCTGCCCTTCTTGGATTGCATCAGGATGTGTAGGGCGCCAACCACGGCCAAGTCTTCCTTGGTTTGACCGTGAACAGTCTCCTGCTTGCTTCCTGAAAACTTCCGGGCATAACCCAGCGCAATCCTCCAAAGCTTTTGGCCGCATTCCTCATAGCCTGGATCGTCCTGATCGTGTGTCCAAGCAACAGCGGCATCGGCCCACACCTTCAGCCCTTCGACTGGGCGGCCTTCTGTCTGAGTGTCCATGTCACCCTCCAACTGCGTAAAATTTGCGTTTCTGGTAGCACCGCGAAGTGGCCGATCCGGTGGCCGCTAGAACCGAAAACGCGTCTGGCGGCCACTTAATAATCTCTTTGCGCATATACCGTAGGAAGCCGCGCCTGCGCTTGTAGAATCAATAACTTACAGGCTTGCGGCCACCAATTTTAGGTGGCCGGTGGCCGCTAGAAAGCCGGGAGATTATTTTTAGGAATCTCTCGCATAATCTCCCCTTTTTCTAAGTGGCCGGTGGCCGCACCGTCGCCCGTTTCGCCCTCTGCCGCCGTTTCAGCGGCTGTCCAATAGGTGTACCTGGGGTGTTTCTTGGGAGGGCCAGGTTTGAGCCTGATCTGGCCCTTCGCTGCCGCTATTTGGTTATTTACCGCTGACCTGCTGAGGCCCGTTGCCTTTTCCGCTTCTTGCCGCGTCCAGTACCGCGACTCAGGGTCGCCAGCTGCCGCTGCTTTGTGGCGTTTTTTGGCGAAGGCCACCACAGAAGAATCGCCAACAGGCGCGTCTACGCCTTCCACATATTCCTTCACGACCAACAACCCTTCAGGCGAAAATTGCATGTCATATGTTTCAATGGCGCTGTGACGCGGCATGATGATCACCCTCAGCACCTCTGCTCCTGTCTCGTCATCCACTTTCTTGGTCATCCTGATGACAGTGGATGTCATGCGCGCAAAAACGCTAGAGCCAAACAGGGCGTCACGATCCGATGCAAAATCTTCTTTCTTCATCAGCTTTCGTGCTCCCATGCTTCCAATAATCGCCAGGTGGTAATACTCAGCTATTCTTGAAAGTGCGCGGATGAACGACGCTACCGGAGTCATCTTGTTTTGGTCACTGACCATGATGTCGATGCCTTCGATGAAGACAACAGCGAGCATTGGCCCACCTGTTTCGCGCGCCTTGCCTATCCGCTTCTCGATTGCCTTCTTCACAGCATGAATGGCTAAATCATCGACGCAGTACTCCAAACCCACGATGTTCTCTCTGCCCCTTATTTGCAGACGATCAATTGTTTCTTCTAAATCAAAACCGCCGCGATCCAAGATCAGGACTAAGTAAGGATGGCCAAAGGTTGGATGTTCCAGCCAGCTTTCGCCCCTCGATTGCTTATCGAGCGCCGGCCAGATGAGCGAAGTTTTGCCAACGCCGGAAGGGCCGCCGATCAGGCTTACAGCACTACGCGGAAACAGGCCGCCTGCTTTTCTGCTGAAGTCGTCGCTGGTTAGCTCTATCGGGCCGAAAATGAAATCAGCTTTCTTTCCAGGAACTGGATCGTGCGCCCACTCTTTTACTGCCGGTTTGGGCAGTGTGTTTGACGTTGAATTGCCATCGAGCGGGAAAGTTCCACCGCCCCCGTTTTCGGTTTTAACTTCAGAGGCCTGCATAGATGCTTTCCACAACCTGCGGCTGAATTTGTCCTTGTCACCCCTGTGATCTTGCAAATATTTTCTGAAACCTGACCAATCGTCATCGGCGCCAAAAGTTGTAAAATTGAAACCAGATCCCTGGATTGTGATAGCCGTCCTGTCTAGCTGATCATCGGCTTTACGCTGCCTGCTGTAGCTCACGGTGTAGATTTTGTCGTCCGTTCTTCCTAGAACCGGCCAGCCATAGTGCTTCAGCATGGCTTCAGCCTCATCTAGAGTTGCTGGTTCTTGTGCGTTGGGATTGCCGTAGTCATAGGCAGTTGAAACCGAAGGCGCGGTTTTTTCCTTGGTGATGAAATTCTTGAGGTGTACGTACAGCGACTCTGGAAAACGGACGGCTTCAGCCGCGCTTACGACTCTGTATAAATGTCCTTGCGGGTGAACGCCGTGCATAAGGCCAATTTGATTGTGGAATCTGATGCTGAAAGCCTTGTCTTCCGTCTCATGTTGCTCAATGCGCCCCAGCCGCTGTGATGCCGGCGTTTGCTGGAAGTGATACTGCCGGTGCCCAGGAGATGTTTCGACGGTGAAGGTGTCGAAACCGTCTTGCAGTGCAATCCACGGCTGCATGATGCAGGCGTCGTCGTCCACAATTAGAAACGTATCTTTGCGTGCGGCAGCCGCCCAGTTGCAATTTGGATAGACCTCTGCGTAAATTTCAGCTTTCTTGATAGTTGATGCTGTGTTTTCAAACGGATTACTGATGCAGGGACTTTTTCTGCGTTCCACATCGCCATCTGGATGCGGTAGTTTGTCTGAATAGCACGGCACAACTTCACGGCCTTGTTCAATCAGCCGCAACACAACTTCCGGTACTTTGCTTTCCATGTTCGCTTCTCCGTTTATTCTTGGGTTTATGCCTTCTCGACTTGAACCGCTGTGTCATGCTTTCCGCTTTTCAGCGGATCGTGTGCAAACTTCACTGCTGCACCAATCTCAGGCAGGGCGCGTGTTTTCCTGTATTCTTGAAACTCGCTGATGTGATACCAGTACCGTTTTTCTGTGGCTTCACACCAAAGGTGCCCAAAGCCCTTTTCCACGTTGTAGTGCACGATCACTCCACTTAGTTTTTCGTTATCCATGTGTTTGTCTCCTTTGTTGTCCATTTACTTCCTAGCGTGAATCCTGCAAGCCTTCCCTATTTCTACCGCACACCACTTCTAAAATTTCGTCCTGACCGTCACTGTCAATTTCATCCAGACAGACAAAACCGCGCCTACGATTTTCAGCAACCTCTTTGATAAGGCGCAGACGTGCAGATTTGCTTGGTGGAGTTACTTCGGGTGTGATTTCAGGAGAAGACACGTCAAAGTCCCTTCACCGCACACAACGGCGCGGTTGTTTGGATTTTGACGTGTTTGGAACTTACACCAGCTGTCCGATGCTTCCGAACACGTTTGCTTCTAGATCTGGCCGTTTAGTTGCGCCAAGGTCGTCCCACCAACGGCTGCCACGGGTTTACGGGCTGCGTTCCACGGTATGTTCTTACTGCCGCCACTACCTGGCATACGACTAACTCAAGGTGGCTTTTACTTCATAACCTATGCAGCAAACTTAAAGCCCACTCCACAACGTTCAACCTCACTGCGTACAAATTCCAAATCACGCCCGGCGTTTGAATATGTGTCAGTCACCGATGCAGCCGCGTGTCCCAGCTGCGCGCGCAAAACATCTTCCTGCACCCGTTGCTTTCGCATCCACGACGCCCTGAACCTTCTATAAGCATGTGGCGTGGGCAAACTGGAGGCGCCGAGTTTGGAATGGATCTGCTGATAGCTGAGTGGGAACAAGGCGCCGGAAGAAGGCGCGTATGAATTGAACCACTCTGCAAAAGAAGCGGGCAGGACAACATCGCGCCTGGCGCTTGGCCGCTTCAACGTCTTGCGGATATGAATGATGCCAGTTGAAGGCTCGTAGGAATCTCCATCCGCGTCTTCGATTTTCAGTGCCAACGCTTCTGATGCGCGCAAGCCGCTGGCGGAGAGGAACGCCACAAGGGGGAAAGACGGAAGCGCGGCCTCTACCTGCTCTTGCGTGGCTACTGGGCGCTTCTGTTCCTCTTTCTTAATCTTCGGCAATGCGAGAGTTTTCCTGGCTGCCTTCGTCAGAAACTGCTGTGGAAACAGAGCTACGCCATCATCGTCAGTTTCAAAAGAGACGATTGCTTGTAAGACTTGGATGTGGAGTGAAATTGAGATTGGCGAAAGGTGACGGATGGAATCTACATAAGGGCGGACTTTCTTGAGGCGGACATCAGCAAGGGGAGTGGCACCGAAGAACGCAGACGCGGCTTGAGCATAGCTTTTGTAGAGGCGCTGGGAATTGGCTGACAGCAGCCCGTTGCACCGTGGCGCCGCTAGGTTAGCGATGTACGCCTGTGCTGCTGACTGAAGCGTTTCCATGTTCGTTTCCTTTCCTTCGTTCTTTTCGTTCAGGTGCTCTACTTAGAAATCAAATTCTTTCCCTGTGGCTTTCCAATGCAAAAATCTATCAACCGCCTGCCTGATCAGTGCCGCCATCGGTGTGTATTCGTCCTTCGACATCTTAGCCAGCGCCGTGTGCTGCTCCTTCGTCAGCGCCACCGGCGTTCTAACGACATCCTCACGCTTTACTCGTGCCATTTCTTCCCCTCACGCTTCATACTCTCGCATACCTCTAGATGCCTTGTCAACATCATTGTGCAGCCATTATGATGTCGCAATGATGCCGTAAAGCCTATATTGTCAGCGTTTGCAGCGCTCCTCATGTGCGATAACCGCCCAAGGCTTGAGCCTTGTGATATATTTGTGATCGGAAAATGCAACGAGGCCACCTCTACAAACGCCACGGATCTTGGCTGCTGAAATATTACGATGAAGTCGTTGAGGCCGGCGCCCACAAGCGCATCAGAGTCACAGCGAAGATCGGCGCGATTACTGATTACCCTTCAAAGGCATCCATTCGCTTGGTTGCAGACAAGCACCTGGCAGCCATCAACAGCAAAGAAACAACGCCTGAGAGCAGCCAGACTGTTGCGGATTTCATTGAGTCCGTCTACTTCCCAAAGGCGCAAGCGCGCTTGCGGGCTTCAACAATCAAAGGCTACAAAGACATTTTCAAATTCCACGTTAAGAAGCGTCTCGGTGATCTGAGGCTGCGCGATTTTCGGGCGGTGCACGGTCAAAGAATGCTGGCAGAAATTGCGTCAGTTGCCGGCGTCAGCCATCGAACACTGCTGCACATCAAGTCATTTCTCAGTGGCGTTTTTACCTTCGCAGCGCAGCAGGGCATTCTTGATGGCGCAAACCCGATGCAGCCTGTAAGTGTCGAAGGACGGCCCACACGCTTCAAAGGTGCGACCTACTCAAGCAGCGAACTGATGCGGATGTTTGTGCGCGATGGCGACTGGTCTGGCGCTGATTTCACTGAGGACGGCGAGCCGCTTGAAGATGATCACGTAGCGGCGAACCTTCCACCTGTTGCGCGCATGGTCATAGCTGTTGCCGCACTTACGGGTTTACGCGCGTCTGAAATTCGCGGCTTACGCTGGTCTGACTATGACGGCCAGTATTTGTACGTAAAGCGTGCCGTGTGGCGCACTGTTGTGGCCGGTACGAAGACGGTGGAATCTGAGGCCCCCGTTCCAGTAGTGCCCATACTCAAAGACGCTCTGGATAAATTTCGCACGTCTGCGCCTTCCAGCGCTTACATCTTCGGAGGCGAACGGAAGGGCGCGCCGATCAATTTGCACAACCTAGCGAGGCGTGTGATCATTCCTAGGTTCAAGGCAGCTGGTATACCCTGGAAAGGCTGGCACGCATTTCGCCGTTCTGTTGGTACCCTGCTGTTTGAACTTGGAAGTGAGCCTAAGTTGATCCAAGGCGTTTTGCGCCATGCATCCGTTTCGACAACGCTGCAAATCTATGTGCTGCCTTCAGACAATGCATCAAGAGAGCAGATGAAGAAATTGAGCGAGAAATTCCTGGTTGATCTGTAAGATGGTCACTTTCATAGTCACCGCCTTCATCTAAGTCCAATAGGGCCTGTAGCTCAGATGGATAGAGCAGCGGTTTCCTAAACCGTTGGTCGGGAGTTCGACTCTCCCCAGGCCCACCATCTGACCCCCGTGTTGGAACTGCTTGGGTTTCGCCCTTCCTGTGTACTATGCGTCCTCGCTGCAAGATCGTTGCAAATTCTTCCTCGTTCTCGCAGAGTGCCAAGAAGCCACTTAGCCTGATTGTGAGGAAGCGCCCGGCGACAGCAGTTTCCTCCATTCGGGTCCGGATTTCCGGGACAATCAGTTGCAGCTCATTGCCTCACGGCGAGGTCGAGGTTGTCCCTGAGTACTCCAAGCACGCCCCGAACATCGTCGGCGGTGTTGTAAAGATGAAACGATATGCGGAGGCCGTCCATTCGATTCGAGCAGACGATATTATGAGATGCCATCTTCCGCACAGCTGCGTCGGAATCTTTCATTTGCAATACCACAAGCGGTCCTCGGCTATCCGCAGGGGTTTTTGATTTAATCCCAAGATCATTCACTCCCATTAGTAACATCTGGGCAAGACCGGCTACATGGGACGCAATCCGGTCGAATCCGACACCGCCAAGAAGTTCGAGTGCGGCTGGCACAGCGAAGACATGCGGCAAAGGCGGCGATCCCGACTCGAATCTCCGGGCGGAACAGGCTGGATCGAAATGCTTCACATCAAATGCAAACGGATTTTGCTGTCCGAACCAGCCCGTAATGGTCGGCGTGAGCTTCTGAATCAATTCCGGCCGCACATACATAAACGCGATTCCGGATGGGCCCAGCAGGTACTTGAGTGCGCCACTGACATAGAAATCGAGATCGAGCGCTTTTACATCCACCGGGCGCGTTCCGCAATCCTGATAATCGTCCAGCATCACGAGAGCGCCACGCTCGCGAGCGAGTTTGGCAACCGCAGGTACTTCGGAACGAGCGCCATTCATGAAACAGACGCCTGTCACGGGGACGATCAGCGTCTGTTCATCGATTTCGTTTCCATATGAACTTGCCGGAATTCGTCCATCCTGCGCGTGGATGAAGCGGATTTCAGCGCCGCGAGATTGCTGCGCGAGCCATATTTGTCCCATCGTGGGGAACTCAAACTCGCCCATGACAACTTTCTTGCGTGCGCCATGGAAGTCGAGGGCGCTCGCAATTGCGCTGATGCCCGCGGATGCGCACGATAGAATCGCTACTTCCTCGGGTTTTGCGTTTATAAACCGCGCGAAGGCTGCCCGGGCAGCTTCGTAGTGGTCCATCCATTTGTCCCAAGGCGAGCCCTCTTCGTGCCAGGTTCGAATGTGCTCGTGAAGAGAAGCCTCGACAGCGTCGCTCAACGCACCTTGCGAACAGGAGTTCAGGTAGATTTTGTTTCTGAATATGGGGAATCTGGAGCGAACGGATTCGAGTTCAGTTGTGGCTGACAAAGCTTCGGCCTCCAAGTGATTCGATTTCTACGGAAGAACTGCGGTGATATCCGGTGAGTCCTCTGCCGGTAGGGAGCTCGATGCTCGGTTTCGCGGCACCCACGCAACAAAACCTACGGAAGCCACGGCAACTGAGCATAGAATCGCCGAGATCAAAATTGCGAAGAAAGCCGATCCCCTGAACGATTGGCCGGAGAATCAAATGAAGAGTCCCAAGGTTCCCAAGAGAAAGCTTGCCCAGAGCCCCAGATCGAAATCCGATACCATCGAGACTGTCATTCGGCTCGAGAAGCGCGTGTGGGAGGTTGCTCAGCAGAGAAACGCAGCTGAATTCAAAAAGCTTGTACCCGCCGACGCTGTAATGATTTTCCAAAGCGGAATCGTCCTCCAGCCAGAGTATCTTGTAACCATGAACGCGCGCACGATCTCTCGATACGAGATTCGCGACATGCGCGGTTTCATGCCGAATGCAACAACCGTGATCCTGTATTACGAAGCACTACGCCTCGGCCAACAGAACGGTGCGGCATTTCCTTCTGGCCCAGTCGTCGAGAGCACCACTTGGATCCGTCGCGGCAGACGTTGGGTCGCAATCCTAAATCAAGAGACCCCAATCAGCTCATAACAGGTTGTTTCGTTAGTACGATTTCGCGGGTGTCAACGGCTTCAAAATATCACTCAGATAGTCAGCCGTCCCGTCGATTCGTTCGAGATGCGGATAACGATTCCCGCCTTGGTAATGGATCTCATGTGTTTCGATGGCCCCGGTATTTGTGGCGATGATAACGATGGTGCCGGCCGAAGATCTTGAGCCAGCGATCGCTCGATTCAGCTCATCAACGGAAAATGCTCGTCCGTTAACGGCGATGATCCGCAGATAAGGGCTTACACCGCTTTCAAATGCAGGCATTCCGGGAATCGAATCGACCACTGTGCCGTCGCCTTTCACTTTGAGCCCGATGGAGGCAGTGTAGTCGCCGCCGCCCGAAACCGCGTCACCCGCGGAGAGAAATTCATTGGCGTCATCGCTGTAGACGAGCTTCCAGCCTCCCCCGGTGATTCCTCCCAACGGCACAGTGTCCGCGGTGGAATCGAGGCGCTCGCGCAGGAAAGAGTGCCAGTCGTGCGGGGCGATCTGGTTCAGCGTGGCGACTATGTCGTCAAACTCGTATGTCTTGATCGTCGGCTGCCCGTCGGGAAGTCCGTAAAATACTCGACAGAAGTCATCCATCGACCTGCGATTGTTTGTGAGCTTGCGAATCGTGGTGTCGACGTCGAGCCAGATCAAGACGCTTTCCGGATAAAAATCGACGCTCCGCCGGTAAGAAGCCCATTCTGGCGGCGAAAAATACAGAATCTGGGCAGCGTTTGCAGTGTTCTGAAGCGAGCGCCAACGACGCCCTGCGCGATGCGCCATCGTTGACGCGGTCAGAGCAATGTAGTCGCGAGTCTGCTGTGGGGTCGTAAGGCCGCTGCGCGCCGATAGAACCGTTCCCAGATACTCCGTAAGCCCCTCGTAGACCCACAACAATTCGCCTTTCATCGGCGCCTGGAAGTCTGGCGTGGCTAAGCCGCCAGGGCGCCGGTATTGTCCATTCCAGGAATGTGAAAATTCGTGGGGAAACAATCCCGATTCGAGCAGACGAGAGCTCGGGTCGACGAGCGTGCGTTCTGCAACGCGGTCGTCACTGCTTTCGTGATGCTCCTGGCCGAGCGGCAGTACGTTGTCACTCAGCGTGAGAAGAAAATGATAGTCGCGATAATGGTGCGATTGATAGAGCGCACCGGCTTCAGCAACGAGCCGCTTGTAATTGTCGACGAGGGCCGGCGGAATATCGAGCGCCCAGGGATCATCGGATGCCACATCGACCTCGTGCGAGGGTTTTCCGCCAGGATTCAACGTGTAGACGCGTGAAAATTCGCCCGCTTGGACAGGGGAATCAACGAGTAGATCGAGCGGTACGGGCGAGAACGTGATTGTGTCTGCGGACTGGCTGGCGATGGGAAGTGAGGTATTGAATTTCCATCCTGCTGGCACTGTGAGCAAGGGTTGAAAGGTTAATTGGGCAGCTGGCCACCCTTTCGGATACAGAACTACCTGATTCCACATCAGGATGAAGAGCTTCGCGGAGCCCGACGCGGCAAAATCGATCGTGGGGCCTGGCGCAGAGATCAAAAAGTCGAGCGAGGCTTGGATTGAATTCACTCCTGCTGGAATATCGAGGTTGAACGCATACATGTCCACGTCATCTTGCACCCACGCGATTTCTTTGCCGCCTGCGGAAAATTTCAGTCCGGCGATGTTGGGAATCGGGCCGTCGGGCGAGTGGTCCGCCGGCATCCACTTGGGGTAGTAAAGCGTAAGGGGGCCGGGCCGCACCGGGATTTCGAGCTTCGCGTGAAGAATTCTTTGTGGGGCGTGGGTGGCATCGACAGAAATAGTAATTGGGCCGGGGGGCGAAAGCTGAGCGTGCGTGGTGGTCACGGCAAGGAAGATGAGCGCAATCGGAATCGCCACGAGGCCTGCCCGGTTGTGATGCTTCATGCGCACGATTCCTCCTCACGCTGTAACCCTTCGAGTTGTCATCTTTCGTGGCCGACTAAGCCGAAAATATAGCCCTGCCGATGGTGAGCGCCCGCTGAGAGTCTGTCCCGGTGTCAGAATGTAAATTTAAGCATGAACTGGATGTTGCGCGGCCCACCCACGCCGAAGTGCGAGTCGAAGCTGCCGTCGTCGGCCGAGGCGGTGATGTGAGTAGTGATGTCCGGCGATGGCTCGGCAAAATTCGGGTGATTGAAGGCATTGAAGAAGCTGGTTCTGAATTCCAACCCGTACCGTTCGGCAAAACGGAATGTTCTCTGAATCGAAATGTCCCAAGCATTCAATCCCGGAGCTACCAGGGGATCGCGCGGGCAATCACCAAAAGTTCCAGGTGCTGGTGAAGCAAATGAACTCTGGGAGGCGTACGGTTGCGTTAGATCCCTCAGTTGGTAGTGAATTGGAGCGACGCAATCGAACCTGGTGTGAAAATTTCCCACTCCGCTTTCATCGCCAAACGTCAATAGCGGTGCGGCCAAACCATCTCGCAGCGTCGTCGTGCCGGAGACCTGCCAGTCCTTTAGCGCATATCCAAGGACGCCAGCCAGTTTCGGCGACGGAAGCGCGTAGATGTACGTGAAGATCAGTGCGCGGCGTTGGTCGAATTCGGAATTGCCGTAGCTTCCGGCCAGGTTCCGGGAGTCTTGGGGCACGAAGCCACTTGTTCCGAAGAAGTCCTCGACTTCGGATCCGGTGTCCAGGTTGTGTGACCAGGTGAAGGAGACCTGCGTCGTGAGACCGTGCCAGTCGTTAGACCTCAAGACCGCTTGCAGGGCGTTGTAGTGGGCCCAACCGGCGGACGAAATTGTGTTGATTTGAGATAGCTCTGGAAAAGTAAGATTGAAGGGTCTGCGGGCCTGTTCCGCAGCAGGATCGTTGTCTCCGGGAGTAGGCTGGTTTATATCAAGAAGTTGCAGCTGATGGACACTGTGGTTGCCGACGTAACCAATCTGGAAAACAAACCGCTGGCTCAATTCCTGCTGGATATTCAGGGTCCAGATCTGTGTGTTCGGGGTTCTGAGATTGTGTTGAATACTGGTGATATTAAAGGGAGGTTGTGGGGTTCCGGTGCCGAAACTGGGAATACCAACGCCAAAAGGAATGGGAGCCGTGGGAACAATTGTTACGCCGCCCGTCGGACCACTCGGGTTTTGCGCCAATCCCTCTTCGAAATTGTTTAGCGGAATCGTGTCGTAATAGATTCCGAAGCCGGCCCTGACGACGGTTTGCCGGCCAGGAATGATTTGAAAAGGAGGATTCCAAGCTACGGCAATGCGCGGTCCCCAATTATTTTTGGGCGCGTTGTACAGCTTCCCTCCGGGAAGCTCGGAAACGGGGACCAATCCCAGCGTGGGGTCGAAAGCTGAGAAGCGCCCATGGTCTTCATGTACCGTGGTGAAGAAATCGTAGCGCAAACCGGCGATCAGAGTGAGGTTGGGCGTCAGCTTGAAATTATCCATTGCGAAACCGCTGATGATGTTCTGAT
>Ga0209525_1000076_pt1 | contig 33486 bp, 31 predicted proteins | sample JacPin_JW_Ref_O1_FD_187958 | JGI IMG/M metagenome (GOLD analysis project Ga0209525, IMG submission 187958) | Forest soil microbial communities from Algoma, Ontario, Canada - Jack Pine, Ontario site 1_JW_Ref_O1 (SPAdes) (version 2) | ecosystem: Environmental > Terrestrial > Soil > Boreal... | reverse complement strand
GGAAGCATTCAGAAATCCGGGTCCCGATTGCGCGTTCACGTGCAGGCCTGGAACGCGGCGGACGGAACGACGCTGCTGACCGGTAAGTACGATTCCGAAATGGCGGCACTTTTCGATTTACAGGATAGGGCGGCGGAAGCGTTGGCCAGCGCCCTCGGCCTGAAAGCATCGGAAGGTTCGGACTCGGCATCGGAACCCCCAACTAAGAATCCCAGAGCATATGAATTATTTTTGCGCGCGGTGGAGCGACTCTCGCGTGTAAACAGGTGGGACACGCGCACGGCGATCGAAATGCTGGAGGAAGCAGCGAGGCTCGATCCCCATTTTGGCGAGGCCTGGGCCCGGCTTTCGGAAGCGTGCGTATTCATGGCCGGGACATTTGACGCCACACCCAATTGGTATAAGAAGGGCGAGCTCGCGATGCGGCGAGCGCTTGCGCTCGATCCCACCAACGCGCAGGCGCATTGCGCACACGCGCGCGTGCTGTGGACGCCGCTGAAGGGTTACAAGAATCGCCAGGCGCTCGTGGCCCTTCGGGAATCTTTGCGCCGTAGCCCGGGTTATCACCCGGCGCTCGTCTGGCAGTGCCTGATATTTCTCCACGTAGGAATGATTGAGGAAGCGATCGAAGGATTACAGACGGCGCTCGCAACCCAACCAGACGACGGATTCGCGCTGACGTTTCTGGGTCAGGCGCGAATGCTGCAAGGTGACTACGACGAAGCGTCGAGTTGGTTCAAGCGCGCTCTAACGCTCGATCCGGCGAGCTTGTGGGTAAATTTATTTTCGCCCATGGTACCGCTCTATGGAAAAAATCCGGAGGATGCTGTCGAACTCATCAAGAGCGCGCAGCATTTTTTCCCAGGAGAAGCGCTGCTGACGAGTTGGGAAGGATTGCTGTGGGCGAAGAGAGGCGAACCGCGCAAAGCGGAGCAATCGATTCGGAAAGCGCTGAAGGTGGGCACGTCCATGCTTCACACGCATCACATGTGGCACGCCGCGGCCGCGACGTATGCAGCGATCGACAAACCTCAACTTGCCGTGCCACTGCTCGCTCGCGCCGCGAAGACGGGGCTTCCGAATTATCCTGTCTTCCGCGATGATCCGCATTTTAAGGCGATGCACACCTACGTTCCTTTCCAACGCCTGCTGGCGAAAATCAAGAAGGAAACGGAAAGTTATCGGCGTGAGTTCGGTAAGACCTGAGCTAGAGCTCAGTTTTCGGAAAGCGAAGCGGTCGCCTGATTCGCGGCGGTTGAGCCGGCAGCAGACGGACGAAGATTCTCGAATGCTGAACTGTTTGCGAAAGTGCTGGGGAAATTCGATTCGAACGAGCCCAGTCCATGGCAGACCATACGATGCTTGAGCGAAAAGCCAAATGATTCCATCTCATGCCGCGACTCTTCGGCGGTCCAACCTTGCGAGATTCGATAGGCGGCAACCATCATGCCAGTGCGGTCCACGCCATACCTGCAATGAACGAATACCTTTTTATCCGGATGGTCGCGCAGAATCGTGAGGAATTTTGCGATGCCGTCGTCAGTCATGTGCGAGCATTGCGATGGAATCGCCACGTATTCCATCCCCAACTTTGTCACTCGCTCGCGCTCGTTGTCGCTGTCGCCCCTCAAGTCCACCACGATGCCAACGCCCATTTTGGCCAACGCGCCGAATCCGTCGTCCGACGGCTGAGCACCGCGAAAGAGCGACGCCGTTACTTGCCCGAAATTCGGCACACCCTGCAAAGCTACTTTCTGCGCAAACACACGTTCTGCCGCAGCGACCGCAGGTTTCGGGTTTTCCTGTGCGCCAGCCGAACCGCACAGAATCAGTCCGGCAATTCCGATCTGCAAAGTCTTCGCGAATCTCAAAACCATTCTCCTCTTCCATTATATAAGATGCTCCATCGGTGCAAAAAGTAGCTTGTGCTTGTCCGCACATGTACCACTACGGATAGACGCTTTCGACAACTGCTGTGGAAGATTTTGTGGTTACAGTATGAATTTTTCTTGACAACTTTTCTTCAACGCCTGATACTGCGCACCCAGACTCGGGGGAACGTGAGCCGGTTTTTCGCTACCTAGAGCAGCCGGTTAGCGCAGATAGCAGACCGGGTTTTACCGAAAATCCGAAGGGAACCGCCCACAAATCACACCGCGCTTGGATTTCCAGCGCGGCTTGGCTGGGCTTTTCTCTTTTTTTTAGTCCAGGGCGGGCAAATTTGATTTCTTTGTTACGTCCTCAATTGTAGCCGGGTCTCAAAGATAGCTCGGTCAACAACAAGGGTTCCGGTCCCCTGCGGTTGGGAGTAAAATAGTAATTGCCCCCTCCGCACGGCTTCCCGGCGAACATCACGGCGGAAATACTGCCGGCGCGGAGGCAGAGATGGCAGAAACGAGAACGACATTGAACGGGCACACTGAAACACAACAAGTTACGAGACGAGCGACCGGACTGGAATTTCAGCGCCGGCTTACAGACGGAAAGGTGTCACCATTTGACGCGGTTGAATGGGAGCGTCGCACCGCACTCATAGGCAATGATAAGGGTCAGGTTATTTTCCGCCAGGAAAACATAGAAGTTCCGAAGTCCTGGTCGCAGACCGCTACGAACATCGTAGTTTCGAAATATTTTCACGGTAAGCCCAACTCGCCAGAGCGCGAGACATCCGTGCGGCAGCTGATCGCGCGCGTGGTCGATACGATCGTGCGCTGGGGAGAAGAAGGCGGCTACTTCGCTTCTACGGAATCCCGGAATATTTTCCGCGACGAGCTCACTCATCTGCTCGTCGAGCAAAAAGTGGCGTTCAATTCGCCGGTGTGGTTCAACGTAGGCGTGCAAGCGAAACCGCAATGCTCGGCGTGCTTCATCAATTCCGTCCAGGACAACATGGACTCGATCATGAACCTGGCAAAGACGGAGGGGATGCTCTTCAAGTGGGGCTCGGGCACGGGTACGAACTTTTCCTCGCTGCGCGGCAGCAAGGAATCGCTCTCCGGCGGCGGCATCGCTTCGGGACCTGTAAGTTTTATGAAGGGCTTCGACGCCTTCGCAGGCGTGATCAAGAGCGGCGGCAAGACGCGCCGCGCCGCGAAAATGGTGATCCTCAACGCAGACCACCCAGACATCATGGAATTCATCGAGTCGAAGATGAAGGAAGAGCGCAAGGCGCACGTCCTGATCGAGCAGGGTTACAACTCCTCGATCGACGGCGAAGCGTACGCCTCCGTCTTCTTCCAGAACGCGAATCACTCCGTGCGCGTCACCGACGATTTCATGCGCGCCGCCGAAGAAGATCGCGACTGGTGGACGCGAAACGTGAACGACGGCAAAGCCTGCGACCAATATCGGGCCAAGGATTTGCTGAAGGAGATGGCGAAATCAGCCTGGCAGTGCGGCGATCCCGGCATGCAGTACGATACGACAATCAACCGCTGGCACACCTGCAAGGCCACCGATCGCATCTACGCTTCGAATCCGTGCTCGGAGTATATGTTTCTTGACGACACAGCTTGCAACCTCGCGTCGCTGAACCTCCTGAAGTTTCTCGGATCCAATGGTCAGTTTGACACTGAGGGCTTCCGGCACTCGGTGGACGTGACGATCACGGCGCAGGAAATCCTGGTCGACAACGCCAGCTACCCCACCGAGAGAATCGCGCGCAATTCGCACGACTACCGTCCACTCGGCCTCGGCTACGCAAATCTGGGCGCGCTGCTAATGTCGCTCGCGCTTCCGTATGATTCAGACGGCGGCCGGGATTTCTGCGGCGCGATCACGGCGCTGATGACCGGCGAGGCCTACGCGCAATCGGCGCGCATTGCCGAGCGCATGGGCCCATTCGGCGGCTACCTGCGCAATCGCGATTCAATGCTCGACGTGGTGCGCATGCACCGCGACGCGTTGCGGCCAATTAAAGAAGACAACGTCCAACCTTCACTGCTGCATGCGGCGCAAAAGTCCTGGGATGATGCCGTTGCGCTCGGCGAACGCTTCGGCTACAAGAATTCGCAAGTTTCAGTGCTCGCACCCACGGGCACCATCGGCTTCATGATGGATTGCGATACCACCGGCATCGAGCCCGATCTCGCGCTCGTAAAGCAGAAGAGGCTCGTTGGTGGCGGCGTGATCAAGATCGTCAACAACACCGTGCCGCAAGCTCTGATGAAGCTCGGCTACCCGCCAGAGCAAGTGGCGCAGATTGTGGATTACATCGACGCGAACGGGACCATCGAAGGCGCGCCCGGATTCAAGCCCGAGCACCTCGCTGTGTTCGATTGCTCGCTCACCTCGATGGGCGGGGGCCGCTCGATTTCCTGGCGCGGTCACCTGCGCATGATGGCCGCGGCGCAACCGTTCATTTCCGGCGCGATCAGCAAGACGATCAACATGCCCGAAGAATCCACGGTCGAAGACATCATGGAAGCCTACATCGAGTCCTGGAAATTTGGACTGAAAGCCGTGGCCATCTATCGCGACAATTCCAAGCGCTCGCAGCCGCTTTCGGCCGCGGGGAAGAAAGAAGACGATAAGACGTCCGCCGCAGCCACACCGGCGACAGTCGTGGCCGCGGTTGCCGCTCCGATTGCTGAGGCGGCTCCCGCGCAGCAGAATCTTTTCCCCGGCACGCAGCGTCGAAAACTTTCGGCCGAACGCGACTCCATCACGCACAAGTTTTCGATCGGCGGCCACGAAGGCTACCTCACCGTCGGAAAGTATTCCGATGGCACGCCGGGCGAAATCTTCATCAAGATGGCGAAGGAAGGCTCCACGCTTTCCGGAATCATGGACGCGTTTGCGCTTTCCGTCTCCATCTCATTGCAATACGGCGTCCCGCTGCGCGCGCTCGTGGACAAATTCGTGAACTCGCGCTTCGAGCCCTCGGGTTACACCGGCAACCCGCAGATCCGTTACGCGAAGTCGATCGTGGATTACATCGGCCGATGGCTCGGCGGGAAATTCATCTCCCCCGATTATCTCGACGCCGATGCGGCAGCCGCTGTGACTACCGAAACAGTTCCTCCGGTTGTTGCTGCAACGCCCGCTTCGTTGCTAATTCCCCCGGAGCCGGAAGCATCAACTCGCCCGCGAGCAGCCATCGATGACGCACCGTCGTGCTCCGAGTGCGGCATGCTGATGACGCCCAACGGCAGCTGCTACAAATGCGCGAACTGCGGCAGCACGTCGGGCTGCAGCTAACCTAAACGAAAACTGGGGTGCATTCAGAAAGGGCGTTCCGCCGAGCGGAGCGCCCTTTTTTATTTCCTTCGGGCCCGGGTGGCACTCACATCAAGGGTGCTATCATGGGCCAAACTTCGAGACTAGAAAGGCGCCGTGCTACGCAACCGGCAACTCGTCCCGCCACTCACGATTCACACGCCTGACGGCCGCACCGTCCGCGCCTGGGATTACAAGCAGAAGAAAAATCTCGTGATCGCGTTTCTTGATACGGATTGCACACCGTGTGAGGAGTTTCTGCGCGCTCTCGTCGCAAGCGCAGCTGCGTTGCGCGAAAAAGATGCGGTCGCCCTGGTCGTGTTTCTCGAGCAGCCCGCCCGCCGCGTGACCGATTCGCTTCCATCGGGCATCATCGTTGGCGCGGACATGCCGGGAAATTCGGCGCGCGCGTTTCTAGGCGAGGACGCATTCGCCTCGCACGGATTCGTCCGCGGCGGCGTGTTCGTCACGGACCGCTACGGCGAACTCTTCGCGCAATGGACCATCGAACGCCACAAATTCCCCGCGATCGCAGAAATCCTCACCGCGCTCGACTATGTCGAGATGGCCTGCGACGAGTGCAGCGAGCCATCATGGTCCGCCGAGTAGCCAGGTTGCTTTCATCAATAATCCGCTACAATCCCCCGTATTGAGGCACGATGCATGCTCTCCTGCCATGAATCAAATAGGAGAACCAAAAATGAATACACAGGTCGAATGCGCGGAATGTCATGTGCGCATGGAGGTCGGCTACGCGTTTTATTTCCACGGTGGCGGTGGCTACGCGCAGCAAAACTGGTACCCGGGAAAGCCGAAGTCGAGCTTCTGGACGGGTCTCGCGGTGAGGAAAGATCAATCCGTCCCCATCACCACGCTTCGCTGCCCGAATTGCGGGTATTTGGAATCGTACGCAATTAAACAACCTGCAGCTGGCGGGTAGGCCTTTGTTCAGTTTCTTTCGTAGGCGCACGGTACGCCGTTCTCACACCGAATGCAGGATTAAGCTCCCTAACACCTGCTCGACCAGAAACGCGAACAGGCAATAAAAAAGGGAGTCCCATAGGGACTCCCTTTATTGCTCTACCCAAGATTCCGGTTTCGGCGCGGCGAAACCGGCCCACCCCGGGATAAGAGACAGCCGTTTGTTTGATTTGCACGCGGGATGCCACCACTTGCGGACCTCAACGCGAAGATCGGCGTATTGGCAGGACTTGACTTAGCTCGTCATAAGCCAGTTTTTGGATGACTATAAATCCGGAAACCTCCAGTTTCTGAAATCCAGGTCTCCCGTTTTCTACATTCTTTGGAAGTGTCTGCCGGCACGCTGTGAAAATGCAGCATCAGGCGAATCCTAGACTTGGGCGGCGACCGGCTTACGCACAGTTGTTAGCGCCCGGCGCACCCGTTTCCATGCCCAGCGGATCGGGAAGAAGAGCAGTGCCACCCACAGCAGCAGCGTTGGGCCGGATTCGAGCAGCCACGCCAGCAGGCCAATTATATTTTCGACCACGCTGTGATAGCCCGTGACGAAGGCATTGTGCAGCCGCGTTCCCGTGGACGAAGGCGCGCCGTTCAGACTGGCCTTATATTCTTCCGTTACCGAGAGAGTTATCGTCGCGAAGTCGATCCGGGCCTGGAGCGCGCGCTGATCGGCTTCCATTTCTTCGATTTCGCCGCGAACGCGGGAGATCTCGTTCTCCACTTCGAGCACGTCTTTCACTTTGCCGGTATTGTTGCGCAGCACGCCGAGCAGGCGCTCTTCGGTGGCGCGCGAATTCTTCAGCCGCGCGGCGAGATCCACGTATTGCTTCGTCACCTCTTCGCCTGCCTGCGACTCCTGGTCCGCACGGCCGAGCTGCTTCAATTCGGCAAGCGCCGGCTCGAGTTGCGCGGAAGGCACGCGCAGCGTGGCGGACAATGTTTTTGCTGCGTCGGACGGCGTAGACGTATTGAGTTCGCCGATGTAGCCGGAATGGCGAGACACCACGGCCTTCACCGCTGCTTCGACGCCCGCGAAATCCTTAACGACCAGCGAAAGCGAAGCCGTGCGCGCGATCATCGGCGCCGTTGATGCGGGCGTTCCCGGAGCGGGTGGAGACGGTACTGTCGCGACAGCAGACTTGTCATCCACGGAGACAGAATAGCGCTCGTCCGCCTGATTGTTTTCCAGCGAACTAGCAACCTGCTGCTGCACCAGCCTTTTTTGAAGTTCCCGCAATTCCATCTCACGCGCAGCGACTAGAGCTGCGGGCCGTGCCCGAAGGAAGTTCGGTACGGCAACTGCAGCGACGACCAAGAGGGCTATGGCGAACGCGCCTGCACCAGCCCAAACCCAGGGTCGCCCCCTCAACGAATGAATCGGCGCGATCCATCGCTCGATCGGCGTCAATTTCACTGGCGCCGATGGCGTTTGCTTGGGCTGCATCCGTGCGGCTGCGGCAAATTCCGCATTCATTTCGTTAGTCAGCCGCTCAGGCGATGTTTCGATTTCCCACGCTGAGAGCTCGCGCGACAGGTCGCGGAAACCGGCAGCCAGCTCCTCGCATTCAGCGCACTGCTGCATGTGTTGAGCGATTTCCGACGCGCGATCTGCGGAGATTTCGCCGTCGAGGTATGCCATCACCTCTGCTTGCTCAAATGGATGAGTTGAGCGCATTTTCTTTCCTCACTGATCTTCCGGGAACACTCACCAGGATTTCCTTCAACGCCAGGCGCGCGCGAAAGAGCCGCGACCGCACCGTATTCACCGGCACGCGCAGCACGCCGGCGATTTCTTCGTAACTCAATTCCTCATACTCGCGCAGCAAGAGCACTTCTCGATCGTTGCCGTCGAGCTTTGCGATGGCCTCGCGAACCCACATTCCCGTCTCGGTGTGTCCGGGCGCGGAGGGGTCGGGCAAATCGAACCCAGACCCCGCGCCGCCGGAGTTCTGGTCCAATTTGCGGCGGTCATTGGCCAGAATCTTGTACGCGATGCCAAACAGGTACATGCGAAATGTGGCGCGCGGCTCGTATCGCTGGATGCCGCGCAGGATGGCGACGAAAGTTTCCTGCGCCAGTTCCTCCGCGCGCGCTGTATCTTTCAGCCGCCGTCGGAAGAACGCATAGATCAGCTCCCGATACCGAAGAAAAAGTTCGCCGAAGGCTTCGCGGGAGCCTTTCTGGAATTCAAGGATCAGCTGTTCGTCAGTCGCCATCAGAATTTCCGTTGAAGTGCCTTTGAATCGCCGTCATTTCGCTCTCGCCGTCCAGAAACTCTCGCGTTTTTAGCTCTCTACTATCTGTAATGTCGTGGCCAGGCAAAAAGTTCCCTGGAACTCCGATGCCAACGTTTGTCACCAGTAGGGACACGGCATGCCGTGCCCGCTCGACCGTAATCCACGCGCAGTCCACCCACCGAAACTTGCAAATCAAGTGGTGTTTTGGGTCTGGTAGCGTTGCGCTCACAAGGTAAGAACGTGCGAGGGGGAATTTCTTGCAGGACTACCAGCGCCACTAAGCGCCGATGGCGGACCGAACGGCGGAAGCCAGAGAATCCGTCCAGCGCCGAACGTCTTCGTCGCGCTCAGCTTCAACCATCACGCGCGCCAGCGGCTCGGTGCCGGAATAACGCAAAATCACCCGCCCGGATTTGCCAAGCGCCTTCTCCGCTTCGCCGAGGGTTCGTGAAACCTCCGGAAGTGATTCCAGTGGTGGTTTCGCCCGCACTCGGACATTCACGATCTTCTGCGGATAGATTTGCAAATCGGCGACGAGCAAATCGAGCGCCCCGGCAAGCGAAACGATCGACGCGATTTTCACGGCGGTGAGCATTCCATCGCCGGTCGTGGCGTCGTCGAGAAAAAGAATGTGCCCAGACTGCTCGCCGCCAAGATTCGCGCCAATCCGAAGCATCTCTTCAAGCACGTAGCGGTCACCGACGGCGGTGCGTACCAGCTTAAATCCAGATTGATCGAGCGCGCGTTCGAGTCCGAGATTCGCCATCGTCGTCCCGACAATCACGTTGCCCTTCAGCTTGCCAGCCGATTTCATGTGGCGCCCCGCAACGAGTAACACGCCGTCGCCATCCACCAGCTTTCCCGAAGCGCTGGCAAAAACCGCGCGGTCGGCATCTCCATCGAATGCCACTCCAAGCGCGGCGCCCGATTCGACGACGCGCTTCTGCATTCCCTCAGGATGCAGCGAACCGCAACCGGCGTTGATATTTTTTCCATCCGGTGCGTTATTGATCGCTACAACCTCCGCGCCCAGCATCCGGAAAAGCTGCGGCGCAAGCTCACTTGCCGCGCCATTCGCACAATCCAGCACGATCTTCATGCCCGCGAATTTCGCACCCGGTAAGACCGCGGCGCGCAGCCCGTGGAGATAATCCTGATGAAGTTTCTCGTCGCCATCCGGATGCGCTTTACTCGCCCGCGCGGCATTCGCGGTTTTTACAGCAGGGGCGCTTCCGTTCGGCGAAAGAATCAAACGCTCGATCTCATGCTCCGCAGCATCGGGAAATTTCATTCCCGACGACGAAATCAGCTTCACTCCATTATCGTGATATGGATTGTGCGATGCGGAAATCACAACGCCCGCGGAAAACCCCTCGCGGCTCACAAGCCACGCAACTCCCGGCGTGGTAACAACCCCAGCCGATACCGGCTCAGCTCCCGCCGACACCAACCCCCTCGCAATCAGCTCCACAATATGTGGACCGGATTCGCGGGGATCACGGCCGATCAAAACGCGGGGAGGCTCGCTGTCCGCATTTTTCGGACCCGCCAAATGAAGGCCCAGCGCGGAGCCGACGCGCTCGAGCGTCACGTCGTCCAATGGATATTCGCCGGGGATTCCGCGAATACCATCAGTGCCGAAAAGTTGTTTTGTGCGTTCGGTCGCCATTGAATCCGATCTTAACTCGCGAGAGGCAAGCCATAATTCTATCATCGCGCCTGCGCACAGCCGCGCCAGCCGCTTACCGCCCAAACCAACCCGTTACCTTCGACATTTTGCGCGCGCTACGAACGCCATTATCCTGCGCGGCACATCATGTTACCAACCCGCGCGGCTGTGATATCGTACGCGGGTGCCAGTCGAAACCACTAACCCAGTCAAAGCGCCTGCGAACCCCAACTCCGTAAGCGCGCGAATCATCGCCGCGGGTATCGTGATTGCCTTTTGCTATTGGGCTTCGACTGTCCTCGTCACGTTGGTGGTCGCCGTTCTCATGGCTTATTTTCTCGATCCAGTGGTGAACTGGCTCGAAGAATGGCACGTCCCGCGCGCGCTCGGCGCACTGATCGTCGTCCTCTCGACGATCTGCCTATTGCTTGTGCTCGCCTGGACACTGATTCTGCGCGTCGACCAGTTCGGCCAGGACTGGCCAAATTACCAAAAGCCTCTAAAAGCGGTCGCCAGCGCCGTCTCCAAGAAACTTGAAACGTTCGAGTCCCACGTGTCCGAAATTGAGCCCACGAATAAACCCGGCGAGCGAATCGTCGCGGTTGCTGAATCTCACCCGGTACGGAACGCCGTGCTTTCCCGGCTCGGCGCTCTTGAAGCAGTTTTTGTGGCGGCGACGTTTGTGCCATTCCTCTTATTCTTCATGCTCGCAGCCAAGCGACAGGTCTGGCACGCCACGATGCAGTTATTCCCGGCCACGGAGCGCACGCGAGTGAAACAAACGCTCGGCGAAGTGACGCTTGTCTTACGCAGTTATGTGATCGGTACAGCGCTGGTCGGATTAATACTGATATTCGCGAGTTGGATGTTTTTCCTGAGCATCGGACTCGAGTTCCCATTCCTTGCCGCGCTCGTCTCCGGCCTGGTCAATTTGATTCCCTACTTCGGCGTGGTTCTCTCCTGGTTCCCGCCCGTCATTATTGGACTCAAACAATTCAAGCACGTCGAGCCCTTCATCGGCATCGTCGTGATGATGACGTTCCTCCACCTGATTGCCGCAAACCTGCTGATGCCCGCGCTGGTCGGCTGGCGCGTCCGCCTCAACGCGCTGGCGCTCACAGTTGCACTGCTTTTCTGGGGCTGGCTCTGGGGCCCAATGGGCCTGATTCTCGCCGTTCCCATCACCGCCGTAATCAAAGTGATCTGCGACCACGTCGAAAGCCTCCAACCAGTGGGACGCTGGCTCAGCGCGTAGCAAGGCAGTTCCTCTTCCGCGTTTTTTCGGAACTCTTCACCGCGAGTTGCGAATAGTCGTGACTGCTTCTTTGAGTGCGTCTGAACTCGCGGCGCCTTGAACTAGGCGGATGGCGGCTATGCCCTCCGCGCCAGCGCGAAGGCAGTCGGCGGCATTTGATTCGTTTACTCCCCCGATGGCGATCACCGGAATCCTCACAGCCTTCGCCACTTGTGCTAGCTCTTCGACACCGTGCGGCTTGCCGAAAGGGATCTTCGATGGAGTTTCGTAGATTGGCCCGAAGTAGGTGTAGCTGGCGCCGGCGTTTTCCGCCTCCTGCGCTCCCTCCAGGCTGTGGCAGGAGATTCCGACGAGAAAATCGGCGGGCGCATTTCCCGCGCGGCACCAGCTGACAACTTCGCGCGCCGGTGCTGATGCGTGTCCCAGGTGCACTCCGGCCGCGCCACCGGCCAGCGCGACGTCGAGGCGGTCGTTGACGATTATTTTAAATGAGCGTGGTTGAATTGACCCGGGGCGCAAGGAAGCAAGGGCGACTGCCTCCTTGACGAGCGTGAAGAGCTCGCGCGCCGACAAATCTTTCTCGCGAATTTGCACCCAATCCACACCTGCGGCCGCGGCGGCACGAATCACGTCGAGAAGCGCGGGGAGACTCTTGTCTCCGGCGAGAGCTTTGCGGTCCGTCACATAACAGATGATTGGCCGGTCGGGCGATTGGCCGGTCGGCAGGTTAGCCTTGGCTGGCAACGGTGACGGCCCTGCGGCGAAATGCTTCAAGTGCGAGGAAAACATTCATGATTCCCAAGCCCGAAATCGCTCCGCGCATAAAAGGATTGTCAGCGAAAAAAGCAAGCGCCGGGTACTGATACAAAAAATAGTTGGTCTCCCAAATCTCCGACCACGGCACGAGGATCAGCACCAGTCCCAGTTCCAGCCAGACGAGGAGCCACACAACTCGAAACAAGCGGGTGATCATCAGCCTAGGATTATGGGAGATTCTTTCCGGAGTGGCAACTGCCCAGCCGACGATTTTGCAATTGGAAATTTGAAATTGAAAATGGGACGCGAATACCCGGAACGGCCTCACCTCTAAAGAGGTGAACTACATTTAGGCTCAAAAAAACGACGTTAAAACGGTCAAGTACCTTGGCCTAGCGTCTGAATTTCGAGGACAAAGGATAGAATTTTGGTGGTAATAGGTTGGTGCTCATGGATAGCGAGCGGCTTCCTAATTTCGACGCATCTGAAGGGTCAGTAGAACACCAGCTCCGTCGGCCCCGGATGTAATGGTAGTAAGCCATTTCACCCCAAGTCTGTCAGTAAAAGTCCACCGGCTCTCGGTCGCCTCCGAGCCTTCCACCTTGGCCCACCGTCCCCATTTTGTCAGCGAAGTATTGACCACCTCATTGATCTGCGAGGGCGTGTGCGGTGCCGGAATCCGCACGGTCATATGCCAGTGGTCGCGATTACCATAATACTCATCCAGGTAGGAACCCTCCGGTAGATCCGTCCCGAGTTCATCTGGGATATACATGTCAGGCAGCATTGCCCTGGCGAACTTCGAATCCGGATCCCAGTTGTATTCCATATTCAGCGCCGTGAATTTTGCACGCCCGTTTCCCACCAGCTTCGAGACGACGTAAAGAGAGCCGTCGATACCCGAAGATAAACCAGCCGTGGTGATGATTCTCCCGTTGTCCACATATTTCTTGTCGCGGACCACGGTCGTGGTCGGTGATACTTCTGTAAGATGGTCGAGGTATCCGTAAAATGTTGTGGCTGGAAGGTTAGCTAACAGCCCCGCCTTGGCCGCGAGAAAAGCTCCGTTGCAAACCGTCATCACCTCAGCCTGCTTGGCCATTTCCTTGATCCACTTCATGGCCAATGGATTTACCATCTGGTCCCCGACTGCCTTGTCTCCCGGTTTGTAGAATCCGCCGCCCGGAAGCACAACCAAGTCCGGCTTCGGCGCGTTTTCAAATGAATATTTCGGCGTTATGGTTAGGCCGCCGGCTGTGTGTAGAGGGGCCACTGTCTCGCCAACGGTGTAAACATTCATGCCCGATTCCGAAAACACTTCGTACGGCCCGGCAAAATCGATCACCTGGACGCCCGGAAATACGAAAATCGCAACATTAAACTTCTTCGTCGTTTTTTCGAGCCGCAGTTGGGCAAGGCTCGCGCGTGCAACTGCCAGCATCATGATCAAAATAACAAAGGCACCCTTGCTGATCCGCCAAACCGACACACCTGTTCTCATGGAAAACCTCCCGAGTCGTGATTCACGTAACTATACCGCGCGCGGTAGCAATATACCGTATGACGTTATAGATGAAAGAAGGTAAGCAAATACACTTGAGATTTCAGCGCTTGTTGCAGAGGCAGGACTGGTCGGTTTTGGGCCGGATGCTTTCTGGATTGGTATAATCCGACACTCAAACGAAGACGCTATTCTTTGGACATCGCTCCAGGCGTGATCAGGCCCACGTGATCGATCCCCGCACCTCGCATCACGTCAATTGCACGCGCCACTTGTGCGAACGGAATTTCTTCGGCGCCTTTTACGAAAGCCACCTTTTCGGCGCGTTCCTTGAAAATATCAGAAAGGCGCGGGCCAAGCGAACTCCAGTCGCTCTGCTCCTGGTTAATCAGGAGCTTCCCGTCTTGCATCACCTGCACCACGATCGTATGGGGATTGGGCGGTTCCGGTTTCGGCTGCGGCAAAGAAGGCTGCGGAACCAGAGTGGGCAATCCAGTTGGCATCGTAGGCGTGATCACCATGAAGATGATGATCAGTACCAGCAGCACGTCAATCAGCGGAACAATGTTGGGATCCGAAACCGGCCCACCTTTAGTTCCTCCAACTGTCATTCCCATGATCGGGCTCCTCTTTTAATGCGGCGGCCGCGCTGATGCTGCCATCCGGCGGAGATGATACCGGCGAGCTTGTTCGTCTGCAGTTTTTGACACCGCCGCCTCGGAGTTTGTGTCTAATGACGCGCGAAGGATGGGGCCCCTGGCACCGACCCGCGATAAAGATTGGCAGGCCGGCGCTACAGAGGCGCTGAAGACACAAATCGATCTATTCAGTTGACCGTTAGAGCGGCCATCGGGCGGCTACGGCTTCCAGAAATCCGGGTCGGCTTTGATCCACTCGTCGGCCACGTAGCTCATGTGCGGGTTGAAGGCGAACAATTGGTGCAGGGACGATTCAACTGACGCGGCGATAAGCTCATCGAGCTTCTTCATGCCGTCTGCGCCGATGGCCGCTTCGAATTGCTTATCTTCCACCTGGAAGCCATGGTCGACTTCGGCGAGGGTCTTGCGCGAGGTGAGCACGAGATAGGAGCCGCCTTCGCCACCGTACACTTGATTGAACACGCCCCAGTGCGAGCCGGGCACTCCCTTCTCGTAGGCGGCTTTCACCATCTTGACCGCCTCGCTCCACTCCCTTTCGTGCCCCGGGCGCACACGGTAAATAGAGAGTTCCATGAAACGCATTTGCGAGAGATCCGCCACCGGCCGGAGGCTCATTTCCTCGTTGAAAACGAAGACGCCCTGGTCGATCGAGTCTAGCTGCTCGCCATCGGCTACGCTGGCGGCATCCAGAGCAGCGGAGAGAGTAGGATTCTTCGCGACGGCTGCAGTGTCTTTTTCCCAGGCTTCCAATGAAGCATACGAAGTGAGGAACAAGGCGCGCTGCTTGCCCGAGAGCGAGGTCATGGCCAGATAGTGCGTTGGCCACTTGGCACGGGCCGCTGCCTGGACGAATGCGCTTTCCGCTGCCTCATGCACATTGCCAGCTCTGCCCGGTTTGGTGTATTCACGCGTGATCTGCAACACCTTCGGTATGGAGTTTGCCTGCGACTTCTCCTGCGCCGCAGTAATGCAACAACACGCAAGCACGAGAGACAATCCCAACAGAAATCGGCTGAGCTTATTCATAGACGCAAACCTCCTGATTTGCGATTTCGGGCCTGTTTTGGAAGGGGTCTTAGAGACTGGCGAACGAAAGTGCGCCGGAATCTGGGCGGAGACTATCTAGGCCCAGCGATGATGTCAAGCGCTGCTGCCGAGGTATGGTTGCTTAGGCTCCGGGCGCGTTCAACAAGGATTGGCGGCGAAAGGCAAAAGAGCCGGGAAGATGCCAGCGCTACAATAGACAGGTCGTGATCGGGCACTGCTCATCGAATATAAATTGTGCGGAGGAATGAGTGAAAAAACGCAAACTCGGAAAAAGTAATCTGGAAGTCTCGGCTGTCGGGCTCGGCTGCATGGGTATGAGCGCCTCGTATGGTGAGCCCAAGGACAAGCAAGAGATGATCTCACTGCTGCGCACGGCCGTGGACCGCGGCATCACGTTCTTCGATACGGCCGAGGTGTATGGCCCGTTCACAAATGAGGAACTCGTGGGCGAAGCGCTGTCTCCGATACGCGACCGCGTAGTGATTGCCACCAAGTTCGGGTTCAAACTCAAGCCCAACGGAGAGCCGGGTTGGCTCGGACTGGATAGCCGGCCGGAGCACGTCAAGGAGGCGGTCGAGGGATCGCTTAAAAGACTCAAGACCGATGTGATCGATCTGCTCTATCAGCACCGCGTTGATCCAAACGTGCCGATTGAAGACGTGGCGGGGGCGGTGAAGGATTTGATCCAGCAAGGCAAGGTGAAGCATTTCGGCCTTTCGGAAGCAGGAATTCAAACAATCCGCCGCGCTCACGCTGTTCAGCCCGTCACCGCACTCCAAAACGAATACTCGCTCTGGTGGAGGGCGCCTGAAGCGGAGGTGCTGCCGGTTCTCGAGGAACTCGGAATCGGAATGGTTCCCTACAGCCCTCTAGGGAGAGGATTCCTCACCGGAAAGATGGACGAAAATACAAAGTTTGAGACCTCTGATTTTCGCAGCGGTCTGCCTCGGTTTACACCGGAGGCCCGCAAGGCGAACCAGTCAGTCGTCGAGCTGCTCGAAAGGATCGCCGAGCAAAAGAGCGCAACGCCCGCACAGATCGCCCTCGCCTGGCTACTCGCTCAAAAACCGTGGATTGTTCCCATACCGGGCACGACCAAGTTGACTCGGTTTGAAGAGAATATTGGCGCCGTGAATATCGAACTTACGCCCGACGACCTGCGCGAAATCGACAGTGCGGCCTCGAAAATCAAGGTGCAAGGCGAACGTTACCCGGAACACATGCGGCGAATGACCGGTCTGTGAAGAAGCCCGTGCAGGTGGAGGACGCCCGAGGCTAGTGGCGCTGGAGTTCGGCGATGCGGTCGGCTACGTCGCGGTAGTCGATGTTCATGGCGTAGACCTGGCGGAAGCTGTCGAGGGCTTGCTTCGATTCGCCCGCATTTTCGAGGGCCATGCCGAGATCGTAGCGCAGCGCGAGAACCGCGTCCTGCTCGAGCCCCGGCGATTCAAGGGCGCGTTGATACCACATGGAGGCGACTTTCGGCTCGCCTTTATCCATGAAGCAGAGGCCGAGCATGGTAGAGCAGTTCATCGCGTAGCGGAAGGGCTTGCCCTTCTGCACGGCTTTGGCGACTTTCTGAAATTCGCCGATAGCCTCGTCGAGCAGGCCCATTTCGCGATAGGCGATGCCGAGATTGTAGTGGGTCTCGAGATCTTCGTCTTCTTCGCCAAGTTCGCCCAGCTCTGCGCGGAATTCCTGGAAGACTTCGGAGAGCTGGTTCAGGCTCTCGGCCGTGACTTGCGGCCCTGCCGGCTCGGCGGCGTTGCCGTTTGTAGGCTCTGGGATATGCGGCAGCGTCACCGCTTTCATCGGCTCGGGTTCTTTCTCGAATATTTTGCTGAGTGATGCGGCGGGGACTTCGCCATGCACCTCCGCCGGAACTTTACCGTGTGCGTTCGCATGCACTTCAGTGCTGGGACTCGGGGCGTCGAAGCCATCAATTTCAGCAACTAGCTCGCTGATGAAATCTTCCGTCGTCGCCGGTTCGGGGGCGCTGGTGGATTTGGCTGGCGCGGTGAGCTCGAGATCAAATTCGTGGCCGGCTGCCGGAACAGGCTCGGGTTCAGCAGCGGGCTCGGCGCTGGCTTCGGCTGGCAGAGCCTGAGATGGATCGACGGGCTCGGCTTCAGCGACAGGATCTTCTGCGAGTTCGAAGGATGGTTCGGGTGCTGATTCTTCACCGAGTTCTGCGGAGACGATATCTTGCAGCTCGATCACTTCGGGATCGGGAAGTGCGGGTGCAGGAGCCGGTTCGTCGAGATCAACCTGCGAGAGAGTGAGCTCCGGAATTTCGGCGGCTTCGGGAATGGGCGCAGGCTCGGGAATCGATGCAGGCTCGGGTTCGAGCGCCGGCGCGGCTTCTTCCGGGATGACGAACTCTGCCGGAGGCTCGGCGGCAGCTTGCGGCGAAGAAGCTGCTGCTAGGGGTGCTTTCGTCGCCGTGTCGGCGACGTCCTGAATCATTGCTTCCCATTCGTCCGAGAGATCCACTTCCTCAGGAGCCTCTGCAACTGGCGGCGCGGCCGCAGGCGGTTGCGCGGCGACGGGAGCAGGTGGCGTATGCGTTTCGGCGACGGCTGGCGCTGATGGTGGTGCGGGTGGCGGAGCCGAAGCGGCTGGTTCCGCGGCCTGTTGCGGTTCCGGTTGAATGAGCGAAATTTCAAACTCTTCGAAAACTGAAGAGGTGGCAGCAGCGGCTTCCGCCTCAGTGGGAGACGGAGTGACTTCGAACGCGGGCGGCTCGGACGCCGGCACGGCGCTTACGACCGATGAGTGTGCTTCTGCTGACGCCGCAGGCGTAACGGGCGGAGCCCCGATTGGCGGCGCGGCCGGTAGTTCCGCCTCCGACATTCCCGCGGCTTTCTGGAATCGCTGGCGAAGTTCGAGGAAGCGGTCGGCATTCACCGTGTCGTTGCGTTCGCGATGAATCTGTTCGAGCTGCGAGGCGAGCTCGGCGGTGCGGCGTTCGTTTCCAGCGCCGAGATGCAGGTCGAGAAGGCGCTCGAGCGTCGGCGTGTGGCGCGGCGCGCGCTGGAGCACATTTTCGAGAAGGTGCGTGGCCTTCTGCGTCAGGCCGTAGCTCGAGAATAAATCGACATCGGTGAGCGCTTGCGCGATGTATTTCTGCGTTTCCTCGTCGTGCGTTTCTTCGATGATCGCGAGTGGAGGCGGAGGAATCGGTTTCTCGTCCGCATCAATTCTTGGCGGTGGTTCTGAAGCCGCTTTCTCGGCTTTCTCTTCGACCGTGGGTTGCGAGGTGCCACCGCTTTGCGTGCGCAGCTGATTCAATCGTTCGACGAGGCGCTCGTCGTCTTTGTTGCGGTCGATAAGCTCCTGCAAACATTCTTCCGCACGCGAATAATTTCCGGTCGCTGAGCAGAGGTCGGCCAGCTGGCTGAGTGCGAGCGGCAGCTGATGCGAATTGCTCGTATAGCGGCAGAAATCGACCATCAGTTCCAGAGGCGCCGCTTCCTTCGGCTGTTTCTCGACGATGGCGGAAACAGCTTTCAGGAATTTGTCTTGCTCGCCCGCTTCGATCATCGGATGGCGAAGCTCTTGGAGCAGGCGCATCGCTTCCATTCCCTGGCCGTTCGCGATCATCGTTTCAACCACGGTATAGAGCGGAGCCGTGTGCTGATGGCCGCGCGCGAGCTGCTTGCGGGCGCGATCGGCGGCTTTCTCGGTTTGGCCGGACTTGATTTCGAGGTCCAGCAACATCTGCGATACTTCGCCGCCCGCGTGCGCTTCGGGATGGGATTCGAGCAGTGCGATGGCGTCGTGATCCTTGCTGCCCGCGATGAGAGATTTGGCGCGCAGGAGCATGGCCGCCCCGTTCGCCGGATCGACTTCAATCGCGCGCTGGACAAGCTTTTCCGCTTCGTCGTGCTCGCCGCGATCGAACAGGCGCTGGGCGTAGTTCAAATAGGTTTGGGCCGCTTCCTTCTTCTGGCCCATCACGTTGTAAAGCTCGGCCAGCCGCATCTGTACGCGCAGGTTTTCAGGCTCGACGTCGAGCAGGCGGTGCAGCACTTCGACGGCACGCTGCGCGTGATTCGCTTTCAGGTGCGCTTCGGCAATTTGCAGGAAAAGCGGACGCGCTTCGCTGAGCACTCCTTGCTGGACGTAGAGGTCGGCGAGGCGTTCGAGCGGCGCCAGTTCATTCGGCGCCAGCTTGGCAATTTTTTTGTAGATCGCGATGGCTTTGCTGTTGAAGCCGTCGTTGAGATACACCTGCGCGAGGCGCTCGAAGTACTCGATGGCGTGCGACATATCGCCCTGGCGGGCATAGAGGTCGCCGACCGTCATCAATGTGGCTTGATCCTTCGGGTCGTTGCGGAGAATTTGCTGATACTCAGCGATGGCCTGAGGGACTTTGCCCTGATTGAGGAACTTCAGCGCGTTTTCGAGCGCTTTGCTTTTGTTGAACGCCATGGATGATTTCGTCTGCCTCGCGCGCGCAGCCTCGACGGCAGAGCCTTCCGCCCCGTTAGCTCCCTACTGCAGGTAGAGGAGGAAGGTTAGCACGGCTGAAAATCGGCGGTCTATGAACCGGCGAAGGTGTGGTGACGAAGGGGATAACACGGTACTAGGGTACCGTTAGGACTCGGGAATGAAGGCGATCGGCTGCTCTGTAAGGGGGAGAGGATTCTGCGTCGCGCCCGTAGACCAGCAGCGGGCTTCTCTTACCGGCGCGTATGAAAACCGGTGCAGCGGCGTGGGACCGTGTTGGCGAAGAGCGGCCAAGTGCTCCGGAGTGCCGTAGCCCTTGTGCTGCGCGAGACCATATTGAGGATAGAGCTGGTCGTATTCCTCCATCCTGCGGTCGCGCTCGACTTTCGCCAGGATCGAGGCGGCGGCGATTGAGGCGGATCGCATGTCGCCATGAATCAGGGCTTTTTGCTCGATGGGCAGATCGAGCTCGAGCGCATCGAGGAGGAGGTAATCGGGAAGAGGCTGGAGCTGCGAGATGGCGGCGACCATAGCTTGCCGGCTGGCCTGATAAATGTTCCAGGCGTCGATACGGCTGGCATCAATTTCGGCGACGGCCCAGGCCAAAGCGTGCTGGCGGATGCGCTCGGCGAGAATGAAGCGGCGCTCAGGATTAATTTTCTTGGAATCGTCCAGACCAACGATGCGGCGAGTGGGACTGAGAATGACAGCTGCGGCGACGACGGGGCCGAACAGCGATCCGCGACCCGCTTCGTCGAGTCCGGCGATACGAAGCCAGCCGTGCTGCCGCGCTTCGCGTTCGTAACGCCTCGAGCAGAGCCTTTCCACGTCCGCGAATTCTAGCACAGGCTTGCCGGTGCGCTGCGGCCTGATAGCGCGACTCATGTTGCCATTTTACAACACGGATTTCGTGATGAGTTGTAATATGGGCCAAAATTCCGTCGCCCTCACGCTATGTGAGCCACGTAACAGGAGAGAATCGAGCATGTCATCTTCACATTATGACCTGATCACCGTTGGCGGAGGGATGGCGGCTTCGGCTCTGGCGAAGTGTATGGCTGAAAGTGGCGCGAAGGTCTTGATTCTCGAACAGGAAACGCGCTTCCGCGACCGCATCCGCGGCGAGTACCTAATGCCGTGGGGCGTGGCCGAAATCGCAGCCCTGGGGATTTACGATCTTTTTTGCAGAGAGTGCGCGCAGAAGATTCCGTGGATTGACCTGGGCATGGGCGGTCCTCCGCGCGAATTTACTACCACGACCGCGCAGCAGCAGCCCGCCATGGGCTACTCGCACCCGGAAATGCAGGAGGTGCTGCTGACGGCCGCTGAGCGATCTGGTGCGGAAGTACGCCGCGGGGTTACGGTGCGGGGAGTCGAGCCAGGCGCGCTGGCGTTTGTGATCGCCGCCAGCGGCAAGAATTCGGAGCGAATTTCGGCGCGGCTCGTAGTGGGCGCGGACGGGCGCAGCTCGCAAACGCGAAAATGGGCTGGATTCGAGCTGACAAAGGAGCCTAACCCATTTCTGATTTGCGGCATAGTTTTGAAGGGAGTTGCAACGCGGGACGACATAGCCTTCGTTCAATTCAACCCGGAATTAGGCACGGTTGCAACGATATTTCCCCAGACGAAGGGTCGCTTCCGCGTTTACCTCGGCTATCCCTCGACCATGAATTACCGTTTGCAAGGCAGCGGCGATGTGAAACTCCTCTTTTCTGAATTCGCGCGGACGGCACCCGTGCTGGCGCCTTTCTTGAGCGCCGCAGAGTGCATCGGGCCGCTGGCTTCGTTTGAAACAGACGACTTCTGGGTGGAGCATCCGTACCGGAACAGTGTGGTGCTAATCGGTGACGCGGCTGCGACGAGCGATCCGACCCATGGGCAAGGAATGGCGATTTCGTTTCGCGACGCGCGGGTGCTCCGCGATCATCTTCTCGCGTCGCCCGATTGGGACAGCGCGGGACACGCGTATGCTTCTGAGCACGACGAATATTTTGCAAAATGCCATACCGCTGGGGTGTGGCAGCGGCAAGTTTTTCAGGAGCAGACACCGGAAGCGAGATTGCGGCGCCAGAAGGCGATGCCGTTGATCGCGAAGGATCCTACGCGCGTGCCCGATTACCTGTTCAGTGGGCCCGATCTTCCAATGGATGACAGCGTGCGGGCGCGATTCTTTGGGGAGATTTGAGGCCTTTCCTGCACTAGTGGCACGGGCACTCCTGCCTGTGCTCCTACGGGCGTGAATCAGCTACCATCAAAATTTCGATCAGCTCACCACACTTCGTACAAACAAAAAGCCCGCGCCGATTATTCGGAGCGGGCTCGGAATTTGAGTTTGAGATTCTGTAACGGGGTTACTTGGTTTCTGTGGTTCCGGCGGCGGCAGCGGCTGTTTCGAATTTTTCGACGCGCTTGATGCGGGCAGCTTTGCCACGTAGTCCGCGCAGGTAGCCCAGTTTGGCGCGGCGCACGCGGCCCTGGCGTACCACTTCGATTGAGCCGATCATCGGGGAATGCATGGGGAAGATTCGCTCGACGCCGATTCCGAAGCTGACCCGACGCACCGTGAACGATTCGCCCAGCATTTCGCCGCGTCGGCTCATCACCACGCCTTCGAACGGCTGGATACGCTCTTTATCGCCCTCACCTTCCTTCAGGCGGACGTTGACGCGAATGGTATCGCCCGGGCGGAATTCGGGGAGATCTTTGCGGAGTTGAGAGTCTTGCACACTGCGAAGTATCGGTTTCATTTCTATTTGTCCGTGCAGACCCGCTCAGGTGGGGCCAGCTTACGACGCACAATCTGTAATTCTACCGAAATTCGGGGGTTTTTCCTACATTAAATTGCGATTGAGTCCACCGCGAGTGCTTTTCAATATGGCGCGATGTTGCCAGCCGCACGCAAAAGAGCCGGCGAGACGCCCTTCGAGGCTCAGGGCAAGCCGGCGTTACGGAAGTGCATCCTCGGTGACAATGGTCTCCGGGGTCTGGAGCGCATCACCTGTTGGGTCGATCTGAAAGACCACGAGCGAGAAGGTCGGGACGGTTGCGTTGCGTTTTTTCCAAGGCTTGCTGGTGACGCCAGCGGCGGATTTCTTCGTGGTTGCCGCCGAGGAGAATTTCGGGAACATCCCAGCCGCGGAATGACGGCGGGCGCGTGTAATGAGGATAGTCGAGGATGCCGTGATTACTGTGACTCGTAAGTGGTGACTCGTGACTCGTGATCGCCAGGCGAGTGGCGCTTGGTTCGACAACAGCAGCGCTGAAGGATTCATTTACTGTGGAATCTTCGTTGCCTAGGGCGCCGGGCATTAAGCGTGTGACTGCGTCGAGGATCATCGCTGCGGCGAGCTCGCCGCCTGAGAGCACGAAATCGCCGACGGAGATTTCGTCGGTAGCCAGGTGCTCGGCGACGCGTTCGTCAACGCCTTCATAGCGGCCGCAGATCAGGACGATTCGGTCGAGCTGCGCGAATCGTCGCGCGGTTTCCTGATGGAAGACTTTTCCGGCGGCGGAGAGCAGCACGATGGCTGTGCCGCGCGGCGGCCCCCCTTCGGCCGGCGGTCCTACGAGAGATTCGACGGCCTCAAACAACGGCTCGCACTTCATCACCATGCCTTCGCCGCCGCCGAATGGGCGGTCGTCTACTGTGCGATGGCGGTCGTGAGTAAAGTTGCGCAGGTCGTGGATGTGCGTTTCGATCAGGCGCGCTTCGCGGGCGCGGCGAACGATGCCGTAATCGAGCGGGCCGGTGAAGAATTCAGGGAAAATTGTGATGAGATCGAAACGCATTCTTGCTAATGCTACCTCAGGTGGCATTCCTTCAGGGGCTAGGGCCCCGCGCTTATCGTTTGGTTTTCCCCGCGGTTGAAACCGCGGGCGACAACGACGGCACGACGATGTCAAAGAAATCAGTCCCGCGACGTAGGTTTCAACGGCCCGCTTTTCCATATTGCCCAAATCGAGCCCGCACACCAAACCCCCTCGCTGATCCAGGTGCCGGCGACGACCGACTCCGGCCTACCAATTCCAAGCGAGAGAGCATAGTGCGCCCAAAGCGGGAAGCATACCAAGCCATATACCGCCACCACGCAAAGAACTGGCCTGATGCTTCTAGTTCGCTCACTGTATCGAGCGCCCCAAAATACGCCAATACCCATCGCAAGAGTCAACGCGGCGAACGCAATATACGGGGACAAAATGTGGGCCGTCGGGATACCGAGGAAGACATGCAGAATGGTATAAACGAGAACAAACATCCAAGCCGCGCCGAGGGGGAGGACCCAACCAAATGCCCTCGGGAGCTTCCAAATTGTTTCCCCTTGGACCAAGCGATCACTCATTGAAGGAAAGTGGCCTTACGCCATACGGCCAACCTTGCAGATATTGCCCCAGCGCTTACCCGATTATAGCCTGAGTTGCAATCGACGGTGGAGGCTACAAAGATTGCCGCCACCTGCAGGCCAGGGGATTCGATGCAAAACTGTGAACAGTTATTCCTGATTGAGGTCGCGGAGGCCTTCGGGTAAGACAACCTCGATGCGGCGGGCGGCGGTGTCGATCTGTACGCAGATTTCCTGGGCTAGCGGGATCAGCAATTCGCCACTCGCGGAATCTACTTCCAGTAGGGGCGTTCCTTTCAATTCCTCGCCGGGGAACTGGACGTCGCGTACTTGGCCGACTGGTTTTCCGCTGTCGCGTTCATAGACTTCGCAGCCGACCAGATCGCTTACGTAGAAGCTGCCGGCGGGGAGAGATATGCGTTCACTTAGCGGGATTTGGACTTCGAGGCCGACTAGTTTTTCGGCGTCGGAGATTGAATTGGAGTCCTCGAAAAGGAAAATGGCCTGGCCGCCGCGGCTATGGCTAAGCCAGCACGAGCGGACCACGACATTTCGCGGCTCGGAGCGTCCATTCCACAATTGTGCGGATTTCAAGCGAGTGAGGCGGTCGGGAAAATCGGTGAGGATTTCTGCAGCCACTTCGCCGCGCCTGCCGTGCGGGCGCAGAATGCGCGCTACGGTGACGCGGCTCGACTGAGGTGAAGGCTCGATTTGCTCTACTCGAGAATTTCCAGCGTGAACCGCTTCCGCAATTTCATTCCCGCTGCACCGAGCAGGGTGCGGATTGATTTTGCCGTGCGGCCCTGACGTCCGATCACTTTGCCTAAATCTTCAGGGTGGACTCGGAGTTCCAGCACGGTTACCTGCTCGCCTTCTACTGACTGAACCTTCACATCGTCCGGATGGTCTACCAGCGCTTTCGCAATTGACTCGACAAGCTCTCTCATCGCGATTCCTCCGCAGCGTGGCGAGTGGGACAAAACTCGCGCGAACATGCACGTGAACTAAGCACATATCTCGGCTGGGAGTGAGACGGCTCAGGCAGGCTTCTGGTTCCGTAGGAAGCTGCGAACGGTGTCGCTGGGCTGCGCGCCCTTGCTGATCCAATATTGTGCGCGCTCGCGGTCGAGCTCAATCGCCGCAGGCTTCTTAAGGGGATCGTAGGTCCCGATTATTTCGACAAAGCGCCCATTGCGCGGCCGGGTTTTTTCGGTCACGATCACGCGATAGAACGGACGCTTCTTCTTACCAAATCGGGCCAAGCGAATCATCAACACTAGAAATTCCTCCTGAGTGCAATCTCTTACCATTATATGGGAACGAAGGGCATTCACCTATCGATAATGTAAACCTAAATTTAAAGGTTTTTTACGGTAGGCAAAGGGTTCTGAATGCCTATTTTTCGCCTGCGAGACCCGGCGGCGGCTTCATGCCGGCGAATTTGCCGAGGCCCCGCATCTTGGTTTTTGCGTAGCTGCCGTACTGCTTCATCATGCGGCGCATGTCCGCGTACTGTTTCAGCACCTGATTCACTTCCTGGACGGAGGTGCCGCTGCCGCGGGCGATGCGCTTGCGGCGTTTGCCGTCGATCAGGCGGTCGTCGGCGCGCTCGGCGGCGGTCATAGAATTGATGATGGCCTCGACAGAGGTGAGGCGCTTCTCGTCAATTTCGGTGTTCTTGGGGAGATTCGCGAATGGGCCGACTTTGGGGAGCATGCCCATGAGTTGCTCGAGCGAGCCCATCTTTTTGATCTGGCGGAGCTGGTCGCGGAAATCTTCGAGGGTGAAATCGTTTTCGCGCAGCTTGCGTTCAAGCTCGCGGGCTTTCTTTTCGTCGATGTGCTTTTCAGCTTTTTCGATCAGGCCGAGAACATCGCCCATGCCGAGAATGCGGGATACGATGCGGTCGGGGTGGAAGGGCTCGAGCGCGTCGTATTTTTCGCCGATGCCGACGAATTTTACCGGGGCGCCGGAAACTTTACGGATGGAGAGGGCTGCGCCGCCGCGGGCGTCGCCATCTAGCTTCGTGAGCACGACACCGGTGATGCCAAGCTGTTTGTGGAATTCACCTGCGGAGCGAACGGCGTCTTGCCCGATCATTGCGTCGGCGACGAACAGGATTTCGGTGGGATTCAGCTCGCGCTTCAGCATCTGTAATTCGTTCATCAGCTCGGCGTCGATGTGGAGGCGGCCGGCGGTGTCGACGAGGATCACGTCGTTCGCAGAAAGTTTTGCTTCGCGCACGGCGCCGCGCACGATTTCGAGTGGCTTGTCGGTTCCGGTCCCTGGCCAGCACGGCGTGCCAGTGGCGCGGGCTACTTGGGCGAGCTGTTCGCGGGCGGCGGGACGATAGACGTCGGTGGAAACGACCATGGGGCGATGGCCATGCTCGGCGAGCCATTTGCCCATTTTTCCGGTGGAGGTGGTTTTTCCGGAGCCTTGCAGGCCGACGACGAGCCAGATGGAAGGCGGGCGCGAAGCGAATTGCGGTTTGGCTTCGCGGCCGAGCAGGTCGGCTAGCTCGTCGCGCACGATTTTTACCACTTGCTGATCGGGCGAGAGCTGCAGCAGAACTTCCTGGCCGAGCGCCTTTTCGCGGACGTGGGCGATGAATTCGTCGGCGACGCCGAGATTTACGTCGCCATCGAGAAGAGCTTCGCGAATTTCGGCTAGGCCGGCGTCGAGGTGCTCGTCGGTGAGCTTGCCCTGGCCGCGCATGTTCTTGAAGGCGCGTTGTAATTTTTCAGTGAGTGTTTCAAACATGGCGGAGACTCGTTAGCTGCTCGCTTGCTTGGCGGCTTCGGCGCGTTTGGCTGGAGGCGCAGCTGGACTCTTCAAGAGTGCGCTGATTTCTGCGGACGTGATTGTGTCGTCGACGAAACTAAAGGTACCTTTTTCCTTCATTTCTTTTGCGGCTTTGAGGAACGCGCCGATTGCTACGCGAGAAAGCGCGGCGCCCAGGCTGATTCGCCGCGCGCCTGCTGCGACGAGGTCGGCGACCGAGAAATTGAGTCCTTTAATTCCGGACAGCGCGTTCACCGGCTTTGGAGCGACGGCGGCGCAAACTTCGCGAATCGCTTCGAGACTCGGAAGGCCGGGAGCGTAGAGGACGTCAGCGCCTGCAGCGGCGAAAGCCTGGAGGCGGCGAATCGTATCGTCGAGATCGCTGCGGCCGTGAAGATAATTTTCGGCGCGCGCGGTGAGCGTGAACGGAAACGGGAGCGCTCGCGCGGCTTCGACCGCGGCGGCGACGCGTTCGACGGCGTGCTCGTGATCGTAAATCGGGCGGTTCTCGTTGCCCGTCGCGTCTTCGACTGAACCGCCGACGATTCCCGTGGCGCCAGCGAGGCGAATCGTTTGCGCGACGAATCGCGGGACGTGACCAAAAGTATTTTCGAGATCGGCGCTGACTGGAAGATCTGTGGCTGCGGCAATGGCGGCGCTGTGCGCGAGGGCTTCTTCGCGTTTTACTTCGCCGTCGCTCCGGCCGAGGGTGAAAGCAAAACCTGCGCTTGTGGTGGCGAGGGCTTCGAAACCGAGACCGGCGAGCATGCGAGCCGAACCTGTGTCCCACGGATTCGGAATGATGAAGGCACCGAGTCTCGTGGGGCCGAGCGAGCTGCTCGGTTGACCGACTTCGGCAGTGAGACCGTGAAGCGTGCGGAACTTGATGGCTTTATCGAGCTGACTGAGACTCATGCGATTCTCTTTTCTGGGCGCGAGGTGCGCGGCTTAAGGGGGCGGTTTGCCGCCGATTAGAAATTGGCAAGTGGTTGATTTGGAGCAGGATACTCGATCTTTTAATCGCGGAACCGTGTATTAAGATTCGCTGCGCCTGCGGCGGCAGCGAACGGATGGCTACAGGGGCACCGTATGCGGCGGCCGTGGCAGAGCCGATGAGGATGAGTGCTCCGTTACGACTCATTCGCGCCCGACCTGCTCGACCCGTCCGAATTTGCGATTCGATTCATAGCCATCATTAGGCTAGCACGATAAAGGAATGATGCAAGTGGGTAGAGGACGCAGGGATTTTTGCGCATAGGATTCGGGAAGGCGCGTTGCAGAGGATGAAGCGTTTTGTATACGACAACTTGTTCAGAACATTGATGCGCGGGTAAGGCGGGTGGAGTAGGATGCGCGCATGGTACGCAAAGTGTTGCGGCTTTGCGAGGAAGAGATGCGGCGCGTGATCGGGGCGATCGTAGGGATGTGGGAACACGCGCGCGAGCTTGACGAGCAGGCGTTGCGCTCGTTGGGCGTGTTTCCTCGCGAGCCTCGCCACTAGAACTCGCCGGCCCTTGAGGTCCTGGCCTCATAGACTGGCGGTGAGGTGTCCGCAGTAGTCTTTCCTCTGCGATTTGGATTTGGATTCGCCTTCCTCCGCTGTCGCCGCAGTGACCTTCGCCAGGATTTCAACAGAACCATTCCAGATTTCAAATGCAGGAAACGTAGAAGAGCGGATCAGAACGGCGGCGGCGAGTATGGGGTTTCTGCCGGAGATTCGAGCAGGAAGATGGAGTAACGGTAGACTGCGAGTTTTGTGGCATCAGGGATGCCGCCGGCGGCGAAAATTTCCCCGAAAGAGCGATGGAGGTCATGCATTTTGTCTTCGGGGAGCAGGCCTAGGAGTTCGCCGAAGTGGTTTTTGGCTTTCGTGAATGCGTCGGATTCTTCGGGTGTGAGCGGGGGCGGGTTGAAATTCTTTTGTTCGTACTCGCGGTAAAAATCGTAGCGGAACTGTTTTTCGTAGAGTGCGGCGTAGGCTTTCTTTTGTGCGTCCGCGGGTGGATCGGTGGCGGCGAGGGCTTTGGCGGTGAAATCGTTGAGAGCGTGCTCGAAATCACCGAAATTTCCGCGCGCGCCCATTAGTGGACCCTTTCCTGATTTTCCGAGCGAGGCGGCGAGGCGATTGGTACGCGCGTCGTAGCATTTTCCGTAGGCGGAGATTGCCTGGATTGTGCTGGGCTCGGTGGTGTCTTTTGCGGCAGTGAATTTTTTCACGCAGTCGGTCGATGACATTTGGAGGATTTGAGTGCAGGTGAGGCCGAGGTGATCGGCGGAGGGGGATTGTTTTTGGGCGGGTTTGGCGGATGGTGCGACGCACGATAGCAAGACGAGCGCGAGAGAGAACGAATAGATTGATTTCATCGGATTGAGATTATAGCGGCGAGGGGGAGCCAAAGCCTCACCTCTTCGGACGACATTGCACGGGACGCGACTGGCATGAAAGAGGTGGATCAGTTTGAAATTAATGTCAAAAGAGCCGGCAAGATGCCGGCGCTACAGCGGACAAGACTGGAGTCAAAGGCGCCGGCCGGAGGCCAGCGGTACGAAGCCCAGGCAACGCGACGGTGCGTGGATGGCGCGCAGTTGCTGTTGGCGAGTGCGGGCACGGCATGCCGTGCCCCTACTGCGGAAAAGGCAAGGGCGAAAAGAACGATGTCGTGGCGGGCGGCAAGAATTGGTGATGGAGGCGTGGCGCTGCGTTGGCACAGGCCCTTCGGTCCTCAGGTTAACCCTTCCTTCCTCAGGACAAGCACGAATGCCTGTGCTACTGGAAGGCTAGCGGGCGGCGGCGGCTGAGGATTGTGCGTCTAGGAGATCGAGTTCGTATTCGAGTTTGCGGAGGGTTTCGTCGTTGATCTGATTTTGATTGCGGAGATTTAGGATTGCGGCGCGTTGGACGGCTCGGAGCTGGCGTGAAAGTTCGAAATAGCGGTCATAGTGGCTGGGATCGTGGTCGGCGCTTACGGCTTCCATTTCTTCCAGGCGGGCGAGGCGGTGACGCTGGAGGTGGATCAATTCGTCGTAGACCGGCTCGAATTCGGGGGCGTCATTCTCGCGAGTGGCTTCGAGGTAGGCGAGAGCGGCTTCAATCATTTCGCGGCGGGCTTTTTCTTCTTCTGGATCTTTCTCATTCGCATCGGAGAGGCCGAGGGCGCGAATGAGCGGAGGAAGCGTGAGTCCCTGCAAGACGAGGGTGACAAAAATTACGGAGAAGGTGAGGAAGATTATGAGGTTGCGCTGAGGAAACGGCGAGCCGTCGCGCAGATATTCCGGCAGAGAAATAGCGGCGGCCAGGGCGACGACGCCGCGCATACCGGTCCAGCCGATAACCAGGACCGAGCCCGGGGTCGGAAACGGCGCGGACTGGTGAAGGATGCGCCGCCGGATGAAATTTGACGTCCAAGCACCAGGATAGACCCAAACCATACGGAGAAGGATGACGACCGCGCTGAACATGGCTCCCAGAGCCAGCAGCCGCCCCATCGTGTATTCGTGAATTCCCTCGAGGACGTAGGGGAGCTGAAGACCCAGAAGAATAAAAACAAAACCATTGAGGATGAAGGTGAGGGTGTCCCAGACGGCGTAGCCTTTGAGGCGGGCGCCGAGGGAGAAATAGAGCGAACTTTTGTGTCCGAGGTAGAGACCGCAGACGACGGTGGCGAGAACGCCAGAAGCGTGGGCGCTCTCACCCGCGAGGTATGCGAAGTATGGAGCGATAAGGCTGATGGTGATTTCGATGGAAGAGTCGTCAATTTTTGTTTCGAGGTAGTAGACCAGCTTAGCGATGATGAGGCCGATCACGATACTGCCAGCGATCAGATAGATGAGCCGCTCGATCCTCATTTCGAGACTTGGCATTTCTCCGGAGACGACAAGCGCGACTGCGAATTCGAGAGCGAGCAGGCCGCTGGCGTCGTTGACGAGGCTTTCGCCTTCGATGACATCGGTGATGCGCTTGGGGATGCCGAGGCGTTTGGCGATGGACGTGGCGGCGATCGCATCGGTGGTACTGACGACGGCGCCGAGAACCAGGCCGAGGCGGAAGTCGAAGCCGGGAAGAATCCAGTGAGAGATGGAGGCGATACCGCGGACGGTGAAGACGACGAGACCGAGCGCGAGCATGGAGATGCTGACGAGGTTGTAGCGGAAGTCGCGCCATGAGGTGGTAAAGGCGGATGAGAAGAGCAGCGGGGGAAGAATGACGAGAAAGACGAGGTCTGGATTGAGCTCCACGCGCGGTATGCGAGGGAAAAAACTGAGGATGAGGCCGCCGATTACGAGAATGATGGGGTAGGGCGTTTGGAAACGTTTTGCGAGAGCGGCCAAGCCTGCGACGAAGAGCAGGAGGAGGAGAAAAATCAGTTCGATGCTGTGGATGCCGGATGCTTGCATGGCCTTGGCGGATTAAAGATAACGGCAAGACGGCGGGGAGACAAGGAGACAGAGAAAGCCCACGACGAGGAAAGCGTCTTCGTGGCTACCCATGCTGTGCGAGCACAGCGGATTATTTCTTGGGGGATTTTGGTTTGCGGAAGACGGCTCGCTCGGCGAGGACTTCGAGGGCGCGGGGGAGGCGCTTTTTGCGGACCTCGGGCGATTTCGCGGAGAACCAGCGGAGGAATTGCATGCGGCCGGCTGCGGTGAGGCGGTCGAATTCTTTTTTGAGGCGCGGGCGGGATTTCAGGACGGCTTCGAGTTCGGGAGGGACGGGTAGGTCGCGAGATGCCAGATCGATTTTGAGCGAGATGCCGATGACTTCGCCCACGTCGGCGCGGGCGGCTTTGCGGAGGGTGGCGTTGACCTGGAGGCGGTAGCGTCCGGCGCCTCCGGGCACGAGTGTGGTGCGAGTGCTGCGATTACTTGAGGTGGCTACGACGGGGATGTGTTTTGGGAGTGCTTTCTTTCCGCTGCGTTTGGCTGGCTTTGTTGCGGCGGCGTATTCTTTCGCGATGGTGAGGCCGACGTCTTCGGGGACGTCGACATAGCGAAGCATCCAGATTTTGTAGATGGTGGCTAGGAATCGAGCAGAACTCACGGACGTAGAATCCTGTCAGGCCGGGTTTTCGTCAAGACTTCAGAAGAACAATTCCGGGGAAACGTGAAATCGGCGGCTGAGACGCTTGATGTGTTCCTTATTCAATTCTCGCTTGCCGCTGAGGACTTCGGAGACGATGCTCGCGGTCCCGAATACTTTCACCAAATCTTTTTGTTTGAGATCATGCTCGTCCATCAAGAAGCGCAAGGCCTCCAAGGGCTTGGCGCGGGGCAGGCGATAACGCGTTTCCTCGAAGTTCTCGATCAAGAGCGTGAGGAGGTCGGACAGTTCTTTTTCGGCGGCGGTGAGATTCTTGCCGCGGCTGTCGAGCTCGTACAGGATTTCGGTGTAGGCTTCGTTCTCCTGCTCGGTGCGGATGATTTTGGGCGCGATTTCTCGAAGGAGCGCTGTGTACTCCGGAGTGGTGACTAGAGAGCTCATATGGCCCAATTTCCTTTACTGTACTCAGCGTGAGTCAGCACGTAGCGCAAGAAGATCTTCTGCGTGCGATAGTTGATCTCGGTGATCAGCCGGTAAACATTTCCCTTTATATTGAATATTGTGAATCGGCCGACCGCATCGGCTGAGGGAAACACGCGTTTTACGTCAGTCAAACTCCTCCACTCTGCCTTTGTGACTATCCTGTACCAGATATCCAGGGGGCCGGCGAGTTCGCGGTGTCTTTCGGCCGCCTCCAGCAGCTTCTTTCTGCTGATAACGTGCACGGGTACGTCTCCGATTAAATTCGCAAAATGCGAACATGTCAATGGTAAACTTCGCCGATTGCGAACTTGCAAGCGATCTTGCAAGTCGACCCGTGATGTGGCGATTTGAGGTAAGCAGGAATAAAAAAGGCTCCGATTGCTCGGAGCCCTTTTGAAATTTAATCCTGGCGGCGACCTACGTTCCCGCGCAGTTACCCGCGCAGTATCATCGGCTCAGCAAGGCTTAACTTCCGTGTTCGGGATGGGAACGGGTGTGACCCTTGCGATAAGACCACCAGGAAACTGGAAATCGAAACTCGGATCGCGAAGATTGGCGAGGAGTTTCGATGAGCAACTGAGGGAAGTAGGGTTAAACCACAAATTCCACGAAAAAGTAATGCAATGTGGAAAGGAACTTGACCTTCCTATGCGCCGACCTTACGGACGGACAACACGCGAGTGCTGCCCTTCCACGTCCTAGGGACGTCTCAGGATAACGCTACGCGTTAGGAAAGTATTATGGTCAAGCCGAACGGCCGATTAGTACGGGTTAGCTACACGCATTACTGCGCTTACACTTCCCGCCTATCAAAGTCGTAGTCTTCGACTGGCCTTCTTAGATAGCCGCAGCCATCTTGGGAAACCTTATCTCGAGGCGAGCTTCTCGCTTAGATGCTTTCAGCGATTATCTCTTCCGGATTTCGCTACCGAGCGATGCCACTGGCGTGACAACTCGATCACAAGAGATCCGTCCATCCCGGTCCTCTCGTACTAGGGACAGCTCCTCTCAAGTTTCCTGCGCCCACACCAGATAGGGACCGAACTGTCTCGCGACGTTCTGAACCC
>Ga0209525_1000075_pt1 | contig 33777 bp, 28 predicted proteins | sample JacPin_JW_Ref_O1_FD_187958 | JGI IMG/M metagenome (GOLD analysis project Ga0209525, IMG submission 187958) | Forest soil microbial communities from Algoma, Ontario, Canada - Jack Pine, Ontario site 1_JW_Ref_O1 (SPAdes) (version 2) | ecosystem: Environmental > Terrestrial > Soil > Boreal... | reverse complement strand
GCATTTTCCCGGTGCTGCTGAGTTCCGCGCTGCACAATATCGGCGCCGACGCGATCCTGAATTTCCTGTGCGATATTTTCCCGGCTCCATCCTCGCGCGGGAAGGCAAGCGGCCACAAGACATCAGACCACAAGGGCGAAACCGTTGAGCGCAGAGTGGCCGATTCCGAACCGCTCTCGATTTTTGTGTTCAAGACGCTGGCCGATCCTTTCGCCGGCCGCATCACGTATTTCAAGGTCCTTTCCGGCGTCCTGAAGAACGACGCCACTCTGACGAACTTCAACCGCGGAACTCAGGAGCGCCTCCAACACGTTCAAGTGATGCAGGGTAAGACGGCTGTCGCCGTGAACGATTTGCACGCAGGCGACGTGGGCGCGATTGCAAAGCTGAAGGAAACCACCACCGGAGAAACCCTCGGCGACAAGAGCGCGACGATTTTCTACCCGCCCGCCCGCATCCCCGAACCTTCCATCACGTTTGCGATTGAACCGAAAACGCGCGCGGACGAAGACCGCATCGGTGTGGCAATTCACCGCATTCTCGAAGAGGACCTCGCGCTGCGTTTCGGCCGCGATCCCCAGACGAAGGAGTTTTTACTTTCGGGCGCAGGACAGCAGCATATCGAGGTCGTAGTTGCCAAGCTTCGCAAGCGCTACCACGTGGACCTCACCTTGCATCCGCCAAAGGTTCCCTACCGCGAGACGATTCGCGCGAAAGCCGACGCCGAAGGCAAACACAAGAAGCAAACCGGCGGGCACGGACAGTTTGGTCTATGCCGAGTCAAGATGGAGCCTCTTCCGCGCGGCAAGGGTATCGAATTTGTGGACGATTTATTCGGCGGCGCGATCCCCAAGAACTGGATTCCGTCCGTCGAGCGCGGCATTCGCGAATCGGCCGAGCGCGGCTATCTCGCCGGATTCCCTGTCACGGATTTTCGCGCGACCCTCTACGACGGCAAATATCACGACGTGGACTCGAGCGATATGGCCTTCCGCATCGCAGGCTCGCTGGCCTTTAAAGAAGCGATGAAGCAGGCACGCCCAGCGCTGCTCGAACCGGTAATGCACGTCGAGATTTACGCGCCCGATCAATACTCCGGCGATTTAATGGGCAACCTGAGCAGCCGGCGTGGAAAAATCAGCGGCAGCGAAAGCCGCGCGGGAAGCGTGGTGATTAAAGCGCAGGTACCGCTCTCAGAAATGCTCAGCTATGCAAACGAATTGACTTCAATGACGCAAGGACGCGGCAGCTACTCCATGGAATTCTCGCACTACGACTACGTCCCAGGTGAGCTCGCAGAAAAAGTGATCGCAGCGCACAAACCGCATCACGCCGCAGAAGAAGGCGAAGCCGCCTCAGCCTGACGCTTCCGCCCCACGTGGAGTGCGGTGGCTCGCCACCGCTTTCATAAGCCCCGGCTCGCCGGGGCGGTTCGAGCCTAACGCGCCGCGTAGCAGGCAGGCACAGCCCTCCGTACACGTTCGAATGGACATCAACAAACCATTTGAGTTTTGTCTTGCGGTTCAGTTGCCGTGGGTGAGATGCAACCGGCTGGCAAGGCTGCGGTGCTGCGGAGGCGCATCCGTATTCTTCGCCTGAGTATCAGCGGGAGGCGCCGCCTGCGCATTCGCCGTATTCGCTACGCCCGGAAGCGTGCCTCCGACTCCCGTTGGACAGGAATTGCCCAGACAGGGAGGACCTGCCACCCGCATAAGCGAGCAGCCTCCAATCCACACCGCCGAAGACAGTAGTAACGCGAGCAGGGCGTTCTTCTTCATGTGATGCGCTCCCTCAGATGGCAGACGTGCGCTCTAGACAGGCCAATTCCTAATTCTATAGTTGCACACAATCCTGCGCGGGCCAGCAGTATTGTCGCGGCCCCACTCGCATCAGTAACAGAGAATAGAAGGCGAAGCGAAATTTCTAACGCGGTAGGAAAAATCCAGTCTGCCGGCGATGCTCGTCAAATGCCGGCCCGAACTGCGTCGCGAGAAAAGCCTCTTCTCGTTTCGCTTTTACGACGAAGCCGGCCGCAAATACTGCCAACGCCACAATCGCTCGATACTCGCCGATTGCGATCGCTGTGCCCGCTAAGGCCACAAGAAGTCCGGTGTAAATCGGATGGCGGATTCGCGCGTAAGGGCCGCTGCGAATGAGTTCGTGTTCCTTGCGGATAGTTACCTGGCCGCTCCAGTTTCTTCCAATGTGCCGTCGCGCCCAGATTGCAAAAGCCACACCTGCGGCCGCCAGAACTGCTCCCAGCATTGCGATCCATTCCCGCTCGGGAAGAAAACGGCGATTCAGAATGCCGAAACGCGGATCTTCCGAATAGAGCAGAACAAACCCGCAGACCATGTACGCGACATGAAGCAGTCGCGCGAGCGGCGGTTCCCGCTTTTGGACGCGCTTCTGATTGCGCGCAGCCCAGATCCAGTAAACGCAAAACGCGATCCAAGCCGCTTGAATGATTAGAAATGGCGCGGGCATCGCTAGATAAAGACAGGCCGAAAACAGACGGCGCCGTTCGTTTCCTCTCCCAATTCGTCTGTGTAGAGCGTCACACTTTGTCGCACCGAAATAAGTCTGTCAACCTCACTGCGTGGCCCGTGCATGTAACCAATTTGGCGCTTGCGATTCAGCGTCAAAATGCCTGAAGCTTCCTCGACCATGAAGAAACCGGAAAAGCAGAAACGCTGGCGCGACGCGACGATCGCCATTCACCAGGGCGCCGAACATTTTCACGTAGGCGCGCCGGTCGGCACCACAATCGCGCGTACTGCAAATTTCACCTTCGAGAGCACGGAAGAAATGAAGCGCTGGGCCGAAGGAAAAAGCTCGGCTTACATTTACACGCGCTACGGCAACCCCACGCTCACCATCGCGGAAGAAAAGCTCGCCGCTCTTGAAGGAGCGGAAGCAGCCATCGTCACGGCTTCAGGCATGGCCGCGATTTCAAGTGCTCTGCTCGCTGTACTCAAGACAGGCGACGAAGTGATCTCGACCCGGCAAACCTATGGCGGCACGTACCGCCTGATGCGCGACAATTTCCCGCGCTTCGGCATCGTCGTGCGCCACGTCGAAACCGATCTCGCGGGAATCCAACAGCTGGTGAATCCGCGCACGAAAGCTCTCTACATCGAGACGCCCACGAATCCCACGCTGCGGCTCGTGGACTTGCAGAAAGCAGTCGCCTTCGCGAAAGAGTGGGGACTGATTTCGCTGATCGATAATACTTTCGCGAGTCCGGTATTGCAGAAGCCGATCCAGCTCGGATTCAACATCGTGCTGCACAGCGCTACGAAATATCTTTCAGGGCATTCCGACCTGATCGCAGGCGCCGCCGCAGGAAGCCGCGCCATCATCAACGAAGTGCGCCACAACATCATCAACCTTGGCGGCTCGCTGGATCCCGAAGCCGCGTATTTGCTGATTCGCGGCATGAAGACGCTCGGCCTAAGAATGGAACGCCAGTGCGAGAACGCGATGATCGTCGCGAAATATCTGGCGAAGCACCCTAAGGTCGCCAGAGTGCATTATCCGGGACTCGCGTCGCACCCCGATCACAAGCTCGCCAAGCGCCAGATGAAAGGATTCGGCGCGATGCTCGCCTTCGACTTGAAAGGCGGCCTTCCGGCTGCGCGGCGCTTCTGCGATCGCGTGCGCATCTTTTTGCTGGCGGCGAGTTTGGGCGGCGCCGAATCCCTCGTCGTCCTGCCGATTTACACGTCGCATTACAATATGTCGGAAGCGGAGCTTCGTGCTGCTGGAGTTGGCGCGGGAACCGTGCGCGTTTCAGTGGGGCTCGAAGATCCCGCGGACTTGATCGAGGATTTGCGCCAAGCGCTCGGCTAAATTCCGCTTAAAAGCTGAGGCGTTTTCATGCGAAATGCGCAATTTGAGCGCAATCCTTAGGAGCGTTTTACCGCCGATTAGAAATTTACAACTTGCTGATTTGGCGTGGCTTATGCGGGATTTTAATCGCGGAAGCGTGTATTAAAACCTCAGTAATCACGGCGAGACGGGGGCGAGTACCCCACGATCGTAAGCCAGACCCGGCCATCTTCCGGCACCCTTTCTGGCTAGCGGCTTCTTTCGGGCGCTTCACCTGCTTAGATGCTGGCAACCAGCGTGGGCGTTGCGTAGGGTGGAATTCGTGAGTAGAATTGGGGCCGGTCCCCGTTGTATTTCCTCTTCGTTTAGGAGGTCCTCATGCGAGCGTCCATCCGGGTTTCCCTGTTGATGGCTTTCTCTTTGTTTCTGGTTCCTTCGATTTTTGCGCAGACGAATCCTCCGCCATCCGATCCGCATGAACTGGTGATTCATCAGCCGCGTACTCTTTCGAGCCCTGCCGAGCGATCGGCGGCCATCGATCTTTTGGAAAACGCGCGGCAAGATTTAAACATGCACACGTTCGGCGCGTACCAATTGAAAGCGTCGTTTCAAACTTCCGGCGCGTCCCAGAACGAGGGCGATGGAACGATGGAAGAGCTCTCGAACGGGCCGGAGTGGCGATGGACGGCGCAGATATCAGATGCGAGCGTAGTCCGCGTGGGCGGCAATGGGCATGCGTACGGAGCGAATCCCAACGAGCCGGTTCCGATGCGGATTCAGGAAATTCGTGCGGCTTTGCATTGGCCAATCTTCCGGAATGCTGGAGCCCAGAGCGTGATTCGATCGGCGAACGAGAAACTGAACGGCAAGCCGGTAACGTGCCTGCTGCTGAGTTCGGCCGTGCCGGAAAATCCGGCGCCGCGCGCGTGGGTGGAGGAAGAGTATTGCATCGATCCCGCGTCCGGCTTGTTGCAGATGTGGTCGGCGGCGCCTGGAATTTATGCGGAGTACGATTACGAGGGCGCTGCGGAATTTAATGGACACACTCTGCCGCGGCAGATTTCCATCTTCGAGGGCGGCGCGCTCGCTGTTCAAGCGCGCGTGGAAAGCTTTGGCAATCCGGGCGAGATCGATCCGAACGCTTTCAAGCCGGGACCGGAAATGACGGATGCGGGAGAATCGTTCACGCTATCGGGGCCGCGGCGGTTTCCGATGCGCGTGGACCCTTCTGATGAGCCCCCTTCGACCTATTTTCAACCCGTGATCGTTCATGCGACGCTCGACGCGCAGGAAGGGCGCGTGATCGACGCCGAGGCGCTGCAGAATTCCAATCAGGATTTGAGCCGCGCGGCATTGGAGCTGGTCAGGAGTACATCCTTTCATGCGACGGGATTCCAGCAGGAAGTTTTTATCAACGTGCAATTTCATCTGCCGGCGCAACAAGTGGGCGGGTTGCCCGTAATGCATTCTTCTGTGCATTGGGTGATTTGGGAGCACCGGGGAAAAGCGTCGCCAAGAAAGCCGGGTCGCGACGCAGTTTAAAGTTTCTTCAAATCGGCGATTCCATAGGGTGCAGTTGCCTAAAGGCCTCAGATCAATTCCGGCCGACGTCTGGCCGGAATGGGACCTGAGCTACGGACCCAAAGCGAAATCGACCAGAGACCCACCCTTGCGGATGGGCCGAGGTGTGCTTTTTGGTGCGCGGAACGTTTTTGAGGGACGTTATCAGCGCGTTTCCGCCGTCATCACTTTCTGAGCAATCTTCCAGGTTCCGTTAGCTTTCAGACACGACAACACGTCAGTGAAATAACGCGGAGGAATCTGTAATTTCAACTTCAAGAGAGCGAGTTCTCTTACAACGTCTATGGACAAAATCTCATCGTGGCGCTCGAAGCCCGGTTGTTTAGGAGCTTTCATGTTTCGGACCGCTGCCAGCCATACCTCGATCGGCGTCACACTCACGTTGCCGTCCTCACTGACTTTTGTCACTGAGCTTGAGTGATGAAAAATAGAGGCGAACTTGTCAGCATCCATTTCATAGGCAGCGTCGAAATAGGCCTGCGCTATGGCGAGCAAAGCACGAATATCGGTGTCCATAGGAGAGCATCCTTTTTGTTTGGTAAAGTCGTAAAGACTGCGCCTTGCGCATAGCCGTTCGGGTTTATCTTCCGACCAAGGACTGCAAGTGCTGAGGGTAACGCGCGCCTTGAACGGTAATTTTGGAGGCTGCGTTATCGATCTCCTGCAGGTCACCAGGGGTAAGCTCAAGCTCGATCGCTCCCATATTTTCCTGAAGCCGGTGCAGCTTTGTCGTACCAGGGATGGGAACGATCCAAGGCTTTTGAGCAAGCAGCCAACCAAGAGCAATTTGCGCGGGTGCGGTCTTCTTCCGCTCAGCGATCTCACCGAGCAAATCAACGAGCGCCCGGTTCGCCTTTCGAGCTTCGGGAGAGAACCGAGGGACGACGTTCCGGAAGTCGTTACTATCAAATTTCGTCGTCTCGTCGATGTGCCCAGTGAGGAAGCCTTTCCCGAGAGGACTGAACGGCACGAAGCCGATCCCGAGTTCCTCCAGAGTCGGAATGATTTCCGCCTCCGGCTCGCGCCACCACAGCGAATATTCGCTTTGAAGAGCCGTGACCGGCTCGACGGCGTGCGCGCGACGGATCGTCTGGGCACCGGCTTCGGAAAGCCCAAAGTGCTTCACCTTCCCTTGATGGATGAGGTCTTTTACGGTTCCCGCGACATCTTCGATCGGCACTGCAGGATCAACTCGATGTTGATAGAACAGATCAATCACATCGGTCTTGAGCCGCTTTAGGGAGGCGTCGGCAACTTCTTTGATGTGCTCGGGCCGGCTGTCGAGCCCAGCCTGCTTTCCGTTCTCGTCGAGCTTGAAGCCAAACTTAGTTGCGATCACGACCCTATCGCGAAAGGGCGCCAGCGCTTCACCGACAAGTTCCTCATTCGTGAACGGGCCATAGACCTCGGCAGTATCGAAAAATGTTACGCCCAGGTCGACCGCCGCCCGGATTACCGAGATCATCTCATTCTTCTCGCCGGCCGGACCGTAACCGAAGCTCATCCCCATGCAGCCAAGGTTGAGGGCTGAAACCTCCAATTCGCTCTTTCCCAGTTTTCGCTTTTTCATTTGATTCTCCATGGAACTCTAGCTATCCAGCCTACGACCGGAAGCGCTGTGGGAGGTATCCAGATCCTCCAAATCCATTGCCTAATCCTCTCTCGCCCCAAGAATCTCGTTTGGACTTCACAGCCCAGCGGTTATTCTTTCCACGCGGAGTAGCATTCGAATATGAGAGATCGCGCAGAAAGCGCGCCGGACCTTGAAAGCCGCGCCGAACAAAAGCGCTCTGAGCTTGCGCACAAAATTGCCTCGCTGATGGGCTCGAAAGAGAAATGGGTCACAGATGTGCCCGGCCTCACTTTGGTGCGCCGAACCAAAGTGGTCGCCGCCGGCTGCGGGACTTACGAGCCGAGCATCGCCGTCATCGCGCAGGGACGAAAAGAGGTGCAGCTGGGGAAGAGAACGTTCATTTACGACGAGTCCAGGTACCTGCTGACGTCGGTGGACCTACCCATCGTAAGCCGACCGCTCGAAGCGAGCGAAGAGCGGCCGCTCCTAGCTCTCTCCGTATCGCTTAATATTGCGGTTGTCCGAGAACTCCTTAGGAAAGATGAGCTTCCGCTAGGAGCGACAGCTTCAGATGACCCTGCGATGGCGACCGGAGAAACGACAGCTGAGTTGCTAGATGCATGTTGCCGTTTGGTAGAGCTTGTCGAAACCCCGAAGGACATACCGTTTCTGAGTGGCTTGATTCAACGTGAAATTATCTACCGGATACTTCAGGGGCCAGAAGCCGCGCGGCTCCGAGCAATCGCAACCCGAGGGGACCAAAGCCAACGAACGACGAAGGCGATTTCCTGGATCAAGTCGAACTTCGCAAAACCGCTCCGCGTGAAGGAGCTGGCATACATGGCCGGCATGGGCGTTTCCACGTTTCACAATCATTTCCGAGCACTAACCGCGATGAGCCCTCTTCAGTACCAAAAACAGCTTCGGCTGCAGGCTGCACGTTCGCGGATGCTCCTGGATGGCCTCGACGCTGCAAGCGCTGCGTTCGAGGTGGGATACGAAAGCGCCAGTCAATTCAACCGCGAATACAGCCGCTTCTTCGGCCAACCGCCGATGCGGGATATTCGAACCCTGCGCTCGCCGGGCGCTCCGGCGCTGGAGTCGGTCAACTACCAGTAAAAAGGGCGACGCGACAATCAGCCTGAGCAAGCAGACATTCGCATTTTCCCGTCCCAAATTTTAGGGTCCATTGCACACACTCTTTTACCTGTTGCTTTCCCAAAGGAAGTGTGGGATATTCCTGTTGGAAACCCAAATGAAGGTGCTATGAAACAAAAAACGGATGTTCTCCAGGGCACGCTGGCGTTGATGGTGCTCAAGACTCTCGATGTCTTGGGGTCGCAGCACGGATATGGGATTGCGCGGCGCATTGAGCAGATCAGCGGCGATCTGCTGGCGGTGAATCAGGGGACGCTGTATCCCGTGCTCTTGAAACTGGAGCAGGAAGGGGCGATCGCATCGGACTGGGGAGCTTCTGAGAATAATCGGCGGGCCCGTTTTTATCGGCTGACGAAGGAAGGGCGCAAGCAGCTTCAGGTGGAGACCCAGGATTGGGAACAAACTGCGGCGATCATTGGGCGGTTCTTCGAGGTGAAGGCGGAGGATTTGCCATGAAATTTCTGAGAAGGTTTCTGGCGCGGCTCAAGAATTTTGCCAGCGGGCGGCGAGACGACAAACGGCTGCGGGAGGAGATGCAAGAGCATATCGCCCTGCAGACGGAGGAGAATCTGCGCGCGGGGATGAATGCGGAAGAGGCACGGCGGCAGGCGGTGATGAAGTTCGGAGGGGCGGGGACAGTGAGAGAGGATTACCAGGCAGAGCAGGGGCTGCCGGTTTTTGAAAATCTGCTGCAGGACTCGCGCTTCGCGATCCGCATGCTGGCCAAGTCGCCGGGCTTCGCCGCGATTGCGATTCTGACGATGGCGCTGGGCATCGGAGCGACGACGGCGATTTTCAGCCTGGTGGATGCGACGCTGCTGCATCCGCTGCCCTTCCCGCACCCGGAGGAACTGGTACGCATCGAGGACGATCTGCCCGGTGCGGGCGCTACCGACGCGGGCGTCTCGATTCCGGAGTTTAAAGATCTGCAGCGGTCGGGAATTTTTCAGTATGTTGTGCTGGAGATTTTCGGGTCGGCGAACCTGACGGGTGCATCGCAGCCATCGCGGATGCAGTATGAGGGGGTGTCGCCCGCATATTTTGCGATGCTGGGGGTGAAACCGGAGCTGGGGCAGACGTTCGATCCGCAGGATCAAACGCCGGGATTCACGCTGGATGTGGTGATCAGTGACGGGTTGTGGAAACGTGCTTTCGGGAGCGATCCGCACGTTGTGGGAAGAAGTTTGCGGGCGGACAACGATTTGTATCGGGTGATCGGGGTGATGCCGCCGGGTTTTCGCGACCCGGGGCGAACCGTGGGCGAGAGGAATACGGAACAGTGGGCGGCGTTGAATTTTTCGGATGATCCGGCTCAGGCCCCGAGCCGCAATGTGCGGTTGCCCCTAGAAACCGTGGGGCGCCTGAAGCCTGGAGTGACGGTTGCAGCGGCGCAAAGCCAGATGGATGCGTTGGTAGCTTCGTTGCGGGAGCAATTTCCGGGCGATTATCCGGCGGACAACAAGTGGACGGTGCGGTTGGTGCCTCTGAAGGAAAACCTGGTGGGGAACGTTCGGCAGTCGCTGATCCTGCTGCTGGGCGCAGTGGCGCTGGTGCTACTGATCGGCTGCGTGAACGTAGCAAATCTGCTGTTGGCGCGGGCCAGCGCGCGATCACGGGAGATGGCCGTGCGCCAGGCGCTGGGAGCGCCACGCAAGCGGCTGGTGCGGCAATTGCTGACCGAGAGCCTGCTGCTTTCGCTGCTGGGGGGAGTGGCGGGGCTGGTGATTGTGTTCTGCATGAAAGGACTCTTGCTGCGGCTGATTCCGGAGAGCCTGCCTCGGCTGAACGACCTATCGATCAACTGGACCGTGATGCTGTTCGCGCTGGCGACTTCTATCGCAGCCGGGATAATTTTCGGCCTGGCGCCCGCGAGGCAGGCAGGGCGGTTAAATCTGACGGATACGCTGAGGACGGAGGGGCGTGGATCGAAGGGTTCCAGGCAGCAGACGCGCACGCGGCGCGTGCTGGTGGTGACGGAGTTTGCGCTGTCGCTGGTGCTGATGGTGGCCGCGGGCCTGCTGCTGCGCAGTTTTTGGGATTTGTACAAGGCGCCGCTGGGATTCAATCCGCAGCGTGTGATGTCGGTTCAGTTGTGGCTGCCGAGCCCCAACGATCCGAAGGCGGACATTTATGGAACGGCTGCTCAGGAGGCAGTGTTTGCGCGCGAATTGCTGCGGCGCAGCCGGTTGCTGCCGGGAGTGCAGGAGGCGGCGCTGGGAGCGGAGCCGTCGATTCCGCTGCACCACGACCGCAACCTGAGCGCGCTGATCGTGGAAGGACGCGAGACACAGAAGCAGCCGCCTACGGTGGAGCGGTCGCAGGTTACGCCGGAATATTTTCATTTGCTGGAGATTCCGTTGCTGCGGGGCCGTCTGTTCAACGACGGGGACGACGAGAAGGCGCCACAGGTGGCCGTGATCAACCAGGCGATGGCAGAGACTTACTGGCGGGGCGAGGATCCTCTTGGGAAGCGGCTGAAGGTTGGCGGTGGCAGGGCCGGGGTTGGCCAACGCGCGAGCAAGACCTGGATCACGATCGTCGGGGTGGTCGCGGATGCTCGAACCGAGTCGCTGGCGAACGCGAGCGTTCCGCTAATCTACCTGAGCCTGTACCAGGAGACGCCCAAGGAGTTGGCCATCTTTCTGCGTGGAGGCCTGAATGCGAGCGCGATTCCGAAAGAGGTGCAGGCGATGGTGCAGTCAGTGGATCCGGAACTGCCTGTTTACGGAGCGCAGACGCTGGACGATGCGGTGTCGGCGTCGCTGGAGCAGAGACGATTCTCGATGGCTATTGTGGCGACCTTCGCGATAACGGCGCTGCTGCTGGCGGCGCTAGGAATTTACGGAGTGATTTCGTACATCGTGAGTGAGCGCACGCAGGAGATCGGCATTCGCCTGGCGCTGGGGGCGCGACAGGGGACGATCCTGCAGATGGTTCTGCGTCAAGGGCTGGGACTGGCGATGGCCGGCGCCGGGCTGGGACTGGTGGGATCGGTGATCGTGTCGAACCTGATGGCAGGGCTGCTCTATGGCGTAATGCCCACCGATCCTCTTACTTTTGTTGGCGTCACCCTGGTGCTCACAGCTGTGGCGCTTGCGGCCTGTTATATCCCCGCGCGGCGGGCAATGCGTGTCGACCCGATGATCGCACTGAGATACGAGTAGTCTTTCGAGGTCCTCGATGTGGCTCGGATTTGAAGTGAAAGCATAGGATCTTTATGAGAATCCTGAGACGGTTTTTCGCGCGGCTGCTGAATCTGACGGCAGCGCCCGCGCAGGACGAGCGATTGAGGGAAGAGATCGAGGGGCATATCGCGCTGCAGACAGCAGAAAATATTCGCTCCGGTCTATCGCCCGTCGAGGCGCGACGGCAGGCCATTCTGAAATTCGGCGGCGTCGAGGGGATCAAGCAGGACTATCGAGCCAAGCGAGGACTGCCGCTCGTGGAGAATTTTCTGCAGGATGTGCGCTTTGCGATTCGTGGGTTGCGCCGCACGCCCGGACTGACCGCGTTCGTCGTAATCACGCTGGCGCTGGGAATCGGGATGACGTCGGCGACTTTCAGCATGGTGGATGCGCTGATCTTCCGCCCTTATCCTGTGCCGCATCCGGGAAACATAGTTACGCTGGTGAGCACGACGCGCGATACCCCGTTCGATGATTTCTCCTACCGCGAATATCGGGACATACGCGACAAAACGACGAGTTACGACGGAGTGATTGCCTACACCGACATGGAGGCGGTCGGCTTCAGCGCCCAACCGGGGACTACGCCGCAGGTGAGAGGCGGAATGATGGTTTCCGGGAACTATTTCGATGCGCTGGGCGTGGTGCTACGGCTGGGGCGCGGATTTCGCGAGGATGAAGACAAGGTGCCGGGCCGCGATGCGGTTGTGGTGCTGGGGTCGGACTTCTGGAGGCATCAATTCGCGAGCGATCCGTCGGTGGTCGGCAGGACCGTTCGGCTGAACGGAAAAGACTTCACCGTAGTTGGAGTGGCACCGGAAACGTTTCCAGGACTGCTGACGTTCGGGCATCCCGACCTTTACGTGCCGCAGGCGATGGCGCCCGTGTTTTCGACCAACCTGCAAAAGAATTTCTTCGAGGATCGCGACGATCGCGAGTTGAACGTAAAGGCGCGCTTAAAACCCGGGACGACGCTCGAGCAGGCGCGCAGTGAACTGGCGGTAATCGCAAAGAATTTCGAGAGCGAATATTCAAATGTGAGCCGCGGTCGTGGCGCAGCCGTCTACACCCAATTCCAGGCGCGGACGATAGAGGACGAGAATTGGAAGTTTGGCGTGGTGTTTGTGATCCTGGCGCTGGCGGTTCTGCTGGTGGCTTGCACCAACGTTGCGGGACTTCTTCTCAGCCGCGCGCGGGCGAGGGCGCGCGAAATTGCCGTACGATTGGCACTTGGCGCCGGGAGGCTGCGGCTTATCCGGCTGCTGTTAACGGAGAGCCTGATACTGGCGACCCTCGGTGGATTAGCGGGCGTCGCGATTGGATACGGCGTCATTGAGTGGTTCCACAGCAAAGAAAGCATCGTTTTTATGACGGACTTGCCGAATGCCGTGCCATTCCATATGGACAAGCGCGTGCTGCTGGCGTGCGTCGCATTGTCGGTGCTGTGCGCGCTTCTTTGCGGCCTGGCGCCTGCGCTCCAAAGCACGCGCGTGGACCTGGTGAACGCGCTGAAGTCCGCCGATGTGGACGTTCCCGGGCGCAAGCGCTTGTGGGGCCGCAATATGCTGGTGGTGGCGCAGGTGGCCATGTCGCTGATGCTGCTGACCGCGTCGTTCCTGATGGCCCGGGGTTTCCAGCACGACATGATGCAGGATAGCAATTTCACGAAAGATCATCTGCTGATGACCAGTTTCGATCCGCGGCTCATTCAGTACAACGCCGCGCAGACGCAGCAGTTCTACAGGGTGCTGGCCGAACGCATGCGGGGAACTTCGGGAGTGCAGAGCGTGGCTCTGACGCAGAACGTTCCACTGGGGCAAACCGACTTTGACGGCGTGACCTTCGTGCCGGACGGTTTCCAGATGCCGCCGGATCGCGCCAATTTCAGTTCGATGATGGACACGGTGGACGAGGGATACTTCGAGACGATGGGGATTCCGATCTTGCGCGGCCGCGCCTTTCTGGCGTCCGACACCGCCGATGCGCCGCGGGTCGCGATCGTGAACATGCGCTTCGCGAAGCACTTTTGGCCGGGAGGCGACGCTGTGGGCAAACGCATCCGCCTCGATAGCAGCACCGGGACGACGGTTGAGATCGTGGGAGTGGCGGAAACCGTGAAGTATCAATCGACGCAAAGCGCGATGGACTTCGTGTACATGCCGCTGGCTCAGCATCCAGTGGCGCGAATGGTTTTGATGTTGCGCACGAGCGGGGATCCGAGGCAATTGATTCCGTCGGTGAAGGATGCGGTTCGTTCACTCGATTCGAATCTACCTATTTTGCAGACGCGGGCCTATGAGGAGTTCTACCTCAACCAGGCGGTGTACGGGCCGCGGATTGCGATCGATTTGGTGGGCAGCATGGGTTTGGTGGGACTTTTGCTGGCCGTGGCCGGTTTATACGGACTCGTGGCGTACAACGTAATTCGCCGGACGCGCGAAATCGGGATCCGGATCGCGCTGGGAGCGGGAAGATCGGATGTGTTGCGACTGGTGATGGGCAAGGGGCTGGTGCTGGTAGGGATTGGAACGGGGGTTGGGCTGGCGATGGGTTTCATGGTCGAGCGGCTGATGAATTCGATGCTGTTCGATTCGGGCGGAGTGGATATTTTGGCTTATGTGGTGGTGGTGCCGACGCTGCTGTTGGTGACGATGCTGGCGGCTTATGTGCCGGCGCGACGGGCGTCTCGGATTGCGCCGACTGAGGCGCTGCGTTACGAGTAGTGGGCTGAGTGTGTCTTGCCGCGTTGAGTCCGCAAGAGTGGTTCTCTCCTAAAGTGGGTCCCGCGCTTCGCCGATAAGACTGTACTGGTGTGCACGATCGCTCTAAGGGCGCGGGTGCGCGCGAACGATACACGTCGAGAGGACAAGACGGTGCGGACGTTCCGATTTGTGATGTTCGTCACACTTTGGCTGGCTGCGGCAACCTCGGCTGCGGCACAAGCTGTGCGTCTCACGTCGAAAGAAGCGAAGAATCACGTGGGGGAGAAGGCTACCGTTTGCGGGAAGGTAGCCGGGATCCATTTTGTTTCGAGCGGGAAAGGGCAGCCGACGTTCATTCACTTTGATGAACCGTATCCGGACCAGATATTTACGCTGGTGATTTGGGGAAGCGACCGGCCGAAGTTTGGCCGCCCTGAAGAGATCTACCGAGCCAAAGATCTATGCGTGACCGGCAAAATCACTATCTACCTGGGGATTCCGGAGATTGTGGCTACTGCGCCGAACCAGGTCCAAGTGCAGAAATAGTTGAGGGCCGCGGGAACGAAGCGACAGTGCGGGCGGCGAGAGCGTTGACGGCTTCGGTCTTTTATCGGCTCAACGGCGACGCAGCGGATTGCTGAATGAACTTTGCGTTCATGGTTTTGGCAGCCGTCATGGCGAGACTGCCGCTGGCCGCGGCAACGATGGTGGAAGCCATGCTGAGCGAGTCAGGGCTGAAGCGATAGACCACCAACCCTACTGCGATGGCGCCGGATAAATTCAGGAGGGCCCAGGTCCACTTGCCCAGATAGGCGAATCCGGCACCGGCAATGAGGAAACTGAGCAGGAAGGCGAGCCACGGCTTTTTCACGCAAACCTCCAAGATCATTCTGCTGACCGTCAAGGCGAAATTCGTATGACTCTCCTCGAAACGCATTGCGCCAAAGCGTAACAAAATCCGTCACGCGAAGCTGTGTCCTCTTTTCGTAAACGTCGGCGTGGGGAGTTCCATTGACCGAGCCCCGGGTAACTCGTAAGATTTTTGGGACATCTGAGCAGAGGGGCAGCCTGATAGTGGTTTGAGACCTCACCTGGAAGCACCGATAGAACCCGTGTGGCTGGTACGTTTGCCGGAATTTGATGGCCACAACATGAAGGTACGATGAGACGAAACCTTGGAACTCGGGCCGTTATCGCAGTGGGCTTGTTAGCGCTCCCTGTCGCGATTTCGCTTGGATCTGCCGGATGTAACGACACTTCGAAGAAGCAGGCGAAGGTGCGCCCACCAGCGGCGACGCCGGTCGCTCAGGCGGCCAAACCGGATTTCGTTCGCGAGCCGCTGCCTTTTACCCGCGAACTGCCCTATTACAGCGCACTGCAGCCAGCGGCGCGCCCGTCCATCGACATTCTGGTGGAGAAGGTTGAAGCCGCTTACAACACCGGGCAAAAATATTTGAAGGCCGGCGACCCGGAAAAGGCGCGCGCGGAGTTTGACCGGGCTGTGGATTTGATACAGGCGAGCGGATTCCAGATGGAATCGGATCCGCGGCTTTCGAAGCTGGTTGACCAAATTGGGGATTCGACGCAGGCCTACGAGCAACAGGAGGCTCAGAATAACGCTCAAGAGGAAGAGGAAAATCCGGGCGTTCCGGCTCCTATTGAGGAGATTGCCGACCTGACGCTTCCGCCGGGCGACCCGCGCCTCTATACGAAGGTCGAGCAGGAATTAATCGCGGTGCCGCACGACCTGCCGCTTACGGTGAACGATTCGGTGCTGCAGTACTTGAGCTATTTCTCGACGTCGCGAGGCCGGGCGGTGGTGGAACACGGACTCGAACGGGCGGGGCGTTACAACGAAATGATCCGGCGCACGCTGAAAGCCGAGGGCGTTCCCCAGGATCTGATCTACCTGGCGCAGGCGGAGAGCTCTTTCTTGCCGCAAGCGGTTTCGCGGTCGGGAGCGCGAGGGATCTGGCAGTTCATGCCCTACCGCGGCAGGGAGTATGGCCTCGAACGAACCTACTGGATCGACGAGCGCAGCGACCCCGAAAAAGCGACGCACGCGGCAGCGCAGCACATGAAGGACTTGTATGCGATGTTCGGCGACTGGTACCTGGTGTTGGCGGCCTACAACTCAGGGCCAGGAAACGTGACGAAGGCTGTGGAGCGGACCGGGTATGCTGATTTTTGGGAACTGCAGAAGCGCCACGCCCTGCCGAGAGAGACGCAGAACTACGTGCCCATTATTATCGCGCTGGCGCTCGTGGCCAAGGATCCCGTGCTCTACGGAGTGCAGGTGATCCCGGAAAAGCCGCCGGCGGTGGAAACGGTAAAGCCGGGGCATCCGGTGGACCTGCACCTGGTTGCGGATGCGACTGGAGTCGATTTGGAAGATTTGCGCCTCTTGAATCCGGCCTTGCTGCGCAGCGTGACGCCGAACGATTCGCAGTTCATTTTGGTTTTGCCGAAGGGCACGGGCCAGAAATTCTCGGATAACATCCAGCGCGTGCCGGTTGACAAGTGGACGAGCTGGCGGCTGCACTCCGTGGAGGGTGGCGAGACGCTGGCGGATGTGGCGCGGCATTATCGCGTGACGGTGCCGGCGATCGAAAATGCGAATCATCTGGAGGCGCACGCCACTTTACCGGCCGGGTTTCTTTTGAACGTGCCGACCGCGCCGCCGGTAGTGAAACTGGTGCATTACCGCGTGCAGAAGGGCGATACGCTCGAAGGAATTGCCGAGCGGTTTGACGTGACTGTGGCGGAGATCAGGCGCTGGAACCACATTAGCGGACCGAAGGCGCCGCGCGGGGCACGTTTGCGGATTTATGCGGGGGGCGAACCTGTGGCGGCTTCGCACGGAAAGTCGAAATCCGCGCAGAGCGGCGCGGGCGAAGGCGACGGCGGCACGAGCCATGCGGCTGTACAGAACGTCTCGAGCGCGCATCCGGAAAAAGGCGAGCCGGTGCAGCACCGGGTGAAGAAGGGCGAGACGCTGTATTCCATCGCGCGGGCTTATGGCACCACCGTGACAGCCTTGAAGAACTCGAACCCTTTTCTGGCGGATCGGCCGCTGGCAGCGGGCGACGTGCTTACCATCCAGCGATAACGCCCCGAAAAATACCGGTATGAGATACTCCCCTATCAAGCTGCTTATTTACTTATAGATACGAAGGTTCTGCGCGGCGAGATAGGCCTCCCTGTGGATTCTTTCTGGACGCGCAACATTTTCGGCCGCTTGCTTCTTGACAAACTTCCGAGACTCCGTTTATATCCGCTAAGGAGCTAAAGCCGTCCGGCAATCCTGAAAGCCATCCAGGGAGGTCCCATGTTCTATTCGAAATCGCACGATGAGGAAGACGACGAACTGCCCCGGTTCGAAGAGGAAGAAGAAGAGAGCGAGCAGCCCCTGGGCGGCGCGGTCGAGGTAGAAGAGATTACGATTGAGGAAGAGCCGGACGAAGATGAGAGCGAGCCGACTCCGGCAGCTGCGTCCCGCTCGGCGCCCGCGCGGCCGTCGAAGCCTGCGAAGAAGGCCAAGAAGGCACCGGCTCGGAAGAAGTCGAAACCGAAGAAGGCAGGCAAGAAACCCAAGAAAGCGGCCAAGAAGAAAGCAGCCAAGAAGAAACCGGCGAAGCGCAAGCGGCGTTAAGGCTGTTTTCCAATTCCAGGTGCGATTGTGAAACGGGGATTGCGTTCGCGCGATTGCGGGCGCAGTCCTTGTTTTTTCTAATTCCGTTTTTGATCGTGCTGGAAATTCCATGAAACCGCTCCGCGCAATCCGTTTCGGCTAGCGCTTCCTTTCCGAACACACTGGCGACCTTGGCGCGCGAGTCTTCAACGTGTCGTTTCCCTACGAAACTGGTCCTCCTTGTATGTCTAAGTTAAGTTCGAAAAATTCCGCGCCGTTCCCGATTTGATATGTTCCACTTGCGGTAAACACAGGTTGGTGGCTAGATAGGCTGGCGATGGCGCTTGCTCTGGAACAGATTCGGCGAATGCGGGGCGGAGCGCAGTCGCATCTGATGCGTTGCGTAGGATCAAGTTCCGGTGCATTTTCGATCACAGCGTCAGGAACAGCGTCAAGCCCCATTCCTTCTTCCAGCCCTGGTGGCGTATCGGGTACGCGCAAACGCGAGGAATACGACTATTACGTCGTCAAGTTTCAGAACAACCCACAGGGAGCGAGGATCCTGGCGAACGAATTGCTGGCTACGAGGCTGGCGGCGAGAATTGGATTGCCGGCGCCGCCGGTGGCTGTGGTCGAGGTGCGCGAAGAACTGGTCGCGCACACGGCTGACCTCGTGATGCAATTGGGGCGCGGGCGCGCGCCCTGCCGGGCCGGGTTGCAGTTCGGGTCGCGCTACCCGGGCTCACCGGCCGAAACTGTCGTCTACGATTTCCTTCCCGACGAACAACTGCGCGAAGTCCAAAATCTGGGCGATTTCTGCGGCATGCTCGTGTTCGACAAATGGACCTGCAACACGAATGGGCGGCAGGCGATTTTTTTCCGTGCGGCAGGCGATACGCACTACCGGGCGCTGATGATCGACAACGGCTTTTGTTTCAATGCCGGCGAGTGGAATTTTCCGGATGCGCCGTTGCGGGGAATCTACGCGCGGCACCGTGTGTACGAAGGCGTACGCGGAATGGAAGCATTCGAGCCCTGGCTTTCGAGGCTCGAAGAGCGCATTGGCGAACGGGCGGTGGAGGAAGCGGCGAGCGAAATTCCGCCGGAGTGGTATGAAGACAAAGCGGACGCGCTCGAGAAGATGCTCGAGCAGCTGCTGCGCAGGCGCAAGCTCGTGGCTGACCTGATCGTGGCGGCGAAGAAATCCTCCGCGCAACCGTTTCCGAATTGGAAGTGAGCGCGGGCCGGGTTGAGGCTGGTGGGAGGGGGTCGAAAAGAGGTAGCGAACTGGGAGTGATGGGCCAAAGACGAGACACGTTTGCAGGAGTCGCTGAACATGAATGACGAATGGAATGAAAAAGAGAATGACGAACGAAATGACAGAGGGTATGACGACGCGAACGATGAACGAAAGATGCTGACCTATCGAATCCTGCGTTATGTGCCGAATCTCATGCGCGACGAGTGGGTGAATATCGGGGTGCTGCTCGAAGACGGCCCGAACGCGCAGCGCGCGATCAAACTTATCGAGGAAGATTCCGAATTCGCGCGCGTGCGGCGGCTGAATCCGGCGATCGACGATTCTCTGTTGCGAGGGCTGGCTGGAACATTCGACGCCGAACTTCGCAAACCGAGCGAGGCCGTGGCGGCCTATCTTGAGAAACTCGACCAGACGCTGTCGAATGCCGTGCAGTTTGGCCCGGTGAAAGGCGTTTTCGCCGAGGATTTCGACGCCGAACTCGACCGGCTCTATCAGGATCAGGTAGCGCCGCCGGCCCGGGCGCGCGGCCGAATCATCGAAAGCACTCGCGCCTGGATCAAGGCGCGGCTGAACGACGTGTTCCGCAGGAGGCGTGTGCCGCAGCTCGCGCGTGGTATTCGAGTCGAGGAGTTTACCCAGCCGGGCGATCCCCTTCGCCTGGATTATGGCTATCGGAACGGAGTGCAAGGGTACATTCAAGCCGTGGCGCTTGGCCGGGACACCGCACAGGCAAAGGTTCTCGCCTACACGGCGGAAAGAATTCGCGCGCGCGTTCCGGATGTGGAGTTTACCGCAATTACGGAGATCGAGCCCGTGCGGGAGAACTCGCGGCACCAGTTTATGGTGAAGCTGTTCGATGAGCAGCGGATTGCGGTTGTGCCGCTCAATCGCGTGGAGAGATTTGCGGAGGACTTGCGGGCGCGATTGCAGTAGCGGTGCGCGTTTTTGATTGAGGGCCTCAGGTCAGTCGCTGCCTGGCTGCCGCGACGGGACCTGAGCTACATTGCAAAGAATACAGAATCTTGTGAGCGGGTGACGCCCGTGCGGACCACATTTTATTTGCGAAGCGAGCCCCACGACGGAAGTTTCCGCCGGCCTAGCAACGCTTCCGCCGCCCACGCCCCCAGATACAACGAAAGAGCCACGCCGTGTCCGGCGTAGGCACCGAGCACGATCGCGTTTTTACTTTGCGGATGGGGCATGAAGACCGGACGCCAGTTCTCGCGGAAAAGAATCGGGCCGCCCCACCTGTGCGTGATTTTGATTTCGCGCAGCTCGGGGTGCAGATTGTGAATCCGCCGCTCGATGGACTCGAACAGATTTTTCGCATCGCCTGTGGTGATGTCAATCCGCGTGAGGTCGAGTGAATCGTCCGCGTCGACGAGACCTGCGCCGAAGATGACGCTTCCGTCGCGCAGGCAGCGGCCCCACAGGTATGGCAGATCCACTGTGTAGAACGGATTCCCACCGGCAAGGCCGATGGCTTCGAGCCGCTTTCCGTCCATAGGTTCGGCGAGAACCGCGAGCGTAAGCTTCGGCTCGGCACGGCCAGCAAGAGAGGTGAGTTCGAGAGCCAGGGCATTGGTGGCGAAGAGGATTTTTCCGGCGGAGCATCGCGAGCCCCCTGCGTGAACAACAGCATGAGCCACGGGGCGCGGCTGCCATTCGATCTGTGTGACAGGGTGGCTCTCGATGATGGCAGCGCCGCGTTCGTCTGCCACCCGCGCGAGGCCGGCCACGAGTTTTCCTGGATCGAGCGTTCCTCCCGGAACTTTTTTCACCACGCGCAAGGTTCCAGAATCGTTCCATTGAATCGGAGAGTCTTTCAAGGCCTTGCCGCGGCCAATTTCAAAAGCGCCGGGCAGCGATAGATCGCAATCGATGTCGAGTTCGGCGAGAATGCGATCGAGACCGCCTAGAACATCTCCGAGGCCGGGCAGATCGCCTGCGGCTGATTCCGCAAGCGCCATCCCGCCGGTGCGGCCGCTGGCTCCCGCGCCGATGCGGTCTGCTTCGAATACGGCGACGGATTTTTCCGGCGCGAGACGGCGCAACCAGGCCGCCGCGGCCAGTCCGGTGAAACCGCCGCCTACGACCGCGAAGTCGACCGATGGAGGAACTGGTTTGTTGCGAACGGCGAAATCGATGTACCAGGGCGGAGCGCCCCAGCGCGGGTGCGGAATCAAATGAGAATCGGGCGTCTGCGCCGAATGTGATTTTGCGGAGGGCGATTTTGCGGTGGACGATTTTGGAGTGGGCATAGACGCGGAAGATGGCCGAAAGGCCTCAGGTCAATGCCGTCCAGAGGCGGGACGGAATGGGACCTGAGCTACGGGATTCGGCGCGTTGCAAGCGGTGAGGTGCAGCGCATTTTTTCATCTGGTTGAACGGCAACTGCGCGCCGCCGGCTACAGAATCGACTCGGTCCAGTTTTCGAGCGTGTGCTTCACTTTGCCCATGAACTGGTGCGCGACCGCGCCATCCACCACGCGATGGTCGTAAGAGAGTGTGAGGTAGACCATCGAGCGGATTGCAATCGCGTCGTCGACAACCACCGGGCGCTTCTCGATCGTGCCGAGGCCGAGGATTGCGACGTTGGGCTGGTTGATGACCGGCAGGCCGAAGAGGCCGCCGAAGACGCCGGGGTTCGTGATCGAGAAAGTGCTTTCGGCCACTTCCTCGGGCTTGAGTTTTTTCGTGCGGGCGCGCTCGGCGAGGTCGTTGAGCGCGCGAGCGATACCTAGGAAATTCTTCTCTTCGGCGTTTTTGATCACCGGGACGATCAGGCCCCAGTCGAGCGCGACGGCGATGCCGATGTTGCACTCCTTGTGCAGGACGATGTTCGTGCCGTCGACGGAAGAATTCACCGTGGGAAACGCTCGCAGGCCTTCGACCGCGGCGCGGACGAAGAAGGGCATGAAGGTGAGCTTCGTGCCGCTCGACTGCTCGAACTTGTCCTTGAGCTTGGAACGCAGCGCGGCGATTCCGGAAACGTTGACTTCATCGACTGAATATACGTGCGGCGAAACGCGCTTCGAGAGAACCATGTGCTCGGCGATACGCTGGCGCATTACCGACATGGGCTGGACTTCGTAGTGGCCGAAGTACATTTTTTCGCGCGGCACAGCGGTCTCGAGAACCGCGGATGCTGCGGCACCTCCCGCGGCAGGTGGCGGAGCAGACGCCGTGCGCGCCGGTGCGGCACCAGCGGCAGAAACACCAGATGCGCTTCGTGAAGCCCCTCCGGAAGCGGCACCGCCTTCGATGGCGGCGCGAATATCGTGCTTGCTGATGCGGCCGCCTGCGCCCGTGCCGGGAATCTGCGCGAGATCGACGTTATTTTCGCGCGCGATGCGGCGGACAAGTGGAGAGCTGCGAATTTTCTGGCCGTTGGGCCGCGGCGGCGGCGCCGGTGTGGCTGATGGAGCGGCGGCGCGGGGCGCGCTCGGAGCAGGTGACGAGGCCGGTTTCGGAGGAGCCTCCGTTCTTGGCGGTGCGGAAGCTTGTGCGGGTGCTTCTGTTTTTGCCGGGGCAGGCGCGGGAGCCGAGGCAGCGGCCGGAGCGCCAGCGGATGCTCCTGCGCCGTCGGCATCGATCACCGCAACGACGGTCTGGATCGGTACCGTCTGGCCTTCATTGACCTTGATCTCTTTCAGCACGCCGGCAGACGGCGACGGAATCTCGGCGTCGACTTTGTCGGTTGAGATTTCAAAGAGCGGCTCGTCGCGCTCGATCTTGTCGCCAGGCTTTTTCAGCCACTTCGTAATTGTTCCTTCGAAAATGCTTTCGCCCATTTGCGGCATGATGACGTCAGCCATGGCACTCTCCGTGGTCGAACTTTTCTAGCTAAAAATTTCCGTCAATATTCTGCCAACCAATTTCTGCCAATCAGTATTTTGCCAAGTCGCGCGCGGCGGCGGCAACTTTTTCCGCGTTGGGCAGAAAGCGCTCCTCAAGCGGCGGCGAGTAAGGCACGGGCGTATCGAGCGAGGTGACGCGCGCGATGGGCCCATCCAAATCCTCGAAAGCGCCTTCGCAGACAAGCGCCGCGATTTCTCCGGCGATGCCGCCCGTGCGCGTGTCTTCGTGAACGATCAGCAGCTTGTTGGTTTTCTTCACCGACGCGAGGATCGCATCGCGATCGAGCGGGAGAAGCGTGCGAAGGTCAATCACCTCGGCGTCGATGCCTTCTTTCGCCAGCATTTCGGCGGCTTCCATGGACGTATGCACCATGGCCGCATAGCTGAGGATCGTCAGGTCCTTACCTTCGCGGCGCACCACCGCTTTGCCGATGGGAACCGTGTATTCTTCCGCCGGAATTTCTTCCTTGATGCGGCGATAGAGATATTTGTGCTCGAAGAAGAGCACGGGGTTATTGTCGCGCACCGCGGATTTCAGGAGGCCCTTCGCGTCGTAAGCGGTGGAGGGATAAATAATCTTCAGCCCCGGCGTGTGCATGAAATACATTTCCGGATTCGCGGAATGGAACGGGCCGCCGTGCACGCCGCCGCCCGAGGGTCCTCTCAATACCATCGGCACCGGCGCGCCCCAGCGATAGTGGCTCTTGGCCGCGAAGTTCGTCACCTGATTGAAGCAGCAGGCAATGAAATCGATGAATTGCATTTCGACGATGGGGCGCAGGCCGAGATAGCCCATGCCGCAGGCTGCGCCAACGATGGCCGTCTCGCTGATGGGCGCATCGATCACGCGCTCGGGACCGAACCGCGCGAGCAAGCCTTCCGTGACCTTGAACGCCCCGCCGTAGACGCCGATATCTTCACCCAGCGCGACGACGGCGGGATCGCGGTCCATCTCCTCGAAAATGGCCTGGCGGATTCCTTCGAGCATGGTGATGGCGGCCATCAGCGTCGTCCTCGCTTGCCGCGCCGGCTTTTTTCTTTCTGCGCGCGCTCCTCGCGGAAAGCTCGATCCTTGGGTCCCCGGCCGAATGGGACGCGCAAGGCGGCTGCTGTCTCGAGGGCGTCTTTTTCTTGAGCGGCAGTTTTTTCAGCGGCGGCTTTTACAGCGGACGGATTAGAGAGCGCCTTTGGCGGCGTAGGGGGAGCAATTTTCTCCGCTCGCGCCGGCGGCGCGCCGTTTCCCGGCCTTGCTTGCAGTTGTTGCGGTTGTTTCGCTTGCGCAGCCGCTTTCATTTCGGCAGCGGCATCGGGATCGAGCGAGCCGAAAGACTTCACCTCCCAAACCGCATCAACGCTGCAATTCGGAGGGGTCAGTTCCTCTTTCGAGCGCTGCCAATCGGCCTCGATCGTGTGGCAGCCGTCGCAATAGACGCCCTGCTCGGCGAGCTCGGGGGGTGGCAGAGGCGATTCCTCGGCGAACTTCTGGTCTTCGTCAAGTAATGCTTCGATCCTTGTATCGATTTCAGACTTCGTCTTGGCGTCCCAAATCTTATTTTCGGTGAGGAATTTTTCGTAACGCGCGATCGGATCGCGCGCCTTCCAGTATTCGACCATCTCTTTCGGCACGTACTCGGCGGGATCGTGCTGCGCGTGGCCTTTCATGCGGTGGGTCTTGACCTCGATCAGCACCGGCCCGTGACCGGCGCGGCACTCTTCGACCGCTTCTTTTGTCGTCGTATAGACGGCTACCACATCATTGCCATCCGTGATTTTGCTGGTGATGCCGTAAGCCACCGCGCGGTCGGCGAGATTCTTGACGGGCACCTGGCGCGCAACCGGGGTCGAATAAGCCCACTGGTTATTTTCGACGATGAGCACAAACGGCGCGCGCTGCGAGGCCGCGAAATTGAGGCCTTCGTGAAATGCGCCGGTGGAAGAACCTCCGTCGCCGATCCAGGTGAGTGCCACAATATTCTGGCCGAGGTAGCGGCCGGCCATCGCGACTCCGGTCATCACCGGAATCAAATCTCCGAGCATCGAAATCGGCGAAATGGTGTGGTGCACTTTCAAATCGCCAAAGTGGCTGGTGCCGTCTTTGCCGAACGTGGGCGAAGTATATTTCGCCATGTGCTGCGTGAAGATGTCGCGCGGCTTGAAACCTTTCACAAGTAGAGCCCCGATATTGCGGATCATCGGAGCCAGCCAGTCCTTCGGCTCGAGCGCGTAGGCCGTGCCGACCGAAACAGCCTCCTGCCCGAGGCTGGAATAAAGGCCGCCGACGATTTTATTCTGCCGGAAGAGCCGCACCATGCGGTCTTCGAGCTGACGATTGAGCTGCATGTAGTAGTAGAGGTCGAGATACTGCTCGCGGGTGAGTTTTGCGGCCCTGGTTCCCGTTTCCTTCACCGAGTTTGCGACGTGCATACGATGGTCTCCACTATGCTTATAAAGGCTTATAAAGCAGCCGAAGAATCTCAGACCACGGCGGCGACTGCTTCCGTCACCACGCGACGGCCGCTGCCGAGCTTTGCTTCAATCTCCCCGCGCGATACTGACGTAAGGCTATATCCAAAGACATCGGCAAAATGTGTGCTCAGCCGCGCTTTTGCTTCCGCGGTTTCGACTTTGCCGTCGAGAATGCGTTCGAGTGACGTGGCGCGCGCGTCCGGGATTCCGCACGGAACGATCAAGTCAAAATAGCGCAAGTCGGTCGAGACATTGTACGCGAAGCCGTGGGACGTGACCCAACGGCTCAGGTGGACGCCGAGCGCCGCAAGTTTCTCTTCTGCCGCGGCGGTGCCATTCGCTGAGCCGACCCAGATTCCATGCTTGCCTGCCACGCGATGAGCTTGGATTCCAAAATCACGGGTCGCGCGGATCATCGTTTCTTCGAGTTGTTCCACATACCAGCGAATATCGCGGCGATGCTCGGCCAAGTCAAGAATCGGATAGCCGACAACTTGTCCGGGGCCATGGTAGGTGATGTCCCCGCCGCGATCGGTTGCGTGAAATTCCACCTGCATCTGGGCGAGCAAACGATCGTTCGCGCGCAAGTGTTCGCGCTTGCCGTTGCGCCCGAGCGTGATCACGTGCGGGTGTTCGCAGAACAGCAGAACATCGGGAATTGCGTTCGCTTTTCGCGCTTCGGCGACCTCCCGCTGCAATTCACAGGCAGGCGCATAGGGCATGAGGCCCAGGTCCACCACCCAGCAGTTTTTCGTGACTCGATTCACAAATCCTTCGAAATATTCATCAGCAGCGACGCGCGGCCCTGGTAGTTGATCGCCCTAATAGTTAATCGAAAGCCCGCGCACGGCATTGAACGCATCGCCCATCGCTTCCCACACGGTCGGATGAGCGTGAATCGTTGCGGCCATGTCATCAAGCGTGGCTTCGAGACCGAGCGCGGCTACTGGCTCAGCAATAATTTCCGTCGCGAGAGGGCCGATCGCATGGACGCCAAGAATTTCGCCGTATTTCGCATCGGCGACCACCTTGATGAAGCCTTCGTGCTGTCCGAGAATCGTGGCTTTGCTGTTGCCCAGGAACGGAAACTTGCCAATCTTCACGTCGAACCCTGCTTCGCGTGCCTGCTTCTCCGTGTAGCCAATTGATCCCACCTGCGGCTCGCAGTACGTGGCGTTGGGGCAACGCTTGCGGTCAAACGGCAGCACCTCTTTGCCTGCCATGCGGCCCACCGCGATGATGCCCTCCATCGAAGCGGCGTGTGCGAGCTGCGGCTGACCCGCGACGATATCGCCGATGGCGTAGAGCTTGGGCTCGGCCGTTTCGAGAAATGCATTGGTCTCGATGAAACCACGGTCGAGTTTCGCGTTGGTCTTTTCGAGGCCAATATTTTCGGTGAGCGGACGCCGGCCAACGGCAATCAGAACTTTCTCCGCGCTGATGGTTTGCGATTTCCCCGCTTTGTCTTTGTATGTGACCGTTCCGCCCTTGGCATCCTTCTTCACCGATTCGACTTTTGCTTCAAGCTCGATCTTCATACCCTTCTTGCGGAGAATCTTCTCAAGTTCGGCGGAAATTTCCTCGTCCTCGAGCGGCACCACACGCGGCAGCGCTTCGAGCAGCGTCACATCCGTTCCGAACGTTTTGAAAATGGAAGCGAACTCGACCCCGACGGCGCCGCAGCCCACCACGATCATCGACTTGGGAATTTCCTGAAGGCCCAGAATTTCGCGGTTCGTGAGGACGATCTTGCCGTCGATTTCGACGCCTGGCAGCGAACGCGCTTCGGAACCGGTGGCGAGCATCGTGTAGGTCGTTTCGATTTCTGAGGTCTTGCCGTCTTTCTCCACCGCTACGCGACCCGGCCCGGCAATTCGCCCCCAGCCCGTGACGGACTCGACTTTGTTCTTCTTAAACAACGCTCCAATACCGCCAGCATGCTTCTTCACGATCTTATCTTTGCGCGCCAGGATCGCCGGCCAATTGATTTTCACGTCCTTTACTTCAAAGCCGAATTCCTCCGCGCGCTTGAAGTGGTCGTAAATGTCAGCATGGTGCAGAAAAACTTTGGTAGGGATGCAGCCCACGTGGAGGCACGTGCCGCCGAGAAAGGGATCTTTCTCGATGACGACAGTCTTCAGCCCCCACTGTGCGGCGCGAATCGCGGCGACGTAGCCACCCGGTCCGCTCCCGATGATCGCGAGATCGTATTTAGCCAAACTGGTTCTCCCCTTCGGTTGGTATTTCAGCCGGAACCAATAGATGCATGGAAGGGTGGTTACGACTGCGACTCTTCCAAGTGCGCAGACTAAAGAGTTTAGCAGCCGTTTCCAGCCGCCGCAACCCGCGGTTGCAGGCCCCGCAGTCGCAGCCCGCTATCGAATCGCAGGCGGGCGCGTCTCACTTTCTTGCCGGCTTTACGAGAATAGTGGGAAGCGACGCAACTAAATCTGGCCCTAACCCGTATAGGAATCAGAGGGACGCATGAATAACGACCCGACTCCAGCAGCCGCGATAGTCCCGGCGGCCGAATCGACGCAGGCTCCGCCCGAACCGAGCGGACTTCATAAGGTGTTCTTCGGCCCGGACGGGCTCCGGGCCGGCTGGCGGCTCGCCATCTACCTAGCTTTCGTGTTCGGCCTTCAGTACCTGATTATCCAACGCGGCCTGCGGCTGATTCCGGGAGTCACCGAAATCATGAAGCAGGCTCAGAGCAGCGGAGTCCTGACTCCGCGATTCGAGCTCATATTCGAGAGCGTCGCGATCCTGATCGTTTTTCTCGCCGCAGGGATAATGAGCCGCATCGAAAAGCGTCCTCTCGGTGTGTACGGACTGCCCGTTGAGGGCGCGTTTGGGAAATTATTCTGGCAGGGAGCTCTTTGGGGACTGGGCTTCGAATCGATCGAGATGCTCGGAATCTTCGCGCTCGGCGGATTTTCCTTCGGAGGCTTTGCCCTGGCCGGCGTGGCGCTGTTGAAATATGCGCTGCTCTGGGCGATCGGGTTCGTGCTCGTGGGAATTTTCGAAGAGTTTTTGTTCCGCGGCTACGCGCAATTTACGCTGGGAAGCGGAATCGGTTTTTGGCTTGCAGCATTTCTACTTTCGGCAGCGTTCGGAGCGGTTCACCTTTCGAACCCAGGGGAAGGCTGGGTGGGAGCACTCGCGGTCTTCGCATTCGGAATGCTGGGATGCATGATGCTGCGACGAACTGGCAATCTCTGGTTCATGGTGGGATTCCATGCGGCGAGTGACTACGCGGAGACTTTCATCTACTCAACCCCGGACAGCGGCATGCTTGCCCAAGGCCACATGCTGAATTCATCCTTTCACGGACCACGTTGGCTCACCGGAGGAACGATCGGCCCGGAGGGCAGCGCGCTGGCCTTCGTGGTGATGGCAATCGCATTTCTGGCTCTCAACTGGGCTTATCCCGCCAAAAAGGCCGCGAACTAATATTCATCCTTCAAAGGCAATGAAATTCGCGATATTGTTGCTGACTTCGATTATTGGGACGCGGACGATCAGGAGGATTTCAATATGACCGAAGACTACGGCGCTGCTGATCCAATATCGCAATCAGCGCCTCCGAATCCGATCCCAACGAAGTCGTCTGCTGCCCACAACATTTTCGTCGGGCCCAACGGGATTCGCGCCGGATGGCGACTCGCAATTTTCCTCGCGCTGAATTTTGCATTCATTTACGGGATCGTGCACATTCCAGGTGTTCGGTCGCTTTTGCCATCCCAACAGATTTTCACCGCGAAGGGTTTGCTTTTCAGCGAGGGCTTGCTCAGTTTACTGCCCTTACTTTTGGCTGCCGGCGTGATGACCCTCATCGAGAAACGGTCCTTCGCCGACTATGGAATGCCACTCAATGAGGCACTCGGCAAGCGATTCTGGCAGGGAGTTCCCATCGGCTTCATCATGCTATCGCTTCTCCTGGTGCTCATCGCGGCGTTGCACGGATTTTCCGTGGATGGCGTGGGGGTGGGCGGAGCGGCTGCGCTCAGCCTCGCTGTTTTATATTTCATTGGTTTCATTTTTGTCGGGATGTTCGAGGAATTCTCGTTTCGCGGATATATGCAGTCAACTCTCCAGTCAGGTATCGGATTCTGGCCGGCGGCGATCATTCTCTCGATTGTTTTCGGCGCTATCCACCTCGGAAATAGTGGCGAAGCCAAGATCGGCGCATTCATGGCTGGATGCTTCGGACTTGTCGCTGCTTTTGCACTGCGTCGAACCGGAAACATCTGGTATCCCATTGGAATGCATGCTTCATGGGATTGGGGTGAAACGTATTTTTACGGTACTCCGGACAGTGGCATTCTGGCACAGGGGCATTTCCTCAACTCATCGTTCCGCGGGCCGGAATGGTTGACAGGGGGGAGCGTCGGACCAGAAGGCAGCTGGTTAGTGTTTCTCGTTATGATTCTCTGGGCAATCGCTATTCATTTTCTGTTTCCTGCAAAACCCGCTTCGATCGAACGGACCACAACCGGCGCTGATGTGCGGGTTAGCGGGGCGCGCACCGAATTTTAGATTGCATTGCTCTGCCACAGCCTCGGCTGCATCTTCCTCACGCCTACAGCATCAAACCCGTCCGCCCTCGGGTGGTTGCCTTAATTGACAACGCGAGGGCATGCCGGTAAACTTTCCGGCTTTGGGTGAGGCATTGCGCCTCACAATGGGAACCTAACAATGGACAAGAAGAGACTCGACTACTACAAGAAGAAACTGGTGACGCGACGCGAGGAGCTTGTGCGCGGCATCGCCCGCACAGAGCAAGAAGGCCGTGAAGCCGATGAGGACCCCACGGTGGATCTCGCGGACAAGGCTGCGAACTCCTATACCAAGGAATTTCTCTTCGGTCAGACGCACAACGACCGCTCACTGCTGCAATTAGTGGATGACGCCCTAGCGCGGATCAACAAAGACAATGGCTTTGGGGAATGTGTCTCATGCCATGAGGAACTTCAGCAAAAGCGTCTCGAAGCTGTACCGTGGACTCGCTACTGCATTATCTGCCAGGAAAAAATGGAACAGGGGCTTTTGTAAGCCCCGTTTCGTCCCCTCGCTTGCCATCGAGACGTCTGCGCGAAAGCCAAAAGGGCTTGAGTCTAAACAGCGAGGATAGAGGTGTGCGAGCTCGCAATGATCCAGAGATTCGAATGGACCGCATGACGCCCGATTTGCCTTTATTCTGCTCCTGAATTGGAGTACTTTCGCTTTACCCCTTACAGCTAAAAGAGCGAATTGTGTCCTTTCGCGGCGCACTCGATGCCGTTGTGTCTGTGCTCCTGCCGGCACCCTGCCGGATTTGCGGAGCCACGCTCACGGATGCGAATCGAATTCCAATCTGCGCTTCATGCTTTGCATCGATAGAGCCGATTGTTGATCCTATGTGCGCATGCTGCGGACGGCCCTTTGAGTTGGCGCCGCAAGTTGAGAAGGCTCCGGGACTTTGCCGCCTATGCCGCGCAAATTTCTATGCTTTCGAGCGGGCCCGTAGCTTCGCTTACTACAACGACGCTCTGGCTGGCGCGATCGTGCTCTTGAAATACGAGGAGGTCACCCGGCTGGGGCACTGGTTTGCGGAGCGCCTTGCTGAGGTGATTCGAAACGCGGGACAAGAATTTCTAGCCGACGCAGTGGTTCCGGTGCCCTTACATCCTGACCGCCAGCGTGAACGAGGTTATAACCAGGCGGAACTTATCGCGAAGCCCCTCGCACGGCGCCTGGGGCTCAAGCTCGGGTCATATCTGCTGATGCGCACGAAGCCCCGCCCCGCGCAACTGGTCCTATCTCGCAGCGAGCACTGGAAGTCCGTACGTGGCGCCTACGCGACGCGGCAAGGCGTGCGAGTTGACAAGCTGCGCATCTTGCTGGTAGATGATGTATTGACGACTGGCGCGACGTTAGATGCGTGCTCGCGGGTGCTGAAGAAGGCTGGAGCCGCAAGCGTCTTGGGGCTGACGGTGGCGCGGGTCGTTCCGGGCTCGTCGCTCACGGCTTCCAAGCAGCGAACAAAGTTGCAAAGCCCTTGAAACCAACAGGGTGCCGTGGGCATCCTTAGTAACAGGGAAACTCGTCGAGCGACGCAAAGGCGGCGCAGATGGAAAACCGGCTAAAGAACGTGCTACGTCCGCGGCCTAATCTTGGCCTGGCCAAGACGACTGGGGGAGCTGGTTCGCCCAATTCGCAGCTACCCGCAACGAAGCGTCCTTCGCTGATGCAAGCTCCCGTGCTGGTGCTCAACGCGACGTTCGAGCCCATCAATGTCACAGCTGTTCGTCGCGCGCTGGTGCTGATGCTCAAGGGCGTCGCCCAGGCAGAAGAGACCAATCACGCCGAAGTGCATTCCACTTCAAAAGCGATTCAGGTGCCTTCGGTGATCCGGCTTCTTACCTATCGCCACATCCCGCAGCAGAGCCGCGCGCTTTCGCGCAAGAATATTTTGCTGCGCGACCGGAATACTTGCCAGTTTTGCGGAAGCGCATTCCCTGCTGCTGAGCTGACTCTTGACCACGTGATGCCGCGTTCGCGCGGTGGTCGTTCCTCGTGGGAGAATCTCGTGGCGTGCTGCTATTCCTGCAACAATAACAAAGGCGATCGCACGCCCGAAGAAGCTGGCCTGAAGCTGCAACGGCGCCCGCGCCCGTTCACGCTTCATACTTCGCGGCAGCTGATGCGCCTGATCGGTCATCGCGACGAGAAGTGGCGCAAGTACCTCTTCTACTGATTTTCCCCATTTAGATTTTTTTACTGCAACCTTTTCCGACGCCCCACCGTCTAATCTTACAAATCACTTCTAGGACACACCCCGGGAAGTGGCACCGGATCTAATCCGGACCGCTTCCCTTCTTTTTTGTTTGCACCAGTTTTATTGACGGAAAACAATCTTGATTCCGCGCCGCCAGTTTTCGTTGACGCCGATTCGGCTGATTTGAATCTCGGGCGAGAGATATTTCAAGAGAATCTCAGTGGCGGAATGGAACCGCAGACCGGGCGCGACCAGCCAGACGAGGGGGGGCTTCGGATTCAGATCGATTCCGCTGAAATATCCGAAACGCTGAAAGTCGCCCTCGCGCTGATGGCGGCGCACTCGCAGCCAGTAGTCCACGGCCTGAATCGGCATCTGAATATCTTCCGAAGCTTTCAATTCGACTATCACCAACCGGCCGCGTCGCGTGACGCCGAGCAGGTCAAGCACGCCGCGATCTCCACCGCTCAAGGCAGGAACCTGCGAATACAGGGACTTGGGATCCAGTTGCGCGTCCAAGCGTGATGGATCCTCGAGTACCAGAGTCTCGAGCCAGCGCTCAGGAGCCGCGCGATAAAAATAGTTCTTCGTGTCTGCAGCGAGCGAGTTGCGGTGCAGGTCCAGTTGTCGAATGTTGGATTCGAGCGCGGGGATCTTCGTGGTCGTCAATTTCTCGGTGGCTTCGCCGATGCCGAAAAGGAGGCCTTCGCGCGTCCAGCGCGCAAATTCCAGGCCCCGGAAGCTGAATACGAGTTCACTCGTTTTGCTCGGAACGCGCGTCTCGATAGCCTCGGCGGTGCCCGGGATCATCGCGCGGATTCTTGCGAGCCAATCGCGGGCAGCCGCTAGGGTTGACTCAACGTCTCGCCGCGAGATCAGGGAGCTGTCCAGGTTCCCCGCATCCGCAGGGTCGATTTTTTTTATTTGCGAATCCGGCTCGCTGAATTCGTAAATCTCCGTGCGGGCAATCGGTGCAAGCGCGAGGACGCGTTCGCGCAAGATTCGGCTGGAGCCTTCCGGTACGAATAATCTCAGCCCCTCGACGGCGCGTTTTTCAGAGTGGCCTCTCGTCCAATCCAGCCAGAGAAGACCGAAAGCAAGCATCCCATCGATGGCCGTGCCATTTTCGGAGGGCGACGCAGCCAGGAACGCCCAATCGCTTGCTCCTTCGTGCATGCGCCCGCGCACGTACATGCCGGAAAATGAGTGCTCGAGGTCCGGGGCCGCGGACAGCGATTCGGAGTGCCCGTCGGGAAACGCCTCCGCCAGCATGCGGTCAAAGCGCGCGCGAAATTGCTCTCTCGTGATCCGGCCTGCTGGACGCGGTGAATCCGTCCGCAAAAATTCGAGCCGGCCTGGTTTCGACTTGCCCAAACGATGTACTTCGAGGACGATCCTGTCCGCAGCTTGTTCCTTGAGGCGGATCACTCGCCGCGTCAGATTTTTCTCATCCGACCACAGGTGAATGAGCGGCTCTTTTCCGGCGCGGCGCATTTCATACTGAAGGTCGGCGAGTCCGGCCAGCCACTGACCGTCTTCGCGGACCTCAACAGGGCCCGAACGCACGAATTCACCTAATGCACGATCGAGTTCAGCCCAATCGTCCATCAATCCACCAAGCAATCAGATTTAGCTGTAAGGGGTGAGCGTCAGTCGCCCAGGTTAAGGCGTGTCACTCGGATAGAAGGATACTGCTGATTCCATTCTACGGGAACATGTTCCAGCGTTATTTGAAAGTCGCGCCGCTGGCCTCCCGGTAGGGCAGCATC
>Ga0209525_1000074_pt1 | contig 34042 bp, 26 predicted proteins | sample JacPin_JW_Ref_O1_FD_187958 | JGI IMG/M metagenome (GOLD analysis project Ga0209525, IMG submission 187958) | Forest soil microbial communities from Algoma, Ontario, Canada - Jack Pine, Ontario site 1_JW_Ref_O1 (SPAdes) (version 2) | ecosystem: Environmental > Terrestrial > Soil > Boreal... | reverse complement strand
AAAAGCGCGCCCGGACGGATTCGAACCGCCGACCACCTGGTTCGAAGCCAGGTGCTCTATCCAGCTGAGCTACGGGCGCCCGCGCGCAGTCTAGCGTTGCCCGAGCAATTGGGAAACCTCAGTGATTCGCCACTGCCCGGCTAGGGCCTCTAAACCTGCTGATGCCAGAAAGCCCGCCGGCGCAACGGCGCGGATTCGGTAGTCGTCAGGGATGACTAGGCAATGGCGTCGCGCAGCTGCCCATCCAGAAAAGTGCGAAGATGAGATTGCGACACAGCGCCCACCTCGCGCGCGACCACTTCGCCCTTCTTGAACAGAAGCAGCGTCGGAATACTACGAATGTTGAATTTCGCCGCCACGGTGGCGTTTTCGTCGACATTCAGCTTCGCGATTCGAACCTTTCCTTCGTAGTGACCGGCGGCCTCTTCGAGGACGGGCGCGATCATTTTACAGGGACCGCACCATTCGGCCCAAAAATCCACCAGTACGGGGGTATCTGACTTCAGCACGTCGGCCTCGAATGCGGCGTCGCTGGTATGGGTGATTTGAGTGCTGCTCATGTGAACTCTCCAGGATAAAAAACTCGCTGAAGTAAGGACATATGGCCAACTAAGCGGGATTCAAATTCAAAGCAGGCATATGCATAAGCGGTGTAGGCATGTAGGACATTTAATGCCGCGGTAGCTTTCAAGGCCTAGCCGAACTCTTATAGCTCGATACACTCTAAGTCAGCGCTCAACTGACCCATAGGTTGCCGGAAAAATGCTCATTCGATGCCTTTTTGTGCTGCTGGCCGTTTCAATCGGCTCCGTTGTCTCGGCCGGACCGGCACCCTTCGATCTCGCGGGGCCGGTCTTGGAGGTCAAGGTGACTCGGGGCAGCGACACCCTGCCCGCTTCCGAAGTCCCGAACCTGGCGCCCGGCGACCGTGTGTGGATAAAAGTGGATCTGCCTGAGTCGCAGTCTGTCCAATATTTAATGGTGGCGGCATTTTTGAGCGGATCAACCAACCCGCCGCCTGAGAAATGGTTCTTCGCTTGTAAGACATGGACGGGTAAGTGCGGCAGCGAAGGGATTACCGTAACTGTTCCGCAGGGCGCGCAGCAGGTGATCGTGTTTCTCGCGCCGCATACCGGTGGGGATCTGCGCACTTTGATCGGCGCCGTGCGCGGTCGACCGGGGGCATTCGTGCGGACCTCACAGGACCTGAATCAAGCGGCGCTCGACCGCTCTCGGCTGGAGCGATTTCTCGCCGCCGTGCACGTGCTCAACGAGGGTGATCCTTCTAAACTTAAAGATGCAGCGCCGCTGCTCGCGCGCAGCCTCGCCATCAAGGTCGAGGACAAATGTTTGGATAGGCTCCCTGAGCTTCAGGCCCCTTGTCTGATGGCTGGGCAAGAATCGCTCATATTGAATGATGGGCATAGCACCTCGATTGTCGAAGCGTTGACATCGGGACCCGGCAGCGACCTGGCAATGGAGGCCAGCTACACACCGCAGTTGAGCTACGGCTACTACAGTCCCTACATCGCCTCCGTTCTGGACGTCGCGCGGATCTTTGAATCGTTCCGGACCGCGCAATATCAATACATCCCCGCTCTTGCGTCGCCGCTGGGCGACAAACTTGCGCTGACGCTAAACGCCGCGCCTTCTTTTCATTCGCCCATGTCGGTGATGGTCATTGCGCTGCCGGCGGTTGAGTCAGCGCAATTACCGCCCTTGCACGCTGTCGATCCGAAGGAAATCTTTTGCGTGCGCCGCTCAACGCTGGTGCTGCCCGTCGACGGCGCACCGCTGGCATTTTCCACCGGCTACGCGCACGACCTCGCGCTCAACGTGACCGGCCGGGATGGCAAGACCATTGCGCTTCCGGCACAAGCTGACCCGGTTCGTGGCGGCTACGTGGTTGACACTGCCGCCTTGGGTAAAACCGCGTTGGGCGACAGCATTCAAGCATCGCTCAAAGGCTATTGGGGATTTGAACCCTACGAGGGTCCGATTTTTCACTTGATCAACGTCCATGCGAAAAGCTGGGAACTTGCCGCCGGCGATGAAGCCGCGCTGATCGTTGGGCGCCAGGATACGGTGCATCTGCAGGCTGACAGCGTGAGTTGTGTCGATGCCATCATGTTGAAAGATCCGGGGGGCAAGGAATTGAAGGTGGATTGGAAGACCACGAGGCCTGATGAGGTCGAGATCAAGCTGCCGCTTCAAGACTCGACGCCGGGCGCCATGACCCTGCTCGTCAGCCAGTATGGCGACAACCAACCGGACCCGATCTCTATTCATACCTTTGCGGACGCGGGGCGAATGGATGGCTTTTCGATTCATGCGGGCGACATCGTCGGGGTGCTCAAGGGCAATCGCCTGGATGAGGTCGCCACCCTCACATTCAAGAACAATGTGTTTGTACCCGGCGAACTCACCTCGAATCACGGTGTGGACGAGTTGCCCATGGTCGCTCAGGATCCTGCTGCAGTGAGCGCTCTGAAGCCGGAACGCGCAATTGCCGCGAAGGTAACCCTAAAGGACGGACGCGTGTTTCCGTCTCTCGGCAATGTGGAGGCGCCGCGCCCCGCCGTGACGCTGCTCGGAATGAACGTGCAACCCTCGGTGTCGAGCCATGAAAGCAACATCCAGTTGGCGCACCCAAGCGAATTGCCGCAGGATGCCGTCCTCACATTCTCGGTGCGCACGCAATCGCCGGCGGCATTTGCGCATGATGAGAATATCGAAGTGACGACTAGCGACGAATCATCGAGCGCCATTTTAAATTTCAATAACGGCGCGGTGATGTTGGAGAATTCGCAGGTCGCGGTCGCCACGCTGAATCCTGCAAAAGTGTTTGGAGGCGCGGCATTCGGTCCCCTACAGTTTCGGGTGAACTCCAAGGGCATCGTCGGCGACTGGCAACCGCTCGCGAACCTGGTGCGCCTGCCGACGCTCAAGGAATTGAAGTGCCCCGCCACGCCGGAGCTCGCGTGCAAGCTATCCGGGTCGAATCTCTTCTTGATCGATTCAATTGCCGACGACGCCCAGTTCACGCGCCCGGTCAAAGTGCCGGACGGTTTTTTGGGCGCTGCCCTGCCGGTGCCTCACCCCAAGGGCGGCTCACTGTATGTCAAGCTGCGGGACGACCCCTCCGTGGTTAACGCCACCACCATCACGGCGCAGGTGATTCCGCCCTCCCCCGATGAGGCCGCCCGGACCGAGGTCCGCAGTTCCGCGGTGCCAGTGACGGCGCCGGTGCCCGTGCCGGTGCCGAATCAACCCGAAACGGGCGCTTCGCAAATACCCTGAATCGCCGCGATTCGCGCGGCGAGAAAGCGCCGCTCGGGTTCGAGCAACGTCGTACTCAATGCCGCGTTGTAGGCCTCCCGAGCCTCTCTCATGCGGCCGAGTTTCTGCAAGAGTCGGCCTCGGGCTGCATGCAGCAGATGATATTGCGTGACCCGTCCGCGCGCGGCGAGCGAGTCGATCAGGTCAAGCGCGCGCGCCGGCCCATCCACCATCGACACGGCGACCGCATGATTGAGTTCGATGACCGGCGTCGGCTGCAACCGCAGCAGCACCTCATACAGGCCGACAATCTGCGGCCAATCGGTCGCACTGCTATCCTCGGCCCTAACATGCAACGCCGCAATCGCCGCTTGGACGGCGTACGAACTCACCTGTCCGCGAATCGATAGCGACCTGTCGACCAGCAACAGTCCCTCGGAAATCTCGCGCCGATCCCACCGCGATCGGTCTTGGCTCTCGAGCAGCACCACATCACCGGTGTCCGAGGTGCGCGATGCGCGGCGCGCATCATGCAAGAGCATCAACGCCAGCAGACCCATGACGCCTGCACGGTCCGGCAACAGCGTATCGAGCAATCTGCCCAGACGAATGGCTTCTTCGCACAGTTCGATATCGATCAGTCGCATGCCGACGGTCGCGGCATAGCCTTCCGTGAACACGCCATAGACTACGGCCAGCACTCCTTCGATCCGTTGTTCCAGCACCGAAGGTTCCGGCGTTTCATAGGGAATTCCAGCGTCGCGAATTTTTTTCTTGGCGCGCACCAGCCGCTGCGCCATGGTGTCTTCGCCAACCAGGAAGGCGCGGGCTACGGCTTGCGTGGACAGTCCGCACACCTCCCGCAACGTGAGCGCGATCTGCGCTTCCGCGTTGAGCGCCGGATGGCAACACGTGAATATCAACCGTAGCCGGTCGTCGCCGAAAACCTCCTCGTCGGCGGCATCCACCGCCGCGTCGGTGTTGAGCTCAAGGGCACCGAGCTCGCCGGATATTTTCGTTCTGAATAAAATATCGCGGCGAATACGGTCGATGGCCTTGTTGCGTCCCGTGCTAATCAACCAGGCGCGCGGATTCGCGGGCGTGCCGTGCAAGGGCCATTGTTCGACCGCCGTGGCGAATGCCTCTTGCTGCGCCTCCTCGGCTAAGTCGAAGTCGCCGAGCAGGCGGATCAAGGTCGCAAGGACCTGACCCGCCTCGCGGCGAAAGACTTCCTCAATCGCAGCGGCGCCCGCGCCTTCGCTCATTGCGAGCGGCCGGTGTTCACGTCATCTGCCAGACGGGGCGCACTTCAATGCTGCCAAATTGGGCGCCGGGAATGCGCGCCGCGATGGCGGTGGCCTCGTCCAAGTTCTTGGCTTCAATCAAATAGTAGCCGCCCAATTGTTCGCGGGTTTCGGCAAAGGGCCCGTCCGTGATCATGGTCTTGCCGTTGCGCACCCGCACCGTGGAGGCCGACGACACGGGTTTCAGTCGATCGGCCGCCTTGAAGTTTCCCGCCTGCACGATCGATTTGGTGAAGTCCGCGTATTCACTAACCACTTTCTGCAGCGCAGTCTCGCTGAGGCCCATGAGATCGGCTTCATTGGCGTAAATCAGCAATAAATAGTTCATATGTGCTTCCCATCAGTTAAGGCGCGATTCGCCGTACTGTAGTCGAATCGTTCTGGACAAAATCGACACGCGCGATCAGAGATATTCAAGAAATACGGTCGCGATCTGTCGCAAGATACTCAAGAAACGTTGGTAAATAGTGCAATTAGGACGGATGCCTGGGCCAGGCCTTCAGGATCGCGCTCACAATTCGGCAACTGTAAGCTGCCCGGCGCCCAAATAGACCTGCCAAATCAGGTGCTTACAAGCTCCGGTTGCCGCGCTGGCGGCCTCGCGCCCTTGGCCGTAAGATCCTAAGGCTCCGTTTCCCTCATTTGTCTCGATAACTAGAGGATTCCCGATGAAGGCTTGGATACCGCTTACGCTTGTTCTCGCATTTGGTTTGGCCGCCCACGCACAGGCGACCTGTGCTTACCCCGCAGCGCCCGCCCCGCCCCCGAACGGTGCAACGGCCAGCCGTGATGAAATGATCGCCGCCAAGCACGATTTTGACCGTTACAACGGCGAGATGAATGTTTATCTGGACTGCCTGAATCTGGAAATGGATGCCACGCCCAAGGATGTTTCGAAGATGAGCCCGGACGATAAGAAAAAGGCAGACCAGGAGCAGAAGGCACTGGTGCAAAAACATAACGCTGCCGTCGATGAACTGCAGGCAGTGGTTGGAAAATTCAACGAGCAGTTGAAAATCTTCAAAGCGAAACAAAAGTAATGACCATCGGCGCGGCGGATCGCTCCGCCGCCGATTTTGAACTATGCAGGCTAGTACGCTCATCACCCCGCGTCTGGCCGAAGAGGCCATCTACTCTCGGCTGACGTGTTTGCCCATCGAATCACTGCCGCTAACGCAGTGTGTCGGAGGAACGCTGCGCGAGAATGTTTACGCCGAGCGCGACGCTCCGCCGTTCGACCGCGTCTCCATGGACGGGTTGGCGGTGGACAGCGAAGCGTTGCGCCGCGGCCAGCGCCGTTTTCAGATCCAGGGAATCCAAGGCGCCGGCGCGCCGGCGACCAAGCTCAAGAGCGCGGAGCATGCAATTGAGGTCATGACCGGCGCGATCCTCCCGATCGGCTGTGACAACGTCGTTCCGATCGAACAGGTCGACGTGAGTGATGGATTCGGATCGCTCAATACGACGGTGGTGAATTCGCCCTACCACAACATTCATCGACGCGGCGCCGACAGCCGTCAGGGTCAATTGCTGTTGGAATCGGGAACATTGTTGCGCGCGCCGGAAATCGCAGTGGCCGCCTCCGCGGGCATGGCGCGCGTACGCGTGAGCAGCCAGCCTGCCATCATGGTGGTATCGACCGGAGATGAGCTGATCGAGCCCGGCGACCCGATCGCAGAATTTCAAGTGCGCCGCTCCAACGCCTACGCCGTGGCCGCGACGTTCCGCCGCCGCGGCTTCAGCCGCGTGGGCAACGATCATGTGCTTGATGATGAAAGTCAGCTGCGTGAACGCTTGGCCTTGCACCTGACCACGCATGAGGTGGTGGTCTTGAGCGGCGGTGTGTCGATGGGCAAATTCGACCTGGTGCCCAAGGCGCTGATGCAGCTAGGCGTGCAAGAGGTCTTCCACAATGTCGCACAAAGACCGGGCCGGCCCATGTGGTTCGGCATTGGGCCGCAAGGCCAGTCGGTCTTTGGGCTGCCGGGCAATCCAGTCTCGACGCTGGTGTGCTTGATCCGCTACGTCATTCCCGCGATCGCCGAAGCGATGGGCACCAAACGCGCACCACCCGAGAGGCTCGCACTGGCGAGTCCCGTCACCTTCAAGCACTCGCTCGCCTATTTCCTGCCGGTGACGATTGAGCATGATGACTGGGGTCGCCCCTGGGCGACACCGCGGCCGCCTAACGGATCGGGCGATTTTCTGAGCCTCGCGGGCACCGACGGTTTCGTCGAACTGCCGCCCGGACCCAACACTTATGCCAAAGGTTTCGTCGCCAACGTTTACCGTTGGTGATCTGCCGTCCATGACCAGCGTTATCCACGATATTCGAGGCGCACAAAACCCGCTCGATCGGTTGGGCCGCCCCTTGCACGACTTGCGCATTTCGGTGATGGATCGGTGCAATTTTCGTTGCCCGTACTGTATGCCCAAGGAGCAGTTCCATGAGCATTATCAGTTTCTGAAGTCTCGCGAGCGATTGTCGTTCGATGAAATCGTGCGTCTCGCCAAGCTATTTGCGGCCCTGGGCGTGCACAAGGTGCGCCTCACCGGCGGTGAGCCGCTGCTGCGCGCCAACCTGGCTGATCTGGTCGGCGACTTGACCGGCATCGCGGGAATCGAGGACCTCGCCTTGACCACCAACGGAGTGCTGTTGGCCAATCACGCGGTCGATCTGCACGCCAATGGCTTGCGGCGCATCACCGTGAGCCTGGACAGCTTGGACAAGGACATTTTTGCGCGCCTGAGCGGCGGATTCGGCGCGCTCGATCAGGTGCTCGCAGGCATTGACGCCGCCATCGCCGCGGGATTGTCGCCGGTTAAGATCAACACCGTCATCGAGCGAGGCGTAAACGACCACACCGCGCTTGATCTCGTCGAACACTTTCGCGGCACACCCGTGATCGTGCGTTTCATCGAATTTATGGACGTCGGCAATCGCAATCACTGGCGGCCGGACATGGTCGTGCCCTCCCGTGAATTGGCGGCGCGCGTCAATGAACGCTGGCCCATGCACCCCGTATCGCAGAATTACCGCGGCGAGGTGGCGCAGCGCTGGCGTTTCGACGACGGCGGCGGCGAAGTTGGCTTCATCTCCTCCGTGTCGCAGCCCTTTTGCGCAGCCTGCAGCCGCGCGCGTCTCTCCTCCGAAGGCAAGTTCTACACCTGTCTGTTCGCGAACCACGGGATCGATTTGCGCGCCCCGCTGCGAGCGGGCGCCGACGATGCGGAATTGTTGCGGATTATTCGAGGGGCTTGGATCGGCCGTACCGATCGCTACAGCGAGCTTCGCGAGGAACTACGCCGCACTGAGCCCGAGACCAAGAAGATCGAGATGTACTACATCGGCGGCTGACACCATGACTTTTTCACATTTGGACGCCAATCTGCGCCCCACGATGGTCGATGTCAGCGGCAAAGCTGCGACCGAGCGCAGCGCCACGGCAGAGGCGCGCGTGCAATTCCCCGCGGCCGTGGCCGCCGCGCTGCGCGACAACGGGCTGCGTTCGCCCAAGGGTCCTGTATTCGACACCGCGATCGTCGCGGGTGTGCTCGGCGCGAAACGCACCCACGAACTCATTCCTTTCTGTCATCCCCTGGGGCTCGAGAGCTGTCGCATCGTCATCGATTTGGAAGGCGACGCGGCCATCATTCGCTGTACGGTCAGCGTGCATCATAAAACCGGCGTCGAGATGGAGGCGCTCACCGGAGCCAGTATCGCAGCGCTGACGGTCTACGACATGTGCAAGGCGCTGTCGCACGACATTATCATCGGCGGCGTTCGCTTGTTGGCGAAGGATGGCGGCAAGAGCACTTATGCGGTGGCGCCGTGACCCTTCAGCCAATATACGGGCTCATTCTCGCCGGCGGCGCGAGCAAGCGCATGCAGCGTGACAAGGCGGCGCTCAAAATTCAGGGCAAGACGCAATTGGATCGCGCCTTCGAGTTGCTGAGCCGCTATTTGCAGCGCGTTTTTGTTTCCGTGCGCGCCGATCAAACCTCGGATCCCACGCGGGCGCATCTGCCCCTGATTGTGGATTCCGTGGAGGGCGCTGGCCCGATCGCCGGCATCCGTTCCGCGCTCGCGGCGCACCCGGAGGTTGCATGGTTGGTGCTGGCCTGCGATCTGCCCTTTGTTTCCGACGCTGCGATTGAAGAGCTTCTGCGCCGGCGCGATCCAAGCGCGCTGGCCACTGCCTACAAAAGTGCGCATGACGGCCTGCCCGAGCCGCTCTGCGCGATCTGGGAGCCCGCGGCTGCCCCGCCGCTTGCCGAATATCAGGCCGCCGGCGGCCACTGCCCGCGAAAATTTCTGATCCGACACGGCGCACCTTTGATCGATCCTCCGGATCCGCGGGCGCTCGACAATGTCAATACTCCCGAGGAATACTCACAAGCGGTTGCCGCCCTGGAAACTTTAGCGCCTATGCAACTAAAAATTCAGTACTACGCCTTGATGCGCGAGCAAGCCGGGCGCTCCGAAGAGACGCTGGAAACCGCGGCGGCGACGCCGGCGGATCTGTACAGCGAACTTGCCGCGCGCTATGGCTTTACCCTGTCACGCGAGCAGTTGAAGGTGGCGGTCAACAGCGAGTTCAGCGACTGGTCGCGCAAGCTCGCCGCCAATGACGCGGTGGTGTTTATCCCTCCCGTGGCGGGCGGCTGATGAGCTTCCGCTTTACCCAAACTGCCATCGACACGGAAAGCGCCCGGCGCGAGCTTCAGGATCTGGGCTCGGGCGGCTACGTCAGTTTCGAGGGCTGGGTTCGCGATCAAAACGAAGGCCAAGAAGTCACTCGACTCGAATACGAAGCTTTTCAAGAATTGGCCGTAAAGGAAGGCGACCGCGTCGTCGCGGAAGCGCTGCGGCGCTTCCCGGTGAAACATGCCTTGTGCATCCACCGGGTCGGATCTTTGGATTTGGGCGACATGGCGGTGTGGGTCGGGGTGAGCTCCGCACACCGCGGCGAGGCCTTCGATGCCTGCCGATACATCATCGATGAGGTTAAGCATCGCCTACCTATTTGGAAGAAGGAACATTATCGCAGCGGCAATTCGGGGTGGGTCAATTGCGAGCGCTGCGCGGTGGAACCGCAGCATTCTCACGCCGAACACCGCCAGCGCGCCGCCAAGTAGGCAATGCAGCCCGACTATTCCCGGCAGATACTGCTCAAAGAGATCGGCCTGCAGGGCCAGGCGAAGCTAAGTCTCGCCCGAGTCCTCATCGTGGGCTTGGGGGGCCTCGGCAGTCCGGTCATGCAATACCTGGCGGCCGCCGGCGTCGGTTTCTTGGGTTTAATCGACGCGGACGTGTTGGATGCCAGCAATTTGCATCGCCAACCGATTTACGCGCTGGCCGATGTCGGCAAACAGAAGGCGGATTTGGCCCGCGCCGCGATCGCGGCCATCAATCCTGCCGTGCAGGTTGAGACGCACGCGGCCAACTTCGATGCCGATAACGCGCTTGAATTGGTCCGCCGCCATGACATTGTTGTGGATTGCAGCGACAATTTTCGCGCGAAGTATTTGATCAACGACGCCGCGGTGCTCGCACAGAAGCCCGCCGTGTTCGCCAGCGTGTATCAGTACGAGGGCCAGCTCCAGGTTTACAAACCGGAGCCGAAGCATGCCTGCCTGCGCTGTCTTTGGCCGGATGCGATCGCCGATGGCGTGGTCGGCAATTGTGCGGAAGCGGGCGTCCTCGGCCCGGTCCCGGGTGTATTCGGCACGCTGCAGGCGTTGCTGACACTGAAAATCCTTCTGCACATGGGTGGGCAACTCGAAGGGGAGTTGCTGCTGCTGGATTTCATGAATTTTTCCAGCCTCAAAATCAAAGCTTCGCGCCGCGCCGAGTGCCGCGCACCGGCATGCGTGCACATCCAGGAAGTTGCGCGCGAAGACCGCGACATCGAGCTAGTTGGGGTTTCACTGGCCGCCGCCGCCGAGCGCGGCTTCGAGATCATCGACATTCGAACCGCCGAGGAAGTGGTCGAGCACCCCGCAGCTGCGCGGCATATCCCGATGCGCGAGCTGCTCGCCAATCCGGGCCTGCTTGGCGGCGGCCGCCCGGCATTGCTGGTTTGCGCCACCGGCAAGCGCAGCCTGGCTACCGCGCAGGCTCTGCGCAAACGCGGGCTTGCGGTACATTCTCTCGCGGGCGGACTGCAAAGATTGGAGCACTGAGTTGCGATTCGCCAGTAAGTTACCCGAGGTTGGCACGACGATATTCACCATCATGTCGCGGCGTGCGGCCGAGGAAAATGCGCTGAACATCGGCCAGGGGTTCCCCGACTACCCCATCGATCCGCGCCTATCCGCCGCGCTGATCGAGGTGGTGGGCGAGGGGCGCAATCAATATGCGCCGATGGAAGGCACGCTGGAGCTGCGCGAACAAATCGCAAAGAAACTCGAGTTTTGCTATCAGCGGCGTTTTGATCCGCAGACTGAGATCACGGTTACCTGCGGTGGCACCGAGGCGCTGTATGACGCCATTCAATCGGTCGCGGGGCCGGGCGATGAGGCTATTATTTTCGATCCGGCCTACGACTCGTACGAGCCGGCCGTGCGGCTCGCCGGCGCGCGCTGCGTGCGCATTGCGCTCTCGCCCCCCGCATTTCGCTTCGATTGGGACGAAGTCCGCCGCGCCTTGAGCGACCGCACCCGCCTCATCATCATCAACAGCCCACAGAATCCGAGCTGCACGGTCTCCTCGCGCGCCGATCTCGACGCCCTCGCCGAATGTATCCGCGATCGGCCGATCACCGTGATCGCCGACGAGGTGTATGAGCATGTGCTCTTCGATGGGCGGCGCCATCAATCCGTATTGATGCACCCGGAGCTGCGCGAGCGCAGCTACGCGGTGTTTTCTTTCGGCAAGACGTTGCATGCAACCGGCTGGAGGATCGGCTATTGCGTGGCGCCGGCGGAGCTCACCCGCGAGCTTCGCAAGGTGCACCAGTTCAACACCTTCAGCATTGTCTCGCCGCTGCAGTACGCGATTGCCCGTTATCTTTCGGCTTATCCCGATGCATGGCAAGGCCTCGCGGCATTTTTCGAGACCAAGCGCGATCTACTGGCTGGGCTCTTGCAGGGCTCCGGACTCGAGCCGCTGCCCGCCGCCGGCACCTATTTTCAATTGGTGGACTATGGGGCGATCAGCCAGGAAGATGATATGCAGTTCGCCGATCGGCTGATTCGCGAGGCAAAAGTAGCCGTGATTCCGTTGTCGCCATTCTACGCGCGGCCGCCAAGCATGACGCTGGTGCGGCTCTGCATTGCCAAGCGCGATGAAACCCTGCGCACCGCGGCAGAGCGGCTCCGCGCGTTTGCTGATGGGGCCTCGGCACGGTGAAATCGTGCGGCTCGCCCAATCGAAGCACCTAGTTACCGGCGGCCGAAGGTCGCGAAGCGCCGCGCCATGGAGGGCAGGCTCTGGCGCTGACGAATGCGCGCCAAGTCCATCAGCATGCGTCCCGCCCAGCGGTAGACATTATTTTCCTTGACGGTACGGCGCATCAAGATCATGCGATTGCGCCGCTCGTCGCGGCCCATGTGCATGGCGACCTCCATGGCATTCGCGGTTTCAGTGACATCGAATGGATTGATCAGCACCGCTTCGGCCAGCTCACGCGACGCGCCGGCAAAGGTGCTGAGTATTAGCACGCCGTCCTCATCGTCGCGCGCCGCCACGAATTCCTTGGCAACGAGGTTCATACCGTCGTGCAGGCTGTTGACCAGACAGAAGTCCGCGGCACGGTACAGCTCGAACACGCGCACGGGCGGCTGCTGCTCGTCGATGAGCACGATTGGACGCCAGTCGCCCTGCGCAAATTTCGAGTTGATGCGCTCGACCTCTTCATAGGTATGCTGCTGCAGCGCCTGGTAGGCCGGAAGCTGGCCGCGGGATGGCGCCGCAACCTGCAGCAGACTGATTCGGCCGAGGTGCCGGGGATCGTTATCCAGCAGCGTCTCCAGCGCGTGGAAGCGCTCGATGATGCCCTTGGTGAAATCCCAGCGCTCGACCCCCAAGCCGATGACCACGTCGGCCGCGATTTGATAGCGTTCGCGCACCGCTGCGCGGCAGGCTGCGACATCCGGCAGGTGCGCCAGCCAGCGCGGCGGCCACTCGATGGAGATCGGATACGAGGCCACCCGGCAGACGCGGCCCTTCAGCGTCACCGTCATGTGCTCGCGGTCGATTTGGCACTCGAGAAAGCGATCCACCGTGTCGAGAAAATTCTGGCAGTGATAGCGCGTGTGAAAACCCAAAATGTCGGCCGACAACATATGCGTCAACACCTCGCGCTTCCAGGGACACACACCGAAAGTCTCGGCGTTCGGCCAGGGGATATGCCAGAACAGGGCGATCGTCGCGCCGGGAATTTTTTTGCGAATCAGCAGCGGCAGCAGCGCAAAATGAAAATCCTGGATGAGAATGACCGGGGCCGCGGTGGTCGATTCCGTCGCGACGACCTCCGCGAACTTGGCGTTGACCTCTTCGTATGCGCGCCAGTCGCTGGCGCGAAACGCCGGCCGGACATAGGCCAAATGACACAGCGGCCATAGCCCTTCATTGGAGAACCCGTAGTAGTACCCTTGCTCCTGATCATCGGTCAGCCAGACGCGGCGCAGCGTGTAGGTTGGATCGTCGGGCGGCACGCGGATCTGATCGTTTCGATCCACGGTCGCCCGATCGGCACTACCGGCGCCGTGAGCCACCCACACGCCGGAGCAGGCCCGCATGATGGGCTCGAGCGCCGTCACCATGCCGCTCGCGGGAACCTGCCAGACGGGTTGATGATTGGCATCGAAGCTGTGAATGTAGGGTTCTCGATTCGAGACGATGATCACTTGGGCCGAATTCAACTGATCCCGCACCACCTGCTGCAGCGCCTGCGGGGTCCAGTTTTCACGGTAGTCGATCTCCAGCCGTTGCTGCTCCTCGGCCTCGGCCAGCACTTGGCGCACTTGCGACAAAATCGGCAACGAATAGCGCGGCGATTCGGCGTTGTCCAAGAATCGCTTGCCGCGGATATCGCCGAGCAAAACCTGCACCCAGCGGCGTAATTGCAGCCACGCCACCAGCACGATGAGCAGCGCAAGCAGAAGTATCGAAATACCCACGAATGCCAGGACGAAATCCCGCGCGGTCCGCTGCCGGCGATCGACAAAGCTCAAGTCGTGCAGCATGAGCACGCGGAAGGGTTTGGGCTCGGCGCCATCGAAGTCGAATCGCGATATCTGCACCGACCCTGAGGGCAGCTGCCTGATCTGCGAGCGTGTGGGGCTTACGCCGGTTTCTGATTCGCAGGAAATGGCCGGCGGCGTGCGCTCGGACTTGAAAATCGTCGAGCCGTTGGGCCGGCACACCAAAATCGCGAGCAGGCGTTCGTCCGCGGCGATCTTGGCAAGGTAAACGCGCAGCCGCGCCTCGCTGCCGTTTTCGACCAGTTCCGTGATCGGCTCTTCCATTGAATGCATGACCAATTGCGCGCGCAATTCAACGTCGGATCGAAACCATTCCGCCAGCAGCCGTTGAATATAGGGCAGACCAAAATAGGCCACGACGCATGACGCAAGTGCGACCGGCAGTACGAATCGCAGCATGATCGAGCGAAACATCGCGTCTCCGAAAATCCAAAACTTAAGCGCACAGCCTTCACACAAAATACCGAACTTTGAGCGCACAGTCTTGGCTTTTGATCAATCCATCCGTGTAAAACTTACATAACAAATATATGCCGGCAAGCATTGGCAGCGCGGATGGCGTAGGTTATGTTTTTGCAACATGAAACAATCGCCGCCGCTGCCCGCACTCGACTGGTGTTTGTTTCTAGACGTTGACGGAACGCTGGTCGAACTCACCGACACGCCCTCGCAAACCACGGCTGATCCGGAAATCATTTCACTGCTGCGCGAAGTCGCGGAGCGCCTCGGGGGCGCCCTGGCGCTGGTGAGCGGACGAAGAATTGCGACACTCGATGAATTGTTTGCGCCCTTGAAATTGCCGGCGGCGGGACTGCATGGCGTGGAGCGGCGTAAAGCCGACGGCACCATACAGGGCGCCAGCTTCGTCGATTCGCAGCTCGACCCTGCGCGGGCGGCGATCGAGGCCTTGGTGGACTCGCATCCCGGCACGCTGTTTGAGGATAAGGATCGTACCGTTGCCGTGCACTTTCGCATGGCGCCTCAGTCCGAGCAGATTGTACGCGAATCGATCGTCGATATCGCAAAATCGCTCGGCAACAATTATCACATCCAGGCCGGCAAGATGCTGTTCGAAATCAAACCGCGTGGATTCAGCAAGGCCACCGCGATTCAAGCCTTCATGAAGGAGTCGCCTTTCAACGGCCGGCGGCCGGTATTCGTCGGCGACGATCTCACGGACCAAGATGGATTCGCGATGGTCGAAGCCCACGGCGGCATCTCTGTCGGCGTCGGCGATAGCGTGCAAGCTCAATTCTACCTGCCGGACGTGGCGGCCGTTAGAATGTGGCTGCGGCAAATTGCCGCTTTGCACGACTCACACCGCGCATGAGCAAATTTATTCTGGTCAGGCATGGCGAGAGCTTGGGGAACCGGGACCGCATATACGCCGTTTCGCCGCACGACCTGCCGCTGACCGAATTGGGATACCGGCAGGCGCAACACGCCGCTCAGCGCATCGCGGAACTGTTCCACCCGCGGCTGGTGGTGACGAGCGCCTACAAGCGCGCGAGCGAAACGGCGCGCATCATCGCCGGCGTGCTGGGGCAGCCTTTGGAGTTCGAGCCCGACCTGCATGAGCGCGAATTCGGCGCGCATCGCGGGCGATCTTACGACTCCTTCCTGACGGAGCCCGACTATGATCCGCAGCGACCCTGGGCGTGGAAACCCCAAGGCGGAGAGAGCTATGAAGACGTTCAAGCGCGCGTCGGGCCCATCTTGGACCGGCTCGCCGCCGCGCAGGCAGGCAAGGACGTCGTTGTGGTGAGTCACGGCGGCGTGATGGCATGTCTCTGGGCGTATGTCACGGGAAGTTGGGAGAATGCGCATGTACCGCCCAATTGCGGCATCGTGCTGGTCGAGCACACGCCGCAAGGATATTCGCAGCCGCGTGTGATCGACGACGCGCCAAGCACCCTACAGCCCGGCGGCTAGGCCGACGGCCGGCTACCCCGCGGCTTTCTCTTCTGACGCGCTGCCGCCGGGCTCATTGAGCCAGCGATTGAGCGCATTTTGCATCTGCTCTCGATCGATGGGCTTGGATAAATAATCATCCATGCCCGCTGCGCGGCACTCATTGTCCGCGCCCTTCATGGCATGCGCGGTCAGCGCGATGATCGGAACGTGCTTGCCGCCAACTTCATGTTCGCGGATCTTTCGCGTCGTTTCGAAGCCATCCATGACCGGCATCTGGCAATCCATGAGAATCAGATGGTATCGGCCGCTCTGCCAGGCTTCGAATGCGGCCTGCCCATCGCCCGCGACGTCGACTCGATAGCCCAATTTCTCCAGAATGCGGCACGCGACTTTTTGGTTTACGACGTTATCTTCGGCCAACAAAATATGGTGCGCTTCGCGATGGCGTTGCGAGCGCAGGGCGTGGCGCGTCACGATTGGTTGAGTCGCCGTGCGCCAACCCTCTGCTTGCGTGCCCAGCACCATCATCAGGCAATCGGTCAGATCGCGATGCGTCACCGGCTTCAGCAAGTAGCCGGCGAAACCGAGTTCCGAAAACAGCCGCCCATCGCCGCGCTGACCCGAGGAGGTCAGCAGGATCAGCCGTGCGCCGCGCAGTGCCGGCTCGGCCAGGATGGTCTTGCCCAATGTAGCGCCGTCGCAGCCGGGCATCTGATGATCGATCAGCGCGACCTCGAAAGGGCGGCCCGATGTGGCGGCGATGCGCATCAAGCTCAGCGCCTCATCGGCGGAACTCGCGCACGCTGCATCCATTCCGCACAGCGATAGCTGGCCCAGCAATACCTTGCGATTGGTCATGTTGTCATCGACGATGACGATGCGCTGGCCGCGAAGCTCAATCGGCGGTGCGGGCCGCGCCTTCGCGGCCTCCTGCGCCACGCCCAACCGCGCGGTGAACCAGAATGTCGAGCCCACGCCCTCCTCGCTCGACACACCGACTTCGCCGCCCATCAGCTCCACCAAACGCTTGACGATCGACAGCCCCAAACCCGTGCCGCCGAATCGCCGGGTGGTCGAGGAATCCACTTGCGTGAAGGCCGTGAACAACGCATCGACGCGGCTCGCGGGAATCCCCATGCCGGTATCGCGAATTTCGCAGCGGATCAGGGTGCCGCGGTCATCTTTTTGCGCGACTTTGCACTCAATCGACACCTCGCCCTTCTGCGTGAACTTAACCGCGTTGCCGCCGAGGTTGAGTAGGACCTGACGCAAGCGGCCGGCATCGCCGCGAACCAAATCAGGGAGACCGGGATCGATCAAGGCGATTACCTCGAGGCCCTTGGCATGCGCCTGAATCGCCAACAATCGAGCGACATCCTCCACGGTGTCGCGCATGTCCATGTCGAGGACTTCAAGATCGAGCTTGCCCGCTTCGACCTTGGAGAAATCCAGAATGTCATTGATTACCGTCAGCAGCGCGGCGGCGCTGTCGCGCACGGTTTGCGCATAGTCGAGTTGCATGGGATTGAGCGGCGTCTCCAACAACAGCTCGATCATGCCGATGACGCCGTTCATCGGGGTGCGAATCTCGTGGCTCATATTGGCCAGAAACTGGCTCTTGGCTTTGTTGGCCGCAGCGGCGGTTTCCGTGGCCTCGAGCAATGCCAGAGCATACTGCTGCCGCTGAGTGATGTCGCGCTGCGAGCCCGACACCGTCAAGGGAACGCCGTCCGCGTTGCGCTCCAGCGCGCCACGCACACGATACCAGCGCGCCTCGCCAACCCGGGTCTTGGCGCGCACCTCCACATCCACCAGCACGCCGTCCCGAATGCTGCGTTCGATCGCTTCACGCAATCGCACGCCGTCCTCGGCAAGCAAAATATCGAAGAATTTCTGCCGCGCACCGAGGAATTCCTGTTGTTCGTAGCCGAACATTTCCGCGAAATGTTCCGATACCCACATCTCGCGGCTCGCCACATCGAGCTCCCACAGGCCATCGTTGGCGCCGCGCGTCGCGCGCTTGAGGCGGGCATCGGCGGCGTGCAATTCCTCCTCGGCGATTTTGCGCTCGGCCTCGCGCTTGAAGTTTTCGAGCGCGAATACGACATTGCGCCCCATATGCATCAACAACTGCACGACGTCGTCTTCGAATGCGTTTTTGTCCGCGGAGTGCAGCAGCAGAATACCCATCGTATGGCCGTTCTGAACCAGCGGCAACGCAACCCCCGCCGCGACGCCGGCCTGGCGCGCTGATTCGTGCCAATGCACGGTGCGGGAATCATTTTGGAAGTCGTTGCTGATGCACGGAGCTTTTGTTCGATACGCCGTGCCGACGAGTCCCCGACCGACCGCCGTAGAACTGTCAATCGAGATCTTCGCATCGCGCAAGGCATCGGCGCCCTCGCCGGCAGCCGCCACTACCTTCGCGTCCCCGGAAGTCTCATGCGGCACACAAATGCTCGCCGCCTTGAGCCTGCCGCCATGCACCGCGGCTTCGCACACGCGCTGATACAGATCCTCTGCGGAAGACACCCGCATGATGGACTCGTTGGTGTCGCTCAAGGCGGCGAACATGCGGGCGAAGCGCTGCGCGGCAAGCTCCGCGCGTTTGCGCTCGGTGACGTCTCGGGAAATCGTCACGATGATCCAGCGGCCATCTATTTGCACGGCACGGCGATTCAATTCAACGAAAGTCTCGCGGCCGTCCTTGAGCCGGCCCGCAGATTCAGTCCGGATGCCCTGCGCACCCGCGGCAATTGCCGCATCGTAGCTGCGGATCAGTTCTTCGCGGCTTTCCTTCAGCAGCTCCAGCGGTCCCATGCGCATCAATTCTTCGTGCGAGTAGCCGGTACGGCTCGACGCACTGGCCGTGGCGTCCACGAATTTCAGTGTTTCACGGTCAACCATGTAAATCGAGTCGACGCAGGTGTCCATGACCGCGCGAAAGCGCTGCAGCTCGGTAAAATTCTGCCTGGGCAGTTTCAGGTCGGACAGTTTGAAGCCGCCGGCAGACCCACGGGCGGATCTCGCGCGCATGACCATGGCGCCCAGTGCAGCGCCACCTGCGGCAGCCAAGAAGTAAGACAATAACTCCAGCATTCCTAGGTCCTGAAGGGCCCCAAAACGCCCTCTGTGGGGGGTACCCTGAAGGCATTGCACCAGCGCCAACCCTTGAATTCTGTGCTGTGCCCGACACATTTACATAAGCGGGTGTTAGGGGCTGCCCACAAGTGTCTGATATGCGGAAGGGTGCGCATGCGGCCACCCGACCAATGTGAGCCTTCGGGCCGCTCAAATTCCCGGGCCCCGGGGCGCTAGTCGCGAATCTGCCCAGCCCCCCGCACTAAGTACTTGTAGCTGGTCAATTGCTCGACACCAACCGGGCCGCGCGCGTGAAACTTGTCCGTGCTGATGCCAATCTCGGCGCCCATGCCGAACTCGGCGCCGTCGGCGAATTGCGTGGAGGCGTTGTGCAACACGATGGCGCTGTCGACTTGGGATAGAAACCGTTCAGCCGCGGCCGCATCCTCAGTGATGATGCAGTCGGTATGCTGCGAGCCGTACTGTCCGATGTGAGCGATGGCCGCATCCAGGTCGTCGACCACGCGCACGGCAATGATGGCGTCGAGATATTCCTTGTACCAATCCTGCTCATTGGCGGGTTTGACCCGCGCGTCGGCACGAGCACTCATCTCATCGCCGCGCACCTCGCAGCCGGCGGCAAGCAGCGACTGCACCAACGGTGCCAGGTGCGTGGGAGCGCAAGCCCGATCGATGAGCAGCGTCTCCGCCGAACCGCAAACACCCGTGCGGCGCATTTTCGCATTCAACACGATGCGCTTCGACATCGAAAGATCCGCGTCGCGATGCACATACACGTGGCAGACGCCCTCGAGATGTCCGATCACCGGTACTCGTGCTTCCTTCTGCACGCGCGAAATCAAACTTTTGCCGCCGCGCGGCACGATGACATCGATGCTATCGGCCATGTCGCTGAGCATATGGCCCACCGCGGCACGATCCGGGGTGGGCACCAATTGAATGCCCGCCGGCGGCAGCCCGGCCGCGACGAGCCCTTGCTGCAGACAGCGGTGGATGGCCGCGCTCGATCTCAAGCTTTCCGAACCGGCGCGCAGTATCACGGCATTGCCGGATTTCAGGCACAACCCGCCAGCATCGGCCGTGACATTGGGCCGGCTCTCATAAATGATGCCGATTACGCCGAGAGGTACGCAGACTCTCTGTATTTGCATGCCATTCGGGCGCGACCACTCGGCCAAGCGCGCGCCGATGGGATCGCGTGCGGCCGCGATCTCTGCGAGGCCGCGCGCCATGGCCTCGACGCGCGCATCGTCGAGGCGCAGCCGATCGCGCAGTGCGGCCGATAGTCCCTCCCCCGATTCGCGTATATCCGCGTCATTGGCGGTGAGGACGTCGGCGCGGGAATCGCGCAGTGCCGATGCCGCCGCGAGCAAGGCGCGATTCTTTTGTTCGCTCGAGGCGAACGCCAGCTGCTTGGCGGCAAGCCGAGCCGCCCTGCCGATGCCCTGCATGAGATCGGCGACATTATTCACAGGATTCTGAGCAGCACCAGGTCATCACGGTGCACGATTTCGTCACGGCCGCGAAATCCCAGCACCGTCTCGATATCGGCGGACTTGCGGCCGATGATCCGCGCCGCGTCGACGTCGGAATAGGCGCAGATTCCTCTGCCGATCTCGGTGCCGTCCGGGCCGATGATGCTGACGGTATCGCCGCGATCGAATCGCCCGAGCGCTCGGGTAACGCCGGCGGGCAGGAGACTCTTGCCGCCCATCAATGCACGAACCGCGCCATCGTCGATGGCGATCGCGCCTGCGGGCTTCAATGTGCTCGCAATCCATTGCTTGCGGGCGGCTACCGGCGTCGAGGTAGGCACGAACCAGGTGCAGCGGACCCCCTCCTCGATGCGCCGCAGAGGATGCTCCCCGGATCCCAAGGAAATGCATAGGTGACATCCGGCGCCCACGGCAATCTTGGCCGCGGCGATTTTGGTGTGCATGCCGCCTGAACCCATATCGCTGGTCGTCCCGCTCGCCATTGCCTCGATGGCAGGCGTAATTTCCAGTACACGCGCAATAAAATGCGCGTCCGGGTCCTGTTTCGGGTCCGCGGTGTACAACCCATCGATATCCGACAGCAAGACCAGACAATCCGCACCAATCATTTGCGCCACTCGGGCCGCCAGCCGGTCGTTATCGCCATAGCGGATTTCGGCCGTCGCCACGGTATCGTTTTCATTGATGACCGGCACGGCGCCCAAGCCCAGGAGGGTGTTGAGCGTCCCGCGGGCGTTCAGGTAACGCCGCCGCTGCTCGGTATCGCCCAGCGTCAAGAGGATTTGCGCCACTGCGATCTCATGCACATCCAGCAGCTCTTTATACGCGTGCGCGAGCCGAATCTGTCCTACAGCCGCCGCCGCCTGGCTTTCCTCCAGTTTGAGCTTTCCCGGACCCAAGTTTAGGTGCCGCCTCCCCAGGGCAATGGCGCCGGAGGAGACCAAGATGATTTCCTGACCTCGCTTGCGGAAGGCCGCCACGTCAACCGCGAGGCTCTCGAGCCAGGAGCGGTTCAGCCGGCCTTTGTCGCTATCCACCAACAGGGTTGAGCCGACCTTGACGACGACGCGCCGCGCATCGGTCAATCGACGAGCGGCGACTTTACGGTCTGGGACGGTCATAGGACCACGATATTGCCATTTACTTCGCTGAGTGGCCTCACCTAATATTCGTAGCTCTTAAAGAGCACCAGTCTTCAAATAAGGATGAACCGTGGGCAGAGAGTACGAACCGACAGTCGGGCAGTGGTACGACGACTTGGAAAACGAAGAAACCTTTCAGGTTCTCAAAGTGGACGAGGACCAGGAAACTATTCATATCCAACATCTCGATGGCGATACCGAAGATCTCGATGTTGACGACTGGGCGGAACTGGATCTGGAGTTGACCGAGGAACCGGAGGGTTGGTCAGGCTCCAAGGCTGAGAAGGACGATGAAGACGAAGAAGAGGACGAGGACTGGGACGAAGATGAGGATGACGAGGACGACGACGACTTAGACGATGAGGACGAAGAGGATCGCGAAGAATACTAGAGGCGTACCCGGTTCGTCGGCCATTCGAACTTGGTCCTCCAGCAGCGTGAGATTGAGTGTCCCGCCTGAAAGGCCGGGGGGATAGAGAAGCGTCGAGGTCCTGATTCTTGCGGACCTCGACGCTTCTCTATCCCTCCAGCCATTCAGGCTGCTCAAATTCACGGTGCGGAGCTACGAGCCGATGCTGGCGAACCCTTTGCCTTCGGCGACCAGTTTCTCGAGCAGCGGCGATACCTTGAGCCACTTGCCGCCGGTGGCGGCGCTGTATTTCTTGAGTTTTTCCAACGCCGTTTTTAAACCGACTTCGTTTTCGGCCCAGAACATCGGGCCGCCGCGGTAGGCGGGGAAGCCGTAGCCGTACAGATAGACGATGTCGATGTCGCTGGCGCGGTAGGCCACGCCTTCGCTCAAGACATCGCAGCCCACGTTCATCAACGCCAGAAAGCAGCGTTCGACGATTTCCTCATCGGTGAATTTTCGGCGCGTGATGCCGTATTCCTTGGAAACTTTTTCGATGATTTCCGCCACCACGGGCGATGGCCGCGGCGTGCGATCGCCCGGCGCATAGTCGTAATATCCGGCCTGAGTCTTCTGTCCCTTCCGTCCCATTTCCACCAGCAGATCGGCCGAGCGCGTCACGCGGCCGTCGAACGATGCCGGATCGCGATCCTTGCGCGACTTGTAGCCTACATCGAGGCCGGCGAGGTCGCTCATTTGCAGCACGCCCATGGGCATGCCGAAATTTCGCAGCGCCGCGTCCACTTGCTCGGGCATGGCGCCTTCGAGCACCATCAATGAGGCCTGATAGGCGTATCCGCCCAGCATGCGATTGCCGATGAAGCCGTCGCGATTGCCGCAGACCACCCCGACTTTGTTGATTCGCTTGGCGATATCGACGACGGTGACCAGCACGTCTTGCGCGGTCTTCGCGCCACGCACGATCTCCAATAACCGCATTACGTTGGCAGGGGAGAAGAAATGCATCCCGACGACATCGCTGGGCCGCGAGGTTGAGGCGGCGATCTCATCAATGGACAGGTAGGAAGTATTCGAGGCGAGAATTGCGCCCTTCTTGACTGCTTTATCGAGCTTCGCGAACACGTCCTTCTTGATGGCCATGGTTTCAAATACCGCTTCGATGACCAGGTCTGCGTCGCGCAAGTCGTCGTAGGAAAGCGTGGGTTTCAACAATCCCATGCGCTGCTCAACCTGTTCCAGCGTCAGCTTGCCCTTGGAGGCGGTATTTTCGTAGTTTTTGCGGATCACACCGACGCCCCGATCCAGCGCGTCCTGTTGCATTTCGAGCAGCGTAACCGGTATGCCGACATTCAAGAAATTCATCGCGATGCCGCCGCCCATCGTGCCGGCGCCGATGATCGCCACCGACTTGATGTCGCGCTTGGCGACGTTTTTGTCGAGGTTCGGCACATTGGCCGCCTTGCGCTCGGCGAAGAAGACATGTTGGAGTGCCTTCGACTGACTGTTTTGCGCACACTGCAGGAACAATTCGCGCTCGCGCGCCATGCCCTTATCGAAGGGCAGGGTGGCCGCAGCTTCCAAGGCGTCGACGATGCGTTGCGGCGCGAACAAATTTTTCTTCTCCTTCGCAACGCGCTTGCGGGCTTCGTCGAAGAATCCCGAGGGAATGTTGCCGGTGTCGACCTTCAGGTCGCGAACCTTGCGCAATGGGGCCTTCCGGGCAGCAAGACCGCGCGCATAGTCGAGGGCGCCTTCGAGCAGGTCGCCCTCAATGATTTTGTCGATGACTCCCGTTTTGGCTGCGAGCGTGGCGGGAACCGGATCGCCCGAGACGATGATGCCGAGAGCGGCTTCAATCCCGATCAAGCGCGGTAGTCGCTGAGTTCCGCCGGCGCCTGGAAGCAAGCCGAGCTTGACTTCGGGCAGTCCGACTTTGGCGCCTGCGATGGCGACCCGATACTGACAGCCGAGCGCGACTTCCAAGCCGCCGCCAAATGCGGTGCCATGAATGGCCGCGACGATGGGTTTCGCCGAACTCTCGACGGCGTTGATGGCGTCGTGCAGACCCGGCGACAGCGGCGGCTTGCCAAATTCAGTGATGTCGGCACCGGCCATGAAGGTGCGGCCTTCACACGCAAGAACGCCGACCTCGATCTCTGGATCCTGCGCGAGCTTTGCGACGCCATCGATAATGGCGGCGCGCACGCCGACACTGATGGCATTGACGGGCGGATTGTTGATCCAGATGATTCCCACGTTGCCGCGCTTTTCGAATCTGCCTTGCATGGTTTACTCCAAATGAAAGCGGAAGCTTATCAAGCCTGTGCTGTGCGTGCCGAGTCGCGCAATACCCGGACAGGCGTCATCGCCCGACGCGGCGGCCGCCATCGACCAAGTGAACCTCGCCGGTGGTCTTCGATGCCACGGCGCCCAAGTAATACACGGTCTCGGCCACCTCTTCGGGCAGCACCAGGCTGTCGAGCGCCGATGTCGACTTATAGTTGCGCAGCATCGCCTCAAAGCGCTCCGGCCCCAGGCCGTTCCGGAGCCAAGGAGAATCAACCATTCCGGGAGCAATTGTATTCACCCTGATCTGCGGACCCAGCACCCGCGCCAAGGCCAAGCTCAGCGCATTGAGGGCGCCTTTCGATGCGATGTACGCAAGGCTCGAGCCGCCGCCGATCAAAGGGGCGATCGACGAAACATTGACGACCGCGGCGTTTGCGCTGTTTCGAAGCAGCGGCGCGAATGCGCGGATCATCTGAAAAGGGCCGATGACATTGACCGCGTAAATGCTTTGAAAATCGGCCGCGCTGATGCCATCAAGATCCTTGAGGTCGACGAATTTCGTCGTCCCCGCGTTGTTCACCAGCGTGTCGCAGCGCCCGAAATGCGTCTGGACGCGCCGCGCCAGCTCGGTGCATTGCTCGTCACGGGAGACGTCCGCCCGCTCGATCAGCACATCGGCGCCATGTTCCCGGCAAATCGCGGCAATTTTTTCCGCGGGCTTGGGGTCCTTCGAGTAATTCACGCAGACATCCCAGCCGCGTTGCGCGAATAAAATCGCGCTCGCGGCACCGATGCCGGACGATGATCCTGTGATGACACAGACTTTCTTTTTCATGAGGAGTCCTTGCGGGCGCGATTAAGACTGGCCTCAAGCGTAGCAAAATTGGCGTGCTCTGCGGCTCCGGTACATGGACGCGTTTGACTGGATCATGCAGAGAGCCGCACACTTGGCGTCCGCAAAAATACCGCGCACGGCGGTGCGTCGGGGGAGAAATCATGAAATTGTCTTTCCGTTCGGTGCTCATCGCAGCGGCGGCCTTCGGGGCCCTTGCCGTTTCGAGCCTGGCGCAAGCTCAAGCGCAACCGGCGGCGGCGCCGAAGCCCACTCAGGCTCGGCCGCGGTTCATGCCGCAGCTGACCCCGGAGCAGATAGCGGCATTACCGAAGTGGACGGAAATGACCATGACCACGCGCGATGGGGTCAAGCTCGCGGCGAATGTCTTCTTGCCGGGAGGATCGGGCCCATTCCCCGTGGTGCTATCGCGAACGCCTTACCTCAAGGATGCGCTTGGCGACTTGGCCGGGTACTCGGCCCAGAAGTACACGGATGCCGGTTATGCCTTCGTGATGCAGGACGTGCGCGGGAAAGGCCGCTCAGAGGGGTTTTACGAGGCGTTCATCCCCGACCTGGAGGATGGCTACGACACTGTCGAATGGGTCGCCAAGCAGCCCTGGTCGAACGGCAAAGTCGGGATGGTGGGTGCTTCCGCGTTGGGGATCACCACCAATTTGGCCGCCATGGGGGCGCCCCCACATCTGGTGGCGGCTTACGTGATCGTCGCGCCTTACGATCAGCTGCTTAATACTTTCCCCGGCGGCGTTCTTAAGGATGAGGACACGCTCGGCTGGCTGAAAGGGCAGGGAGAAACTCCGGCACAGCTTGATGTTGTCAGGGGCAGTGCCACCAATTCTGCATTCTGGAACGAGCACGCGATGACGACGCAACGCAAGTTCATTCGCATCCCGATGTACAACCAGGGCGCGTGGTACGACATTTTCAATGACGGCAACGTCGAGAATTTCCGTTGGTTGCAAAACTACGGCTCCAAGGGTGCGCGCGGCAATCAGAAACTGTACATGGTGCCGGCGGGCCACGGCGGTTTGGGCGGCGAGAAGAGCGATGTCGAATATAATCAATCCGGTGCGTTGGTCCCGCCCGCCGAGGAGATGCGTTGGTGGGAATATTGGCTGAAGGGCATCGACAACGGCATCATGAAAGAACCGCCGGTCACTCTGTTCATGATGGCATCAGGCCGCAAGGGCCATCCTTCCGCGGCGAGCCACGTGTTCAAGTCTCCAAACTGGCCGCCTGTCAATCATCCGACCGCCTACTACTTGAGCGGCGATATGCATCTATCCACCAAAGCGCCGATGGTGTCAGAGGCGAAGCTCAGCTATAGGTTTGACCCGGCGAATCCTGTCAAGACTTACGGGGGCTCGAACCTGCTGCAGACCGCGGGGCCGCTCGATCAACGTCCTATTGGACAGCGCCAAGATTACTTGCGATTCGAAACCACGCCGCTCGAGAAAAGCGTCGCGATTGCCGGCCATGTGGACATGACCCTGTGGGCCGCGACCGATGGTCTCGACACGGATTTCATGGTGAAGCTCGTGGACGTCTATCCCGATGGCTACGAGCAGATCATTCTCGACAACCCGATTCGAACGCGCTACCGGCACGGGCGCGACCCCGACGATGTGATGCTGATGACGCCGGGCAAGCCCGAAGAGCTGCACATTGACCTGTGGAACACGGCGTTTACCTTCGAGAAGGGCCACAAGATTCAGGTGACCGTGACCTCATCGAATTCCACCAAGTTCGAGGTCAATCCGAATACCGGCGAGCCGTTCGGCGTGCCGAGCACGACCGCGCCGCGTGTGGCGACGAACACCGTGTACTTCGACAAACGCCACCCGTCGGCGATGATATTGCCGGTGCTTAGCGCTGCGCCATAGCCAAAGGCTCGGGAGCCGGCTCGATCGGGGCCGGCTCGATGATGCGAGGGTCTATCCGATCCGCATACAGCAGGGCCACTTCGTTTGCGCGACGCTCCATCGCCAGTCTCTGGTTGATGGAACGCTTATCGGTGATCTCGCCGGCTTCCGGAGACGGGGGATCTTTCAGGATCAACAGGCGCGCGATCGTGTCGGCGCTGCCTTGACGGGCGCGGTTGAACGCGGCGAGCTTTTGCGCAAGGCCGTATCGCAGCCGCGCATCGTCGGGCACCGCCAGCCAAACCAGAGCCCCCAGCCAAGGTTGATCGGGCGCGCAAATCACGGCGTCGCTCACCAAGGGCTGCAGCGCTTCAACCAGGTCGCGGCGCACGATGCTCGCCTGAACCCAGGTTCCGGACAGCAACTTGAAATCCTCGGCGATACGGCCGGCAAATTCGAGCCCTTCCAGCGGACGCGCTGGGTCCACCCAGCGAACGGCGTCGCCGGTTCTAAAATAGCCCTCTTCATCGAAGGCCGCGGCATTCAGTGCGTCGGCTCGGTAATAGCCGCGCATGACGTGCGGCCCCTTGATCCGGAGTTCCAGTCGATCGCCGCTGGGCACCAATTTCAGCGCCGCGCCGGGCTGCGGCAGCCCGAGCAAGCCCGTACGTTCCGTGTTCCAGTACACCGCGACGCCGGTGGCGGTGGTTTCCGTCATTCCCCAGCCCGTGCCGAAAGGCAGTTGCTCGCCGATTTCCTGCACGGCCACTCTCTGCATGCGCTCCCAGATCGGCTGGGGCAACAATGCGCCGCCATATCCCAAGCCGCGCATGTTCTTGAAAAACTTTTGACGTAAATCCGCATCTTTCTCGAGCGCGGCGGCGAGCGCGCCAAAGGCCGCAGGGACACAGCCGAAACTGGTCGGAGAAATCTCTCTTAGGTTTTCGATGGTGGCGTCGAACAGCCCGGGCACCGGACGGCCGCTGTCGATATATAACGTTCCGGCCAGCGACAGAACGCCGTTGAACTGCGCATTACCGCCGAAGGCGTGATGCCAGGGCAGCCAATCGACGACGGTGTTGACGCGTTCTGGATCGAAGGGTTCGCTGACCAGACGCACCATTTGGATGGATCCCGCAATATTGCCGTGCGTGTTAATGACGCCTTTGGGGCGGCCGGTGGACCCGGAGGTCAGCAAAATCTTGGCAATCGTTTCGTCGGTGATCAGCGGGCGGCGCGCGGCCACCGCGGCTTCATCGACCGTTTGCAGGAGCTCGGAGAATTCATTACCGGCAATGGTCACGATACCCGGCGCGTGTGCCTTTACATATTCGAGCGCCGGGGCATACCTGGCCGCGTCGGCGGCATACACCAGCGAGGGCCGCGTGAGCTCCACCGCATAGCCTAAGCGGCCTAGGTCATGGCCGAGGGAATAGGTCGGCGACACGGGTACTACCGCGACGCCCGCGCGCATCGCCCCGAGCATCAGCAGTGCGTGCTCAATGCTGTTTTCAGACAAGATCATCACCGGCGCACTGTCGGGTCCAAAACCTTTGCGGATGAGCCAGGTCGCGACGGCTGCCGTGTCCCGCGCAGCGGCCGCGTAGGTCAATCGGCGCCACTGGTTGGAAGCGTCGCGTTCCGCCAAGAACGTCGTGGTCGGACGTATCTCTGCGGCCCGCGCTAAATAATCGATTAGGGATGGCAGTCCGGGCTTGTAGGGCAGTCCGCAGGTCAGATACACGATGCCGTCATCGGCGCGCCGCACTTCGACGCATGGCGCGGGCCGATTGAGCGTGCGCATCGGATACTCATGCAAGGGTCTGCTCAGCATATTAAGCCCCCAACGTTGCCATGCCATTCTTCTTAGAGTTTATCCGCCAGGCGAAGTTTCGGCCGAACCGCCTCAGAATGGAAGCGGCTGGCGCAAGGTCGACAATTGCAGCGGGCGCCGCTAGGATCGACTGAAGCTCCGGGGAAGATAAATGCAGTGGACCAGAAGTCAAAAAAATGTCGTGGTCGCCGCTTATCTCGGCTGGACCCTGGATGCCTTTGATTTCTTTCTCATGGTGTTCATGTTCACGGACATCGCCGCCACCTTCCACGTCGATGTGAGAAACGTCGCCGAGGCGGTGTTTTTGACCCTCGCAGCCCGGCCCATCGGCGCCTTCGTCTTCGGGCGGCTCGCGGACCGCTTCGGACGCAAGCCCACTTTGATGTGGAACATCCTGGCCTTTTCGCTGCTGGAAGCGGCGTCCGGCTTCGCCCCGTCGTTGAGATCGTTCCTGATCCTGCGATTTCTTTTCGGCATCGCCATGGGAGGAGAGTGGGGTATCGGGTCCGCTCTGACCTTCGAGACCATACCGGTCCGGGCGCGTGGTGTGGTTTCAGGTCTGCTGCAGGCGGGCTATCCGAGCGGCTATTTCGTGGCATCCATCGCAACATTCCTGTTCTATAACGCGCTCGGCTGGCGCTACATGTTCCTGCTTGGCATCGTTCCCGCGATTTTGGTGTTTTTCATTCGAATGGGCATCGATGAATCCCCGGCATTTGTCGAGAAGCGGGTCAAAAAACAAGAATATAGTTTGTTCGCGATCATGGGGCGCGAATGGAAGCTGGCGCTGTATGCAATTGTTCTGATGACCGCCTTCAATTTCTTCAGCCACGGGTCTCAGGATGCCTACCCTGATCTGTTTTTGAATCGTCAGCATGGCTTCGATACACATGTCAAATCGATCATTGCGGCGATCATGAACGTGGGCGCGATTCTCGGCGGCATTGGTTTTGGATTCTTGTCCGAGCGCATCGGTAGGCGTCGGGCGATAACGTATGCGACATTGCTCGCCCTGCCTGTCATCCCGTTCTGGGCGTTCGGAACCACGCCCGTCGTATTGGCCATCGGCGCCTTTTTCATGCAGGTTTCGGTCCAAGGTGCTTGGGGCGTCATCCCCGTGCATTTGAACGAACTGTCTCCCTCGGAGATTCGCGCGACCTTTCCCGGCGTTGTCTATCAAATCGGCAATCTCATAGCGTCAAAAAATCTCCCCATCCAAGTCATGATCGCGGAAGCGCACGCGAATAATTACGGTCTGGCCATGGCGAGCGTCGTGGGCAGTGTGGCCGTCATCATCGTCCTAATGGTGCTATGGGGTCCCGAGCGCCGCGGCGTGGCCATGGCCGATTCGCAGCGTGAACCTACGCCTGCGTAGGTGGCGCAATCAGGCCGAATCTCGCGGCTAGTAGAAAAAGGGTATGCTCGCGACGGCCTGCTTCGCAAGCGGGAGGGCTTCATGATTCAAGCTTGGTGGTCAGCGCTCGGGGGTTAGATGGCAACGCAGTCCCAGTCCGTCGACGCGGCGGCCAGCAGCGATTCGTCTCCCTATCCTTCATCATTTGCTGCCTGGTACAGCGTCGCGGTGCTGATGCTGATCTATATCTTCTCGTTCATCGACCGCTCGGCGATTTCATTGATCGTTGAGCCGATGAAGCGGGATCTGCAAATCAGCGATACTCAAATCGGCCTGCTGCAAGGATCGGCATTCGCACTGCTCTATACCTTTCTCGGTCTGCCGATTGCGCGCCTATCGGACCGTCACAGCCGGCGAGCCATCATTGCGGCCGGCGTATTCATCTGGTCGATCATGGCGACCTTATGCGGGCTGGCGCGCACGGTAATGCAGTTGTTCGTCGCGCGCATCGGGGTCGGTGTGGGCGAAGCAGCGTTGTCGCCGGCGGCGTATTCGATCATTACCGACAGCTTTCCGCGCTCCAAGCTGGGCCGGGCGTTCGGTGTTTACAACATCGGCATCACGATTGGAGGCGGCGTCGCATTCATGGTCGGCGGCATCGTCGTTGCGGCGGTGTCGCACGCCGGCGCGAGCTATACCTTGCCGCTGCTGGGCGAAGTTCGCGCCTGGCAGATGGTGTTCATCGTGACGGGCGTGCCCGGCATCGTTTTGCCGCTCTTGTTGCTGACGTTTCGCGAGCCCAAGCGCCGTGGAATGTTGCAGACTCAGGCGGCCGAGCCGACCGGCGCGCTCCCCCGGCCGCCGTTAAAAGAAGTTCTCAGCTACGTTTGGCTGAATCGAAAATTCTACGGCCTGTATTTTGTGTCACAAGGCCTGCTGTCGATGTGCGGGTATTGCGCAGCGGCGTGGCTTCCCACCGCCCTCGTGCGCGCCTATGGCGTGAGCTACGGCCAGGTGGGTAAGATCTTCGGCGTTTCCACGATTCTGATGAACTCCACCGGAATAATATTGGCAGGCATTTTGTGCGATCACTTGACGCGCAGGGGCCGCAAAGATGCGCCCATCATTGTCGCTTTGCTTTCAGGTTGCGGCATCGCGGTGTTCGGCTGTTTGCCAAGCGTCATGCCGACCGTGCCGCTGGTTTGGGTGGCGCTATTCACGGCTGGGCTCACTTTCAATGCCTACAATGGCGTCGGGCCCATGGCCATCAACCAAGTGACGCCGAACCAGTATCGTGCGCAAGTGTCGGCGGTATACCTGTTCGTGCTCAATATATTGGGCCTGGGCGTCGGCCCGCCTCTGGTGGGGTTGCTGACTGATCACTTATTCCACGACCCGCTGAAAATTCGTTTCAGCCTGATTATTGTGGTGTTTTGCGCCGCCCTGACCGCCATCACCCTGTTGTGGTTAGTCAGGCCGATCTATCGGCAGAAACTGACCGAGGCAGCGCAGTGGCAATAGTATGTTTAAATTGTATTAACTATAATCAAGTTAAATAGTCGAGGGGCCCATGAAACTGTTTCAGTCAGCCGTGCATCTAGGTCGTATCGTGATCAGCTTGAGCATCTTTGCCGCGGGATCCGTAATGGCGCAGCAGGCTCACACCTTGCTCGGCGTCAATTGCGCCGCGCCGCCGGCGTACCATTGTCCGGACATCGACTGCCCGGGCCCGATGGTCACCCAACCGGGCGATTCGGTGGAGTTGAAATCCCGCCGCACGTTCTTTCTTGATTGCCCTGCCGACTATAAACCGGGCGATAAGGTCAACATCGTGTTGAGCCTGCATGGATATGGCTCGTTCGCCAACTGGCAGCGCAATTATTTTCCGGCGATGGACGTGAAGGACAAGTACAAGCTCATCGTCATCACGCCGGGTTCGCCCGTGCGCTACTGGAGCGATGCCGACGATGAGTACCTGCACAGCATCGTCGACCTCGTCGTGGCGACGGTCGGCAAGGAAAATGTGCAGCATTTCATTCTTGCAGGCCACAGCCAAGGCGGCCTGACTTCGAGCCGGTTGGTGTGCACCGATTACTTCAAGGACAAGGTCGATGTGCGCATCAGCTTGTCGGGCGGTCGAGTCGGAACCGTGACCCAGGCGAATCGCGGATTCTTCGGCGGCACCCCGGTTTACAAGAGCGGCGGCGCGGCCGCGCCACCGCCGGCGCCGCGACTACCGCAGACTCCGGCGGGTCCCCCCGGTGGCGCATGCGACTACTCCTTCATCTTTTCGAACGGCGAATATGAATCGATTCCCGCGGATACTTCGCCTCTTGCGGACAAGTTCGGCTGCGGCAAGCGCGAAGAATTGCCGGAAGTTCTCGATCCGAAACCGGGCTATGTGTTTGACCCGACCCGGCAGGATCCCGGTTCTGATGGTTGGGGCCGCTATCCCAAGTCGGGCCGCGCGCTGGTCTATGTGTTTCCGAATTGCAAGGACGGCCGCGTGGTCGCCGACATCGTAAAAATGCAAAAAGGCCACACCGAGGGTTACGAACCCAATATCACCGACAAGATCATCGAACTGGCGCTATCGGCGAAGGGCGGAAAGATTGCGGCAGGATCGTGGACCCCGCCGCCACCACCACCGCCGCCGCGCGGTCCTTTCGGCTAGGCCGAGATACTCGCTACCAAGCATCGATCCAACGCAGTTTTTTCTCAAGTCGAGGTGGCGCCGGCGGCAGCGAGCGCAGTCCGGCGACGATCCAGCGGCGCGTGTCGGCCGGATCGATCACTTCGTCGATATGGTAGGTGGATGCCTGATTCAGGGCCTTGCCATGCTCGTAGGCCGCAGCAACCATTTCGTCGAATTTGGCCCTGCGCGCAGCCGGGTCGGTGATCGCCGCCAGCTCGTTGCGATAGCCGAGCTTAACCGACCCCTCCAGACCCATCCCGCCGAACTCTCCGGTGGGCCACGCAACGGCGAAGACGGAGGCCGGATAGCTGCCGCCGGTCATGGCGAGCGCGCCCAAGCCGTAGCTCTTGCGCAGGACCACGCTGAACATCGGCACCGTCAGATTCGCACCAATGATAAACAAACGCGAACAATGCCGGACCAACGCGGTCTTTTCGACTTCGGGGCCGACCATCATGCCGGGCGTATCGGAGAGGGATAGAACCGGCACGTCGAAGGCTTCGCAAATCTGCAGAAATCGTGCCGCCTTGTCCGAACCATCCGAATCGATGGCCCCGCCCAAGACCTTGGGATTATTCGCAATGACTCCCATCGGGCGGCCTTCAATGCGGATTAGCGCGGCAATCATGCTGGTACCGAATTTGGGCCGCAGTTCCAGCAACGAGCCTGAGTCTGCCAGCGTTTCAATGAGCTGCCGGATGTCATAGACACGGACGCGATTTTCAGGAATGACCTGGCGCAGCAGCCGTTGATCGGCGCAGGTCCAATCGGACACATTGCCCTGAAAATAAGATAAATACTTCTTTGCGATGCGAACCGCATCGGCTTCATCCTCGGCGAGGATGTCGATGACGCCGTTGGGTTCTTGGACCGTCACGGGGCCGATTTCTTCGGGCTTGAAAATTCCCAGGCCGCCGCCCTCGATCATCGCCGGCCCGCCCATCCCGATGTTCGAGCCCTTGGTCGCAATGATCACATCGCAGCATCCCAACGCCGAGGCGTTTCCCGCGAAACAGCGGCCTGAAGTGATGCCGATCATGGGCGCGACCGCTGACATGCGCGCCCAGAGTTCGAAGCCGCGGACGTAACCGCCGCCTTCCGTGTCGCCCGGCCGGCCACCGCCGCCCTCGCAAAAGAAAAACGTGGGTAGGCGGTTGCGTTCCGCGATCTCGATCAGGCGATCCATCTTGCGGTGGTTGTACGCGCCCTGAGTGCCGGCCAGCACCGTGTAGTCGTAAGCCATCACGGCGCAGCGCGCCGCGTCGTCGCCAAAGCGCGCGCCATTCACGCGGCCCAAGCCCATGACCATGCCGTCGGCGGGCGTCTCCTCGATCAACT
>Ga0209525_1000073_pt1 | contig 34359 bp, 27 predicted proteins | sample JacPin_JW_Ref_O1_FD_187958 | JGI IMG/M metagenome (GOLD analysis project Ga0209525, IMG submission 187958) | Forest soil microbial communities from Algoma, Ontario, Canada - Jack Pine, Ontario site 1_JW_Ref_O1 (SPAdes) (version 2) | ecosystem: Environmental > Terrestrial > Soil > Boreal... | reverse complement strand
CTTGCGCCCACACTTCTCGCGATTCCGCAGCCGCGCACGTTCAACGCGACTGATGCGTGCCACAGTTCAGCTCCCCACCGATTGCTTGTCCTGAGGCACGAAGGGCGCAGCCTCATTCGTCGCTCTCGATTCTTTACCACTTGCGCTGATTCACCCGCGCAACACCCGATTACGACCCGCACCGTAGCGCGCAATTGCACTTCGTACCGCTGGCCTCCGGCCGGCGCCGTTGCATTTGACTCTGCAACCGCGTCAGGAAGGGCATTCATCCCCTCCGTAAACGACCGACCGCAGCTCCCCACCACTTGCCTGCTCTGAGACACGAAGGGCGCAGCCTTATTTATCGCTCGCGGTCTATACCACTTGCGCAGCATCATCCGCGCAACAAGCTTTGCGCGCGCAAGCGCGCCTTTCAACCCGATCAACGCGAGCTGCAGTTCAGCTCGTTACCGATTGCGCTGATTCACCCGCGCAACACCCGATTACGACCCTCAGCAGCGGCGCGCAATCGCACTCCGTACCGCTGGCCTCCGGCCAACGCTTTTTCTCTTTGCGACTGCACCGCGCCACTCGCCTTGAAGACCGGTTCGAATTCACTACCACTTGCGCAGCCTCACCCGCGCAAAACGCCTTGCGCGCGTGAGCGCGCCGTTTAACCCGATCAACGCGAGCTGCAGTTTCAGCTCGCTACCGATTGCTTGTCCTGAGGCATGAAGGGCGCAGCCTCATTCGTCGCTCGCGGTCTATACCACTTGCGCAGCATCATCCGCGCAAAACGCCTTTGCGTGCCGCTGCCGCCAACCGACCGAACTGGCCGTGAGACCAGCTTGACACCGGCCGTGGCGAGTCCTATCGTTTCGCACAAGACAGAGTGCGAGATCGAAAATCCACCGCCCAACGGATGGATTTCCGATTCGGAGGTACCCGATGCCGCTAGACCTTACGACGCTGACGTTGGTGGAACGACCGGTAACCAAGGAAGAGGGACTGCGCATTTTGGAGCGCGATCAGTACCGTTGCCAGTACTGCGGATTGGACGGGATGGCCAGCTTCGAGAACGCGCTAGCCATGTCGGTGGATTTCGTGATGCCGCGGGCTCGCAAAGGGAAGAAGGATGACCGCAACCTGGTGGCCTGCTGTCGATCGTGCAATTTGATCAAGGGCACGCGGGTCTATCGCAACTTTGACGATGCGAAGGCTTACGTGCTCGCGCGACGCGACGCGCTGAGCAAAGCGTGGGAGACGAGAAAGGCCGCGCCGCCCAAGGCTGCAAAAGCTCAAAAGCCGGCAGCAGCGCAACGTGAAACATCCAAAACCGCGTCGGCTTCCGTGGTGGGCAGCTCGCCGCTCTCAATTCGCGGCAACTAACCACCTTCAACCGCCAAGCATCTAACATGCATGACGACTAGCCGGCGCAAGTCGCGGGGAACGGAGGCGATTCATGCCCTCCGCCAAACCGCCAGACGTCGATTGCGGTTCTCCACCGCTAGGTCGAGTTAATCGACGGTACCGCGATTAAAACTCCGCGCAAGCCGCGCAAAATCAGCGAGTTGCAAATTTCTAATCGGCGGTAAATCGACCCCTAAAGCGAAATTGAAATTGCGCTTTCGCGCCGACGCTCGGGACCGCGTAACTGCATGGTCCATGTTGCGGTCGATGTTCCGGTCGCGCTACTGCGCGGCCAGAATATTGATGAGCGACGCGGCGACAGGCGTTCCGATTCCGGTGACGTAGTCGTAGCCTGTGCCCGCGGTGCAGAGCACGCCGCATGCGCCCTTGGTGCCGGCTGTGATGGGATGGAAATTCGCGGCGGCGCTTTGCTTCGAGAGCGAGTAGAGCACAGTGTTCGTGCCGGAGAGACGCGCTTTGCGATTGGCGACGCGCATCGAGTTCGAGATGGCGAGGAGCGCGGCCCATTGCGGCGAGCCTGCGCTTGTGCCGCCGACGCAGAACCACCCTGACGCGCCGCTGAGCGCGACTGAATCGTAGACGGCGAAACCGGTTCCCGGATTCGCGTTGTAGGAAACGTCGGGCGTGCCGCGATAACCGCGAGCGTCATTAGGGATTCCAAACAAGGATTGAAAGAGTGGCTCGGCTTCGCGGGTGCTCAAGCCTCCGCCGCTGCCCGACCATGCTGCTTCGCTGAGATAGTTTCCATTCGCATCGAGCGCGAGCGACGTGCCGCCGACGCCAACGACATCGGGCGACGACGCGGGATAGGCAACGCCGGTGCCGTTGTCGCCGGACGCGGCGAGGAAGGTGACGCCGGTCGAGACGAAGTGATTGTCCTGGCGCGATTCGCTCGAGAATTCCGAGACCGTCCAGCTCATGGAGACGACGGAGGCGCCGTTGCGGACGGCGACGTCGACGGCGCTCAGCAAATCTCCCAGACTATTCGTGGTGGCTTCGACGAGAAGGATCGTGCCTTTCGGCGCGATGGCGTGGGCCCACTCGATGTCGAGCGAAATTTCGAGCGCCCAGCCTGCGTTGGCTTTGGGGCGCTTTGAGCCACCGAAGATTTTGTGGAAGCAGCCGTTGGCGGTGGTGCACGACGGCAGGCCGAATTGCTGGTCGAAGACGGCGAGATCGGATTCGGCATTGGGGTCGTCATAGGCGTCAATGATGGCGATGATTTGGCCGGCGCCTTGGTTGGTGATCTGGTCGAAGCCGTAGGCGTGGCGAATTTGGGCCGGAGTGAAACCGTTGGGCGTGGTCAGCGTGACGCTGGGGAGCGGATGAATCGAATAGGGCGCGCGCATGAAGGTGATAGGCTCGGGGCTTTCGCTCTCCAGCGGGAGGCGAAAGGCAAGCGAACGCTGAGCCATGAGCGGCCCGGACGCGCAGAGCATGAAAACGATGATGGCGAAGGCGCGTATCGCGGTGGAACGAATTGAAAAATGACCGGCGGTGCGAATTGCTGTGTGAATTTCGTTGCGGACGGCGACGCGGAAAGCTGCAGACTGCTGACTCATAGCGAACCCCCCTCAGGGTCGTTAGTGACGGGCTCTATTGGCAGAGAATTGCGACGAGGTGAGGATAGCGTTCGCGATGGAAGTGGGGCTATGGGCCGCGGCGCTCAATCTGGTGGTACGAAGGTTTTGCGGATCCGATTGCACCGAAACGGTGCAACGGCAATCGCGCGGGGCATCCGCGGTGAGCGCGAAATTATCTGCGCGCGGGGAAAAAGAAAACGCGATTCGCCGAAGCGAATCGCGTTCTCGAAAGGCCGAAAAGTCAGCCGAGTTGCTTGAGTTGAAACGCCTATGCAGCCGATGCGTTTTTCGAACGACGGCGGAGACCACCGCAGAGCGCGAGCAAGCCGGAACCGAGCAGGAGCATTGACGATGGCTCAGGCGCGGTTACGCTGCCGGGGACGAACTTCACGTCGGTCGGCAGATCCGTCAAACTGTCGGTAAAGAACGTAAATGACGACGGCAGGCCAGCGACGTTGTTGAATGTGAAGGCCGCGGAATTGCCGTTGTCCACTTCGGTGGCGAAGTGATTTGGATCCGCGGGAACCAATGCCGGAGTGCAAGGCAGGGGGTTGCCCGTGTTCGGATCTTTCATCACGCTCCCACCTGCATCAAGCGCATGGGTCGGGTCCGTGCTGTTGTTGCAGTACAGGCCTCCATAGGTCAAGCCAGCCAAACTCGGAAACGTGAGAGTGAGAACCGAGCCAGGGGTGATTGTGTCGGGAATCTGAAATGCGAACAGTGTTATCGCGGGATTGCCGCCTTGACTGACGAACGAGAATGAAAAAACCGAGTTACCGCCCACGGTGTTGCTCAGCTGAGTGGCGGATTGGCAATTCGTCATAAGGTTCACGCAATTCGGATCGGTATCGCCGTAACCAGAGGCGCCGACTTCCGTGCGGCTCGCCCAGACAGGCGCAACGGAAAACAGCAGAAGCGCGAAACCAAACAGCAGCCGTGCTTGAAAGGTCATAGTTCTTTCCCAGGGTTGGATTTTTGAGAGGTCAATATTTGGAGCGAGCGGCTGGACGCTTTACTCCGCCAAACACGTAGCAATTTCCCTTCCCAAGATGGAACGACTTATTTCGTTTAGTTTGAGCGATTCATCGCTCGAAAGACAGCGATCGGGCGACAGGATTTCGCTTTTGGTGCAAATCGTTGCACATCGGCGAGCGTTTGACTCTCGCACTGACGCTCAGAGGCAGGTTAGGCCGCAACGGAACCCTGCATCGGCCCGATTGAGAGACTAAGAGGTTTCAGGGGCGCCTGTGGCATAATTGCAAAACTTTCTGAGACTCCCTTCATGGACGATCCCAAACCGGTTGGCCCTGACCAAGAAACGCCGCAAACGAAAACACCCGTCGGAGAAGATCGAACGGCGTCCGGCTTCAGCTTCGACGCGCGGGCCACACAAGACCGACTCTCCCCGCGGATTTCCTCATTCGTTAAAGGTGAGCTGCTGGCGGGGCGCTTCCGTATCGTGCGATTTGTGGCGCGAGGCGGAATGGGAGAGGTATACGAGGCGGAAGACACTGAATTAAATGAGCGAGTGGCGTTGAAAACCATTCGGTTCGAATTCGCGGAAGAGGATCGGAGCGCAGAACGATTCAAGCGCGAGATTCAACTTGCAAGAAAGGTGACGCACCTCAACGTTTGCCGGACATTTGATGTGTTCCGGCATATTGACACCCGAGCGGACGGACGAACGGCCGAAACAATGTTCGTCAGCATGGAATTGCTCACTGGCGAGACCTTGAGGGACCGAATCCGTCGTGGCGGGAAAATGACGGAGAGCGAAGCGCTTCCGCTGGTGGAGCAGATGGCGGCGGGTCTTGATGCCGCGCACCGAGTTGGAGTGGTCCACAGGGACTTCAAGAGCAGCAACGTGATTTTAGTTCCATCGGAACACAGTGCGGGCGGTGTGCGGGCAGTGATCACCGACTTTGGATTGGCCCACGGGCTTGTTCCCTCCGGACTCTCGCTCACCGGGACGCAAGAGGTGGTCGGCACGCCTGCGTATATGGCACCCGAGCAATTGAACGGCGGAACGATCACGCCAGCGACTGACATCTACGCCTTGGGCGTAGTGATGTTCGAGATGCTGACAGGCGCGGTTCCGTTCAACGCCGATAATCCGCTTTCGACGGCGCTCAAGCGACTCAGCGAGCCTGCGCCATCCCCGCGGGTACACGTCCCGAGTGTTGACCCCGGCTGGGAAAGCGGAATCCTGCGGTGCCTCGAGCGCGAGCCAAGCGAGCGGTTTGCGAGAACCGACGAACTGATAAAGGTGCTGAAAGGCGACGAGGTATTGTTGCCAAAGCGGCGAGCGCGCAAGGGTTCCGCCAACGAGAAGAAAAGAATTTATCTCGCTGCTGGGGCAGCCATCGTTCTTGTTCTTTGTGCGCTGGGCTACGCAGGTTACGAACACGATTTCTGGCGCGCACAGCAGACCAGCAAGTTGACCCCCACAGCGGAGAAGGTTCGCACATCGGTTGCAATCCTGGGTTTTCAAAACCTCTCCGGACAGGAAGGCGCCAGCGTGCTGGGCGAAATGCTGGCCGACAGCCTGTGGTCGCAGCTGGATACCGATCAGATTCGATTCATTCAACCGAGCCGGGTGGATGAAATGAGGCAAAGCCTGGGCATTCGCGATATTTCCGAGTCGCTCAACAAACAGCAGGTAGAGAAGATTGCGAAATACCTTGGAAGCGACGTGCTTGTGACGGGCTCGTATCGCGTGGGTGGAGCACCCGGCCAGTCCACGGTTGATTGGAACATTCACCTGATTCGGACTGCGGATGACGAAAGCATCGGGTCCGTTCAGAGGAATGGCAGTGAATCGGATTTGAACAACATGGCGGTGAGCGCGGGAAAACTCATTCGCGCCAGGCTGGGCGTGGAATTGAGCGCTTCCGAAGAATCGCGAATGGACTCAGCTTTTTCGACGAACAGTGACGCCTTGAAATATTTCTCGGAAGCACGGGAAAAGCTAAGGAACTTTGAGGTGCTGGCCGCAACGAAGCTGCTCGAGAAAAGTATAAGTGCCGATCCGGATTTTGCTCAGGCGCACAGCCTGCTAGCTGAGGCATGGTCCGATCTGGGATATGACTCGAAAGCGGAGGAGGAGGCAAAAAGAGCATTTGATCTGGCCGGGAAAATGTCGACTGAATCGCGTGGGATTATCAGCGGCCGATACTTTGAGATGAGCCGCGATTGGAACAAAGCAACCGAGCAATACTCGTCGTTGTGGACACTTTTCAACGACGATCCCGAATATGGGTTACTCCTGGCCAGAGCCCAAATCGGGGCCGGCAAAGCATCGGCGGCGCTGACGACGCTTTCACAGCTTGGCAGCCGAACTCTGCCGCTCGGCCCCGAGGCACAGGTCGATTTGTTAAGAGCCGAAGCGCAACAATTTCTCGCAAATTACCGCGAGCAGCTTTCGGCTGCAAACTCCGCTGCGGCAAAGGCCAAAGCGCTGGGATCGAATCTCTTGCTTGCACGCGCCCGGGTTTTCCAATGCTGGGCAACGATGTACCTGGGAAGCCCTGCTGAAGCCAAGCCCCTGTGCGAGGAGGCGAGCAAACTGAACACGCAATCCGGAGATCAGCTTGGGATCGCTCGTGCTGGGAATCAGATTGCAAATGCGTACTACAGCCAGGGAGATTTGAACGAGGCCCGGCCTCTCTACGAACAGGCGGCGACAATCGCGCAAACGATCGGAGATAAATTAGACGAAGCCGGCGCCCTGACCAACATCGCCAACATCAAAAAGTATCAGGGTGACCGTGTGGGCGCCAAGAAAGCGTACGAGGAAAGCATTGTGGTATCTCGCGACCGCGGAGACAAAAGCGGACAGGCGCTCGCGCAGCAGAATCTGGCTGCACTCCTTTACGACTTAGGAGATTCACGGCAAGGAACTGCGTTGTTTCAGCAAGCCATCAAGCTGGCCAACGAGATTGGAGACAAGCGAACTGAGGCGCTCGCTCTGAATAACCTCTGCATGGCCTCGTTCCAAGGCGGTGAACTCGAGCGAGCGCTTAAGAGCTGCGAAGGTTCGCTCCGCATGCGGTCGGAGATGGGGGATGCAGGTCGTGAGGCGAGGTCGCGCGGCAACCTCGGAGATGTCCAAGTCGCTCAGGGGAATCTCTCAGGCGCGGGGCAAAGTTATCAAGAAGCGCTGAAGACCCAAAAGTCGCTGGGACAGAAGGCAGACGCGGCGTACTCGCAGATTTCACTGGCGACTTTGGCGCTTGAGGAGAAGAAGCCGGAGGATGCGAAGAAGCTTGGGCAGGAGGCGGTGACGGAACTGGCGGACGAGAAAGACGTGGGAGGAGAGGCACAAGGACGAGGGACGCTGGCGTTGGCGATGCTCGATTTGGGCGATACGGCTGGGGCGGGAACGCAGATCGAGCAGGCGACGAACCTGGCGCAGCAGGCGAACGACCGGAATTTGAAATTGATGACAGCGATTGCGAAGGCGCGAGTTGATGCGGCATCAGGGAAAGCAGAAGAGGCACTGAAGGGACTCGCATCGGTCGAGAACGAAGCGCGCGCGGCAGGACTTGTGGCGATCGAGTTCGAAGCGCGGTTGGCGCTTGGCGAGATCGAGCGCAAAGCTGGGCAGACGGCCAAAGCGCGGGCGACTTTGACTGCGCTCGCGCAGGAGGCGAAGGCCAAAGGGTTTAATCTGATCGCTGCGAAGGCTGGCGGCGCGCCGAAATAAGCCAGGCGCTGCTGCGGCTTCGGACAGCTTCGTGGATATCTCTGCCGGGCGTATCATAGGCGGTGAAATCGTGGGCCGTGAATCGTGATCGAGCGGTTTCGGTGCGTCGCTGATGGCGCGGCGTTCATAGGGCGTTCGGAGGATTCCGAGATTGAGTACATTTTAAAATGATGAGGAGGGCTTGATATGGCATCGAAGAACGATAAGAGCGACAAGCGCGGTCCAAGCTACAGCCAGCTTTCCGAGGGGACGCGGCGGTCTGAGCCGATTTTGCATCAGAATGCGCGGGAGATTCAGCCGTACGGCAAGATTGCGAAGCTGCCGATCGCGCTGGACGAAAAAGTGTGCGCGAAGAGCGCCGAGAATTTGAATCAACTGCTTGCGGACACGATGACACTCCGCGACATGTACAAGAAGCATCACTGGCAGGTGGCGGGGCACACGTTCTATCAACTGCACCTGCTTTTCGACAAGCATCATGGCGAGCAGGACGAACTGGTGGATGAAATCGCGGAGCGGATTCAGCTGCTGGGCGCTATCAGCCTGGCGATGGCCGCGGACGTGGCGGAGACGACTATTATTCCCCGGCCGCCGCGAGGGCGCGAGGAAGTGCCGGTGCAGCTTTCGCGTCTGCTTGAAGCGCACGAGATTATCTTGAAGGAAGCGCGGACGATGGCTAAGCAGGCGAGCGAAGCGGGCGACGACGGAACGAATGATTTGATCGTGAGCGATATTATTCGCACGAACGAGCTGCAGGTGTGGTTTATTTCCGAGCATCTGGTGGATGTGCCGGTGGTTCGCGCCGACGAAGCAAAAGCTGCGACGGCAAGGTAGCGAATGATGACGGCGGAAACTCCCAGCCCCCCGCTTCATCAACTGACGATCAAGTGCTACGCGCTGGAAGACGCGATGGTGGTGGAATGCGCGGGGCGACTTACGATGGAGTACGCGCAGGATCTGAAAACTGAAGTGAAACCGCTGATTCCGCATCACAAGCGGATTATTCTCGATCTCGGCGAAGTCGCGTTCATGGACAGTTCCGGGGTGGGAACGCTGGTGGGCTTGTATATTTCGGCGCGGAATGCCGGTGGCAAGCTGGAGGTTTGCAACATGAGTAAGGCGGTGCGCGATTTGCTCGGGATGTCGCATCTGCTATCTGTGTTCGAGGCTTGCGGGCGGTACGGAATGAGGATGTAGGTTGCGAGGGCGTAACAAAGCGGCGAGTGGATGCAATGTAGTAACGCGAAGTGAGAAGCAGCGTGCTGATAGAGCGGCTGTTTTTAAACTGATATTGGGAGCCTTCCGTGTGCAGGAATATCAAAACACTATTCAACTTTGATCCGCCGGTGACGCCTGAAGAGGTGCGAGCTGCGTCACTGCAATTCGTGCGGAAGATAACGGGCTTCAACAAGCCGTCGCAGGCGAATGAGGCCGCGTTTGACGGCGCGGTGGACGAAATCGCGAAAATTTCCGGGCGCCTTTTGCGATCGCTCGAAACGACTGCAACGCCGAAAAATCGAGAGGAAGAAGCCGCTAAGGCCAAGGCTCGAGCGGCCGTTCGATTCGGTACGTAGGCGCGACAAAGTGCGAACGGAGCCGCGACGGGTGATGGTGAGATGAGGAGCCGAGTCCGGGGTGGAATGTCGTTCGGGTTGCTTGTCGGTTTGCTTGGCGTGTTTCTATCCGCGTGGCTCGGCATTTCAGGTGGCGGATTCCCTGCTGCTTCACAAGCAAGCGCAGAACCGAACTACACGATACGAGCCATACGTTATGCGAACCTCGCGAAGTTCCCTCTCGCTGAACTCGTAACCGGCGCACCAAAAGATCGGACGATAGACATCGCGATGATTTTCTGGGTGATCCAGGGAGGGGGCCGGACGATTCTTTTTGACAGCGGTTGTCATCGCCAGAAATGGATTGAGGAATACGGCTTGAGCGATTTTCTTTCGCCCGATCAAGCGGTGAAGCAGGCGGGGATCGAGCCGGACAGTGTGACGGACATCATTATCAGCCACGCGCACTGGGATCATATGGACGGAATCGATTTGTTTCCGAAGGCGACGATTTGGATTCAGAAGGCCGAGTACGAATATTATTCGGGCGCGGCGTGGCAGCTGAGCGGAAAACATGGCGGAATCGAGCCGGAAGACGTGCTGGAACTGGTTCGCCGGAATGAGCGCGGGCAGTTGCGATTCGTCGATGGAGATGACGTGGAAATCATTCCCGGGATTCGCGCTTACACGGGGTCGCGGCACACATTCGCTTCACAATATATTCGAGTCGGTGGGGAGCCGCCGTATGTGCTGGCCTCCGACAATTGTTATCTCTACGAGAACCTGCGGACACACAGTTCGGGCGCTACGTTTGATCCGTCAGACGCGGCGGGAAATATTGCGCAGCAGGCTCGTATGATCACGCTTGCGGGTTCTGCGGATCGTGTGGTGCCCGGACACGACCCGGAACAATTCAAGCGCTTCCCTACTACTGGGCGTATCGCGCAGATTCGATAGCAATCATTGCCAGATCTGTGCGCGCGACGCGGAACTATTTTGCGCGCGACGCGGAACTATTTTGCGCGAGCCGCTTTCCAGTCGCCGGTCTTGCCGCGACCGCTCATCGTGCCGGACATGGAATCGCCGTCGACTGTGCCGGTGTAATCGAGCGGAATGCCTGCGGTGACCTGGAATTTGATGTTGTTGCCGTCGACGGTGCCAGCGATCGTGCCGGATTGGCGCGGGCCTTTGAAGGTGCCAGTGATTTTGCCGCCGTCTTGCGTCAGGGTCATGGATTGCTTGGCGTTGCCGGTGTCGCCGCTGACATTAATGGTCCAACTGCCGGCGACGTTTGCGGGCTTGTCCTGAGCTGAGGCGGCGCTTGCGACGACGGTGAGAAAAATAAATAGCGCCAGGACTTTTCCTACGCTTATTCTGCTTTTCATTATTTCCTCCGGGTTTTTCTTTCGGGCGCCGTGTGGCGCTTCTTTTTGTTTGGAATCAGTTCTTTTGAGTTAAACGCGAAACGATTTGATCTAGAAATGTGCTGAATGTCGTCGGCGCTGCGGGTGAAGTATCTCGCTGATGCCACGCGTGCCGCAATCAATTTCTAGCGATCGTTGGAAATGGCCGTTTCGATTGACAGGGTTGCGCGCGGCGGTATACATTCCGCGAGCCATCCAACTGAAATTAAGAATCTGAGGGAATCGCTGCGCCGCCCGCGCCGGCGAATTTGCATCCCAGCAGACGAGGGAGTGCGGTCTGAATGCCCCGCCTTTTCTTTACGGCCGTTTTACTTCTTCTGACGGCTGCCCGTGCTTTTGCACAGGAGGCACCGAAGAAATCTCCCGAAGTTCTGACGTTGACAGCCGCGCTCGCCGAAGCGCAGCAAAATAACCGGTCAATCAAGATTTCGATTCAGAGCGTGCTGTACGCAAACGATGCGATCTTGGCCGCGAAGACGCAGCGCTATCCACAATTCAACGTGGAGCTGATTGGATCCGGGCTGCTGCAGGCGATCAACGTTAACATTCCGCAAAACGCCTTCGGGACCGTCAACGGAACGCAGGTGCCGTCGAAGGACACCGTGATTACGACGGAACCAAAATTCTCGGCGCTGGCTTTCATTCAGGCGTATCAACCACTCACCCAGCTTTACAGCGCGCATTTAAATATTCAGCTGATGAAGGTGGGAAAGCAGTTGAGCGAGGAACAGCTGCGCCAACAGCGGCAGCAGATTACGAACTCGGTGAAAGAGGCTTACTACGGGCTGTTGCAGTCGCAGAGCGCGCTGGACGCAGCGCAGGAAAACTTCAAGGCGCTGCAGGAAGTGGACCGGACTACTGAACAATATTTGCAGGAGAAAACGGCGCTGCAGTATCAGTCGACAGGAGTGAAAGCGCAGCTGGCGCAGGCGGAATTGCAGGTGATCACGCTGCAAGACACGCTCGAAACGCAGAAAGAAAATTTGAACGATTTAATAGGACGGGATATCCGGACGGAGTTTCAGCTGGGCGGCGTGCCCGAGGCGCTTCCCGAGGAGCAGGACCTGGAACTGGCGCGAAAGACGGCGCTGGGAAACCGCACGGAGATTCGACAGGCACAATTCAAGATTGATCAGGCCGTTTATTCTCGGCGGTTGCAGAAGGCGCAGTACATTCCTGACGTAGGAATCAAGTACCTTTTCTTTTCGCCTTTTACCATCCAGGGATTTCCGTCGAGCGTGAATTCTCTGGGAATCTCGCTCAAATGGGATCTCTACGACTGGGGATATAAGCGCCATTTAATGGACGAGAAGCAGAGGAATATTGAACAGAGCCACTTGAATCTTACCGAAACGCAGAGTCAGGTTGTGATTGATCTAGACAACCGTTTTCGAAAGCTGCGGGAAGCGCGGGCAGGTCTGAAAGTGGCTCAGCTCGGAGAGGACGCGGAGAAGCAAAAACTGCAGGTGGTGATGGAGCAGTACAAGCAGAAAGCTGCACTGCTGAGCACGCTGCAAACGGAGCAGGCGAACATGGCGCAGGCAGAGGCACAGTATCAGCAGGCGCTATCCAACTTCTGGAGCGCACGTTCGGAATTCGAAAAATCGCTGGGCGAGGATTAGATGCGAAGACTACGAAGGCACCGCCGCAGCCTGGCGTCGCTTCATTGCTTACTGGTCGCGTGCGTTCTAGCCGGGTGCGAGTCCGCGCAGAAACCGCAGGAGACGGCCCCCATTCCAGTGACGGTCACGGAGGTGCAGGAATATTCCGGACCGGAAGGTGTGACTTATTCGGCAAGCATCGTGCCGTATGACCAGGTGAATCTTGCGTTCAAGTCGGCAGGATATGTGACATCGATTTTACGGCGGAAAGGCGTGGACGGACGGGAGCGCAATCTGCAGCAGGGCGACTGGGTGAAAAAGGGGGAGGTGCTGGCGCGGGTGCGCGAGTCGGATTACCAGCATGCCGTCGAGCAGTACAAAGGGCAATTGGAGCAAGCGCAGGCCGGGGCAGAAAAATCCAAGCAGGATTTTGGACGCGCTCAGGCTCTCTACAATGCGAACGCAATGACGCAGTCCGATTACGACGCTGCGAAAGCGCAGAACGACTCGAGCCAAGGTTCTGTCGTCACGGCGCAGGCGGCTGTCGCACAGGCGCAGCAGTCATTGAGCGATTGTGAGTTGCGCGCGCCGACGGATGGCCAAATCCTGAGCCGCAATATCGAACTGGGAGCGCTGGTGGGAACCGGTACGACCGGGTTCACGATGGGCGATACCAAGCGGGTGAAAGCGGTGTTTGGAATTCCGGACACGGTGCTCGCTTCGGTGACGCTAGGTAAGAAGCAAGGAATTCAAACGGAAACGTATCCCCAGGAATTTTATGGCCAGGTGACAGCTATTGCACCGCAAGCGGACCAGAAAAGCAGGACGTTTCAGGTGGAAGTGACGGTCCCCAATTCGAATAATCTGTTGAAGTCGGGCATGGTGGCGACGCTCGACCTTGGCCAGGCGAAACTGACTAAATCGGTGCTGGTGGTTCCGCTCGGAGCCATCGTTTCTGGTCCGAGCGGTTCGAATAAAGGATTCAGCGTGTTTGTCGCTGTGCGAGATGGTGACAAGGACGTGGCGAGGCAACGAATCGTACAGCCGGGCATGACGTATGGAGATATGGTGTCGATCACAAAAGGACTCAGCCCAGGCGATCGGGTGATTTCGAACGGCGCGACGCTGGTAAACGACGGACAAGTGGTGCGGGTGATTCCCTAGATCTTCACGCAACCGAAGAGACCGACGAATGGCACACCGGAGCGACGCGGACTACATCCAGAACGAGCGCAATACCGCTCGTTTCTTCGTCGAAAACCGCCAGGTTTCCGGGATTCTTCTGCTGGCCACCGTTGCGCTTGGCATTTACGGATACACGCAGATGCCCAAGCGAAAAGATCCGGATATACCCGTGCGCGTGGCGTCGGTGCAGACGCAGTGGCCCGGAGCCACTGCGGAGCAAGTGGAACAGTTGGTCACGCGGCCGATTGAATCGAGCATCGCGCAAAACCCGAACATACGCGCGCCGAAGGGCGGCGATTTCGGCATCAAGTCGCTCTCGATGCCGGGCCTTTCGATCATCCAAGTGCAGCTTTCCGACAACGTAAAGGATTCAAAGAGGGAATTCAGCGACATGAACCTGAAGCTGAATTCTTTGAGCCTTCCGCAGGGCGCGGGGCCTATCAAATTCAACAGCGATTTCGGAGACACGGCGGCGCTCATGCTAACGGTTGCGAGTCCGCTGGAAGATCCAACCGCGATTGCCGTGCGCGGCGACGCGATCGAAACTGTGCTTGAACGCGTGCGCAAAGAGCGGCGCGGAAAAACCAGCGGCGTCCCGGTATCACTGGTCTATTGTTATCCACTGACAGTTCCGCAAGAGGCGGTGGAAAGAAATGTGCGGGTATTCGTTCAGTCCACCGAAGTGCAAGGAGTACTAAGCCAAGCGAAATTGGTCAATGGTCCCGGATTTGCGGCCGTCGATGGATTTACAAAAAAAACGGACGCCGAGATTTACGCCTACATCAAACATTATCTCGAGCTCAACGTACACGAATCGGAGATTCATCCCGACACTTGGCCTCCCGTGGTGGTTCGTGACCCAAGCCATGTTGGCGCGCAACTCGCAGCCGCGCCAGGAAACAAATACACATACCGCCAATTAGACCAATACACGGACCTTCTTTCGCGCACGATTTTGGGGGCGCCGGAAGTCTCGCGAGTGGATCGAAATGGCGTGCTGCAGGAACAGATTTACCTGGATTATTCGCAGGAGCGGCTTGCCTCGTATGGATTGCAGCCGTCAAATCTGAAAGGGATTTTGAACGCGCGCAATATTACGCTGCCAGGCGGGGCGCTGGAAGCGGGCTCGAAGAATATTCTGGTCGATCCTTCGGGTGAGTTCACGAGTACGGCCGACATCGGTAACGTAATCGTAGGAACGTCAGACGCCGGCTCGGCCGTTTATCTGCGAGATCTGGTGGATATCCGCAGTGGATATCAAAGTCCTGCGCGCTATTTGAATTTTTACACCTGGCGGGACGAAAACGGGAAATGGCAGCGTACGCGGGCCGTAACGCTTTCTGTGCAGATGCGCAGGGGCGACCAGATCGCGCAGTTTGCGGAGCACGTGCAAGGGAAAATCTCCGAGACCAAGAAACTGTTGCCTGCGGACTTGATCATCGCGGCCACCTCCGATCAGCCACGCCAAGTGAAAGAGAACGTCGATCTCTTCATGGACGCGCTGTACGAAGCGATCGCGCTGGTGGTGATCGTATCGCTTGTCGGATTCTGGGAGTGGCGCTCGGCAGTGCTGATGGCGATTTCGATTCCGATTACGCTGGCTATGACGTTTGGTTTCGCGCACCTCCTGGGCATTGATATTCAGCAGGTGTCGGTGGCGACATTGATTATCGCGCTCGGCCTTCTCGTGGACGATCCTGTGGTGGCTGGAGACTCGATCAAGCGATCGCTGGACGATGGCCATCCGCCGGTAGTCGCTGCGTGGCTCGGACCGACGAAGCTGGCGCACGCGATTTTGTTCGCGACTATCACGAACATAGTCGCTTACCTTCCATTTCTGATGTTGAACGGCACCACGGGCGAATTTCTGTACAGTCTTCCAGTGGTGATGACCTGCGCGCTGGTGGCATCGCGGCTTGTTTCGATGACGTTTATACCTTTTCTTGCCTTTTACCTGCTGCGGCCGTCGAAAAAAGAAGAAAGTACGATGGAGGAACGCGAAACACGCGGATTCACGGGGTTCTACTACCGCGTGGGGAAATTTGCCATCGATCACCGCTGGCCTGTTTTTGGAGTATCGCTGCTCTTCCTGGCTCTAGGGGGATTTTTCGGGCATCGCTTGAAGACGCAGTTTTTCCCGGACGATGTGCAGTACCTGTCGTTCCTAGACGTCTGGCTACCGAATGATGTGCCGCTGACGGTAACCAACCGGTCCGCCATTCAGGTGGAAGGTCTGGTGCGGACCACAGCCGAGAATTACGCGAAAGAGCATCCCGGCAAAGACGGGAAACCGCAGCCGGTGCTGAAATCGTTGACGACATTTGAGGGCGGCGGAGGCCCGAGATTTTGGTTTTCCGTGACGCCGCAATTGCAGCAGCTAAACTACGCGCAAATAATTATCGAGCTGTATAACAAAGACGACACACCAAAGCTAGTAGGCGTGTTTCAGGATGCAATTTCGAAGAATGCGCTCGGTGCGCGTGTGGACGTGCGTCAGCTGCAGACGAATCCGGTGGATTATCCAGTGGAATTGCGCGTTACCGGACTTGCGGACGTTAGCGCGCTGGACGAAGCAAAAGATATCGCGACGTTGCGGTCCATTACCGGCAAGGTAACAGCAATTTTGAGCGCGGTTCCTACTTCGGCTCGCGCTCGCGATGATTGGGGGCCTGAAGGCTTTCAGGTGTCACTCAAAGTGGACTCGGACCGCGCCAACCTGGCGGGCGTCACGAACCAGGATGTGGCGAATTCGTCGAGCGCAGCTTTGAGCGGGTCGTCACTCACCACTTTGCGGCGAGGAGATCAACAAATTCCGGTAGTCGCGCGACTGCGGATGGAAGAGCGCATAAATCTGTCCGACGTTCAGAATCTTTACGTTTACTCCTCGCAATCGAATAACAAAGTGCCGCTGCTCGAAGTGTCGTCGGTAGAGAACACGCTACGAAACATGCGCATACGGCGTCTCGAACATTTCCGAACGATTTCCGTGCAGAGCTTTACTCAACCTGGATTTCTGGCTTCGGAGGTATTCACTCCCGCTGCGCCGAAATTAAAGGAAGTGGAGGCATCGCTGCCACCCGGCTACAAGATCATCGTGAGCGGCGAGCAGGCCAAGCAGGTGGATGGGTTCAGGAACCTGAGTGTGGTGATGGCGATATCGATCGCCATGATTTTTCTGGCGCTGGCATTTCAATTCAAGCATTCGATCAAACCCATACTGGTCCTGGCCGCCGCGCCTTATGGAGTGAGCGGAGCGCTAATCGCGCTTTACGTAATGGGCTCTGCCTTTGGCTTCATGGCGTTCCTGGGGATTGCGAGCTTGATTGGAGTGATCGTAAGTCACGTGATTGTACTCTTCGATTTCATTGAGGAGATGCGTGAGAAAGGCGAGCCGCTGGAGCAAGCTCTGCTCGACGCGGGTATTGTGCGGCTGCGGCCGGTGATGATTACCGTGGGCGCAACGATCCTGGCGCTCTTTCCGCTGGCTCTTCACGGAGGCCCCTTGTGGCAGCCGCTCTGTTATGCGCAGATTGGCGGGTTAGGAGTAGCGACGTTCATCACGCTTCTGCTGGTGCCGGTACTTTACTCGATTTTTGTGCTCGATCTGAAGATTGTGACGTGGGGCAAGGTGGAAGCGCATTCCGCTGAGAAACTCAGTCTGCAGCCGAAAGGAGAACTACCTTAATGAATCACGGTGCGAAAAATATCCCCCTGGTAGTTCGGCCTGCTCTCGCGCTGCTCGCTTTTCTTGTGGCCGGATGCTTTATTCCTTCATTTGGGCAGAGCCAAAGTCAACCCTCGACGCCGCCAGCGCAAAAAGATGCTGACGTGATGCTCCAGATGAGCCGTTCCTTCCAGGATCTGGCGAAGCGAGTCTCGCCAGCGGTTGTTGAGGTGCTTGTAACAGGCTATGGATCGCCGAGCGATGAGGACGAGAAGGCGTCGAGCGCATTGGGGCGCGAGCGAGCTCTTGGATCTGGCGTAATTGTGGATCCGGACGGATACATCGTAACGAACGCTCACGTGGTGAAGGGCGCGGACCGTGTGCGCGTGGCGCTGACTCCGCCGATAACCGATGAATCGCAAGCGGAGGGTTTGTTGAAGGCACGTGGGAGAATTCTGCCGGCGCGAATTATCGGAGTGAGCAAGCTAATCGATCTCGCAGTTTTGAAGGTAGAAGCAACCGGCCTTCCTACGCTTCCGATCGGCCGCTACAACCGGGTGCAGAAGGGTGAAATCGTGCTGGCGTTTGGCAGCCCGGAAGGCTTGCAGAATTCTGTGGCGTTCGGCCTGGTGAGTTCGGTTCTCCGGCAACAAAACCCGGACGATCAGATGGTGTACATACAGACGGATGCGGCGATCAATCCTGGAAATAGCGGCGGACCGTTGGTGGACGTGGAAGGCAACGTGGTGGGTATCGACACGTTCATTTATTCAAAGTCGGGCGGGAACGAAGGACTGGGATTTGCGATCCCAGGCGGCATCGTGCGGTTCGCATACGAAGAAATTCGAAAGTATGGACGAGTGCGCCGGCGCGCGATTGGCGTCGACCTTCAGTCGTTGACGCCAGAACTGGCTGGCGGCCTGGGACTCTCGACGGACGTTGGCGCGATTATTTCCGACGTTGCGCCTGGCGGCCCAGCGGACCGTGCCGGATTGAAGACGGGCGACGTAATCGTCAGTCTCGACGGCTTTCCAGTGAACAATGTTCCACTTTTTACGCTTGGTCTGTACGTGCTGAATTCAGGCGGTTCCGCGAAGCTCGGAATTTTGCACGGCAGCCAAAAATTTGAAGCGGATGTGGCGGTGGTGGAACCTCGCAGTGATCCGCAGAGGCTTTCCGAGATGTCTGACCCGGCGAAGGGCCTTATCGCGAGGCTAGGCATCGTCGGAGTCACTGTGACGCCGGAAGTAGCCGAGTTCTTGGGCGGCCTGCGGATGCCGTCAGGTGTGGCGGTGGCATCGCTCGTGTCTGATCAGCTCGCGGTTGATTCAGGTCTTGCCGAGGGCGATGTGATTCATACGTTGAATCGCGTGCGGATTACCACCGTGGACGATCTTCGGGCGGCTTTCACGAGTCTGAAACCGGGAGATCCGGCTGCAATGCTCGTGGAGAGAGGCGGAAAATTTACTTATTTGACGTTCGAAATGGAATAGCGAACCGAAGGCTCCCCGATACCGCGATTCCCTTTTGCGATCTTTTTCAGCGCTTCTGATAGTTTCCGTTTTGCGTCGCGACTGTAAGCTGTTTGCTCACACCTTCGACCGTGGTGCTCGATACGTGGTTCGTCCCATCCGGCAAGCGATCAAATCTGACTGTGAGATTCATGCCGTCGCTCGGCCCATCCATGTAGGAGGCGATCTGGATGCTTTGGAGCGCTTTCTGTTCTTTATTGATTGTCAGGGTCATGGAATCGTCTGGCTTGACATAGTTGTGAATAACGAGTTTCAGGCCACCTGGTCCGGGCGTCATCGAGATGTTCCCTTTCTCATAGGCTGCTTGAATCAGATCCTTGTCAGGCGGCACGTATTGCTCGGCGAGTGCTTTCATTCGCTCGGCATATTCCTCATATTCTTCTTTTTTCTTCTCCACGACCCGCTGGCGGAGACGTCCACCACGGCCACTCGATTGCTGCTGCGATTGCGCGGCGGGTGCTGAATCCAAAGGAGTCTTTTGCGGCTTCCCGTCTGGTCCGTTCTGAACTTGGAAGTGCTGCTGTTTCTTCTCCTGCCCCTTCAAGCTGATCGTGACGGTTTCCACCCACGTGTACTGCGCGAGGGCCTGCTTGTTCTTCGCCATCGATTCCTTCAACTGGCCGACTTGCTGTTGAAGGCCTTCTTGGGCGTAAAGCGCGCAAACAGACGCAAGCGAAGCGACAAAAAGAAGCGAAAGCAAACTCTTCCGAGACATTTTTAACTCCTTCGAAATTTCTTTGCGGAAGCGGAATTTGAATTCCGACACTGGGCGCACCCTTATACGTCCGGTGGTGGCTTCTGTAAAGACAATAAGTGAAGAGCGAAGATTCGCCACTGCAGCGATGAGCAGCGATTGCTGTGATTGCCGAAGCCTCGATTCGTCTTGCCCCGAAACGAGCTTCCTGCGATTATCTCGCCGTCAGGCGGCAGGAACTTCGCGCCCGATCCATCAGGAGCGAGTACAAAACTTAGGACCAGACCCATGCGAATTTCATTGAAACTAGGGCTGTCGCTCTTCGTTTTCTGCATCGCAGCGCTTGAAATGTTTACCGCCGCGGCACCGACGCTCAAAGCTAAAGTAGCGGGACTAGAAGCTCTATTTCCCGGCGGCGTGCAGCAGGAAGCTCAATCGCAGAAAGGCGAAGCAACTTCGGACTCTCAAGACGAGGTGGAGAACGAAGATTTAGCGCCAGCCGCGGTGGAGATCGACGTGTCGGGCGATTCGCCGCTGATCCGGGCCCTCTACCAGGCGACTCGTGAGACGAAAGAGAACGACATCCTCGCAAGGCTTGATCAAGCCAAAAAGCTTCTGGGCGACGGCGCTGACGTGAAGGCGACCGATTCGCAGGGACGGACGGCACTGCATTGGGCCGTCTTCGGCTCCAGTTACAACACGAAAACAAAAATCATCGTCGCGTATGAAGAACTTGCCGACACGTTGATCCAGCGGGGCGTCGAGATCAATCGCGAGGATCATTATCAGGATACGGCGCTGGATTATTTGATCTATTCGCCGAATTTCGAAATGCAGACGCTCTTGATAGAAAACGGTGCAACCAGCGGTTTTCTTGTTGCCGTGAATAATTTCTATGACGATGCGGGGGGACCGCCGTCGTCAAAGCCAACCGGCGCAACCGCGCGTGCCCCTCAAACGACTCGGAAAGCCGATCTCGCAGCCGGTCAGACGTTGAGCGTGCGGCTGGATTCGCCGGTGTACAGCGACCGCTCGCGTACGGGAGATCCAATCGAGGCGACCGTCACCTATCCGCTCTGCAAGAACGGCGAACAGGTGGCTTGCAAAGAGGGCGAACTAATCGTTCCTCCTGGCGTTAAGCTGAACGGGACGATCTTGTTCGCGCAGAAAGCTCCCAACAAATATTCGAGGCCGCGGCTCGTACTCGATTTCTCGAACATCGTGCATAAGAACGGCGAGCGATCTCCGGTTTACGCGCGAGTGCTCGATGTAGACAACGCGCGCGAGACGATTCAGAACAATGAAATCCTGGGCATCGTGCAGCCACACGCGTCAAACAAAGGAGCGATCGCAATGGCGGCCGTGAGTTTCGCCAATCCGATTGCCGGCTACACGATCAAAGGCGCGCAGGCGGTATATGGGTTGTCGATACGGCGCGAAATTCTGTTCCCGGCCGGGACGGACGTTCAATTGCAAATTGTTCGGCCTACGATCGTGAAACAGAAGGAACCATGGGCTGGATGGAAACAATTGCCCGTGGACAAGCCATTGGAAAAGCTGGCCGCCGAAGCGCCTCTGCGCACGCACAACAAGGGCGAAACGATGTCGGACCCGACGAACTTGCTGTTCCTCGGGACACAAAGACAGGTGGAAGCCGCATTTGGCGAGGCAGGGTGGTTCAAGCCCGAGAATTTGGGTATGAAATCGGCGCTGAAGGCAGCGCAGGCGACCGTGCGGCAGAGCGGATACAGCAACGCGCCTGTGTCTCTCCTGCTTCTCGAAGGGCGTCCGCCGGATCTGGTGTTTCAAAAGTCGCTCGACACCTTTGCGAAACGTCATCACTTACGAATCTGGAAACTCGAGAAGACCTATGACGGTCAAGAGGTATGGATTGGAGCGGCAACCCATGATGTGGAAACGACGAAAAGCCGCGCAGGCACAAAATGGGCCCATCGTATCGATCCGCATGTCGACAGAGAGCGCGATTGGGTGACAACCGACCTACTCTTCATCGGGACTGGACTCGCATATGCCGATGTGGACAGACCGAAAGCACCTCGAAAGCTGAACAATGCGACCGGGGACGAGATTGTGACGGACGGCAAGATCTCGGTGGTGCAGCTGGCAAAGGCAAAAGACGCGACGGACGATGGCGAGGTGCCCACGCCTGGCAAGCGCCCACAAGAACACAAGTAAGCTAGCCCTGGAACGTTGATTTGAAAATCCGGAGAAGAAGGCGTACACCCGAAGTCCTTGCGTCGTCCCGCGCGGGAGTGCTATAAAACGAGTTCCTACTGAGGCTTCTGATTGTTGCCGTTTTTGGCGACCACCTGCTGACTTGCCGCTCTTCAGCAGGGAGGAGGCTTACTTCTATGGACTCTTCCGTGATTCCGTCTTTCGATATTTTCAGGGGACGTTTTGGCGACAAAGATGTCGTCTGGATTGAAGCGGCGGAGGGACTAGCTACGGCACGGGAGCGGATGGAGCATTTCGCATCGCAAGCGCCCGGCCCTTACTTTGTCTTCAGCTCGTTTAACCACGTTGTGCTCGCGGCGATCGACACCACGAATTTGAAGCGCGTCTCCCAACGGTCAAAAACGGCGGGCGCAGCTTAGCAGGCGGACGACTTCATCGTTCGGCGGTTTTCTTAGCGCGCCATCCACAGACTCGAATCCGCACTTCGTTTTTTCGAGGCCTGCCGCCCATTTAACCGTCCTATGATGGAGCCATGAAGGCAAGCGACGCCATTTGCCACGTGGGCGCAAAATGAGGAACTGTACTCTGGCTGCTAGTCCGGCAGTCGAAACACGAAACTGATATCGTCATGGACCGGAACGCGACGGCCTTCGAAGAGCGTCGGGCCGTAACGCCACTCGCGAACAGCAGTTACCGCCGCTCCGACAAGAGGTTCCGGGCCACTCACCGGTTGGACGCTCTGGATGTTGCCGTCAGCGCCAATCACAGCGTGTACTCGTACTGTGCCTTCAATCCCTTGTTGTTTGGCTTGGACCGGGTAAGAAGGCGACACCTTTCGGAGTAGCCGCCCAACCACCAAGTCCTTTGGGGGCGGATTTTGTGAGCCGACACTATGAGGCATCGCGATTGAACGCCGAGAGCTGATAGCGACAGTCGAGGAGGCGCTAACCGCTTCCTCTGGCAAGCTTATCGCGGGACTTGGAGCTGCTACGGGGCGCGAAGCGCTGGCTGGCGCCTCAGTCCGTGGCGCGGGACGCCGAGTCTCGTTCACCGGAGGTGTCCTCCGAGCCTCTAAAGGAGGCGCGGCCGACCGTTGGGGCGGATTTGCGCGTTGAGGCGCACCGCTGGGAGTATTAGCTGCGACCGCCGGGGGCGGCAAGCTCTTGGGTGGAGGTGGTGGCGGGGTATTTTGCTTGATTCTCTCGATGTTTGCCGCCGATACCTGCTCCGGTGTGGCCTCCACAATATTCTGAACGCGAATCGTGCCCGTAAGACCGTCAAAAGCTCCGGTGATCAACACGTTTTTCCCAACGAAACTGGCCGCTTTTTGCTGGTCATCTATGTGGTACCAGGTATCGTTTTCATAATCCTTTAACACGAAACGCACTTGGTTCTGGGAGACGACTCTCCCGCCAAACGTCTGCCACGTGGACTGCCCCTGCGTGACCTGTTGCGAGCTATTTGATGGCAGTGCGAGAGACGCGGGCAGGACAGCGCAAAGGAGAATCGATACGACCGCCAAGACCACAGCGGTTCTTTTCATTTGTAACCTCGGTTATCAAGCAGGAAAGAACAGCTGGTGGCCGCAATCTTCAGCCCCCATCAAAGCCGTCTTTCCTCTGATGAATGGCCGGGGACACAACGTTAGCGAAGAAATTTGCGAAAGTAAATGGGCGGCCCAGCGAAGGTCACAATCAAGGAACCCTTCCCTACCAGTTGGGGCGATCTTTGTGAAACCTCATGCGTATCGGCCGCAGCTTTTCCTGTTGCCAACCGTGCTCGGGGCACTCGAGCCTGCGCGGAAATTGCTTCGCGCCGGGTACAGGCTTGGCCACGAGTTCCGCACCGCACTTCCCGCATTTTTCGCAATTCACCGTAGCCGAATCCCTTTCGACAGGCTAACCTCAAGGGGGTGGCAAAGCAATTTATCCGGAAAGCCACGGTTCTCTCTGAAATGTCAGCAAACCCAAGGGTCGGCTCGCAGTGATTTAGGAGGGTCCATTGAGTAGAAACATTTTAGTCGGTTTCGCGCTCGCGGTGACGCTGGCCTTGTCGTTGGCCGCCTGCCAGGATACGAAAGCCCGTCAGGAGAACGAACAACTAAAAGCTCAGGTATTGCAATTGCAGAAGGATGCCGGTGACTTGGGAAATCGCATTGATGTCCTGACGAAGGAAAATACTGAGTTGAAAGCCGAAAACGAACGCCTTAAAACGAAACACCCTGCGAAAAAGTCTACGAAGTCGAAACGTCGTCGAAGTAAATCGAAGGCGGCGACGAGCGCTCAGGATTGAAAACTAGAGCCGGAAATTTGGTAAGTCCCTCTGAATCTTGGAAGCCCCCGGGACGGAACCAGTCATTGAAAATTACCTGAAACGCTCTGCCTTTCAGAGACACTATTTCTTGACGGAATAGCCAGCGAAGCGGCTGAACCTAAGCTGCTTCCGGAGTCCTACGCCAATAGGGTACCGTCGAAAGGAAATATGTCCACAGCGTTGAAGATGCAGCCTCAAACTCTAGATCCGGTTAAAGTCGATCCTGACCATTTTAAAGTCGAGTTCGAAGACGATAAGGTGCGGGTGCTCCGCGTCAGGTTCGGACCTCACGAGAAATCGGTTATGCAGGAACAGCCTTCTCTGCTTGAGATAAACCTCACAATCGCTCATCTCCTCGTCACTTATCCAGACGGAAGAACGGAAAACATCCACTCCAAAGCCGGACAGGTTCACTTATTGCCAGCAGCCGAGCGGCGACCAGAAAACCTAAGCGACTTTCCGTATGAAGCGATTGCGATCGAGTTGAAATAGCCGAACGGTCTGTCTCCTACAGGCTGAGCTAGAAACTGATCTTCAGTATCTGGCCATTGTTGCCAACAAACCAACCGTCGTGCTTATCCGCAAACGCGACGGCCCAGAAGCCGCTCACATCGGGCAGCACATTCCAAGTGCGCCCTTCATCCGGAGTCCAAGCCGCTTCCCCAGATGTGAAATCCGGCTCCGTCTCGGTAGTAATTACAACGGCGCGGTCGTTTTGATGACCGACCTCGTTGTCTTCTCCGCGCCCATTGCCGTCATCTTCGTTGTTGCGAGCGCCGCGGACGTAGGCCAGGCAGAAAATCGCTCCTTGCACGGGCGGTTTGTTCGTTAGAGTCCACGTCTTGCCACCGTCGTTCGAGGTTGCCGTATCAACCGCAGTGTTGGAAGCCAGATCGCCGCCACCGACGATCCCATTCCGCGAATCGCGGAAGGCCACAGACACCGCACCGGCACTGGGCGAACTCACCAGTGGCGTGTCATACGCGTTCCAGCTGTTGCCTCCGTCGCGCGTGGCTAGGATCCTTGCCGTAGAAGCGCCGCCAGTAGCAGTCCAAGCATTGCTCGAACCCTGTGTTGTTATGCAGGTTCCGCTTGCTGCAAACGAGGCTTCGCCTGCCAACGCTGGGGGCATATTGCCGGCGATCGATTGCCAGGTCACCCCGTCCGTTGTACGAATATCAGGAAATACTCCGTTCACCGAGTCGCTGTGCGTGATGCCACGGTTCGGGGTCCAGAAAGCGAAACAATCATAAAACGCACCCGCGGTTTGATTGGTGAACTCGATCTTCCAGGTCGCGCCACCGTCGACAGTTTTGTAAATATGAAAATCGGTCGTGTTATTTCCAATCGACATCAGGTAGGCAATCTTGTCGCTCACTCCAAACACATCGCGGAACTCAAGGGCTTCGGCTCCCGGTACAACAGCGGCTTTCCATGTCTGGCCGCCATCGGTCGTCACCACGTAGGTACCACCAGTTCCGGCTGCCCAAACCACGCGGGAGTTCACTGGACTCACCGAAATCAGGAGTTGCGTGGTGCCGCTCTGTTGAGGAGTAAGTTTTGGTTGATGAATTTTCCCAGGATCTTGCGCAAAGCTAACAGTTGCTGAAGCGGCGATTAGGGAAGCGGCCAGAAAAAGCTTAAACATCGAAGTCCCCCTGAAAGGAAGTGGGCGTGGGGGAGCAAGTATAGGAATGCAGGAGGCGGGTGTCAATACGGCGTCAATGCGGGAAAATTCACTGGCTGCCGCAATTCTTAAATGAAGTAGTTCTCACAAATTGAACGCGTACAGCAGAAACCGTGTTACGAACAGATCAACAACTAGAACAACGACGGAGGAAACCACGAATGCCGTAATCGTGGCGCGGCCTACGCCAGCGGTCCCCCCTTTCACACGAAATCCCTCATGACAACCCACGCTTGCAATGATGAATCCGAAAATAACTGGTTTTGCGAACCCCATCACAAGATCTCCAAAAACCAGCGCATGAACGGCGCGTGTCCAGAACTGTTCTGCGCTGAGATGGAGCGTGATGGTTGCTACCACAAATCCGCCGAGCAGCCCCGCGCAATCCCCCACCGCCACGAGTAAGGGGAGCACCAGCACCATCGCAAGCAATCGAGGGGTCATCAGCTTGCGGATCGGGTCAATCCCGAGTCCCCGCATCGCGTCCACCTGCTCCGTAACGACCATGGACCCGAGCTCGGAAGCCATTCCGGTCGCGTTCCGGCCCGCGACCAAAAGCGATGTGAACACCGGACCGAGTTCGCGGAGGAGAGCAAGCGAAACTGCGTCGCCCGTAAGAGCTGTTGCGCCGAAGCGGCTAAATTGTGATGAGGAATTCAGAACAACTACCCCGCCGACGCAGACGAGAGCGACAATTACGATCAGCAATGAACCCACTCCGATTTGGTCCATCTGCACGATCATGTCGCCGGTGTAGCGGGTCGTAGTGAAGATGTCCTTCACCGACTGAAGAGTGAGCAGCGTATAACTTTGGAACGAGAGGACCTGCATTTTCGTTGCATGTTCGATGTTGGAGAAAACCGAACGCGTGTTCACAATTGTGCTCCCTGTCACGAGAAGTGACACTTCAGTGCGCTGAATCCTAGGAACGCTGCCCGGAGAGAACCATATACTACGATAGTTCGGTACGAGAGCCGCCGTTCTTTCAGAAGTGGTTCACTGCTAATGAATAACTGGGATATACCGCATACAGCAAAACTTTGACTTTCAACACCATGCTGAGGCCAACTGGACTCGCCTTGTCTCAAAAATGGCTGCATGGCAACTACACGCGAACCTGAGCGAGCCGTGACTTCCTAACTCATTTGTTTTTTAGATTGAATAGACGGGCTTAGTTCGAAGGTGAGCAACGTGGCGATTGTTTTTGCAAGTCGTAGTTTTCTCGCTCGAGGTGCAATCGGCTTCCTGTTTCTGATTTTGAGCATGGCGGGTGGATGCCAGAAAGGCACACAAAAACAAGCAGGAGAGGCTTCGCCGGCAGGGTCGGGCAAATCTCTCTCTGTCCCGGCGGGTCAAGATCCGATTCTGGTCGGAGCTGGTGACATCGCCTCTTGCCAGGATTTGTCAGGCGCTGAGGCTACGGCGAAGCTTCTCGATTCGATTCCAGGCGTGGTGTTCACCGCAGGCGACAACGCATATGAAAGGGGTACCGCCGAGGAGTTCAGCAATTGCTACCAACCTACGTGGGGACGCCACAAAGACCGAACGCGCCCAGCGGTTGGGAATCACGAATTTTATTCTTACATCGCAACGCCATACTTCCGCTATTTTGGGAAGAATGCGGGTGATCCCGGGCAGGGCTACTACAGCTACGAATTGGGGACGTGGCACATCATCGTTCTCAACAGCGAATGCTTTGAGGTAGGAGGATGCCAACAAGGTTCGCGGGAGGAGAGGTGGTTGAGTTCGGATCTCGACGCTCACCCTGCTCGCTGCATTTTAGCTTACTGGCACAAACCGCTTTTTAGTTCAGGGGCAAAGCATGGGAACGATCCTGAGATGAAAGCATTCTGGATGGACTTATACAGAAAAAAGGCGACCGTTGTGGTCAACGGACACGATCACGACTACGAGCGATTCGCGTCGCAGGATCCAGATGGCAAGCCTGACCCAACTCGGGGAATTCGGGAATTTGTCGCTGGGACAGGCGGAAGAAACCATCGCCCTTTTGCTGCTCCGCTGCCGACAAGTGAGGTTCGGAATGCTGACACCTTCGGTGTTCTGAAAATGACTCTCCATCCGGGCGGGTACGAATGGGAGTTTGTTCCAGAGGCGGGTAAGACATTTCACGATTCCGGCGCAAGTTCATGCAACGAGTGAGAATTTGAGGTCCTGGTGTTTGGTAACCCACCCACGGGGACAAATAGGCGATGCGTCGTGAGATCGAGAGCCATTGTTTTCAGAACGCAGCGTTACGTTATAGAAGAACGAGACCGCGACGAATTCCGAGGGTAACAGCCTCTGTGCGGCTCGCAGCGCCCAGCTTACCGAGAATCGACGCCACGTGAAATTTCACCGTGTGTTCCGAGATCGCAAGGCGGGTTGCGATCTCCTTGTTCGTCAAGCCGCTCGCCAGCATTTGAAGGACTTCGCTCTCGCGAGGCGTAAGTGGCTCAATGAGGTCTGCGAGTGGACTAGATGCCGCCTCTGCTGCTGAAAACATTGCGTCAGCTTCGGCAGGATGGAGGACGATAAGACCAGCTGCCGCGGCTTCGAGGCCAGCAACGATTTGGTCCGGTGACGCGTCGCTGGGCAATATAGCTCGAACGCCAGCTCGCAACGCTTCGGCGAGCCGCCCAGGTTCAGAACGGTCCGAAAGAACCACAACGGCAGCTTCAGAACTAAGTTGCGATTGGTTTAGAGAATTAATCATTTCTCCGAAGTAATCGCCGGATGCATCAATTAAAACGATGTCTGCTTCAACCTCTGGTGGCTGATCCCAGAGCGATTCAAGGTTTGGGCCGCTGCCAACTATTTCCACTTTCCGCGCCCTGAGCAGACTCTTTAGATTCGCCCGAGACAGAGGCGAAGCGGCGACAATAAACACCCGAATCACGCTGCCGCAACGCTCCTTAACGTGTCGTGGTCACCCAGCTGAACGGTGACGCGCCGAACACGCGAGTAATCTCCCCGCAGAAATCTAAGACGTAGCTTGCGCGCACCCCTGCCTTCCAATATTTTCGAGAGATCGTCGAGCGAAGTGAATATTTTATCCTCGGTGCCCAGCAAGATGTCGCCTGGTAAAAGAGACGCGTAGGAAGCCGCGCTATGCGATTCCACTTCGAGGAGCACCAGACCAAAACCGTCAGTCACAGTGGATCGGGGAATGCGAACGGGACGAACGGTCACACCAAGCCAAGCGTCGGACGGAGCTGCGGAGAGAAAATCTCGAACCACATTACTCGGAATCGCTAATGCCAGGCGGCCTGCGACCATGGTATTGATTCCGATAAGCCGACCATGCGCGTCGGCGAGTGGGCCTCCTGAATTGCCCGGCGCTAACCGAACATCCGCTTGCACCCAAAATTGCGGGCCCAATCCACGAACTGGGCCAATCGCGTGAACCACGCCGGTTGTGAGTGCTCCCACAAAACCCATGGGATTGCCGATGGCAATCGCAAGTTTGCCAGGTCGGACCTGCGCTGAGTCGGCAACGAAAACTGATGGGAGGTTCGTTGCGTGGATGTGAAGTGAGGCGAGGTCTCCGCGAGGATCACGAGACGCGACTGCGGCGTGAAACTCACGTCCATCCCAAAGCCGAACGATGACTTGCCTGCCGCGCGCGACGTGAGCGTTGGTGAGAATTGTGCCATCGCTCGACCAGATGACACCGGAGCCCGCGGACCGGTTAGCCACCTGGATCAAGACGGTGGAGCGGCGCAGTTTTTCTGTGATTTCGCCAAATCCCGTGAAAGCCATGTCATTCGCCTGCGTGCGGGCGTTCCGCAACCACGACGTGGCTTTCCTGAATGGAACCCCCGCGAACGAATTTCAGCGGAAGTGATTTGCCAATCGCGTCCCCGACCAGGAGAGACTGAATGTCTCCCGGTCGTGCGATTGGGTTTCCCGCCAGTGACACCAAAATGTCGCCTATAACCATGCCCGCCTTGTCCGCCGGCCCGTCCTGCTGAATTTCTAGCACGATCGCGGCGGTCTTTTCTTTCCGCTGCAAGGATTCTCGAAGATTATCGGGTAAGCTCACTGGCTGCAAACCAACTCCAAGATATCCGCGCGGAACGCGTCCTTTCTTCAGAAGCGTGTCCGCAACTTTATTTATGACCGAAGCCGGGACCGCAATGGCACCAAAACGCGCGAAGCGCGGCGTCGCTAAACCGATCGTGCCACCTTGCGGGCTAATCACAGCGCCGCCCACGGCGGTGGGTTGCAAACTGACATCGAGGCGGATGTAGGGAGTAAGCGATCCACCAGTCCAGGTGCGTCGGTCGGGCGCGACAAGGCTGACGACTCCCAGAGCAGCCACAGGCCCACTCGCGCGCGTGCGGCCAACGACGAGCGTCAGGGCACCCGGTTTCACCTGAGCCATGTCGCCTGACTCGATCACCGCGCTGTCAGCGTCGGCACACTTCAGGACCGCGATATCTGTTGAGGCATCGCGGCCCGCAAGTGTTGCAGTGACGACTCGGCCATTTGGCAACGTCACTTGAATCTCTTCGTCGCGGCGCAGTGCGTGCTCCGACGTGACAATTATTCCAGAACGCCAAATGACGCCGCTGGAAGAGCCGCGAATCTCGGTGTGAACAGCCACGACGCTCGCGGCAGCTCGACCAGTCGATAGTGCCAGCTCATTCGAAAGCTCGATGAGTTCTTGAGACATGTTTGATCCTCCAAAAAGAGAATCGCACAGTGCATCCTCGTCCACATCCGCCGAAAGGCTAGGTCTGGTACAGTTTAGGAAATTCGAAGGGTTCTGAAATGCTGAAGCAACTACGGGGCACCTCATACGAACGAAACCGAATTGCACCGAACAGCTAACGGAGTTGGGACGTAAACCCAGTCAACCCAAGGACCTTGTCTTTTGATTGGACGATGTGCTCGTACATCCGTTGGCGCGCGCGAGCCGGGTCACGATCCTGGATCGCCTTCAATATCTCGCGGTGCTCTACGCTGGGCGCTTCGCCGTAGTAGTCGATGTCGATTGCCGCGAACATGATCCGCTCCATCTGAGAACGGGCTTCGTTTACCGCCTGGACCAGCATTTGATTGCGCGAGAGCCGCGCAACGGTTGAATGAAACGCCGTATCGGCTTCGATAAAACGGACGCAGCTTTGGCGGTTGTCCGCGCGGCAAGTGACGCCGGCCAGCTCCGAAAGTTTGTGGAGGACCTCAGGGTTTGCCCCCTTGAAAGCGGCAAGCCGAGCTGCTTCACATTCGACAGCGCAGCGAAATTCATAAATATCGTTCAAGACTTGCAAGGTGATCTGAGTTACAAAATAGCCGCGGTTCGTGACGATGCGAAGGAGGCGTTCATTCGCCAAGCGAACAGCAGCCTCACGCACAGGAGTGCGGCTGCCTTTGTAGCGAGCTGCGAGATCCTTTTCGTTGAGGGATTCGCCGGGTTGGTATACGCCGTGGATGATATCGCGTTTAAGTGCACGGTACACTTTTTCGCTCAGCGTATTTGCGGCACCCGCGGGCGCCAGCAGCGGCGAGGGCGTTGAAAAGGAACGCCGGCGCGAACCGCTTCCGGTCTCCGATTTTGTCAATTGCCCTCCGACGTAGTCAGGCGAACCCCTGCATTCTTCATCATTTGTCGTATGGTGTCAAACGTATACCAATTGCATACACAAACCATTTCATTGACACACTGAAACGAACGGGGTAGGGTCTTGCCAACTTCGTGAGCGGGTGGCTAGACACTCACGAGAAAAACAATTTTTCATGCACGAATGACACTTTCAGGGAACCGCAGCACAGCGCCACGGGGGTTGAGCAGGTATGGCTAGCTCGAATGGCTTGCCGGGGGGCCGCGAGAACCCCCAGCAACTACGACGCCTCCTCAATCAGCGTCAGTTAACGATGCTCGCGATCGGCGGCGCGATTGGCGTCGGCCTCTTTCTGGGTAGCGGCGTTACGATTCAACTGGCCGGCCCTGGGGTAATTCTGAGTTATCTGATGGGCGCGATCATTGCTCTGATCGTTGCGTTTGCTCTCGTCGAAATGGCGGTCGTGCATCCCGATGCCGGCTCGTTCGGCGTTTATGCCGAAACCTACTTGAGTCGCTGGGCTGGATTTACGGTGCGAGCCACGTATGCTTTCGTCCAGATGATTGCTATCGGCGCTGAAGTTACGGCGGTAGCCATTTATTTTGCATTCTGGTTTCCCAGTGTCCCGCAATGGATATGGGTTGTTGGCGTCTCGATAGCACTCATCGTAATCAACACACTACAAGTGGCGCGATTTGGCGAGTTCGAATATTGGTTCGCGCTGGTAAAAGTGGTGGCGATCTTGGCATTCATCGCTATTGGCGCGGCGTTGATATTCGGAATTGGGACAAGGCACGCCATTGGCCTTTCGAACCTCACCGCGAACGGAGGGTTTTTGCCGCATGGTTGGACGGGCGTTTGGCTAGCACTAACGCTGGTGTTGACAAGCTACATGGGAGTCGAGGTCATTGCTGTGACAGCCGGCGAAGCTGAAAAACCGGAACAAACGATCCCAAAAGCGATGCGAACGATTGTTTTTCGGCTTATCGTTTTCTATGTTCTTGCTGTCACCGTGATGCTCGCGATGACGCCCTGGAATCAGGCGGGCGCGGGGAACGGACTAAACGCGAGCCCCTTCGTGCGGGCTTTTGCCATTGTAGGAATCCCTTACGCCGCCAGCATCATGAACATGGTTGTGATTACAGCGGCGCTCTCAAGCTGCAACACCGACCTTTACCTCACTACTCGCATGTTATTTTCGCTTTCACGCGGGCATTACCTGCCCGAGTGGATTGGAACCCTGAGCGAGAACGGCGTACCAGGCCGCGCTCTAGCCGTTTCGTCGGCGGGAATGGCCGCGGCAATTATTTTTGCGATTTACGCACCGAGTAAAGCCTTTCTCGCTCTCTATGGAATCGCTGTAGCAGGAATGTTTTTTGTTTGGACTGTAATTCTAATCACTCACATCGCATTTCGCCGGTCGCTCGGAAAAGACCGCGTCGCGCGCCTGCCGATGCATCTGCTGTTCTATCCTTACTCGACGATTGTCGGAATTCTCTCTCTGCTGGGAATCACAGCGGCTACTTTCTTTGTTCCCGGCCTGGCAATGACGGTTCCTGCATTCCTATGTTTTCTCGCCGCCGTAACTATTGCTTATTTGATTCGCCCGGCGCGAAAGCAAGTCGCACGCTGAGTCCAAAACCGGCAGAGAAAGCTCGGACAGCCACACACTGCTTGTGGAGCCACTGTCTCGTGTACGACTGGTATACAGGTAGAATCGTCTTGACATACTTTACAACGAGGTGTAGCGTCCGCGTCAAATCGGGGCCTCTGGAGGATGACGTGAAAGATGGTCGCATCGCCCGCCTTTGCTTCTTCGTTCTTGTGCTGATTCTCACCTGTGCCGGCAACTCGTCGGCCCAACTATTTCCAGGCCGCGTTACTGGCGTGGTACGAGATACACAGGGGGCAGCAATTCCAGATGCTGGCGTGAAACTGTCGAACCCCGCTACGGGGCTGGAACGAACAGAAACAACGGACGCAAATGGAGAGTTTAACTTTCCCGATTTAGCTTTGGGAAGCTATCGGCTGACGGTCAGCAAGAACGGGTTTCAAACCGTCGCCATCACAGATATTGCGACATCGCAGAACGAGGTCAACACGGTTTCGCCCGTCTTGAAGGTGGGCAACGTTACGTCGGAGATCGAAGTGACGTCCGCGCCTCCGCTGCTTCAGACGGAAACAGCTTCTGTTGGCGGGCAACTCACGCAAGAGCAAGTCACTGCCCTTCCAATCGGAAATAGCGACTACACGCGCTTGGCGCTTACTCTGCCCGGCGTGACCCAAAATAGTAATTTTGCATTCGCGCAATACACAATTAACGGTTCACGTTCGAGATCGAACGGATTCAATATTGACGGAGCTTCGGACACAGACCCCTCCACATACCTACCATCCATCAATGAGGGCGGAAACTCGGCGACCGCCGCAACGCGACTGCCGCTCGATGCAATTCAAGAAGTGAGCGTAGTCAGCGCCGGCGGAGCAGACTCAGGCCAAAATTCCGGCAGCGTGATGAACGTAATTGTGCGAAGCGGAACGAATCAGTTCCACGGGTCAGCCTACGAAGTGCACCGCGACGCGGCCCTTGATGCCTCGAACTTTTTCGAAGCTCCCGGCGACAAAGCGCCCTTCGTGTGGAATGAGTTTGGCGCGACGGTCGGCGGTCCGATCATCAAGAATCGAACGTTTTTCTTCGCGGGATATGACGGAAGCCGCTTGCGGCTGGGCGTAACCCAAAACGGAATCGCTCCGACGGCGGCACAAATCACCAACGCAACAAACATCGTGGAATCAAAGGGAATTGTTCCGAACCAACTGGCTCTCAATATTCTCGGCTTGTACTCCAACTTGGGACTTTCCGGCCCCTTTGTAGCAGACAACCGTGGGCAACAATCTCCGAACAGCGGCGTGCTCAAGATCGACCACAAAATCTCGGATTCCGACTCTCTTTCAGGCCGTTATTTGGAAGGAAATGGTGAAGATGAATTCCCGGGCGGCGGACCGGGGCCAGGCGGGGGTTCGCAGTTGAATCCGTGGTTCGGTGTAACGCCCACGGTCGCGAGTAATTTTGCGGTCAGCGAAGTTCACGTTTTCAATCCCAATCTGATCAATACGCTGCGCCTCGGCTGGAATCGCTTCAGCCAGTTTCAGAAAGGGCGGGACGCCAACGTCGACCCCACCACGCTCGGCTTTGACACCGGAGTTGGGCCGGAAAGTTTCGGCATTCCGGAGATTGACATCGGCTC
>Ga0209525_1000072_pt1 | contig 34382 bp, 30 predicted proteins | sample JacPin_JW_Ref_O1_FD_187958 | JGI IMG/M metagenome (GOLD analysis project Ga0209525, IMG submission 187958) | Forest soil microbial communities from Algoma, Ontario, Canada - Jack Pine, Ontario site 1_JW_Ref_O1 (SPAdes) (version 2) | ecosystem: Environmental > Terrestrial > Soil > Boreal... | reverse complement strand
GAGCGCACGCCCGATGCGGTCGTGGGTTTCCAGGCTGCCGGCAACCAAGCCGCCGCCGTGAAAATAAATGAGTCCGGGTAGGATCTCGGCCTTTGACGGTGAATAAAGCCGAACGCGCAGTGCACCGTCGGGACCCGGCAGCCTCCGATCTTCGACGTGTTCCAGAGAGACAGGCGGACCGGCGAATTCCATCAAGGAGACCAGCCCCTTGCGCCGTTCCTCGACCGTGGCGCTGCGTGCGTCGGGAGGATTGCCCGCGGCGAGCAGATCCAAGAAGCGCTTGACGCGTGGGTCGAGAGGCATCCGCGCGCGGATTGCTTTAGAGAGCCAACGCCTGCCGAGTCACCGCCGGCCATTTCTTCAGATCGAGGCCGTGATTGGCGAACAACGCCACGGCCAGGCGATCGATGCCGAACGCGACGCAGCTGGTATGCGCCAACTCGCCATTGTCGTCACGGATGCCCCACACCTGACCGAAGTGCTCGCGGTGATAGTTGAAGCTCATGCAGGCGGTGGGCGATGCGCTCGGATAATACGGAATCAACAGTTCGAATTTCAGGGCCTGTTGGCGTTGGCTGACCGCCATCACCTGACCCACCCGACCGAAGAACGGATCGTTCGCGACGTCGATGGTGTGCGGCAAGGCCAGCTCAGCGGCCAGCACCGGCGCTTTGGCCATCCATTTTTCGCGAAACTCGACGATCTCGTCCGGCGCGCCGATTCTCACGAATTCGCGCATCCGGAAAGATTGCAGCCGATCGAGGCTGAGCGATGGCTCATGCCGGAACACGTCTGCCTCGATATCGAACTGCAGACCGCCCATTGGCAGCTGGCCGCGCGCCGCGGCGATCGGATACACCGGATAGCAAGCGGCAGGCGATAGCACCAAGTCCGATGAGCTGAGCGAAGTGGTCCAGTCGCCGCCGTTCTCATGGCGTTCCACGGCAGAACGGATCGAGGCTTCGGAGCCGTGCAGGGCGCATACGCAACCCAGTAAATTGGGGAAGCTCTTCAGGTACCCGGATTTCTCCAGCTGCGTTCGGCTCATCACCGGCGGGAAGCGCATGATCTCCGCCGAGGGGTCGCGCTGCCGGGTGATGTACTGTTCAAGCTTCTCAACCAGATCCACATACAGCGCGGTGCGTGCGTAGACGCCGTCGACTCCCATCGGTTTGAACAGCCGATCGGCAAGATGCGCTAGCGGGTACGAGGAGGTGCTATCGGGCGGCATGGGCTCAACCACTGATCGAAGCCGGCAGCGGCGTCATCAAGGAGGTCGTCGCGAGATTCGTCAAGATGCGGTCGTTGCTGATCATGATGGGCGCGGACAGCACATCGCGCAACAAGCGGCCGATCGTAAATTCGGTGTCGTTGCGATATCCGGACAAACCGCAGGCGCGCAGCGACGTGAGCACGGTCGTTACCGCCAGTTCGGACACCTGCACCTTGGTCAGGGTGATCATCGCTTGAAATTCCAAGGATGAGATTGCCTTTTCATCCGACATGATCGATTCATAGCTGCGCAGGCTGGTTGCGAGCACGCCGCGCAGCATGCGCAAGGTCGATACCGCCTGGGTGAAATGCGCAGCGCCGGGCGGTGTCTGGCCGTTCGCCTGGCGCATCACATGCCGCACGAACGCTTGCGCCTTGGAGGCCGCGGCGGCGGCGATTCCCGCCCACACCGAGCCCCACAGTATGTGCGCAAACGGCACCATGGTCTGGGCATGAATTCTCTCGTAGGGTTCGGGCAGGATTTGTCCGGCCGCGGCGCGTGCGCGCAGCGTGAAGCCCTCGCTGTGCGTGCCGCGCATCCCCAAGGTATCCCATACCTGCAATCTCTCCAGGGTATAGTCGGACTTCAACAGAACCAACAATACCTGATCGTTGCCCGGCGCATCGGCGGCGCGGCGTGCGGTGGTGACGATGCCGTCCGCTTCCACTGCATAGGAAATGACCGTCGCCTTGCGTTCCAGGGTGACCTGCGCACCGTCGTGCTCGACGGCTGCTTCGCTGGAACGAACGTTGCCGCCGGCCTGACCTTCGGTGGTCGATGAGGCCATGAGCAATTGCTCGGCGACGATGCGGCGCAGAATCCGCTCATGCGCGGCATTGTTCTTGAAGTGGCGCACGATGCAGGCCATCTTGATCTGGTGCATCGCGTAGATCAGCCCGGTGGAAGAGCAGGACTGCCCGAGGATATAACAGACATCGGCGATTTCGGCGATCGTGGCGCCTTCACCGTCCAAGGACTGGGGCACCTGGATGCCGAGCAAGCGCTGCTTGCGTAGCTCCGCGAACGCCTCGCTGGGAAAGCGTGCTTCGGCGTCCACCGCCGCCGCGTTGGCGCGGGCCACATCCGCGGCGGCGCGGGCACGGGCGGTCAAGTCGCTCTGCCGCGCGCTTGGAGAGCGGGTCCCCGGTATTCGGTGTGTCTCGATTGCCATTTGAAATTAGCCTTGTGGCCCTGTAATCGGCGGATTATGCGGGGACGGCTGCACCTCGACAATGACTCGGGCGAAAATATATTGTTACTTAGTGATGCTCGACTCATTTTAAAAACATATGTAAAACCCGCATCGTATTCCGTATCCTGCGCCAGAAGGTATTATCGGCCCTAGTTTTTTTCGGGAGAGCTTCCAAGTGGATCCGCAGGTGAAAGAGGGGGTAAGCGAACGTCTAATTTCGCTTGTCAGGGCCGTTTTGGGAGCGGGGGCAGTCATGCCGAACCCGTTTCCGCTGGACGCCCAGTTGAGCGATCTTGGGATTAGCTCTCTGAAAATGGTGAATCTCATGCTCGCCGTCGAGGTGGAGTTCGATATCGCCATTGCTCAAGGCGATATCACGCCGGAAAATTTCCATTCGCTCGGGTCCATCGAGAGCCTGGTGGACCGCACCCTGGCTCAGCGCGCTTAAGTTCGCGCCTAGGGGCGCTCGTTGAGGGCTGCGACCAGCGCCTCGACGTCGGGCACCCCGGTTTCACCGTTCGTGGCGCAGATCCGCACCACCTCCTGACCCTCGAAGGTGGTCGGGGCGACCCAAGCTCGTCCAGAGGCCACCACGCGGCGCACCAAGGCGCGTACGTCACCCAGGGCGGCCGGGGGAATGGCATCCAGCACGGCCAAGGGTGAGTCATTGGCGATGCGCCAGCCCGAGGCGAGCAGGCGCTCCTTGACCAGTTCGATCACGTCGACGCCGCGCTCGACGTGGGCGCCAAGGCCCTCCCAACCGGCGGCGGCCAGGGCCAGGAACAGGCGTAATCCCAAAAAACGCCGCGACCATTGCACACTGTTCAAATAGGGGTCCACGCCCGAAATGCTGGACGGCATGAAACTGGTGGAGGCATGAAATGCCTCCGACAAGAGGTCGGCGCGTCGCGAGATGAAAATCGCGCATCCCATGGTTGTCGCCAGCCATTTGTGTGCATCGATGGTCATGGAGTCGGCGCGCTCGACACCGTCCAGCAAGCCGCGCAGGCGATTCGACGCCAGCACCGCACCGCCCCATGCCGCGTCCACGTGCAACCACAGTGCCTGTTGTTTCGCGATGTCGGCGCAGGCATGCAACGGGTCGATCATGCCGGCCCCGGTGGTTCCGGCGGTCGCAACGATCATGACGGGAACTGCCCCAGCGGCACGATCCTCGGCAATGGCCTTGAGCAACGCCTCAGGGTCCATCCGCCCGCGGCCGTCGGTGGCTACGAGCTTGAGCGCGCTGCGGCCGACGCCGGCTTGATGCGCAATTTTCAGCCAGGCGATGTGGCAGTCCCGCGATGTATAAAATGTCGCCGGTCCGGCGAAGGCGCGCACGCCGTCGGCGGAAAATTTCGGATGCGCTGCTGTCAGCGCACAGATCAGCGCGGTGTAGTTCGCTTCGGAGCCGCCGGTCGCAAAATGTCCGGTCGCATCGTCGCCGAAGGCGGCGCGGCGGGCCACGGCCTGGATCACATGACTTTCCAACGCTACGGGGACGGGCGAGGACGCTGAACTCGCCAGTTGCGGATTGAATGATCCGGCGAGACGATCCGCGCACTGCGCAGGGAAATTGGCGCCAGGATTGAAGAGCCCGAAATAGCGTGGGTTCGACATCTGTACGATGCCATGTTCCAGGCGCTCGATGGTCCAGCGCAATGCTTCTTCGAGCGGCTGCGGCCGTTCGAAGTCGAAACCGGCCAGCTCGGCGCGGAATTGCTGCATGTCGATGGTCGGCGTCACCGGGCCGGCCTGAACGCGCCGATGAGCCGCCGCCAACTCGAGGGTCAACCAGTTGCTGATCCGCTCCCGGTTCGCGAGATCGGGAAATAACGCCGGTACCGCGCCCGGCAAGGATTTGCGATTCAAACCGCGGCGCCGAGTGCTTGATCCAAATCGGCGAGGATGTCGTCGATGTGCTCGATCCCGACGCTCAAGCGAATACTGCCGGGTCCCACACCCGCCGCCAATTGTTCCTCGGCGGACATTTGCCGATGCGTCGTCGATGCAGGATGGCAGGCGAGCGATTTCGCGTCGCCCAAATTGACCAAACGTTTGAACAGCTTCAGCGCATTGTAGAAGCGCATGCCCGCCTTCAGGCCGCCGTGTATTTCGAACGTCATGAGAGAACAAGCTCTGCCGCCCAGGTATTTCTGCACGAGAGGATAATAGGGATTGTCGGTGAAGCCCGCATAATTCACCGCTTCCACGCGCGCATCGGCGCGCAAGAAGTCCGCGACTTTGCGCGCATTCTCGACGTGACGCTCAACGCGCAGCGCCACCGTCTCGATGCCCTGCAACAGCAGGAAGGCATTCATGGGCGAGAGCACCGCGCCCATGGTGCGCTGGTAGACGCTGCGGCAGCGGCCGATGAATGCCGAGGCGCCGTAATGATCCGTATAGACCAAGCCGTGATAGGACTCGTCCGGTTGCGTGAACATGGGATAGCGCGCCGCGTGCGTGGTCCAGGGAAAGCGTCCGCAGTCGACGATGATGCCGCCCAGAGTCGTGCCGTGACCGCCCATGAATTTCGTCAAAGAGTGGATCACGATGTCGGCGCCATAATCGACCGGCCGCACCAACATCGGTGTTGCCACCGTGTTGTCGACGATCAGCGGCATGCGATGGCGATGCGCGAGCGTTGCCAGTGCTTCGAGATCGCAGACGTTGCCGGCCGGATTACCCACAGTCTCACAAAATATCGCGCGCGTGTCGTCGTCAATGAGCGCCTCGAGATCGGCGGCGCGATCGGACTTGGCAAAGCGCACCTTAATACCCATTTTCGGCAGCACGTGCGCGAACAAGGTGTACGTCGTACCGTAGAGCTGCGGCACCGAGATCAAATTGCGGCCCGCCTCCAAAGCATTCATCGACGCATAGAACAAGGCCGTCTGTCCGGACGCCACGCTCAACGCGCCGACGCCGCCCTCCAGTTCCGTCACGCGCTGCTCGAGAACATCCGTGGTCGGATTGCTGATCCGCGTATAGCGGTATCCGGGGACTTCCAGGTTGAATAGGGCAGCGCCATGCTCAGCGCTGTCGAAGGAGTAGGCAGCCGTTTGGTAAATCGGAACTGCGACAGCCTTGGTCGTGGGGTCGGAGTCGAAGCCTCCGTGAATTGCGATTGTTTCCCGCTTCATGCTCGCGAATCGAAGTAGTACTGAGGACAGTGTATCTCGAACGATGCGGGTAGTCGTGGTATGGTTCGCAATTCCCAAGATGACCGTTAAATGAGCATTTCGACGCAGCCCGGCGAGGTCGATGCAAAATTCGCCCGCGACGCATGGCTTCGCGCACTGGCCAAGACCGCCGCCATCGGCGAGCGCGGGATTACGCTTCCCGCGCTGATCGAGCGCTTGGCGGGAGAATTCCACGCCGCCCCGGCGCTGGTGTCGGCGGAAGCCTCGATGAGCTATGGCCAATTGGGGTTTCGCTGCAATCAATATTCCCGTTGGGGTATTGGCCGCGATTTGAAAAGCGGCGATGCCGTGGCCTTGCTTATGTCGAACTGCGCCGAGTACCTGGCGATATGGCTGGGTTTGACGCGCATCGGCGTGGTGGTTGCACTGATCAATTCGCAGCTTGCCGGCGATGTGCTCGCACATTCCATAAAAATCGCGGACCCAAAATACTTGATTGTCGGCGCCGATCTTGCGTCCCGCGTCGCGGCGATCCTGCCGTACTTGCCGGCGGCACTTAAGTACCGCGTCGTAGGATCCAGCCGCGAATTTGAGCAGATGGAGCCGGAACTTAAGCCTTTGTCAGGCGAGTCGTTGACGGCTGCCGAGCGTGCGGCCCCGCCGATCGATGCCACCGCGCTCTACATTTATACCTCGGGTACGACCGGGTTGCCGAAGGCGGCGAAGGTCAGCCACTACCGGCTGATGCAGTGGAGCCATTGGTTCGCCGGCATGATGGACACTACGCCTAGGGATCGAATGTTCAATTGCCTGCCGCTATATCACAGCGTCGGGGGCGTGGTGGCCACCTTTGCGACGCTGGTCAACGGCGGCGCAGTGGTGATTCGCCCACGGTTTTCGGCATCGGACTTTTGGCGCGACGTGCGTGACGAGCGCTGCACGCTGTTTCAGTACATCGGCGAATTATGCCGCTACTTGGTCAATACCCCGCAGCAGCCCATCGAAACCGAACACTCCTTGAGGCTTGCCTGCGGCAACGGGCTGCGGCCGGAGGTTTGGCTGCCGTTCCAAACCCGTTTCAAGATTCCCAGAATCTTGGAATATTACGCATCCACCGAAGGGAATTTCTCGCTCTACAACTGCGAGGGACAGCCGGGCGCCATCGGACGCATACCGGCATTTCTGGCGAATCGGCTGCCGGTGGCGCTGCTGCGCTTCGATGTTGAAAAATCCGAGCCGTCGCGCAACGCCGAAGGATTCTGCGAGCGTTGCGCCGCGAATGAAATTGGCGAGGCGGTGGGACTGATGCCCGCCACGGGCGAGGAGCGCGCCGGTCGATTCGAAGGCTACGCGGATCAAGAGGCGTCGAATCGCAAGGTATTGCGCAATGTTTTCAAAGCCGGAGATTCGTGGTATCGCACCGGCGATCTGATGCGCCGCGATGAGCGCGGGTTTTATTACTTCGTCGACCGGGTGGGCGAAACCTATAGATGGAAGGGCGAAAACGTCTCGACCGCGGAAGTATTGACGGCGTTGACGGCGAGCCGCGGCGTGATTGAAGGCGTGGTGTACGGGGTCAGTGTGCCGGGTGCCGATGGCCGCGCGGGCACCGCGGCGCTCGTGGTCAATGCGGAATTTGATCTGGCCGCGTTCCGCGCCGAAGTGGCCTCGCGCCTGCCCCCTTATGCGCGGCCCGTGTTTCTGAGAATACTGTCGACGCTCGAGGCCACCGGCACCTTCAAACCGCGCAAGCAGGATCTCATGCAGTCGGGCTTCGATCCGAGTCGAATAACGGATCCCTTGTATTTCGATGATGCGCGATCGCAGCGCTACGTACCGGTAGATGCGGCACTGTATGCTGCGATTGTGGACGGCACGATTAGAATTTAATCGCTGCCGGCCACGGTGGTAGCGGCTAGACGGCAGCGGGTAAGGTGGCCGCGGCTAGGGCGACATTGGCTTAGGCGGCAGCGACGCCAGGTAGGCCGCCATCGCCGACATCTCGTCCACCCGGAGTCGCGCGGCGATGGCGCGCATTGGGGCGGCCATGCTGCCGCTCCGCTCGCCGCTTTGATAATTCCAAAGTTGCCGTACCAGGTAAGTCGGAGGGCGCCCCGCGAGCGGCGGTACGGTGCGCAGTCCGTTCAGCGTCTTACCATGGCATGCCGCACAGGCAACTCCCCAATCACCCGCCTTGGTCACGAGGGCCTTTCCTTTCGCGAGGCTGCCCTTGGGGACGTAGGCGATGAACCCCGAATGCGCGTCGCGCTTGCGCAAGCCGGATTCGCTTTCCGGCAGCTCGACGATGCGGTTACCGAGTGGCTCGGTGCTCGCGCCGACGAGCGCGGTGCGCATTAACGTGTCCGGGTCGACGACGGAAACGGGGACGCGGTTTGCTTCGCGCACTCGAATCCACGCTCGTGGCGTCAGCGCGGAGAAATATAGGGCCGCGGCGCGCACCTGCGCATCGCTATAGCTTGACTTGAGCACCGAGAGAAGCTGCTGGGCGCGGGCATCGCCGACGGTGATGCGCCGCTCGCCACTGCGAAACTCGGCAAATTGTCGGATGATGTAGTCAGCGGGAAGTCCTGCCAGCGAGGCTGATTCGACGTGTCCGAAGCCGTTTGGCAAATGACAGAGTGCGCAAGGCAGGATTGGCGCTGCGCTGGCGTCTTTAGGCGGTGAACCGTGCGCCACCACCGCCGGCATGACGGGATGTTCAGCGGGATACCAGTCCGGCGGATTGAGTACATCGAGCGCCGGCGCCCCGGACGCGGCTGATTCGGACGCGGCGCTCTTCACTGCAAGCGGCGCCGTCGGTACAAAAAAAGCCCATTCGGGGCGTTGTTCGGCGGGGCACGGGCTCGACACAGCAATGGCCATCAGCGCTGTCGCGAGGCGCCACATGTTTAAGTCGGCGCGGATTCGCTGACTTGCGCGACCGCGTTCTCGATCGGAATTTGCACGATGAGCATGGTGCCGCCGGAGGCCGGGTTTCTGACGTCCAAACGGCCCCCCAGCGCTCGGACTCGATGGCGCATGGAAGCCAGTCCGTGCGAGCCGATCGCGGTGAATTGCTCTGCCGGCATGCCGATGCCGTCATCGGAAATGCGCATCAGCAGCGTTTCATCATCCATGTCCAGACTGATATCAGCCGTTTTTGCCTGGGAATGCTTCAAAATGTTGCTGAACGCTTCCTGCGCGATGCGAAACAATGCGATGGACGCCTCGGATTTGAAGCGCGGCTCTTCGTCCGGATAGGACTCGCTGCACTTGACGCCGGCCGCCATGCAGGTCTCTTTCATTTGCCAGCGCAGCGCCGCGAACAGTCCCACATTATCCAGAAGCGTGGGGCGCAGCTCTTCGATGATGCGGCGTTTCAGATCGACTCCCGCGGCCAGGTTTTGCTGCACGCGATTCAAGCGCAGCTTCAAGTCCGGATCGTCTTTCGTCATGTGCTGTTCAGCCCAGGAAATATCCATGCGCGCACCGACCAGCAGTCCGCCGAGCTCGTCGTGCAATTCGCGCGCCAGGCTCGCCTTTTCGCGCTCCGACACATTTTGCAAATGCGTCGACAGTTCCACTAACTCGCGGGTCCGCTCGCCAACTTCGTGCTCCAGCTTGAGCTTCTGATCGCGCAGCTCGGCGTTCAGTGCGGCGCGGCGCCGCATATCCAGATACACCAGCCGCGTTGCAACGGCTACCAGCAGCATGTTGATGATGGTGCCCAAGAGGGTGATCCAGCGGGACAATGCCAAGGAACCTTCCCAATGCGTGGCGGCCTCGCGATGCTCAACGCCTTCGCGATCGCGCAGCCGATCCAAATTGTCCGCGATGATCGCGCCGGTGTCCGAACCGACGCTGGTTTTCACGAGCGCAATCGCCGCGGCCACGCCTTGAGTTTTCTGGATGGTCATGATCATGGACAGGTCCGCGAGGCGTTTGCCGATCAAGACTTGCAAGTCGCGCACGCTGCCAAGGCCGGGATCCGAGCCGGCGTACGCCTCACTCAAGTTCGCCAGCCGCGGCTCCACGTCCGCCACCACTCTGTTGTAGGTTTCGACGTAGCGTGAGTCGCCGGTCAACAGATACGTGCGCTGTGCGCCGACCGATCTCGAGAGCGCACTTTGCAGCTCATCGATACTGTGCTCGCGCGCCGCGGATTTCTGTAGGCGTTCGCCTGCCTCCTGCAGTCGCGCCTGACCCTCTCCCGTGACGAAGAACAGCGCGGCGAGGAAACTGATGATGAGAAACGGCGGTACGGCGACGTACCAGCGTCCCAAGCCGTCCAGGGCATCGCTCACGAAGTTCACGCGATTCATTTTGTTAACAAAGGTATTCACTGTCTATTGCCGCCAAGAATTTGCTGCAACGCGCGTGCCAAGCATCGTCTATGATCGCACGCGCCGCGGACAGCTGTCCGGATTCGAAAAATTGTCAATATGGTCCATGGGTTATACAGCGGCGTTGGTTCTGGAGGAAGGCGCCGCCCGGGGCTGCGCCACCAGGCGAATGTAAGGATTACCGGTTTACACTCAAGCTATGCCCATCGTTCAGCTCAATAAAGTCTCGCTCAGCTTCGGCCTGAAACCCTTGCTGGATAACGTCAACCTGCAGTTGCGCAGGGGCGAGCGCGTCTGTCTGCTCGGACGCAACGGCGAAGGGAAATCCTCGCTCTTGCAAGTGATCTGCAAAAATCTTGTACCGGACAGCGGCGAAGTTTGGGTTCGACCCGGCGTGCGCATCGCGAGTCTCGCCCAGGAGGTCTCGCCGGGCAGCGATGCTGTGGTCCGCGACGTGGTCCTCGGCGGCGCTCAGCATGCGACGCCGGAGGACGAATGGCAGTCTGAAATGCAAGCCGATCAAGTGATCTCGCGCCTGGAGCTCAAAGGAGATGCGCTGATGAGCGCGCTATCCGGCGGGTGGCGCCGGCGCGTGATGCTGGGCCGCGCGCTCATCGCCGCGCCCGACGTGTTGCTATTGGATGAGCCGACGAATCATTTGGATGTCGAGGCCATTACCTGGCTCGAAAACATGATGTTGGACTATGCCGGAGCCTTGTTCTTCGTCAGCCACGATCGCGCATTCGTACGCCGATTGGCCACCAAAATCGTCGAGCTCGACCGCGGCCAGTTGCGTATCTGGCCCGGCGGCTATGACGACTATGTCTTGCAAAAGCGCGCGGCGCTCGAAGTCGAGGCCAAGCATGCGGCGCTGTTCGACAAGAAACTCGCCCAAGAGGAGGTGTGGATTCGCAAGGGCGTTGAAGCGCGGCGCACGCGCAACGAGGGCAGAGTGCGCGCCCTGAAGCAATTGCGAATCGAGCGCCGAGAGCGGCGTGAGCGTATCGGCAGTGTGGAGCTGCGCGCGCAAGATGCGGCTCCCTCCGGCAAAGTAGTGTTCGAGGCGCAAGACGTGACGCACACATTCGGCGCCGCCCCGATCATCCGCGATTTCTCGACGCGCATCCTGCGGAAAGATCGCATCGGCATCATCGGGCCCAACGGCTGCGGGAAGACCACGCTGATCAAACTGCTCGTGGGCGGGCTGGAGCCGACCGCGGGTACCATTCGGCGCGGCACCAATCTATTGCCGGCCTATTTTGATCAGCAGCGCGAGCAGCTCAATCCGGCTGCATCCATCGCCGACAATGTGACCGGCGGCAGCGGCGATACCGTGATCATCGACGGTCAGGCGCGGCACGTGTCGGGTTATCTTCGCGATTTCCTGTTTCCGCCCGAGCGCTTGAATGCGCCCGTGAGCATGTTGTCGGGCGGCGAGCGCAATCGCTTGCTGCTCGCTCGGCTGTTCGCCAAGCCCAGCAACCTGCTGATCATGGACGAACCGACCAACGACCTGGATGCCGAAACCCTGGAACTGCTCGAGGAGTTGGTCGCGGACTATGCCGGCACGCTGTTGCTGGTCAGCCATGACCGTGCGTTTCTCGATAACGTCGTCACCAGCACCCTGGTGTTCGAGGGCGCGGGTCAAATCAATGAGTATGTGGGCGGGTATTCCGACTGGCTGCATCAGCGAAAATCCGCCGTTCCTGAAGCATCCGCGGCCGCGCTCTCCAAGCGCGCCGCTGTGATGGGCCCGGCTGGCGCGGCGAACCCGCCGGCCGCGGCGAACCCACCTGTCGCGGCGCTCAAGGCGCGGCGCCTTTCATACAATGAGCAGCGGGAACTGGCGCAGCTGCCTGGGAAGATTCAACACCTGGAAGCCGAACAGGCGCAGCTCACCACGCTGATCAGCGATCCGATCGTGTTCCAGGGCAAGCAGGATCAAGGCAGTCAGGCGCTGCAGCGCCTGCAAATCCTCGCCAAGGAGCTCGACAGCGCCTACGCCCGTTGGGAGACGCTCGATAAGGCGAGCGGCACGACCGGCGCCTAGCGGCGCGGTCGACCTCGGCCTAGCAGATCGCTGGGATTCGGCAGCGCCGCGCCGGCGGCATCCGGGATGACCAAGGAAGAGGCTTGCTCACGGCGCATCTCCTGCAATTCACGCATGGTTTGATGGACAGCCTGCTCCGCGGCGGCGCCAAATTTTTCCACTGCCGCTTCCAATGTGACGGCATCCAGTTCGAAACTGATGGGTACCGCGCCCATCGGCGTCATGACCTGGGCCTGTCCTACAAATATGACGGGCCGTGTGGCATCGGCCGCGCCGTCCACCGTCACGGGCGTCATTCGACGGATGGTGCCGACTTTACGATCGGTAAAAATTTCCTCGCGATAGACCTGCGTCGCGTCCATGGTTGCCTGTCGGCCGTCGTTGGCGGAACTCATCGATGGATACCCCTTAAAATCGATTCGAAAGATGCAACCCTAGCAGTTTTTAGCGTTGCCATGGAGGCCTGATACGATAGCGGGCTTGGCACACTCCAGCACAACACCGAAGCTTTCCATTTGGAGCACTCTGTTGGGAGTTGCCCTGTTGGTGCTGGTGGCGTTCTGGCTGCATCACTTGCTCGGCAAGTACCATTGGCGCGACATCCTGGAGCGCGTCCAAGCCATCTCGAACACGAAACTGTTGCGGGCGGCTTTCTTTACTTGCGCAGGGTACGGCTGTCTGACGCTGTACGATGCGCTTGCCGTCCGCTTTGCCGGCGCACGCGTGCCTTACCCGCGCGTCGCGCTCATCTCCTTCATGGGCTATGCCATCGGGCACAACGTCGGCTTCAATTCGATCAGCGGCGGCGCCGTGCGCTATCGCGCCTATACCGCGCTCGGCCTCAGTGCCAAACAAATCGCCACCATCATCGCCTTCGGCACGCTGACCTTTTTCCTGGGTGCCAGCGTGCTGCTCGGCGTGTCGCTGTTGTCGAACGCCGGAATGTCCGGATCCGTGCTGCATGTAAACGCCTGGCTGGCGCGGGTCGCCGGCGGCTTTTTGCTCGTGGCGGTGGGCGCGTATCTGTGGCTGGTTTGCACGCGCCACGCTCCCTTGAAGTTTCGCAAAATCGTGATACCGGTGCCCAAACCGCGTGTCGCGTTCGCGCAGATCGGCATCAGCTGCGTCGATATGCTGTGCGCGACCAGCGTTCTCTACGTATTGTTGCCGCGGGAAGCTGCGATCGGCTTCTTCGCATTTGCCGGCGTCTATCTGCTGGCGCTCGCCGCCGGCGCCATCAGCAATGTTCCCGGCGGCATCGGCGTGTTCGAGTTCGTATTGCTGCTGCTGATGCCGTCGGTGCCCGAGGATCGGCTGCTGGGCGCGCTGATCGCGTATCGCGCCATTTACTACTTCACACCGTTCTTCATCGCGCTGGTGTTGTTGGGGGCCCACGAGGTCTGGATACATCGCGCGCCGGTCGTGCGCCTCGGGCGCGTCGTGCGGGCATTTCTGACCGCCGTGACGCCGCAAGCGATCGCGATCGCGGTGTTTCTCGCCGGCGCCGTGCTGCTGTTTTCGGGTGCGACACCGGGCTTGGGCGATCGGCTGGCGTTGCTGCGCAACTTCGTGCCTCTGTCGGTGCTCGAGCTGTCGCATCTGCTCGGCAGCGTAGTCGGCGTGGGATTGCTGATCATCGCGCATGGCCTGTACCGACGCTTGCACACGGCGTGGTGGATTACGATTTGGCTGCTGTGCGCCGGTATCCTGTTGTCGCTGCTCAAGGGCTTCGACTACGAGGAAGCCACCGTCCTGGCGATGGTGGTGATCATGCTGGCCTCGGCGCGATCGCGCTTTCGGCGCCGCGCTTCGCTCATCGAGCAGCACTTTTCGACCGCGTGGGTCGCCGCCTTTTTTCTGGTGTTGGCGATGGCGGCATGGCTGGTGCTGTTCGCCTACCGGCATTTGCCTTACGACAACGAACTCTGGTGGCAATTTGCCTTCCAAGCATCCGCGCCGCGCAGTCTGCGGGCATCGCTGCTCGCCGTGATGATCGGCGCGGCCTACGGTTTGTGGCGCGTGTTACGGCCCGCGCCGCCGCGATTTTCGGCACCGAAGCGCGAGGATCTGGAGCGCGTGGCGGAACTAATCGACAAGGGCGAGGACACGACGGCGAATCTAGCGCTGCTGGGCGATAAAAATCTGTTGTTCAATAAAGACCGGACCGCCTGCATTATGTTCCAGACTTCCGGCAATAGCTGGGTGGCCATGGGCGATCCGATCGGGCCGCCGGAACTCGGCGAGGATCTGGCTTGGGAGTTTCTAGAGGACTGCGACGGCATGGCCGTCTCGCCGGTGTTCTATCAAGTGACGCCGGAACGCCTGCCGCTGTACGTGGATTTGGGTCTCACCTTGAGCAAGCTTGGCGAAGAGGCACGAGTGCCGCTCGAGTCCTTCTCTCTGGAGGGCGCCGCACGCGCGGATCTGCGCCAGGCGCACCGCCGCGCCTGCCGCGATGGCGCGACGTTTGAAATGATCGGACGCGGCTCGGTGGGGCCCACACTGCCGGAATTGCGTGCCGTCTCGGACGCGTGGCTCGTGGCCAAGAACGCCACCGAGAAGCGCTTTTCCTTGGGGTTTTTCGACGAGCGTTATATCGCGCATTTCGATGTCGGCGTGGTTCGCCACCAGGGAGCGGTGGTTGCATTCGCCAACCTGTGGCGCGGCGGTTCCACGGAGCTGTCGGTCGATCTCATGCGCTATAACGACCTCGCGCCCAAAGGCGTCGTTGACTACATGCTGATCGAATGCATGTTATGGGGCAGGGCGCAGGGATTCCACTGGTTCAATCTGGGGATGGCGCCGCTCTCGGGACTCGAGGAGCACGCGTTGGCGCCCACCTGGCACAAGCTCGGACGCATCGTGCAGCGCTACGGCGAAACATTTTATAACTTTGGCGGCTTGCGTAAATTCAAAGAGAAATTCGATCCGGTGTGGCGTCCGCGCTATTTGGCGGCGCCGGACGGGCTGGCGATGGCCGGCGCACTGCTCGATGTCACGGCGCTGATCTCCGGCGGCGTGCGCAACGTGCTGCGCAAGTGACCGAAAGCTAGACGAACTGCGCCTCGATCTTCTGCGCAACCTCGCGCATCTTCGGCAGAAATTGCTCCACTGCCGCGCGCAATGGCACCGCGGTTGCCGCATAGCGAACCGTGACGGTTGCGAGGATGCGATCCTTGGCGCGCACCGGAATCGCCAGGCTGGTCTCTTCCGAGACGCGCCGCGCGCGATGCGCCATGCCGAATCCTTGAGTGCGTGTTTCGTTCAGCAGCCGTTCGACCTCGACGCGGTTGCGCGCCAGCCGGTCCTCCGGCAATGATGAGCGCGCCAATAACTCCAGCATCGCATCCCGCTGTTGTGCCGAGCAGAACGCCAAATACGCGCGCCCCGGCGCTGAGCCCAGCATGGGCACGCGCACACCGGCGCTGTACTGTTCCAGCGCGAGAGGGCTCTGACGGTCGGTGGTCTCGCGGATCATCATCGTCGAGCCCGATGGCGTGGCAATCGCCACCGGCCAAATAATCTGAGAGCCCAAGGTTGCGAGCAGCGGCTTGGCGATATGCGCCACCAATGCCTCATCGTCAAAGCCGTCCGACAGCGCTCGGACCATGATGGTCGGCCGGTAGCAGTCATCGTGCGCATCGCGATCGACATAGCCGGCGAGGCGCAGCGTTTCCAAAATGCGATAGGTCGTGGTGCGCGGCAGGCCCACGGCGGCGGCGAGAGTATTGATGGCCGCCCGCTCGAGGCGGTTAAGTTCTGTTAAGACGTCGAGTCCGCGATTCAAGGCGCGGATGGGACGCGTCGAATCGCGGCCGATCTCTTCCGGGGGAGCCTCGCGGCGTTCGTCAGAATGCGGAGTAACTTGTGCGTGCATCATCGCAATATCCTTCGGGCTTCGGACCGTTTCCATTGACAAAACAACAACATAGGCCGCATCACTTGCGAAGTGCCGCCGGCGTAAGCCTGTACCTGAGACGGGCCCGATCGTCACCGATAAAGATCAGGGGACTCAGTCTCGTACATATGTACCTCCAGGATGGAATCTGGTTGCTTAGGAGCGCCGCAACCCGCGACCCACTGCCAGTCGCCTATTCAGTTACAATCCGCGCCGATTTGGCCTGGACTTAAGGAATCGGGACTGACATGTCGGAACAATACGTAGAAACGGTCATCATTGGCGCCGGCCCCGTGGGACTGTTTCAGATCTTCGAGCTCGGGCTTCTGGGGATCAGCACTCACATCATCGATTCCCTGGGCCAGCCCGGCGGTCAATGCACCGAGCTGTATCCCGATAAACCGATCTACGACATCCCCGCCTTGCCCGTGTGCGGCGCACAGGAACTGATCGATCGATTGCTGGAGCAGGCCAAGCCCTTCAAAGCCACGTTTCATCTGGGCCAGGAAGTGACTGAATTGCGCGTGCTCAGCAACGGCAAATTTCACGTCGCGACCTCCACCGGCACGCGCCTCACCGCCGGCGCGGTGGTCATCGCCGGGGGAGTAGGTTCCTTCCAGGCACGCCGCTTGAGTATTCCCGGCATCGAACAATTCGAAGGCAAAACCGTGCACTATCGGGTGAAATCGGCGGGCGACTTTTTCAACCAGGATCTGGTGATTTGCGGCGGTGGGGACTCGGCATTGGACTGGACGGTTGCGTTTTGCGGAAAAGCGCGCTCCTTGACCCTGGTGCATCGACGCGCGGAGTTTCGCGCCGCACCCGCCACGGTTGCACGCATGCGCGATTTGGTGGCGGCGGGCAAGATGCAATTATTGCAAGGCAATGCCGTCGCCCTGCAGAAGGAGGGCGAAAGATTGACCGGGCTCGAGGTGCAAACTGCCGACGGACCGACGCGCACGATTCCGGTGGACCATGTATTCGCATTCTTTGGCCTGCATCCGAAGCTTGGGCCGATTGCAGAATGGGGCCTGGAGATGGAAAAGAGGGCGCTCAAGGTCGACACCGAGAAGTTTCAGACCAGCGTTCCGGGAATCTTCGCCATCGGCGACATCAATTCGTATCCTGGCAAGAAAAAACTCATCTTGAGCGGCTTTCATGAAGCTGCGCTGACGGCGTTTGCGATTCAACATCACCTGTTCCCGGAGAAGCGGCAGTTTTTGCAATACACCACCACCAGCCCGATCATGCAGAAGCGCTTGGGCGTGGCAGCCGCGGAATGAATTTTCAGGGGCGTCGATGAACCAGCTGCTCGAAGATCTGATCAAGGTCATGACGCTCGAGCGCCTCGAGATGAATCTGTTTCGCGGACAGAGCCGCGATATCGGCAGTCCGCAAGTGTTCGGCGGTCAGGTGCTCGGGCAGGCCTTGGTGGCGGCGACCGCGACGGTGGAAAACCGGCAGGTGCATTCGTTGCACGCCTATTTCTTGCGCCGCGGGGACTTCAATCTGCCGATCGTTTACGAGGTCGACAGGGCCTGGGACGGGAAGCATTTCGCCACGCGGCGTGTCATCGCCATTCAGAACGGCCAACAAATTTTCAATATGTCGGCCTCCTTCCAAATTCCAGAGCCCGGCTTGGACCATCAGTTTCCGATGCCGGATGTGCCGATGCCGGAAACGCTGCCGGATTTCGCGCAGGTTCGCGCCTCGCTGGAAGGCCTATCGCCGACCTTGCTGAAAATATTGGATCAGAAGCGTCCCTTCGAATTCAAACCCACCGAGATTCCCAATTTCTTAAGTCCGGAAAAAAGACCGCCGTTCAAGTACGTTTGGATCCGGGCCGTCGACAAGCTTCCGGATGACGAGGCGCTGCATCGCTGCCTGCTGGCTTATGCGTCCGACTTTCAATTGCTCGACACGGCGCTCAAGCCGCATGCGCTTTCCATGGCCCGCGACAAGCTGGTGATCGCCAGCATCGATCATGCGATGTGGTTTCATCGCACTCTGAGGGTTGATGACTGGCTGCTGTATGCCATGGACAGCCCGAGTGCCTCCGGTGCCCGCGGCTTCACGCGCGGCAATATATTCGCACGCGATGGCCGCCTGGTCGCAAGCGTCGCGCAGGAAGGCCTGATCAGAGTGATGTCCTAAGGAGCGGCTGCGTGTTCAAAACCGTCATTATCTTCATAGTCGTTGCCGTCGTATTGATCGGCGGCATGCTGGCGCTGCGCAGCAGCCGCAACACCGGGATGCCGAGCGAGGATGTGCTGAAGCGCTCTACGGAGCGGGCGCGCCAGCAGGCGGCCAAGGATGAGGCCGAGCGGTAGCGCCTCGGCACCAATATCACTTCGCCGAAGCCGACGCCTCCCACACCTCGCGCGGCAAGGTGAACAGGTGGCAGTCCCACCAACGATTCTTGGCGCGACGATGCTTGCGATACACCGCTTCCCAACGCATGCCGATTTTCTCCAATACGCGGATCGAGGCGGCATTGTTGACATCGACGGTCGAGATCACGCGTTGCGCGCGTAGATCGAAAAACGCCGCATCGACCAGCGCCAGCGCAATTTCGGTCGCGTATCCCTTGCCCCACTGCTCGGCGCTCAACATATAGCCCAAGTCCACGACGTTGCTCTCGATCAAGGACAGATCGCAGGCCCCGATCAGCTTGCCCGAGGCGCTTTCCTCCACGGCCAGCTCGAATCGGGTGCGCGGTTGCTCGCGCTGCGACGCCAGCAGCTCCTCGAGATATTCGGCCGTGCTCTCCTCGTCGCGGGGCCCGAAAAAAAGATAGCGCGTGACGCGCGGATCCGACGAATAGGCATGGACGGCTGCGAAGTCCATTGCGATGAACTCGCGCAGGTTCAAGCGTGCGGTGCGGACCGGCAGCGTTAGTTTGCGCACAAGACTTTGCCCGGATTCAAGATGCCTTTCGGATCGAGGGCTCTTTTAATCGCGTGCATGGCCTCGAGCTCAACGGGGTCCGCGCGGCGTGCGAATTCCGCAGCCTTCAGACGTCCAATGCCGTGTTCCGCGCTGATGCTGCCGCCGAGGCTCTCCACCAAATCGAACATCGCCAGTTCGAGCGCATGCGTTCTGCCGGTGAACTGTGCCGTGTCCGAGCCGGGCTTTTGACTCAAGTTGAAATGCAGGTTGCCGTCGCCCGCGTGACCGTAGGAGACCACGTCTCCCTCGGGAGCGAGCTTGAGCGCCAGCGCGCTGCCTTTCTCGATGAGCGTGGGAATGGCGGAGACCGGAACCGAGACGTCGTGCTTGATGCTGGCGCCGTGGCGCCGCTGCGCCTCCGGGACCGTCTCGCGCAATTTCCACATGGCCTGCGCCTGGGCAAGTGAAGTCGCCAGCATGGCGTCCTTGAGCGCGCCGGCGGCCGCCGCATCTTCCAGCTCCGAGGTCAAAAGCGCCGTCAGATTCTGGTTCGGGTTCGGCGAGCTCAGTTCGATCAGCAAGTACCAGCCGCAATCGAAGCCCAGCGGATTCGCGACGCCGGTAACGTGCTTGACGGTCATTTCCACGGCAATGCGCGGCATCAATTCGAATGAGGTCACTTGATCGCCTGCGGCGCTGCGCAGCCGCGCGAGCAAATCCAGTGCATGTTGCGGCGAGTCGATGCCGACCAATGCCGTGGCGGTGTCGGCCGGCAACGGAAACAGCTTGAGCGAGGCCGCTGTAATGATGCCGAGCGTGCCTTCGGCGCCGACAAACAAGGATTTCACGTCGTATCCGGTATTGTCCTTGCGCAGACTCTTCAGCGCCGAGAGCACCCGCCCGTCGGCCAGCACCACCTCCAGCCCCAGCACCAAGTCGCGCATCATCCCGTAGCGCAATACCGCCGTACCGCCGGCATTGGTGGAGAGGTTGCCGCCGATTTGTGCGGTTCCCTCCGATCCCAAGCTCAAGGGAAATAGGCGATTCGCTTCACGCGCCGCCGTTTGTGCGCCGGCCAGCGTGCAGCCGGCTTCGACGATCATGGAATAATTCGCCGCGTCGACTTGCCGAACGCGATTCAAGCGCTGTAGGGATACGACAATCTGCGCGCCGCTCTCATCCGGAGTCGCGCCGCCGCAGTAGCTGGTGTTGCCCCCGTGCGGCACCACCGCGACTTCGTCGCGGTTGCAAACCCGCAAGATCCGGGCGACCTCATCGACGCTGCGGGGTCGCAGCACCAGCGGCGTGGCACCCTGATAAAGACGGCGAAAATCGCTGAGGTAGGGCGCTACGTCGTCGCGCGATTCCAGAAAGTTGCCGGCACCGGCTGCTTCTTTAAGTTCCGCGAGCGTCGCGGAACTAGGCGGGCGCGGCATGGACGATTAGAGCCGCTTGCCCCCGCCGTCGCGGATCGCAGCGGGTACCGGCTTGAGATCCCAGATTACGCCGAAAAACGACATCAGCTTCAACAGGTAGAAAGTGACGTCGAATTCCCACCAATAAAAGCCCTGGCGGACCGAAGCGGGATAGTGATGGTGATTGTTATGCCAGCCTTCGCCCAAGGTGATGATGGCCAGCCAGGGATTGTTGCGGCTGGTATCGCCGGTCTTGTAGCGCTGGCGGCCGAACACATGCGAGAGCGAATTAATGGTGTAGGTCCCGTGGTAGACCAGCACGGTGGAGACAAAGAAACCCCAGACCAGCATCTGCCATCCGGTGGTGTGAAGTCCCGGTGCGACATGCTTCAAGAGCACGCCGAGCAGAAATACCCCAACCCCCAGAACCGTCGGAACCACGACATCGAAGCGATCCAGGAACCGCAGTTCGGGATACTTCAGCAAGTCCTTTACTCGCGATAAATCCGCCGCGAAGTGCTTATGGGACATGAACCAGCCCATGTGGCTCCAGAAAAAGCCGTGCTGCACGGGCGAGTGCACATCTTCAGGCTTGTCCGAGTAGACATGATGATGCCGATGATGTGCCGCCCACCAAATCGGTCCGCGTTGTACCGCCGAGGCCCCCAACATGCCAAAAATGAATTGCCCAACGCGCGAGGTCTTGAACGTGCGATGGGAAAAATAACGGTGATAGAAGCCGGTGATGGCAAACATGCGCACCACGTACAGCGCGATCGTCACCGCCAATGCGATCCAGCTGAAACCGACCCAGATCACCGCCAGACAGGCCGCATGCATGAGCAGAAAAGGAAATACGCGCGCCCAATCGATGTGCTTTCCTGTTTCCTTGAGCGCCGGTTCGCGCGGCCGCGTTGCAAAGTCGCTGTTGCCGAACCACCGTGACAGCTCACGACCCACGCGCACCGCGGTGGGCGGCTCGATCACGATTTCATTTTCTGGAGTCATGAGTAACCTTAAGTTTTAAGTGCCGCAATCCGTTCGTCCAACGGCGGATGGGTCATAAATAGCCGCATGATTCCATCCGAGCGGCCCGTATTGATTCCGAATGCCTGCAGTTGCTGCGGCATCGGTTCTCCCTGGCTGCGCTTCAGCATTTGCAGCGCATCGATCATGTTGGCGGTACCGGTCAGATCCGCACCGCCCCGATCCGCACGAAACTCGCGCCGCCGCGAGTACCAGCAAACGATCACGCTCGCGATAATGCCGAGTACGAACTGCGCCAGTATCGTGGTCAGGAAAAAACCAATCCCCGAACCCTGTCTGTCATTCCGGAGGATGGCCCGATCAACGATGCCGCCGATGATTCGCGCGAGAAAGATCACGAATGTATTTAACACGCCTTGCAAAAGAGCGAGCGTAACCATATCACCGTTTGCGACGTGTGTGATTTCGTGACCCAGTACCGCCTCGACTTGTGTGCGCGACATGCTGCGCAACAGACCGCTGCTGACCGCCACCAGCGCAGCATTGCGGCGCGCGCCGGTTGCGAAGGCATTCATTTCCTCGGCGTCGAAAATGCCGACTTCCGGCATTCCCAAATGGGCTTGCTCGGCCAGTCGCTTGACGCTGCCCACCAGCCATCGCTCCAGTTCGGATTGAGGGCTCTCGATGACGCGTACTCCCATCATGCGTTTGGCGGTCCACTTGGACAGGGCCAGCGAAATGAGCGATCCGCCGAAGCCGAAAATCGCCGCAAAAACCAGCAAGCCGCCGGTGCCGCCCTGCATCAGATGCACGCCGAACACATTTTCGACGATGTAGAGCACCACGCTGAGCAGCGCGAGCACCGCGAGATTGGTCACGACGAATAGGAAAATGCGTTTCATGGGACTTCAGAGCGAGAAAAAGAGCCGCAATATGGTAACGCGGCTTTCAGCAATGGTCGGGACGTTGAAGCTCAATTTCAAGCTAGAGTGGTCCAGTGGGCCCATCAGCACGGAGTCACGATTGACCGCCATGCGGACAGTGCTCCGCTATGTTGTTGTAAAATAGAACATTAATCTTTCAGAGTCAGGCATGCAATATCGGGACTACTACGAAATCCTTGGACTAACGCGAAGCGCCGACGCCGATGAGGTGAAGCGGGCGTACCGCAAGCTGGCACGCAAATTCCACCCGGATGTCAGCAAGGAGAAGAATGCGGAGGACAAATTCAAAGAGGTCCAGGAGGCCTACGAGGTCCTGCGCGACAGCGATAAGCGCGCTGCCTACGACCAGCTGGGTCGGGATTTTCGCAACGGACAGCAGTTTCGGCCGCCGCCTGACTGGTCGCAGCGATTTGGCAGCTCCGGCGGCCAGCGATTCTCGGATCTCAATGGTTTTAGCGATTTCTTCTCCAGTCTGTTTGGCGGCTCGGGCGCCGGTGCCGGCAACTCTGGGCAAACCGATTCGAACGCCGGTCACTTGGACGTCACGGTCGAAGAGGCATTTGCAGGCACCAAGCGGCGAGTTGCGCTGAATGAGCACGGTCGCCAGCGGCAGGTCGATGTGCAAATTCCTGCGGGCGTCACCGAGGGGCAACCGCTGCGCATTGCCGCCGGACGCACGTCGCTGATTTTTCGCATTCGATTGCGCCCGCACCATCTCTACGAGGTGGTCGGCAAGGATGTTCAGATCGAATTGCCCCTGGCACCCTGGGAGGCGGCTTTGGGTGCGAAGGTCGCGGTTCCCACGTTAGGAGGAACCGTGGAGCTCACCGTGCCCGCGGGCGCTCAGTCTGGCCAGAAGCTCAGACTGCGAGCCAGAGGACTTCCGGGGAACCCGGCCGGGGATCAAATGGTCACAATCAAACTGGTGACGCCGACTGCGCACAGCGCCACCGAAAAGGAAGCCTACGAGCGCATGAAGCGCGATTTCAAATTCGATCCGCGCGCCGACTGGCCTTAGGATTCACTCGAGGGTATTACCTTGCTATTCACGCTCCGGATCAATGGCAAGGCTCGCGAGGTCGAAGCGGATCCGCAGATGCCCTTGCTTTGGGTGCTGCGGGACTTGCTTGACTTGAAAGGCACCAAGTTTGGCTGCGGCAAAAGCTTTTGCGGCGCCTGTACCGTACATTTGAACGGAGCGCCGGTTCGATCCTGCGTCACGCAGGTATCTTCGGTCGGCACTGCGCCCATCACCACCATCGAAGGGGTTGCCACCAGCGCCTTGGGCCGGGCAGTGCAAAACGCCTGGCTGGCAGTGGACGTGGTGCAATGTGGTTATTGCCAGGCGGGCCAGATCATGTCTGCCAGCGCTTTGCTCGCGAAGAATCCCAAGCCCTCCGATGCGGATATCGATAAGGCCATGTCCGGCAACATTTGCCGCTGCGCGACGTACACGCGTATTCGCGCCGCGATCAAGCAGGCCGCCGGCATGCCGGCGACCGACAGCCGGGACACCTTCGCATGATGCCGGCCAACGATACAGCTCGCGTCGGCAGCGAATCGCGGCGCGCCTTTCTGCGCGCCAGCGTCGCCGTCGGCGGCGGGCTGCTGCTGGATTTTTCACTGCCCGGCATGCTGCGCGCCCGCGATAATTCTCAGGAAGCGGCGAGCACGCTCAACGCCTTCGTACAAATTTCCAACGACGGCGCCGTCACCATCCTGTCCAAAAACCCGGAAATAGGGCAGGGCATCAAGACCATGCTGCCGATGTTGATCGCGGAAGAGCTGGACGTGGATTGGGCCAGTGTGCATATCGAACAGGCGCTCAGCGATCCGACACGATACGGCCAGCAATTCGCCGGCGGTAGCCGGGCGACGCCTTTGAATTGGGAGCCGCTGCGGCGAGTCGGCGCGGCCGCGCGCCAGATGCTCATGAGTGCCGCGGCGCAGAGCTGGTCGGTGCCTGTTTCGGAATGCGACACCGAATCCGGCCGGGTCATCCACCGGCCGTCCAAGCGCTCGCTGGCCTACGGGCGTTTGGCGTCCAAAGCCGCGCTGCTCGCGGCGCCGGATCTTGCGCAAGTGACGCTCAAGGACCCGAAGAATTTCAAAATCATCGGCAAATCCCACCCGGGAGTGGACAGCCCCTTGGTGGTCACGGGCAAGCCTTTATTCGGCATCGACGTCACGGTACCGGGCATGCTGTATGCGGTATTTGTGAAGTCGCCGGTGTTCGGCGGCACGGTGGTCAGCGCCAATCTGGAAGCGGTGAAGACGGAAGCAGGCGTGCAGGATGCCTTCATCGTGAACGGCGGAACGGTCTTCAACGGCTTGGGTAACGGCGTTGCCATCGTCGGCACGAATTGGTGGCAGGTCAACCAAGCACGCGAGACGCTGCAGGTTGTCTGGGACGAGGGAGCGAGCGCTGCGCAAAGCAGTGCAGGATTTGCCAAGCAAGCGGTTGCGATTTCAACGCGGGCGCCCGGCGCGAAAGTCGTGGCCGACGGCGACGTGACTCAAGCGCTCGGCGCGGCTGCGCAGAGACTGGAGGCGGCGTACAGTTATCCGTTCATTTCCCACGCGACGCTGGAACCACAGAATTGCACCGCGCATTTTCACGACGGCAAAGTGGAAATCTGGGCGCCGACGCAAAATCCGGACGCCGGGCGAAAAATCGTGGCGAAGACGCTGGGATTGACGGACGCGGACATCACCATCCACATGGTTCGTTGCGGCGGCGGATTTGGCCGGCGACTGATGAACGACTACATGGTTGAGGCGGCTTGGATTTCGAAGCAGGCCGGTGCACCCGTCAAGCTCTTGTGGAACCGGCAAGACGATCTCCAGCACGACTTCTACCGCCCCGCCGGGTTTCATTTCTTCAAGGCCGGTCTCGATGGCGCCGGGAAATTACAAGCATTCAGCGATCATTTTGTGTCCTTCGGCGAGAATGGCAAGGCGGCGCCGAGCGCGGACATGGGTGCCAATGAGTTCCCCGCGAAATTCGTGCCCAATCTCGAGTTGGGGATTTCCTTCATGCCCCTAGGTGTCCCGACCGGACCCTTGCGTGCGCCGGGCAGCAACGGGCTGGCATTCGTATTTCAATCCTTCATCGACGAGATCGCGCATGCCGCGGGCCAAGATCCCCTGCAATATCGGATCGATCTGCTCGGCGAGCGCCGCCAAGTCGGTGCATTTGACACCGGGCGCATGATCGATGTGCTGGCGCTGGTCCGCGATAAATCCGGATGGGGCCGCCGCAAGGCCCCCAAGGGTTCCGGCATGGGGGTGGCATTTTATTACAGCCATCTCGGATATTTCGCGGAAGTGGTGCACGCGACGGTGGCCGCGGGCGGCAAAATCACGGTCGACAAGGTCTGGGTGGCCAGCGATGTGGGCAGCCAGATCATCAATCCGCTCGGCGCCGAAAATCAGGTGCAGGGCGCCGCACTGGACGGCATCGGCACCGCCTTGGGCCAGGTCATTACCCTTGAAAACGGCAAGGTGGTGCAGAGCAATTTCAACGATTTTTTATTGCTGCGCATGAATCAAGCGCCTCCCATCGAGGTGCATTTCTTCAAGACCGAGCATCCGCCGACCGGATTGGGCGAGCCGGCGTTGCCACCGGTGCTGCCGGCGCTGTGCAATGCGCTGTTCGCGGCGAGCGGCGTGAGGATTCGCAGCCTGCCGATCGATCCGCAATTGTTTGCCTAGCCGCCCGTCAGCACATCCTCGCGCAGCACAGTGTCGGGCGACATCAACGTTTCGCTGCGGCGTTCGCGCGCATCTTGCACGCTCTGCGGTTTGACGAAAACCGCGGACACTTCCGGGTGAGTGCCGCGGATCTGTTTCTCCATATCGACCACGGCGCGTTCGATGTCCGGGGCCCGCATGTAGTCGAAGAAATCGAGGCTCAAATAGACTACGACGCTGTTCGGCGCGAGATGCACCGTGGCGATGCTGTTGGCATTGCACACGCCGGGCATGGCCGCGGCGATGCGAATGATGGCATCGCTCAAGGAGGGGTCGGCGCGCTCGCCGATGAGCAGTGCCTTTGATTCCTGGGCCAGGAGCGCCGCGACGCCGGCCAAGATGGCGGCAATCATGAGAGACGCGATCCCATCCCAACGGCTATCCGCCGTCAGGATCGCCGCGGTGGTGCCGGCCCCGGCGACCAAAATTCCCAACAGGGCAGCCGAGTCCTCGAAGACCACGATGAAGGCGGGCGGGTCCTTTGATTGGCGGAATGCCTGCCACCAGCTTAAGTGGCGCTTGGACTGCCTGAATGCCCTCGCGCCAACGAACCAGGAGCCGCCTTCGAACACCAGGGACGCGGCAAGCACAAGGTAGATGACCAGGGGTCTTTCGATGGGTTGCGGCTGCAGCAGGCGCTGGATACCCTGGTAGGCCGAAACTCCGGCGCCCACGGCGAAGATCAACAATGCCACCACAAAGCTCCAAAAATACAGCTCCCGGGCATAGCCCAAAGGGTGCTCGCGATCTGCCGGACGGCTGGAGCGGGCGATGCCGTAGAGCAGCAGGAGTTCATTGATCGTGTCGACCAGCGAATGCACCGCCTCGCTCAGCATGGCCGCCGAGCCGGTCATCGCGGCGGCAACGAATTTCGCCGCCGCCACCAGCACATTGCCGGCCAGTGCTGCCCAAACCGCTTTGAGGGTGCCGCCCGTCGCCATGCCGGATTCTAGCTTGAAGAATCGCCCGGCGGCCCCAACTCATCCGAACCAACCCTAAACACTTAAGGCCATGACGACAGAAACCGAGCCGGCGGCTGCACAAAAGCCGCAAATCAAGGAGTTCCAGGCAGAAACCAAGCAAGTGCTGCGCTTGGTGATCCATTCGCTGTACTCGCACAAGGAAATTTTCCTGCGCGAGCTGATCTCGAATGCCTCGGATGCCTGCGAGAAATTGCGCTTCGAGGCGATCGCCAAGCCTGAGCTTTTGGGCAGTGATGCACTGTCGATCACGCTGACCCCGGACACGGACGCCGGCACCTTGAGCATCAAGGACAACGGCATCGGCATGAGCGAGGCGGAGATCATCGACAATCTCGGCACCATCGCGCGGTCCGGCACCAAGAAATTTCTGGAGACCTTGAGCGGCGATTCCGCCAAGGACGCGCAGCTGATCGGCCAATTCGGCGTCGGCTTCTATTCGGCCTTCATCGTGGCCGACAAAGTCACCGTGCTCACCAAACGCAGCGATTCGCCCGGCGTGCGCTGGGAATCCGACGGCGAGGGCCAGTACGAGATTCAAGCCGCCGACAAGACCGATCGCGGCACTGAAGTCATTTTGCACCTGCGGGACGAGGACAAGGAGTTTCTGGAGCCGGCGCGCCTACGTCAATTGGTGCGCAAGTACTCCGATCATTTGAGCATCCCGATCGTCCTGAAGACGGGCGAGACGCAAGAGACGCTGAATCAGGCCAAGGCCTTTTGGACGCGGCCGAAATCGGAACTCAAGGACGAGGACTATCAGGCGTTCTACAAGCACATTTCTCACGATACTGAGGACGCGCGGATTTGGGCGCATAACCGGGTCGAAGGCAATATCGAATATACCTCGCTGCTGTACCTGCCGAAGCATGCGCCGTTCGATCTGTACGACCGCGAGCAGAAAGGCGGCATCCAGCTGTACGTCAAGCGCGTGTTCATCATGGATAAGGCGGCGGAACTCTTGCCGCCGTACCTGCGCTTCATGCGCGGATTGGTGGATTCGTCCGATCTGCCGTTGAACGTGTCGCGCGAGCTGCTGCAAAACAATCGCACCGTCGAGAAAATCAAAGCGGCCCTGGTCAAGCGCACGCTGGATCTGCTGGAGGATCTGGCGGCGAACAAGCCGGAGGAATACGCGGAATTTTGGAAAACCTTCGGCACGGTCTTGAAGGAGGGCATCATCGATGACCCGGCCAATAAGGTCAGGATCGCGAAACTGCTGCGCTTCCATTCGACCGCGGAGAGCGGCGATGCGCCGAATGTCACGCTCGACGCCTATGTGTCGCGGATGAAAGCGGATCAAAAGGCGATTTACTACCTGACGGCCGACACCTTGGCTGCGGCCCGCAACAGTCCGCACCTGGAGGGCTTCCGCGCCAAGGGCATGGAGGTTCTGCTGTTGACGGACCGCATCGATGAGTGGGTGGCGGGCCATTTGCATGAGTTCGAGGGCAAGCCTTTGGCGAGTGTCGCGAGCGCCGCGGCCGATGTTGCTTCCGCGATCGAAACCCCGGAAAAAGCCGCGGCGGAAAGCGCCTTCAAGGACACGTTGGATCGGCTGGGCAAGAGTCTGGCGGGCAAAATCGCCAGTGCGCAGGTCTCCGCGCGGCTCACTGATTCACCCGCGGTGTTGATCGCAGGGGAGTTTGGTTTGAGCTTGCGGATGGGGCGAATCCTCAAGCAGGCAGGACAGAACAATCCCTTCGCGGCGCTGCCGATTCTCGAACTGAATCCCAAGCACCCGCTGGTGCTGCGCCTCAAGGACACGTCTGACCAAGAAGCTTTCGCCGATTTGGCGCACGTGCTCTATGACCAGGCGATGCTCGCCGAGGGCGGCGAGCTGGAAGATCCGGCGGCCTACCTGCGGCGCGTAAACAAGCTCATTGTGGAAGGGCTTGCCGCGCAGCCGAAAATTATTTTGAGCTGAACATGCTGAGGCCGAAATGGGCTGCAAACGACGGTGCGACGGCAGCGGGCGCTAATCCCGAGGTCGGCCGCAATTCCGATGTCGATGACGGGGCGCTGCTCGACGCCTACTCCGGGGCGGTGATCGGCGCTCTCGAACGCGTCGCGCCCGCGGTGACCTTCATCGAAGTGGTGGGTCCAGCGCGAGCCGCTGCGCGCGGCCGGCGCGCGGAGCAAGCCAGTGGTTCAGGTTTTCTTTTCACGCCCGACGGCTATCTGCTCACCAACAGTCATGTGGTGAACGGGTCCGACGAGATCACGGTGCGTCTGAATGACGATACGCGGTTTCACGCCGACCTCGTCGGCGATGACCCGGACTCGGACTTGGCGGTGTTGCGCATCGGACACCCTAGTGCGCTGCCCTATGTGGAGTTCGGCGATTCCGCGCGTTTAAAGGTAGGCCAGGTCGCGATTGCCATCGGCAACCCGCTCGGCTATTCGAAGACCGTGACGACGGGCGTGGTGTCGGCGCTCGGGCGCACCCTGCGCGCAAAGTCCGGCCGGCTCATGCACGATGTCATTCAGACCGACGCCGCGCTCAATCCAGGCAACTCCGGTGGTCCGTTGGTTGATTCCCGGGGACGGGTAATCGGGGTCAACACGGCGATGATTCCCCAGGCCCAGGCGATTTGCTTTGCGACGGGCATCAATACGGCAAAATGGGTCATTGGCCAATTGTTTGCGCATGGTAGGGTACGACGTGCATATATCGGCGTTTCCGGCGCCACCGTGCCGATCGCGACGCGGGTGGTGCGGCATTTCAGCTTGCCGGGCAACACGGCCGTGCATGTCGCGGACATCGTCGCAGGCAGCCCGGCGGCGCTCGCCGGTGTGCAGACCGGCGATCGCATGGTTGCGCTCGACGGCGTGCGCATCAATGGAATCGACGGCCTGCAGCGCACCCTCGATGCGAGCTTGATTGGCCGCGAGTGTGAATTGCAATTGTTGCGCAGGTCGAGCGTGATCAAGACGACGATACGGCCGATAGAAATGCCGCTGCATCGAGCGGACGGCAAGTAAAAACATCAGGGGAATGGCGGCAATGAGTCCAACGCATCCGATCACCTTGGCGGTTCCGCCGGAACCCACCGATCACTCGCAAGGACCCGAGCACGCGCGGGTCGTTGTCGTGGAGTACGGAGACTTCGAGTGTCCAAGCTGCAAGGTCGCCGCCGCCACCCCGACGTTGCTGATGGAGCGCTTTCCGAATCAGGTACGTTTCATATTCCGAAATTTCCCCTTGGAGGAGGCGCATCCGCACGCGTTGCTTGCGGCCGAGGCCGCCGAGGCCGCCGCAGCCCAGGGAAAATTTTGGCCGATGTACGATCTGCTGTTCCGCAATCAGGCGCATTTGACCGCGCCGGACCTGCAGCGCTACGCGAAGGAATTAAACCTCGATATGGCGCGCTACGTGTCGGAGATGGACGATCACATTTACCTGCAGAGGGTCCGCGAGCACATCGCCAGCGGCCGTTTGAGCCACATTCGCGCCACTCCGACCTTCTTCGTGAACGGCGTGGTTCAGGACATCTCTTACGGCATGAAGGCGTTGCACGACGCGGTCGCCGCCGCGCTGTCGCGCCACCAATAAAAAGGGCGCCTTTGAGAGGCGCCCGAACGGGGAATTTCTTAAGAGCAGCGCGCGGTCAGCTCCAGTCGTCTCCGCCGCCACCGCCGCCACCGCCGTCGTCCCACGAGCCGGGATCGTTGGCGCCAAAGTCATTGCCGCCCATGTCGCTATTGCTGTAGCCGGGCTCGGCCGCGTCGGCAGAAGGAATGACGCCCCCTTGGGGTCGGCCGCCATCCAAAAAGTGATGCGCGAGTTCTTCGCCGGCGACCACGCCGGCACCCACCGCCAAGCCGGAGGCCAGGCCGCCCGCGATGCCCGAACCCATGCCGCCGCCCATGGGCGCAGGGCCGTATCCCTGAGGACCGTAACCCGGTGGTGCGCCTGTGGGTGCACCGCCCACGCCGGGACCGGCGACCGGATACTGGCTGTAGGAGGGCGTCCGCCGCCGAAACAGCATTATCACAAGTCCGACCACGATCAGGCCAATGAGTATGCCGACCCAGGGGATACCGGGCGCCGGGCGCGACGGAATCGAGACGATCTGGGCCCCAGACGAGCGAGCGTTCTGGCCCAGCTGCGACCTCAACTCTTCAACGGAACGCGGGCTGAAGGAGGTCAGGCCCGGATTCAGGCGCTCGGCAGTGGCCAATTCGGAGCGGGCGAGCGAAGTCTTACCCTCTTTGGCATACAGCTCCGCTTGCACATAGTGCGCTTTGGCGCTCGTAGGATGATCAGCCAGCACCTGAGTAATCATTTGCTGTGCCTGATCGAGATGGCCGCCGGCGGCCGCCTCATAAATTTGATTCATTGTCGGATCAGCAGCTTGCGCAAAGCTCGGCGACCCTAACGCGAAGGTCGCGCCTATGCTCAGCGCAGCAGCGGCGAGAACTAATTTCCGCATGGCAACCCCTCAATAGGTCGAATTGACCTTGTTGGATTAGATATGGGCGTTCAGGCGAAGTTCAACGCCGAAATCTTCAGATGTGGGCGACCGGTTGTAGGACGCCGCAAGCCGGGGCGGATGTGGCTGCGACTACAGCACGCCACGGCGCTTTTGATCGAGTTCAATGGACTCGAACAGCGCCTTGAAATTTCCCTCGCCAAAGCCGTCGTTGCCCTTGCGCTGAATGATTTCAAAAAAGATCGGGCCAATTGCATTCTTGGTGAAGATCTGCAAGAGGATGCCGCTCTTGTCGTTGCCGTCGATCAGAATCCCGCGCCGCTGAAGCTCGGGCACGGACTCACGATGGCCGCTGACCCGAGCATCGACCCCTTCGTAATAGGTCGCGGGCGTCTCCTGGAATTCGACGCCGCGGGCGCGCAGGGCGTCCACGGTCTTATATATGTCGTCCGTGCCTAAGGCGATGTGCTGAATGCCTTCACCCTTGTACTCGTTCAAGTATTCTTCGATCTGACTCTTGTCGTCCTGGCTCTCATTGATGGGAATGCGAATCTTGCCGCACGGTGAGGTAAGCGCGCGGGAGAACAATCCGGTCTCCTTTCCCTCAATGCTGAAGTAGCGAATTTCCCTGAAGTTGAACAGTTTTTCATAGAAGCCGGCCCAGACGTTCATGTTGCCGCGCCGGACGTTGTGCGTGAGGTGATCGATGCGCAGCAACCCGACGGGCAGATGCGGTTCGGTATCGATGACGGGTATGAAGTCGACATCGTAAATGGTGCGCTCGCCGTAGCGATCGACCAAATAGATCAGGCTGCCGCCGATGCCCTCGATCGACGGAATATTGAGTTCCATGGGACCGGCGGTGACCGGCCCGGGTTTCGCGCCCAGATCCAAGGCGCGCGCATAGGCCAGGCGCGCATCGGCGACGCGAAACGCCATGGCGCAGGCGCAGGGCCCGTGAGCGCGCGCAAACCTCTGTGCAAAGCTGTCGTGTTCCGCGTTGATGATGAAATTGATGTCGCCTTGATTGTGCAGCGTCACGTTCTTGGAACGGTGGCGCGCGACCGCCGGCAAACCCATGCCTTCGAACAGCCGGCGCAGCAGTTCAGGATCGGGCGCGGCGTACTCGACGAATTCGAATCCGTCGGTGCGCATGGGATTCGTTACGCTGAGTTCGGCGTTCATGACGAGATGATGACTTTGCTCTGCGAGGAGATCGCGGTGCCGAACACGTAATCCCAAATATGCGTGGTGACGCCGAAGTTGCCGCGCTTGGGCGAGTGGTGGTGGCGCATGTGCCAGGCTCGCAGTTGGCTGAAATAGGCCGACGAGGCCTTGCGCGCGTGGTGGTGAATCACATGATGCACATAGCCATACCACCAATAGCCGGTCATCACGCCCACTGTCATGCCGTTCGCCACGTTGAAGCCCAACCACCACCAAAACGGCAGCAAGATGACACTGAGCCAGACGGTTACGCTGATCCAGGATGGCGTGCCGATCAAGGCCAGCGGCTCGCCGTGGTGCAGGCTGTGCATGGGAGAGAATACCGGCATCCAATGCAGTGCTATCCGGTGCAACGCGTATTCCAGCAAGGTCCAAAGGACCAGTCCCGCCAGGCACGCACCGAGCCATTCCCGGCCGCCATGCCAGGTAAACTGCTTGAAATTCACGGCTGTTAGCGCGACCACCGTGATCGGATAAACCACGAAATCGGAGTAATAGCTGAATTTGCTGAGTGCCATCGTTGCACCTCGCTCTTATGAATAGGCTATTTGACCACGAATCGGGCCAAATGTTAGCGGAAGAATACCTCCGCCGCACGGCCTTCTAGCCATCTTCGCTTGGTAGAATTTCCAAAGTATGCGAAAAACCTTCGTAATCGTAGGCGCCGGATTCTCTGGCACGGTGCTTGCCGCCAATCTGCTGCGGCAGCCGCCGGCGGACCGCGCCGACATCGTGCTCATCGAGCGCAGCAACGTCATGGGACGCGGCGTAGCCTACGCGGCGCACGAATTTCCCTATCTTCTGAACGTGCCCGCGGCCCGTTCGTCGGCCGATTCGCGCGATCCCCTGCAATTTCTGCGTTTCGCGCAAGCTCGACTGCCGAACGTCGACCGTGAGGACTTCCTGCCGCGCGCCCTGTATGGCGATTATCTGCAGGACCTGCTCCTGTGTGCGGAGCGCGAGGCGCCGCCGCAGGTGCGTCTGATCCGCGTATTCGGCGAAGTCACGGGCATTGCGCGCGGCGAAGGCGCCGCCCTGGCGGCCGAATTTGCCGACCGGGCGCCGATCCTTGGGGATGTCCTGATCCTCGCGCTAGGCAGTCCTTCGGCGCCCGTGCCTCACTGGGCGGAAAAACTGAACGGTCATGCCGCTTTCCGTCAAAACCCGCGGGATTTGCCCGAGACTTTAGGTTCGGAAAATTCGGTGCTCATCGTCGGCAACGGCTTGACGATGGCGGACGCGGCGTCGGTGTTGAGCCGCCACCCTGAGCGGGTGCCGACCCTGCACACGATTTCACGCCGCGGTCTGATGCCGAAAACCCAAGCGGCCTTCCAGACGGGTGCTTTGCGCGGCAGAGGCGAGACGCTGCTGTCGTTGGCGCACTCCCTAAGAGAGCTGCTGCGCGCCTGCCGCGACCTCGCGCTCGAGGTCGAGAAACTCGGGGGCGATTGGCGAGAGGCCATTACCTTCATCCGTGGTCTGGTGCCTGCCCTATGGCGGCGCATGCCGGACGCCGAGCGGCGGCGCTTCGTGCGGCATTTACAGGTGCATTGGGAGAGCTATCGGCACCGGCTGCCGCCGCAAATAACTGAGCGCTTGGAGAATCTTCGGCTCAGCGGCAAATTGCAGGTGCAGGCAGGCCGCATTCAAAACGTGGTTGCCATCGACCGCCGCCGCTTGGCGGTTACCTGGCGTCCCCGCGGCAGCAGTGCGACGGCGCAGCTCAGCGTGGACATGGTGGTCAACGCCACGGGCCCTAACTACAACATCGAACGTTCGACGGACCCACTGATCACTTCGCTGCGCGCCGCCGGGTTGGTGTCGCCAGACCCGTTACGGCTCGGGCTGCGCA
>Ga0209525_1000071_pt1 | contig 34422 bp, 40 predicted proteins | sample JacPin_JW_Ref_O1_FD_187958 | JGI IMG/M metagenome (GOLD analysis project Ga0209525, IMG submission 187958) | Forest soil microbial communities from Algoma, Ontario, Canada - Jack Pine, Ontario site 1_JW_Ref_O1 (SPAdes) (version 2) | ecosystem: Environmental > Terrestrial > Soil > Boreal... | reverse complement strand
GCATCTGTGGCAGCCTGATGCAACTTCACGAGTGACCTGTGGAGTCGAGAGGCGTTAAGACTTTTGACAAACTTGAGACAATCAGAACCAGACCAAATCCCCTGCAGACTGTTGAGACTGTAAATGAGCAGGTGGGGAAGAGCAGGCAAAACTGGAGCGAAGTAAAAGCGGACTTACGTAAGTTTAGTCTCTCATCGATCTCATCGATCGCCACTTTCCGTAGTCCCGCTCAGTCACGGTGCTTGTCCTGGCGACTCAGTCATCAGGACACTCACCCGTCGCCTGATCTTCAGCCGTCTGCTGTACCCCTCACATAGTTTGGATCAAAGTATTCGCCCGGTTCGTGGCCTTGCTCACGTTTTTCTTCGTCGCACAGCTCGCTCATAGCCCTTGTTCCGAAGATTAAGTCCTCCGGACACTTTGCTTTAGCTTCGCATTCCCTACTCTTCCCGGTTGTTCGTTGTGCGGTCTTCCGAAGCAGGCATTTGTCTGGTTCTGATTTGGGTCAGCCCCTACCTTTCCTGGCCCCCAAGTCTTTCCCTTGCCTCCAGAAAGTTCTGTCTCTGCGCTGAAGTTTTGTGGTATCCAAAAACCTCTGGATCCGCTACCACGTATTGTCTGAACTGCTACACTTTTTAATCCATTATTTATGCCTTCCCTTAGCCGAACCCTCAAATCTGCTAGATGTCGTCACACAGACTCCGCATTTTTGTCCAACCAAACGGCGACATCTTTACATCTCAGAATTCTGATTTCATGTCATGGTTACCCCCCCCCTTTGACCGCTCCAGTGTGTCAATCTGTGATGCACTAAAGCCGATGTGGTACTATGAGGCACACCCATGCCTGCCCTATGTTCCCGCCAACATGGAATATACCGGGGCACTTTTTGACCGTCTTGCTCACAGTTTTCGCAGCTTGCCAATTGAAAAAACAGGGCAGGATAGTTTCGGGCTCGGACATAAACTCATATCGCGATGGAGGAGTCTCGAGAAAACGTTGATTCTCATTGTCAACACCCTAACTAACACAACACAACACACAACGAACACCCGATACTCTTTCCCTAAACATTTTGGTTACCGTAACAGCCATCCTACCATGCAAGCAGCCCGCACAGCTGCGATGAAATCTCGGGATTCATTTCTGATCCTGGTAGCCATGTCCTCGTTCGCAATTTCACTCCACTTGAACGAGGGAGAAGAAAGACCAAAGTGGATGCAGATTCTTGAGAGTAACGGCGTCCACCCTCAATATTGCGACGAAATCAGGATGTCTGCCGTGGGTGACTTCACAATCAAAAGAGTTGGGGCGTTTGTTAAGGCTTCGGACCATAATATGGGGCGGCTTCTCTCAATGATTCGGGCAAATGTGCCCATATGGATTCATTGGGGGTCCAACACAGTCGAGATCGATGGCATCAAGGATAGTTTTTTGTCAAGTTGGTGCCCCACTCTCGATCAAGTTGAAGCAGCACGGCCAAAACATCCCCCTTTTCCACAACCACAGCCTGCAGCCAAAGAAGGTCACAAATTTCCTCCATTACCACGCGACAGTCGACAAATGGTTGGAGAAACTTGGCGGGAATTCTTTCAACGTCGGGAGGCCGAGAATAAACTTCGCCTTGAAAGGGAAACCGCTCAAGATACACAAACCCGCCTTCAAAGAGAGAAGGCCGCTTCCTCTAAATCTGTACCTGGGAAAAGGGGTCCCAGGGTATACCATTGGGAGCCAACCACCAGCGGACTCCGAGTTCGGACTGTACTCAGCCGGGAAAATGCGGAAGATTATTTCGCCACTTACCACTCCAGCAAACTGCGCTTTGACGCCTTCCGCAATGAGTGGGATATCTGTTCCGAGTTCAACGGGCCAGATGATGAAATGCAGGAGGACCCTTTGGAGGATTACGACGATGGTGCCAATTCTCTTGTGATCAACATGTCAAAAAACAAACCGAGTGGCCCCTCTGGAGACGGCATTCCAATGGAAGTTGATCCACCAATCCAAGGTCATCCACACACCCAAAGTCATCCGCCGACCGGAAGTCATCCTCTGACACATTACAACGATGATCTAAATTTTCTGGTGATTGATATGTCAAAAAGGAAACCAAGTGGCCCTTCTGGAGAGGGCATTCCAATGGAAGTTGATCCACCAATCCGAAGTCATCGACCCTCCCAAAGTCATCCGCCTGCCCGAAGTCATCCGCCGGCCCAAACTCATCCGCCGGCCCAAACTCATCCGCCGGCCCAAACTCATCCGCCGGCCCAAACTCATCCAGTGGAGAGCCAGAGCGTTGATTCGCAGAGGGAAAACCTTGATCCTTTCACGTCAGACCTTCAAATCACGTTTCCTGCCCCCGCTGACTCTGGGGATCCTGTCAATTTGTTGGACGACTTCCCTGACATCTTGTACAATCGGTATGGAATCATGGATAACCCGTTTGTGCCAAAAATCGAAGAGAAAGACCTGGATAAGCTATGGTTCCAAACAAGGCTGATCTTTGGGGATGTAGAGTCAAAGATTGACTGCCGTGATTTGGAAAAGTGCCAGTACTACGGCATTTCAATGGTTAACTATGCGTTTCCTCAGTCTAAACCCGACATTCCCCCACCTGCTCGCGACATTGACGATGCTACAGTCATGGCCGACACCCTTGCCCTTGCCAACGTCGTCATCAAGCAATTTCGAGATCACGAATATGTTCTCTCGGGAATATTTCCCGAGACCAGTGTTGACTGGACTCTTGTTGTGGATTCTGCATCCGCTCTTCAAGCCGTCCGTAGCCAATGGGGTCCCACAACCATTTCTATTGCCAGGAATCTTTTACAACGTGGCATCAAGTTCAATACCTTGAAGTCTGTTCCTGATTCTTCGTCGCATGAAATTCCAACGATCCCAACAACACAAGAGCTTGGCTGGCGAGAACCAAACTATAAACCCGACCTCTTTGAGTACGCTGCTTACGAGAGAAGACGAGAGGCGTTCTTGCGGGGACCCCGTGGGCGTGCAGCTCTGATGGCTGGAGGCATAATTTGGCGCCTTGCAGTTGAAGACTTGGGTCTTGACTTCAATCTTGTCCTTACTGGCCCCTCTGAACAGGCATTGAAGCATGGGTATCGATGCGATAGCGTTGAACTGGGTGCAATGTATGATGATTCCCTTACTGCGGCTGAGTGTAATCTGATATGCGGGGTCTATCAAGTCGCAAGTTTGTTTTCTCCTTTTTGAATCTGAAGTCATGTCTGATTCCATGTCCTAGCTTCCGGTTCTCAGACAGCTGACATGTCGTGGTGGCCAAAGAATTCTCTGTGGGTGAAGGGCGGCCGGTACTTGGGGTATTGGTCTCACTCAAGTGAGGATTGGTTCCAGAGGCGGTTGGCAGGAATTCGCGCCGGAAAAGAAGGTCTTAAGACCTCGACTGTATGGCGCAGAAGTGGCCTCACTTTTCAGTCTGCCACTCCCAAACTTGTGGAGGCCAACATCCGCGATACCGAGAAGTGGTTATCATTGTACCATAAAGCCTTATGAATTATATGTGAAAGCCCGTGTAAAGTTCATTTTGAAATAGAGCTCCATTGGGCAACAAATTCATCGCACTGTGTTTGCAACTCAGGCTGCTCTCAAACTCTGTGTCCATTGGGCCAAATGGATAACATCCCTCTGCAGCGAGTGATCGAAAATATTTGGACATCCCGTCTGCTATCGTCACTTGCTCTTCTACGCTTCCCGCAATGAACTTGTCCAGATCGAGAGCGGAAGAGGCCGCCACAAGTATCCTGTACAACACCACCCCGCCTCCAAGTCTGCAGCCATGCTAGAAGTATGTCATCCCCTTTTATTTCTACTGTTCAAAAAAGCTTAGTCTCCGGAACAAACGATTGTAGCCAGCGGGCGTCAAGGAAAAAGCCTGGAAAAGAAAGCCGACTCAGGTTGAGGCAAGGGTGAGCCGGTCATCCGAAGCCTTCCGCAGACCAAAGCCTTCCGCAACAAAAGCCTTCCGCAGACCCAAGCCTTCCGCAACAATCAGTCGAGGGTGAGCCCCTCAGCCGAAAATCAAACGAAAGCCTTCCGCAGACGGTAGTCTTCGGAAGGGGGGGACTCCAGGTGAGGCGGATGCGCGCAGGACAAGGATGTATCATTGCGACTTCCCTGTACATCAATGACTGCGGCAGAGGCAAAAAGGCTAAGCGGTTGGGTTGTTTTCGAGAAGGAGGCATTCAAATGGGTTCCGCTCCCCCCGGGACTCTTACAATGCGTCAGTCTGTGCTGCAGGCCAAATGCTATTCGAGACCTTAACGTCAACCTCACTCGCCATCCCTGTCTTCTGAGCCTCCGTCTCCATGGCTAACCTAACCTTGTACCTTCTCTTCCTGTATGTCCTCTCAACTCTGAAGTAATACTGGCGACCCGGCAGGGTCATACATTATAATACATGCCAGCATATTCACAGCATAAATCCAAAAAAGAAATAATAACGAAGAAACCCCTACACCAGTCCCATTAAATCGTTATTTTGGTCGAAGTTCAGTCCTGATTTTGAGATCAGGGTTTCTATGATCTCTAATCTTGCTTTCAACGCTTTGAATTCTTGACAAATTGAATGCACCGCGTCCTTATCAATGTGACATCGTGAACATCCTTTTGAGTAATCTGAAAAAAACACTGTAATTTTTGAGTTAGAATCCAATTAAACAAATAAAATAAAGAATCAACTGTTGCCGGCCTGTTCTCTTCCCGGAAGAAAAACCTTAGTCAAGTGGGGGTCATGTGGTGTGTCGTCTGCTTGGACATTGTTCCCCAATCCCCCTCTAAAAGAAACACTCTGTAGCCAGAAAACGTTTCGTTAAGATTGACCGGAAGTTTAAAAAACCACTCACCAAATCATTCTCGCTGTCCTCTATTTTGTCCTCCCCCCCCTGTCCTTCCCCACAGCGCCGAACCCAATCTATGCACCGCTGAGCCGCAAGGACCGATGACTCCTCAATCACCGTCCCATTTTCTTCTGCTGTGAAGCAATAACCGTCAAAGACAACCTATGGTTAAAATTCCATGATTAAGAGAAGGAAATATGTGAAAATAGATCCGTACCGCATCTCCGTGAAATTTTTCCGCCCAACGAAGGTAGGGCTGCCTTTTTTCTGTACCCTCCGGGAGAAAGGGTCCAGGGCAGGTGTACGCTGCATCCTTAAGCGTCATTTGAACTTTGTCGAATGCATCTTGGTCAAAATGAGTCGAAATTTGGGATTGCATTAGTTTGTGGGGGTATCCGTCCGTGAAGGTATCCGTCCTTGAGGTTATGAGTTGAAGGAATAGAAGTTCTGGTTTTCGCTTTTTTTCGGCCCTGTCACATTTATGTTGAAATTTCCCACGGTAAATTCATTGACACCTTGCCTTCTCAGACCGCGGGATGTGGCGCCGGCAGTGACGATTGGGGTTGTAGCTCCCGACCGATAAAGGTTGAGGTCGATGCTCAGGCCCGAAGATATCGGAAGTCTTGGGAAGCCCGGTTCAGCTGTTCGCCAGCAAACCCGCAGGTGTCATCTATCCGGTGCCCGACATCCTCTGGCTGTTCGCTATCGCTCATGGGCCGTCTCGAGAATCCGTGGACGCTGTTATGGGTAGCTGGAACCTGAATGAGCTCGAAGTCAAAGAGGGGAATGAATGGCTGCTATCCAGGGGTTCATGTTGGGTTGCATGTCCGGGTTATTTCGAATCCCCCTAGCATCGACCTCAACCTGTAGTTTAAGTACTCCAATAATATAGAGCCTAGGTAAATGGCGCAGAATAGTCCATATAGTTCGATCTTGGCTTGTGATTCCTCCTTGTTCCAGGCAATCGAGAGCGGAAGCTTGAGCTGGCAATGACAGAGAGTCATGCTATTGAGTATTCCTATTACCACTATACTCGATCAGTCTTGCAGCTGGACATCTGTTTCAATCTGCATCTGCCCCAGAACAATTTCTCAGCGGTGTTACAATTCCAAAAAAAAATTATTGAATGGTTTAAAAAAAAAAACAGGGAAAAAAAAAAAAAAAAAAAAAAAAAAAAAAAGGAAAAAAAAAAAAAAAAACGCATTGTTGTAAGAAGAGCGAAGACCGGACGGCGAAGCGGAAACAGGTACAGGCCCTAACAAAACCTGACCCAGCCAGGAAATCGGGGAGGAAGAGGTTCTGTGAGGCTAAGGGTGGGCGGGGGATGCCCCTCCCGATTCTGATGCGTCGCCTTTCCCTTTCCCTTTCCCTCACCCTGTCCCTCCGCATTCCACTTCTCTCATGTGGGAAAAATAAGTCTATTAAGTCTATTGATGAGCTCGAGAAGAGACACGGAATAGTTCTGATGGAGAGACATAATCTCTTCCAAAGTTGCGGCGGGATCTGGGGACCCGGAGGGCTCGATATCTGGGAACGCTTTTGAAATTGTATTCCTTTCCGATTTGCTTGGGAGCCGACGGAGTTTATTTTGAGATCATGAGCCTTCCGGGATATCAGCGCTTCGATGAAGATGTAACAAATGAATAGAGAAATGGAGACAGCAAAAGAAGAGAAAACATTACTAACTAGACGCTCCTCGGCCTCTGAACGAGGAGAAGTTGCATTTTCGCTTTGCCCATACACAAGGCACCTTTTTGGTGTTACAGCTAACACAGGGAGTCTTGTTTGCCTGTGCACCGGTAAGTCCTGGGTAAGTAAAGGTTTCTGAACTCACTCCGGTCCCATCTTCGGTTGATGCCCTTGGGTGTTCCATCAAAGGTCGCTTCTTTGAGCCTTGTTCTGCTCTTTTTCGATTGGGAATCTTCTTCCGCGCCATAATCTTAAGCCCTTCCTCCATCTTCCTCTTTTCCATCTGCTGCCGTCTTCCATCTTCCGCCGTTCCGGCGTCTTCCGGTCTTCCGCCTTTTTGCAAGCCTTCCGCTGACCGCTGTCTTCGGAAGGAAATGGGTAGAAGAGCTCCACGGGCAAGGGTTCCTACAAACTTAGTCTTCAGAAGGAACAACTATCAGTGAGCGGGCGTCAAGGAAAAAATCAGAAAAAGGCCACACTCCTTGAGTCGAGGGAGAGCCTGTCAGCCAACATTCAGGCCATAGTCTTCGGGCGGAAAAGATCGACTGCCAGGGAAGGTGATGAGCGAGTGTTCCCACAACTTAGTCTTCAGAACAAACGACTATCGGTGACCGGGTCTCAAAGAGAAATTCAGAAAAAGGCCACTCACCTTGAGCCAAGGGTGAGCCCCTCAGCCGGGGTCGGACTGCCAGCGAAGAAGAGCGGTTGACGCCCGAGTGCGGATGGATCTAGCACCGTAGTCACAGTCACAGGTTTTGACCCTTAATAAAAATGGAGACTAATCTTGGCCAGCACGATGGCAGCATCCAAAAACTCATAGATAGTGACACAGTAATATGGTCTCTCAGGCGTGGGGTACTTATTTCTATTTGCGATCGCTTCGAGGGCCTAAGTCGATGTAGGAGGGACTCGAAAATCTAATTCCGTCGGATCGCAATCGGCAGTCGCGACGCACTGTGACAAATTGTCACAAACCCTTTGTTGCCCCTTGTTGATATTCGGAGTCGTGCTTTCTCCTCTCGTTTTCTGTCTTATTCATAGGTCCAATATGTCTGATCCAAGCCAAGACCAGCGTGATCTTGTAAGCTCTAACTTTCCGCTGAATGTTTTGTCTGACTTTAAAGTGCAGTGGTGTTCTGGTTGCGGAGACGGAGGCGCCCTTGTTCCCTGTAGCAGTTGCATGAGGGCAGTCTGTGTCCCCAAATGTGTCAGAGTCCCCGAGTTAGACCCAAGACAACTTTATCATGCTGTAGTTGAACGGGGAGCGAAATTCACCTGCCCATCGTGCCATCTCAAGTGCTCGTCGCCTAGATACAAGGTAAGTCCACATGATCTGTGGGGTTCTCAGAACATTTAAGATCACATTTAGGCATTGGAATTCCGGGGGAAGGAATATGATGGATTGATTGGTATACAGACCACCCGCCGGTTCTTCACCCGCATGAACACCGCATCGATCGCCGTATTAAACCTACGATTTTTCCAAGTGCCTACATGGGGCGATCCGTTTACCTCCGTTGTCCACCAGCTACGCGCATGGTTCCCGCAGGGGGTTCCGGATCACCAGCTGTTTGATGCGGAAGTGGTTTTCGATCTAAAAAAACGGTCGAAGTCAGCACAAGAGAAGCACTACCAGGAGTTGAGAACAATTGTGGACGAATGGAAAGGGTTTGTCTTTCATTCTTTCCGCTACATTATCTCACTGAGAGGGGGCAGAATGGGAGTAAAACGGCTTGTAATAATGATATGGACCCATACCTGTGATGAGGGAAAGCTGCAGATATCAGAGAAGGACGAAGCAACGGTGGAAGAGGTAAAAAGGATCTTTCATTCCTCTTCCGCATTTATTTTGATCATTCGGGGCCTAGTTTTTCTCCAAAGTACTGGGACCAGAGTTATTGCAGTTCTGCACCGAAGTATCTTCATCGGTGTTTCTGGAATCCTGCGGGGGCATCTGGAATCCAATATTCCGATCGTCATTAGATGATATATCCAAAAGGTATTTCCAATTTCCATTATTTTTCACATCCAAGACCTAAAGTATACCAGAGGATACTTTAGGTACATGATCGGATTTGGCCAGGAGATATTCTGTCCACAGCTCGCCCAAGGATTCATTTTCAAAGTCATCATCAGGACTTACGTGGAAATGTCCCGACTCTCTGCGGTTGGAGAATTATTAGAAGATGACATCCCGCTGGCAGCCCACTCCACAGTCTTCCTCCTTACGCAATCCTATGGACTCCAATACAAGTGGTTCCATAACCAGATCCGCCCGTTTGGTCAACAGATTGCCCTTCAATGCTCGAAGTGCCTTGCATTGAGAAGTTTGCAGGTCCAGTTTTCAGCGGATGGGAAGTCTTCGGAGTTGAAATGCCGACTCTGCAAAGCTACCTCCAGAGAAATAGAATGTGATGGAGAATATGTTTGGCCAAAGCATTCCATGAAGGTTGGGGTGGCTTACAAACCACTTTGGGGGGAAGTAGAGTTCTGAGCTTCGGAACGGGACTGTATTTAGGCGTTTGATAGACAAGATCCGGTCTCACAGCCTGAGACAAAATCGCTAGAGAGTGACTGTTAAGGATCTTGATGTCTGTTCATTCTCTTTGGGACCGGTTATTTGACATCGAAGATATCTTCCGCAACATCTTCCGCACCTATCTTCCGCAACATCTTCCGCACCAATCTTCCGCAACATCTTCCGCAGCTCTCCCATGTCTTCCACTCCTCCCCAACATCCACCGCCCTTCCACCATCGAACCCATTCCTGTTCCGCCCCGGTTGTCGGTTCTGCCTCCAGCTTCTTTCACTCCTCCTTCATCTTCGGCTAGTTTGCCTTTTATCCCCATCCTCGTTCAGGGACAATTGGTTGAGTCTTGTGACAGTTCTTCCGCTCCTCCTCCATCTTTCGCTCTTCCACCTTCTTGGTCCCCGTCTTCCGCTCTTACTGTTTTATCTCCCTTGCCGCTACACAGAGCTCTCAATCCCTTCCCACTGTTGTTCCGGCCGGAGGGTTCTAATGCGGTGTTGTCTGGCCCTCCTCGCCCCCCCATCTTTGCCAAAACAATCGGAATCTGTAGACAATGTTATAATTGTTAAAATCATTGTCACCTCGGCGTCTTATCGGCGCAGCCTTGATAGCCCAAAGGCCATCAAACTTCAACTCAAGGAATTTTTTTGAGCGCCGTTCCACTTAACATTTTGTTCAATACAAATTACTCTATAAAAGAGAAGCTGTTTCGGAAGGAAGAGGGAAAGAGCGAAGAAAAGGCAGCAACAACGTATTAATGTATTAAGGACCAGTAAACAGCTCGTTGGCTGGAAACTCTGTCAGGGTCAGAAGATTGATAAATAGACTTGTAGGGGTGTTGTCGAAACCTGGCAAAGAAGCGAACCCCAACCTTCAGTAAATCTCCTCACCCATTAAGAGAAAGTCAACCGCTGACTAGACATGCATGGTGGCGACCTTTGGTGAACCCAGAAATGCCTTGGATAGGTGCAACGTCTAGCCTTACACAGAACGCATTTCTTCGTCGGTGTTTTCTTCTTCTTCTTCTCTGAGCGATACATACAGGTCCATTTTGCGCGTTTCATATTCGCCATGGATCCCCTGAAGTGACTCCTCCGGACTTCTCCGTCCAATACCGTCACTCTCCTCTTCCTCGTTGTTCAACCAGGACGGTTCTGCTTTATTCAATACAAAGATTCTAGGCGCTTTGGTTCGTGGTGGAAGTCCGGTGGGGAGGTAAGAGTAGGAGGAATCTGGTTCGTAGGTCCAAACCCGGCTGGTGAGCGGTGACGGTATCCAGTTCAGGGATAGGAACTGATCATAAAAGGCTCTTCTGAGTTTATTTATTTTCTCCTTTTTCATTTCTGCGCAGTAGCTTTTCCACTCCTTGTAGTATCCCATGTTCTTGAACACCAGAGCTGTAGCGGAACATACATGGCCTTTTGGCGGCCAGAATATCTGGAATGCGCGCAAGAGTTCATTATTGGATGGTCTCTTCCATTGCACTTTGGTGAAGAAGTGCGAAAGATGAACATTCCTGTAATCCTCCATCGTAACACTCTCGCGCTGCTCCATAGTAAGCCGGCAGTATGGTCCTCGCCTCTTCTCGGTTCCACACTTTTGCAAAATGTCGGTCAGAAAACGAAGCCATAGTTTGGTGGTGGTGATATCAGGTTCTTCCCGAGGCTGAGGCAAGATCATTTCTTCTGGCGGAAGGTCATCTCCATCATCAATACCGGTTTCTGGATAGGTGACCTCTAGGCCCTGGAATCTTGCGATTGGAACGGGGTTGTCGTTTCGGTGACAGCGGGTCATTCCTTTTCGGGAAGGAATATGAGAAGATGGCAGAGTCGCGATCCCAATATTGACTTGCTTATGGTACAACTCCTTATATGTGGATTGGAAGTAAAAGCGATAACACCTGTCATGAAGAACCTCCCAACCACGAAAGGCGAGGCGAGGCGAAGAAGCGTGGGGTGGCCACTTTAACAAGGATAGGAAGACAACTCCATAGGGACAGTAAGGAACTGGAAGGTCCTCTTGGCGTTGTGCTGGAGGCAGGAACATGAGGTTTCCTTCGCCGTAGTTGTCCGTCAATGGAAGTATTCTGAGCATTATCTCTCGTCCCACCTGCCCATCCTCTAGCCTGCTGTATATTCCTGACAGGAGCCACATCAAACCAAGTGTAAGGTCCATTGAATGGACGGAAAACCGGCTTTTGAGGGGCGCAAGATTTTGAAGCCCAATAGCCTCTCCAATGGCTTGCACCCTCATTGCTTTCCAGGTCCTTCAAATACGATCATCCATTGATTTTGAAGGTCAACGATCAGATAAAATGTCTTACCACCAGATTTTCCGTGGGTACACAACAAGTGACCGACTTAACAACTCAGGAGATATTTCCAGGAGAACATCTCTGGCGTGAGAGACAGGGACACGCAACTCAGCGCGTGCGGCGCAGTCAACCGAGTTCAAGGCATTGCGGAAGCTTTTGTACAAGTCCTGAATGAATGTGGGGGGGTTCCCACAGATGATTTCCCTCCCCGTTATTTGCTTTGAATGTCTTCCTTTCTCCAAATGATACACCAGAGCCTTGTCCGTCGTGTAGAGTTGAACATACTCTGTATTCCAACGCCCTTTGGACTGCCCGACGAGGTTGAGGCGAAAACCTGCCAAGTCCAGAATGTGAGAGGTCAAATCTCTTGAATACAGACGGTTGGAAATATTGGTCGCCGCAATGGCTCGTCGCTGACCGACATCAACCATTTCTTGAATGCAAGCTGCGTGACTATCTGTCCTCCACAAATACGCTTTCTCAGGCTCTGAAACCTCCAGGCCAACGTCGACAAACCAACTGCCATGAGATGTATCAATGCCTTCCAAAAAGTTTTCGAGAGCGACCTGGGCTTGTTGGTAGTCCGGGTTGTGTCGGTGTCCTTCTTTCACACCTTTGATTTGAATCATGTAGACCATGTCCCGAGCCCAATTATGCTTTTCCGAGAGAATTCGTTTGAGATTGAGGCTGAAAAGCTGCACATCATAGCGGGACATGGGCCGGGTTCCGAACTGGAAGCTCCCATTCCTATTTTTTGCCCGAAAGAGGGAATCCTTGTAGGTTGGTGGCCAGTTTTGAGTGTCTTCCTGGATGATTTCCTGTATCGCAGGGAGAATTCCATCGTCATAAATTTTCTCCTTATACTCCGCAGAGAGCTGAACACTACAGCCTTCTTCAAATAACGCGGGGAAAAATATGCGAATTAAACCTCTACCACCACCTTCAAACGTCGCAATTGCAATGTTTGGTATGGCATGTGGAGAGAAGGGAACCGCATCCTGGTAAAATTTAAAACGTTATTATGGTGAAAATTTTTCTTATGACCTACAAACCTCATTTGAATTCAATCGAAAGGAAGTTTTTAGATGCACACTCTCCTTGAGCGTAAGAGACGGGTTAAACACAGAAAATAAGAATATCTCGCGATTAAAGCGGAGTGCATCGGAAAACCCGATGAGGGAGTCATAATCTCGGAGAATCGTGGGGTTATTTTGAGCAGGGACAAAACGATTTGATAATGCAGAGATCGAGTGCTGTGTCATGTGGAAGCCCCGCAAAACAAATTCCGTGGCCGCTACGTAGTCCCCAATGTCTTCTTCATTGTTCCTTGAGATCTGGTAGAGATCTGAAGCCTTTTTCAGGAACTGAACAAGAGTGCAAGCTGTCACGTCGAGGTTTTCCATGAAACGGAGTGGAGTCCCGCCTGCAGACAAACACTTGTAAATAGAACTCAAGTTGGTCATTGCCTATTAGGCGGGCGAAATTAGCTCCCACTTGTTGACCAGCATACTTGACGTCCACGTCTGTCCGAATCCTTGTCCGCTTCATATGCTCCAACATAATGACATAGTGCTACTGTCCGGGCAAGTACCTAACTAACCTAACACCGCCCTCGTGAACCGCACGCAATATGCTGGTGGGTGTGATCCTTCCTCGAGCCGGCCAGAACTGGCCCGAACACATCGCGCGAAGTTGTAAAATAGCGAGCATGGCACCAGTAAGGCGTGACTCCAAGTTACTTTCTTGATTCGACCAGAGGTATTGGCGACGGTGAGGCTAGCCTTCTTGAACTTTGTTCGGCTCAACTCAGAAGGCATGCAACCGTCGATATGAACACAATTTCTATTGATGCGTGCGAATGTTAACTCCAGTGTAAAAAATCCCGTAGGTATAAGAGGCGACGGAAAATACCGCGAGCCTACCGTATCAGCGACAATGAACGTTAAGAATGAAATAGAACGCTCTCTCCAGAAAAGCCGTCGAAATACCCTAATCGCCGTTTAAACGCATATCGGTATCCAAGTGTCGAAATTCTCGGATCAGAGAATTTGCACCCGGACTCTAACGCAGGGTCTCTGAAGACAAATATGAATCAGATAAATTCTAAAGGCGGGTCAGTATACACACACTTTCATTTAAAGAGCTTTTGCTCTCCTTTTATTCGGAGGAGGGGCTATCCTCTCAGGTAAGTCAAGGTCTATATCATCATCTCCCACAGAATTTGCAGACATTTCAGAAATATTTGGACGAGGGGGCCGTTTTAGGGATGTCCTTTCCGTAGTCAATTTTTGGGACTGGCGATGGTGAGCTGCTGGAGAACCAAATTCTTGACGGTCACTCGCCGGTTCAGAGCGTGGCGAAGGCGACATAGCCCTTGAAGACGCAGGCTCAGCATCGGAAAACGATGATGGATGGGAGCACAAAGCGAGTGGAGCGGGAGGTGAACCGAATGAGCTGGTGCATGATGTTAGCGGAACAGATGGTGAGAGTGAGGACCCTGAGCCTGAGAGAAGAGAGTCTTCGGAGTTGGAGGGAGGGTATTTCTCACTCCCAATGAACGTTTCCACCTTCTCCTTTCCTTTCCAACCATTCGTGTTTGTCGGGCGGTTCTTTTTTGCATGTTCCAGGTTTTTTTCTACCTCCAAGATTTCCTTTTCCTTTCCTTTCCCCCTGACCCCTAGAGATTTCACCCTCGATTTTGCTACCATCCTCCTGCCAAAGTTTTCGTTGGACCTCAGAGCCAACTCGGAGTGATCATTGTCCGACACGCCACTGTCTGAGTCCTCGGCATCAACCTGACCCGTTTTCAAGATTGTAGCCACGGCTGTAATCAAAATCATGAAAGTTGAAAACATTGAGGAGCATGAAGGTTACCTAGACTTGAAGGATTTTTCAGAAATGAGTTCAGAAGCGATCCCTTCTCAAACCCATGATCGATCATGAGAACATCCACAGTTCCAAATGCGACCATCAGATAAACGATCACCCGTTTTTCCTGGCCAAATCTATGTGCTCTTCCAATGATTTGATCCAAGGCGATTTTTGACCAAACCATGTCCTTTATTAGTGGACATTAATTCAACGCAAGAATGAATAGGAACGGTGACATTCACTCACAAATATAATGACGGTCTTAGCCACTGTAAGATTCAGACCTACTCCCCCAACCATGGAAATGAGCATAACGCGGCATTCTGGGTCGGTTTTGAATCGATTTACAGTCCTGTCGCGTTCCTCCAGGCTCATAGAACCATTGAGAGCAATGCAGGGTATATTGTGAAGGTGAAGAATCTGAGCCTGTTAGAGAGGAGTAAAAAGCTATTCAGAGTTTACTTACGGAGACAATCATATCTGCCATCATAGGGAATTCTTGGAAGACAAGTACTTTGGCAGTTTGCGGAGCTGTTTCATTCTCCGGTACGTCCGGAATCTGGGGATATGTCGCGACACCATCACAATCGAATTCAACAGGTTCCCGCCCGTCATGGGAAAGTTCGTGTTTAAGCAGCTGTATCAGAAGGGTAATTTTGCTGCCTTCTCTCTTTCTCCAAGACTCCAGGTCCTTAAAAGGGTAATATTCACCGGAGCGAGCAAACGGATATGCTGTTCTAGTGCGATAATCGAGGTAAAAATTCTATAGAGGTTTGTCCGGGTCAAGAACATGATATTCATTCAACAGAGTGATGCCACCTACGACACAGTTCACATCAATGATTCCGGAATTCTTGGTACTACACCAAATCAATTATGATGGAGTATCGCCTTTTTAGAACCAGGTACTCACTTGTTTACAATAACGTCCAGTTCTTGCTCCAATATAGAAATCTCTTGGCTGTTTAAACGGCAAGTTGCAACAATTTGCTTGAGGGGGCGGAGGGCTTCATTGAGAGGCTTTCCGTCGAAACGAACGGACTTCTCGTTCCGTTTAATGACGCGGCCGTCGAATCTCTGCTGAATCTCCGAGATGTAAACCAAAAGCTCTTCCCTGACGCTCTTCCAAGGATCCTCAGATTGTGAAGTATCAACCCCTCGGATCTTGTTCACCGTTAATTCCCGCGCCCTGGCTCTGTCTTCCGGTTTTACCTTCCGCCGTTCCGCAATCACTGCCTTCTTCCGCTCTTTATCGAATTCATCGCCTTCCGTTCCGACAAAGGCAGGAATGCCAAGAAGGCGTCCAATGTTTGATATGTCCTGTCACAACTCCAGTTCCCGTGTTATGAAAGTTCAAAATGCTCTTCACCTTCGGTTCGTTTACCAGTGGGGTGGCTGTTGCAAGAACTTTTACACGAGAAACCTTCCCCAGCGAATTTAAGCCGTGAAACAATGCGGATGGGGACCGTGCGTAATGCGCCTCATCTGTAAACATGGTTACCCAGGACCTGTTGCTCCAAAGACAGCCTTCAGCATGTTTGTTAGCATGAACCGTGGGCTCTCTGGGATCTGTCAGGGCACGGTGTCGGTTGCTTTTTGGAGATGTTAGCATCATCTGACGCGTTTGAGCAGCAATCGTCTTTTTTTTGAATAAGCAATTGTAAGGCTAAAAGAAAAGAGAACTTACTGAGTGGGCTACGATTAAAATACGCTTGACAAGTGGTTGAGTCGATTTTGCCCATTGAGATCCTTCCGCAAAAAAATCAGCAAAACTCTTGGACTGTGTAGGAAAGCGGTATATGTCAATGGAGTATCGGTCAAAAAATGTTTGAAGCTCCTTGACCCATTGGTCAATAAGCCCGCCAGGAACAACCAGAAGATGGGGCGCATTCGGTACTGGTCCCCCTCCTGCCAAATGCAACCTGTCCTCTGATTATCTGTCAGGAAGCATCAATTTTTATTACTTCTCGCTCACTTAAGATCGGCGGTCTCTTTCCTACAGTCCCCTTCTTCTCCATTTCTTCTGCCATATTCACTGCAATGATTAGATCGATTAGCATCATCAACTGAGCGCTCTTTCCAAGTCCGACTTTGTCCGCCAATAAAATGCCAGGAACATCACATGGCTCGATCGTCCATAGCAATTCAGCCATAGCTACAACACCGACTTTTTGGTGCCACATTGGAAGCAGCTCTGAGATATCGTGCTCCATTGACATATCGGAGGTCCCAAATCTGAGGTTCCATTCGCTGTCCCATGTCGTTAATCCAGATTTTGAGCGGTATTTAGAAAAGAGTGCAGGACGACCGTCCACGTATCCGAGAAGGCTGTCCAAAGCTCCGTCATCTATCCTTCTCCACTTTTCCACGCCGAGGTCGTCAGTCTGGTTCCAGATCTGATGGGCACTTGTCTCTTGTATATGGTCCTCGCTGTTGAGTCCGACGTCTAAGTCGACAGCATCCGACCCATCTTGCTGGGAATTGAAATATTGCATATACATGGTCCAAATTCTTTGCACGTCCTCGTCACTTGCTACCCAATTGTTGAAAAGACGCTTCCCGCGCAATACGCCTCTTTTTCCTTTGTATGTATCATCAGAGAATATCACATAGCTCCGTACTAGTAGTGATTTTTACTCACGCGATTCCAGTTCTCCTTCTCCGATGTCGATATTCTCTCTCTTCTGCAGAGACACAATGGCCGCTTTTACTGTTTCCAGGGATTCGGAGACTCCACCATCTCCTTGACACTCCTTTGGATGCCACCCAACGGACATCTCATATGTCTTAACTGCCTTAATCCACTCTACGACAGTTTTGAGCGTAGGCGTCTCTTTATTGCTTTCTAGCTCTGGTAAATTTTAATTTATAGCCCGGTAGATGTATAATTGTTGCTTGCTTACGCGCCATAATGTCTTGTACCATCTTTTTTGCAGAGTCTTTTGTCAACTTTGCTCGCTTCCGCTCCTTCCGAAGACGCTCCCAGGTATGATGCAACAGTGCATTCACAGATATGATGGCCCCAGCCGGTACTATGACACTTGTGAGAGCATTTAGTCCAAAAACGGCTTGATACACAGGTTTTTGGATCGTGCTATGGATGGACTTGAGATCTGGAAAGGCGTCGTCACCAGTGTCTATGCTTGGATGATCGGCGAGCAGTCGCTTTGGATGAGCCTCGCAATCGTTGAGTGCGTTTTCCACCAAATTATTTATCTTGGTGCCCAGACGTAACGCTTTGAACCAGGACCTGTATGCAAGTCTACCACCGTTATAATTATTTCCCTGTGCCAACTTCTTTCCAATTTTTCCGGAAATAAACGCAGCTCTATCTTCACCCTCTGCTTGACCCAATGCGGCAATGAAGAAACCTTTAAGCGCTTGAACATTCTGAGCTTTCACACCCTTGATATCGTCTTGGTTGAATACGTCTTCAGGAAGTCCGTATATGTTGTAAAACTCGGAGTCCTTCAGTATTCGGCCGTTGTCGACACAGAGACCAAGGAGGAAAGCGCTCGATAAATTGAGGGTGGGCATGCCGATACAATCAGGTCTTCCAGGTGTTAAACAGATGTTTGGTTACTGACGGCGCGAGTTTGGTTGGTTTTGATGGTGTGTTTATTTTTTTGTCTTTATTCTTTATTTTTATTTGTTCGTCTTTTCCGATTAGAGAAAATTCAATTCCATCCCATGTCATCAAAACCAACGAAATTCCGTGTTATGAAGCCAACTGTAGAGGCGGATTTTCCATATCTGAAAGCAATCACTCAGGGGATCATCGATGGAAAGAAAATAATAATAGTTGCCGGTGCTGGCATCTCAACTTCAAGTGGAATACCTGTGCGTCGAATACACCCCTTACATTAAGCTGTTTTTACGTCTATATTTTCAGGATTTCCGTTCCAGTGGCGGGCTCTATTCCACAGAAGGGAAATCGCTTTTTAACGTCGAAAGTCTGCATTCGCACAGCACCAAGGCTTGGTGGTGCAAGACCATATCGAGGCTTAAGGTTGAGGTGGTGGATGGCTCCGAACCCTCACCGGCTCACTGGTTTATTCGAATGTTGGATTTGATGCAGAAGCTTTTGAGGATGTTGACCCAGAACATTGACGGCTTAGAGTGCGAGGTAGGCATGGTTGAACTCAAGTTCATTGAACCCGATTTCTTCAAGGGCGGAGTTGTTCGCCTTCATGGAAATATCAATTTTTTACGTTGTGAACGCTGTTTCTTCCGGGATACATGGAATAGCACTGCTATCCAAGCTTTCAAAGCTGGAGAAGCACCCGCATGCCCAAAATGCCAAACAAAAGGTTCTCCTTCCAACGCCTCTTCCTGATATGCTTAGTTATCTTGGGATAGAACCTCCTCCCAGGGCCCTTCGCCGAAGGCTCATCGGAACTCTCCGACCGGACATCGTTCTTTATGGGGAACATCAGCCAAATAGCGAAGATATCGCCGAGATTATAAATCGCGATTTATCGCGGAAACCCGACATGCTCCTTGTCATGGGAACATCGCTGAGCATCGAATCACTCAATATAGCGATAAAAGCAGTTGCAAAGGAGGTGAAAAAACAGGGTGGGTTGTCCATCTTCATTAATCGGACTGCTGCGAAGTCCATGGGGAAGTGGAAGCAAATATTTGATTACCACGTAGAGAGCGAAGTGGATGATTGGGTCCGTGAGACCGTTAACTATTGGATGGAAATAAAGCCGTCGGATTGGGAAATAGGTGTTAGTGATAGGAATAGTAATGGGGTCGCATAGTTAGTTCCTAAGTTGTAATCCATGTTAATCCATGTTGTTAATCCATGTTACTGTGTCGCTATCTATGAGTTTTTTGGATGCTGCCATCGTGCTCGACAAGATTAGTCTCCATTTTTATTGAGTGTTGCCGACATCACGTGAACAATTTCCCTATACGCCCATAGGGTCAAAACCTGTGACTGTGACTGTTGTTACGGTAAGGCTTATCTTCGCTTGTCAACCGCTCTTCCGTCCGACCCCCTTCCGAAGACTACCGTCTGCGGAAGGCTTTGGTTTGATTGTCGGCTGAGGGGCTCCCTTTTTCTGACTTTCTCTTTGACACGCGGTCACCGATAGCATCTGCGGAAGGCTTTGGCTGCGGAAGGCTTTGGTCTGCGGAAGGCTTGGTCTGCGGAAGGCTTGGTCTGCGGAATCATATTTGTTTTGTTAAAACTTTTCAGGCCTCAACGAAACAAAACAAACGTTTGACAAACGTTTGTTGTAAACTACTCTTAGTTGAGCTATCGAACATCTCACCCGTAAAGATTTCTGTCCCCTTCGAATGAGGCCTGGGCCAACAAGCCAAAAGCTATTTGTTTGATCCGGACTTACAGGAGAACATGCATTTAGAATTTCACTCCGATCAAATTTTGTCTCTGCTCTCTGACTCGGTCTGCCCGTGGATCTTCTACTGTCTTCCGATGAGACCCCGGGACCCATTTCTGATTCCGCTTTCGGTATTCGACTGCCTAGCTGATAATTTCAGGTGTACTGAGCGGTTCGATCAAAAGTCTATTATCTATGGAACTCGACGACTTTGAAAAAGCGGAAGACAAGGGGCAGGACTTCAGCCTAGCCCAGATGACTTGGAGCTCCTAAGATTATCCATCGTTTTGAACAAGAAGTAATGCTGCTGCTCAACAGACAGCGGATATTCCGTCCAAAAGAAGAAGCTTTCCTGCAATTCATGGACCCAATCCGGTCTTGGGACCCAGGAAGAGTTCCATCCACATTGAAGGCAACGGAATTTGAATCGAGGGTGATTTTTGCTAGCTTCCGTTATAGCCGAGATCTTGTAAGAGCCTGGAAGGGCCTGACAATCCGGGCGACCGCAACGTGGTAGCAAGCCCCAGGGACGAGATTTGGGGAGGGAGTAAACGAGTTGCCGGGAAGTGATGTTTTCCTGGGATCCATAGATTAAAACCACTGGAGTATGGGAGAGGCATTCTGATTTCAAGAACGTTTGATCGGAACTGAATGATTCCCATAGCGGTTCGTTTCGAATATAAATCTTCTCAAGGAACCGGATGAGAGCGGGCATGACGAATCGGGGGACAACCGTTGTTCCTGTAAAGCCTAGGATGAATGTAAAAGTACCGCTGCAAATATCATCTGAATATCGGGTCTCAATTAGCCATCTAAACACCTACTCTTGAACCAAGCTCTCCAGGTGACGGAAGTGGTCCAGGTTGGTGAGGGTTGCACCGCATGTGATAAGAACAAGGCCTTTCATTCCCTTCAGGCGCGGAAGCGATTCCAGCGCTTTTTTCCCGAGGTAAGCTTCAATGACCTGTAGTATACTATTGTTTCCACCGCAGTCAATATTGAGCAGTGGAACTCACGGATGGAACCTTGTCAACAAAGATTGCACCGTCAGCCTTTCTTCCTGCATGAGAAATCCATCCGGTGGTGAAGTCCGAGTGCGAGTCAACAACCATCAGGTAGTTTGCCGGTCCAACCCTGTCTGCCAATTGTTTCTCGGCCAGCTGCGAGAAGCGCAACCTAGCCGGCCCACAATCCATTCTCATTGAAGAGATTTCCAGCTAAACAAATAGAATTGGGTACTGCCGCAACTATTATAATTTGTTTCTCACCGCATCCGGATCCGCGTAGTAATTTTCTGTGAATCCTTCCGTTATCTTTCTTGCTGGAGACGACCGGGACTGCAGGACAGTGTCGTAGACAAGGCAATGCAAAACCAACGGTGAAACCGTTGGAGTTGCATAGAGCCAAACCGTATTCCTATTTCGAATTTCATACTGTAGAACAAGGTTATATAAAGCACCGCTGTGAAGGTATATTGTACTTACTGGAACGGGTTTACTTTGTCCATGCAGACAGCTAGGACACTGAAACTGTTCTGGGATGATTCCCACTGAGCTAGAGTCCAGGCAAGACAGCTTGGGACCTTTGTCAATGCAGATCTTGAATCTACAGTCCTTAATACTACAGCTGTAGCCCCTAAGAGCCATATCACCACATCCAGAGCACACCTGAGGCCCTAAGTAACTTGTTTCTAGTCATAACGATATGAAAAGACTCACAATTTCCTTGTGGCCGCCGAGATCAGGACCTCCCACCATGGCATTGTAAAACAAGGGATCAGTCCCCGACTGTTGTTCCACCTCCGGCTCCATGTCTAGGCAGTCGAATACCGAGAGCGGAATGCCAGCGATGGGTCGCGGAGTCTCATCGGAAGACGCTAGAAGATCCATGGCAGACGAGTGAGAAAAAGTGACGAGGCAAAGTTTAATCGGAGTTAGAAATCAAAAACTTCCTGATGCCTTCCTATCCACTCGAAAAATTCTGGCCTCGGGACTTGCTCGCGGATGACTTGGCCAACTGGAAGACGGATCCGAAGTTTTCCAGGGGGTGCCGGATCGTTCACGAACCACCGGATGGGTTCGTCCTGGTATCTGACGAAGAGCCTGCGGAGCGAATCAAAATCCCAAGCCGTTACAAGAATGGAGTTCGGCTTCTTAACGCCAAAATCTCCTGTTTTCAGGGGTTTGCCACGGTTATGTCGGAACCGGCACCGCCTGAAACAACAAAAAGGGCCCTGCGGAACTTGAAGATCGCCCTGACCTGCGGCCTTCAGATTCTTGCGTTCAATCAAACGGTTAGAGAATCGTTCCTTTCTGGTGTCAGAAGGGTTAGAGGTCGGAATGCGGAAAAATTTAGGTGTCCACACATGGATGCCTGGATGTTTTGTGAGTTCCATTACGGAACCCATGATCCTGCATTGGTGCAGGAAAGGATAATAGGCGAATGCCAGTGGAAACTTGCAGACAATGGTGAGTAAGAGTTTTCAATCTTCCAGGCTCTCGCTGAGGCAACATTCAAGTTATGTGGACAAACTATTGGTTTTCCTGGAACGGAGTCGATTCAGAGTTGGAGTACTGGGGCCCGCCACCAACAGAAGAGGAGAAGCGGATCTCCTTATCGTTACGAATCCCACCACAGCCCACACTGGAGGTGATAAGTCCAACAAGCTCCATGAGGAGATACCGGGACGCTATTGTTACGGATTCCCATGGGGTCAAGGTAAATTCTGTCCCTTTGGTTCAGTTCCCGCTTGAATGATGTTTTTTTTTTTTTTTTTTTTTTGAGACAACTCGAGCGATGAGGACGGAGTCACGCGTCGAAGTCATCCGCAGAGGGCGGAAGCGCCAGAGGGTTCCCTCAGAGACAGTGCGCTAACCTCCGATGTCGAGAGTTATTTATTTATTTATTTTTAGGACGCTGAAGAATCTAGTCCCAGCGCCTGTTCAAGCCGCGGGGAGCAAGAAAAAGACCCGGGACAGAAACGGCGAAGGGTTTCAGTAGCAGACGGTTCGTACAAAAGCTCACACCTTGTCGCTTCAAGGAAATTTCTCATTTGTCTACAAACGCACATATTCCAGGCCAATCCGAGTCCAACCCGGCCCCCATGGATGCCACCACTGCCCAACATCCAAAGTACATAAACCAGGAATACCAGCTGCCAAAGGCGATATTTGAGGGAATGATGGCGCTTTTGTCAAGTGAGGAAAATGGGTCTGGTAGGGTGTATTCTGGATATGGAGCTTCCAAACAATTGAGCAACGTTTACAGGTACAAGGCCGGTGCAAAACAAGCCGCCAGAAACTGTTCAAAGAAGCTTATATGAGAGAAATTTGCCGAGAGTCCCAGATGACGGTAAATAGGGTCTCTAGTTTCTTCCCTCAATGCATATAAATGTCTTTGACGTTCTCGTCTTTGGTCCTCTCTCCGTGCCGATGAGTTCTGATAAATAACTTAGCTACTTTGGCCCAAACAAACCATCCAACATCCGTTACAAAAAACATCAATCCCCACGATCCCCAATGCCAGGAGAGCCGCCTCGAACCCAATGCCCCTTCTGCATATCTGAGGCAGCAGATATCGGCCGGTATTCCTTCTCAGATATTGAAATGTCAGGAGGCACTCCTCCTATCCTTGAAGCGGAAAAATATTTCAGGTTAGGTTACTCCAGGTTGGACCGTCTTTGAGAACCTGTATTTTACATGCCAGCAAGAATCATATTTGTTTTGTTTAAACTTTTCAGGTCTCAAGGCAACAAAACAAACGTTTTTTTTGCTGTAAACTATTCTTAGGTCGAACATCTCACCCGCAAAGTCCCCTTCGAACGAGGCCTGGCCCAACATGCTCGACCTTCCTAATTTGGATTGTTATGTAATATAATCCCTCCATGCATTCGATCCATATTCTGTGTGCAGCTCTCCAACAAAGTCACCGATATCTACTAGAGGTATAAGTCCTAGTGTGTGGGACGACCGCTGTACTTCACCTCCAAGTCGCAGAGGGGCTTACCTTCTTTCATATCCGTATCTGTGGAATCAGATTATGGATATGAAGGAAAATGAGTACCTCTCCAGCCGACCCTCCAACACTTTTCTTAAGTAGTCGCACAAATTCAGTGTCCACCCAGTAAACTTCACTCAACTCCAGCTTCACCACGCCTAGTCGAAAGCGAACACACGTTGACGAGTTGGACAGGCCCACCTCGGTTGTGACGCCTCCGCCTGATTCACCCTGCTCTCCTAGCCCACTGGCAAAGAACCGTAGACGCGAACCCGCCGGGAATCTCCTCTTCAGAACCTAAACTTCCGCCTTCGATTAGCCGCACCACGCCAACAGACAATCATTGCGATATAGAACCCTCCACGGTGAGCCCCCCCCCGCGACGTTGCACAATTGGTTACCGACCCAAACTGCGTCACTATCGCTCATAGCCGACATATTCAACGTAACGTAACGTTAACTATCGCAGGTTACGAGTTCGGTTTGAAATTGCACGGGAATAATAACCCTCTCACTCCCACGGCAACCTTAGACTTTCTTCTTTCTTCCACCGTCACCACAGCGCTATCTCGTTACCCAAACGCAACCAGCCATCCAGGTACGCTTATTCCTTTTTCACATACCACCACCATCCACAACGTCGCCGCTCAGATAGCACAACAAAAAATGTGTCTAATGGACGTTACCATGGAAGATTGCGAGGTGCGTTTGTGCAGTGACAATAGTAGGAAATCTGACGCGTTTTCTAGGTGACATTCATCCGCGGCGGTATCCGCGAGCTCGCCATCGTCGACGTTACCAACGTCGACCCGATCACGTTCGACAGCGACGGCGACGCGATCATGTTCGACAGCAGCGGCGACGTGGAAATGGCACCGTACTGAGGTAAGCTTTCTGATCGAACTAGGCCTTGCAGCAACTGACCGGCCTTTTACTTTCAGGTTCTGGACTTGCTATGGTGTTAATTGTATATAGTAACAGATTTGTATGTGCCTGGTACGGGGTTAAGACGTTGAATAAGGATTCAAAGGCCTCTTCCACGCACGCCGGCCTGCCATGTATGTGAGGAAAAATGCCACTCCGGCGGCAGACTAACAATTTGACGTCTCAGACCACAATCCCCTAACACAAATTTGCCGACAATAAAGTCCTCCGTAAACAGCATGGACCCGCCTTTGCAACCTTCGCAACCCTTGCGAGCATCCGCAACTCTCATCCGATCGACCGCCGTACCAACCGACGTACCAACCGACGAGCTCTCAACACCCAGGCGTATCAATTACCAAGGACCGCATGGCCCCGCCTAACTTGTGTTGTAGGTTGTTCATCTGACACTGTTGTGCCGCTAACTGTCGCTCCATGTCACTTGGGCAACCCGTGTGGCCGCCCCAGCTCTAATAAAATGATTGAGCCGTAGGATTACGAGGTGTATTAACTGCTGCCTAATGACAACAACTTTCTTCATCGAGGACAGTGAACCGAGTAATTATAAGAGCATTTTCTAGTTGAATTGCGAATACAACGCTCTACCGGAGATAACAGCCTCCTAACAGGCCAGCGACGACAATTGACTCATAACCCGTAGCGAAAAACAGTGCCTGAACATGACGAAGAGAAAAACATCTCACCAGTTGAGGATTCTCGACGCCAGGCGAATGCGCATCCCTCCCAACGTTTCCTTGCAGCCTAATGTATGCTGACGGGGACCCCGATCCGCAAGAGCTCGGGAACGAGAACGGCTCGACCGTTTCCCCCGCGCTTTTAAGACTTAAGGAGCCTGGCCACCGTCTCCCCCGAGTTTCACGGCGAACGGAGGGGGTGGACGCAGATGGACCATCCGCCCCGCGGGCCGAGCCTGGGACGGGTAGTTCTACCGGAGAATGGCTGTTTTCGGGTGATGCATGATAGGTGCAATGGTAATACGCGAGAGCAATTGAGAGTCGTTCAACCGCGAATTCAAGGCCATCCTTGGAGTTAGAAAGCTGAGTCATCCGCTCCCCCTTTTCCCCAAATCTTCCATCCGCCATCCGCAATCCGCAATCCGCAATCAAGTTTGTTCGGCGTTCGCCATCCGACATCAGGCGCTACCCTTTTGTAAAATTTCGGACTCTACAACAATTCACCAGCCAGTTTATTAGCTCAACCGGAAGGTGTTCAAGGGCAAGGAAAATATATAATTTGCAATAACAAGGAGTATAACCTAAAATACGTTATGAAACAGTCCTTCCGTCCACCCGAAGCAAATATCCAGGCGATTTGAAACGATCATAATGGAAGAGATTGGTGGGAGAAGGTCTAGGGACTCCCAATCTATTCTGCACAGCATCTTTCATGAAATGCGCCAGGCAAAGCCGAGAGCCTGACCATGTCATGGGGACAGAATGGGCCAATACCGATCCGGTCAGGAGTACACCTGTTCCGGGGTCGTAGCTCAGCACAACATCGATATCCGGAATGTGGAATTCAGCGTTCCGATGGTCCCCTCCGCTAATCAGGAGGTCTGAGTTCCATATCGATCCGCCCTTGTCCCAGTGCACGGGTGTTCTCCGGTTTGCGATTACCGCCATCCCCGAAAATATCGACGGCCAGATGCGAGAGTTGGGACAAAGGTCCATGTCCTTAAGTGCGAGGATGGCCTTGGATCCACAGGTGAACATATCCGGAGCAGCTACAGCAATAATCGAATTAAATATATCTTCCGCTGCCGTAACTGCCTGGAGAAAGGGTTTTGCATCTGGGTGATGCATTGTAGCGGACGGGTGGAGCTTGTCTTCCAACCTCTGAAGAAGTTTGTTAGCGATGGGAAATAAGACTGAATATTAACTCACATCTTGACCCTGCATAAAGTATCCAGGGGAAAGGTTTATCGCGCCTTTCAATTGTTGGGCGTCGGAAAAAAGCTTCGGGTGGATTCTCCAGGGAACTGATTTTTCTTTCGGACTTTTTCGCAATTTTTTTGATTTCTTCTTTATACCTTCGGTTGATTTCTTGCCGGTAACTTTCAATGATTCTTTAAGCATGGGGGACAATAAATCCACCGCCGCATTGATGCTCTCCTGGAACGGCTTCCCAAATAAGTGCAGAACAGAGATAGAAAACAGACCTACAGTAGTTTCGGGGAACAAAACCCCCGGAAGGAACCAAACAAGTATGTTAGAATGCTGGTCCACGATTACCGTCGGATCCACAAGTTTTCGACGTTCCGGTTCCGGAAAAAACTTCCGACGCAATTCCTCGTCCATCCCTCCATCATCATCATGGTCGACGTTGACATGCTTTGTTTTCAGCCGATCGCTGAACCTTTCTGTATCCCATTGTATTTGATCTGGTGGGGAATTCAGATGAATTTTGGTGACTAAGACGACATTCTTACGAGGATTCAAGAGAGCCATAGCCACAGTGATAACAACACGCCGATACTCAAGATCCCTCATTTTACTGCTTTCCTTTCCCATCTGCTGCTCTAAGACGCTCCTTTCTGTCCTTAATTTTTCACTAAAGGTGTGCAAGCTCAATGAGTCAGGCACTGTCAATGCATTATCGTTTTCTCACAGTATTCGTCCCTGTTCGAACAGGCCGGTCCGAGGTGGTTGCTTCCCCTTCGCATCATACGTTCCGGTCGCTTCTTGAAGCACCGCCTTCAAGAGAGCTGACATCTGAGTGGTGAGTTCATTGAGTGATGACCTATAGTTGGTTTCAGTAATTTGAGTTAACGAAAATTTGTAAAAGACAGCTCACTGATCCATGGGAGCGAAGTCGATACCGGATTGACAACAGATTTTCTGTGGAAAAAGTTGAGCGTAAAAAACCGGCCCGCGAAATTCTTTGTTTGTTTGGGTTTCGGAACCTCCCGATATCCGCAGGTTCCGCCTTGGGTGATAACCCCCATCCATTCGCAACCGGACAATTTTTTAACCTAGCTGACTTAAACTTCTCAAACCAAGAAAAGGTCTAAGAATATCGAACTGAAAACGAGAGTGCCAGAGTTGCGAACAAGCTACAAACGAGAGTTACAAGCCGGCTAGTGCGTTTTCCCTGTTGTCCGCCGTCCCCATCGTCGTCGTCGTCCCTGCCACCCCCTTCATTGTCCCCGTTTTCCCTGCCGTCCCCTTCGTGGCCATCGTCGTCGACCTGCTTCGTCCCTGTCGTCCCTGTTTGCCCTGTCGTCCCCCGTTGTACACGCTGTAAACGTCATCGTCATCGTCCCCGCACTCCCCTTCATCATCGTCGTCGTCGTCCTGCATCGTCCCCGCTGTCTCCTGCATCGTCCCGTGGTCCCCTGTGTCGTCCATGTCCCTGTCGTTGTTCCTGTCATCCCCATCGCCATAATTGTCATCCCTGCCGTCCCCTTTCGTCGTTGTCATCGCTGTCCCCGTTGTCCCCTGTGTCGTCCCCGTTGTCCCCTGCATCGTTCCTTGTCCGCGTCTGCATCGTCGTCCTCGGTCGTTGAGGATTTAGAGAAAAGAAAAAGATCATAATAAAAAACTCACCAAGTATGACTGTTCAAACATTATTGTATATGGCGAAAAAATAACAATGGGTAAATAAATAAAAAGACCCATAGACTTAAGTAACGACGACTAAAGGTAACAAATGAAATAAAAAGAAAAGAAAAAAACCTCTTCTTTCCAAGACGCTGAAGGCCGGAGGCGAGCGGAAGAAGCTTTGACTCGGCGCTTTGGGCAGCGGAATCACCAATATACGGTGCTCGCTCCTGGTGCCCCATAGGGACAATGAATTGCGGGCGTACGGGCAACACATCCGACGCCTTTTCCAGGCCTCTCCGCCGGAGGCATATCAGCGTGCGTCATCATGTACGACAAAGCCGTCAGGGTCCGAGTCGCGTCTAGACGAGATCTGCTCCTCACCGACACAACAGAGTTCGCAGATCTACACATACAGTGGATCTTCTACGGAGAACCAGCAAGCGAACCGAGAGTCGCCCGACGATTCAAGCGAGCGCCGTGAACCCTGCAGGCGTTTCAGCGAGAATCGTTGCCCGAACAAGAAAGAGGACTGTAGCAGACCTCACATCTGCGCCAAGCGTCGAAGCAATGAACATTCTGCCTGTTCTTGCACGAGAAAATTGACTTAACCGATGATGACGAAACCGAGATTCTGGTCTGGGCGGTGAATGAACAGCCAAGGATGACTGTCGGTCGGTCGAGTGAGCATGAACCACCAGTACCACGACCACCGCCCATTGAAATAGCTCGCGCCACCTCTATTGTAACGATCCAATCTCGTCCAGACGTATTGAAAATCGTCACTCGCATCAATGTGGACCGATTCGAAGCCTTACTGTCCACTCAACCGAACAGGCCCTTCGTCGAATCAGTTTGTCTCGCCCTGAGGGAAGGCTTTTGGCCATGGGCGGAAGCGTGTGACGAAAATCGACCGACAACAATCGACAACGGATCACGTCCGCTCAGAAACTCATCACACGCGCGACTAGTGCGTGAACAATGTAAGCTCGAAGTCGAACTTGAGCGCTTGAGCAGCTCTCACCGGTATTCGGTTCGGAACTACTGCCAGGCATGCAAAGTGTACCGACTCGGATCGCGATGGTTGCGAAGCCGCATTCTTACAATCGCTTCCTACCAACGGAACAATGGAAATTGGTGAGCCTGTGGGACGAACTCGGTATTCCTCATGAGAACCGGAAACAGGAACGGGGGGCACCACTTACCATCATCGGCTTCGAGGTGGACCCAAACGCCATGACCGTTACAATGCCTGAGTGCCTGTGCAAGCGAAGCGAGAACTGGTTGATCAGATAAGAACCTTCGCATGCACGGGCCAACGAAGCTCACTCCGACAATTCCAGACAGGCCTTGGAACTCGCTCAGGCGCCACAATTCGAAACGACTTGGCTGGCGTCCAGGCCTGGCAAGAATCAGAAGGCAAACGTCCTGTCAACGACGTTGTCACGTCGCTTGCCTAGCAGCAGGCGACGAGATAGCGTTGGTCACAACGACGCTTGCCTCGCAATTGGATGTTGGATGTTAGCCCACATCAGCAACGTCAACGTCTTCCTCACCACCCTTGTCCCTTCATCTCTGGTCATAGACGACATCGTGATAATCGCGGTGCCTCTGGGAATTACCAGTCCTATGACCACGAAAGTGGGGAGTCAGCCTGCAGATCAAGAGGGCGGATGGTCCCATGCGTGAGGATGAAAGGCCGTTCTTCTTTTGTTTGGTGTAGCTGTTTATAGACCACGTGAGTTCGGGCGTTGTGACCCTGATAAACACACCGAGAAAAACCTTGCACCCCGAAGCCAGAAAAGACGTCTGCCGCTTCCTATGAGCAGAAATGCTGCAGAGTATCAGCAGGAGCCCAGATCAGGATACGGGAATAGATGTTAATAGCGGATGGCGGATGGCGGATGGCGGATGGCGGATGACGGATGGCGGATGGCGGATGGAAGATTAGGGGGAAAATGGGAGCCGACGACTCAGTTTTCTAACTCCAAGGATGGCCCAAAATCGTGATTGAACAACTCTCAATTGTCCTCAGGTATTATAATTGCACCTATCATGCATCACCCAGTCCTTTCATCCTCACACACAGGAGGGACCATCCGCCCCCTTTCGGTCGTGGATCTGCCAGCTCACTCCCCCCCTGCATTGTCCCAGGCCATCTGCCTGACCATCCGTTCTTCTTTTGTTTGCTTAGCTGTTTATAGACCGTGTGACTTCTGGTGTTGATGACCCTGATGTCAACTGCATGGCCTGATCTTGAGTCTTTCCCCATGGCCGAAGTTGACGCCACATTACCGTCTGCAGAAAGCAACGAAGAGCCGTACATTAGGAAGAATGAACGTGATTTGACAAGGAGAGAACAGAAACGAGCTTCTGGGAGAACATCGGCGGGGAAGAGCGTTGGTAAACAGGCCGACAAAAACCTTGCACCCCGAAGCCAGAAAAAGCTTCAGCCGTTTCCTATGAGCAAGAGAATGCTGCAGAGCATCAGCGGGAGCGCGGATCAAGATATAGGAATAGATGCTAACGCAGGCCCCCAATGGAATGAATTGTACGTTCCTGTGTCTTGGTATTTAGCAAAAGATAATGACCTGCTCAATACAGTGAACCAGGAGTCGGATACCTCACTGATGGAACGGACGAAAGTGAGTCTTCTGTCTTTCTGAAATCCGACCATGCACAGAACCCCGACACAGCCCGTTCAAATGAAAACACAGATCCTTCCACGTTGTGCCCTTACTGCGACCTGCCGCTCCCTTCAATTCCCACACCTCGCCTTCGGAATCTACTGAAATGTACTGCTGCTCGGTCATACCCTGATCCACGACCTTCAAATCCACTCGGACTCCGGGCTTCTGTATCTGTATTCGTAGACGTATGTCAGCGGCATAAATTCGAAAGCGATCTGCTTCCCAAAGCGAGGATCAAAGGATGGAAGGAGAAAATTGATTGGGAATTGCTTAGAAAGAGGATAGAAGGTTTTAGCAAAACGTTGGCGGAGATCCTGAACGATCAGGAGGATTATTCAGATGACGAAGAAAATATGGAAAATGAATCCGGAACAAAAGGAAGCAACAGGACCCAGGGCAGTGAGTTGAAGCCGTGGGGACCAAGGAAGAGATGCGTCTTTTGGAGGGAGCTCAAAATAAAAATCAAGAGATTGGGTGTGAAAGCTGTGGGCGGTCTGAAAGGTCGGCTTGAGAACTTTGAAAAGCTGCAACCAGGATAGTGAGTGTTCTGTCTTGGTCCCTTTTCATTGGTGACAACAAATTATTTGTCTAGCTACGGTGAAATAGGCCAGGCTATAATCTTCCAGACATTATGCAAGCTCTTTCCGCCAGGGTCACTGGAACCCTCAAAAACACATCCCCTTAGCCCCATGGATTTTATTCACTACGTCCTGGTGCCGCAAGTGGGTCTAATGCTCATCCAAGAGGACCTTCATCTCTCTTCTGAAGAGGCGCTGAAAACAATGCGAGAAAGTCGGCGTTATGGCGTGGCAATGTTCCCCCACGAATCCGACTTTGACAAAATCGATGCGGCTGACGAGGTCACAATAGAACAGGCTAGAAAGAGAAGACGCGAACTAGAGCTCGAACAACCGGGGGAGATCGAAGTTTTCGAATCCGAGAGGAGGGAGGGAAAGCAAGGTTTCGGAGAGGAAAAGGGGAAGAAAGTAGAAAGGATGGACAAGAGCAGGCGTCACCCCAAACGTCATAGACAAACGCTAGACTCGGATCTCGAGGATTTTCAGGACATCGCACCTCCGAAGGCGAAAGAGCGGTCAAGGCCAAAGCGAAAGTCACCAATCTTCATCGATTGCACCTCAACGGATGGAGAGGGATCTGAACGGTCTGAACAGTCACCTCAATTGAAATACAACTCAAAAGCCCTTCCTGGGTCAAGTGCTGAAGCAAGTAGTCTGGCTTTTAACCCGGAACAGTCTGACCCGGTTTCTCCTTCGCCATCTATCATAAGCATCTCGTCGTCAACTTCGGAAAACATGTAAATAAAGGGGAAAAAATGCTCTTTAAATAATCTTTAAGGAATTTCCATCCGCTTCTAGTTCAGTCAACGTAGGAGAATACATGGTTTAGGGCCTCAGGCCTCAGGAGTGGCTACATCCAGTCCTCATCTACAAGTAGTGGAGAAGGTCTCCAAAGCAAGCGAGCAGGAGGTACATCTCTTAGTGACGGCTTGTCCTTGGATTTTCTCGATATCCTTGAATTTCTTGAGCTCTTCGTTTTGGCGCGTAAAGAGGATTGTCTTCCATATTTTCCTTTATACCCTTCCCTATAACCGGCGGAGCTATCCTTCTCGCTGTTATGTCCATATTTCACCTTGCTCTTGCTGTCACGATGCGCGATGGCTGAGTTTTCGCTATCATTGTAACTTTCATCACCATCTGAGTAGCTGCACCCATCGATTTCCTCATCGTGGTACTTGTCGTAGTCTTCTTCGTGGTCTTCATCACTTCCCTCGTCATACCATTCTTCGCTGTAGTCTTCCGAGTCGTCGGCGTCTTCCGAGTCGGCGTCTTCCGAGTCGGCGTCTTCCGAGTCGGCGTCTTCCGAGTCGGAGTCTTCAAAGTTGTCGGAGTCTTCCGAGTCGTTGGAGTCTTCCGAGTCGTAGTGTTGGTCGCTTTCCTTGTCATATTCCTTTTCATTGTAGCCTTCGTCGTAGTCTTCGTCGGAGTCTTGGTCGTAATCTTGGTCGTAGTCTTGGTCGTATTCTTCGACATATTTCTCGACATATTTCTTGCTGTAGTCTTTGTCGCTTGCCTCATCGTAGTCATTGCTGTTGCTGTTTTCCTCGTCATAATTTTTGTCTCTTCCCTTGTCGTTCTCTTTTTTGCTGACAACAAAATTGTCGTAGCCTTTATCGCCTTCCTCCTCATACTCTTTTGCACTGTAGTCTTTGTCGTTGTCTTCAACAGGATTTTTGTCTTCCAAGTCATCTTCCTCTTCTTCCTCGTCCCATTTATAAGTAGACCGATCGAGCCCTTCGCTTCCATATTCATCTGAAGACGAATAAGGTTTGAACTCCCCCATATCCAGGTATCTCTTGTTAGAGAACTCTTCCCCAGATGAATTTATAGGAGAGGCTGTGAATTCTCCCATGGATGGGTATTTAGGACGTTTTTGATTGTAGCCTCCCTAAACATCATATGTCCAGTCAGCCATCAGAGGTATGCGCTGTTTTGCAAGCGACCTTTTTAATTTGTCTGCTTCTGGGTGAGTATCCAAACAAATTTGCAGTGTCCCCATGATTAAGACTCAATTGTGTCATCGAAGATCTAACCTGTGGTTGCCCTTTGCACCAGGAAGTTGTGACAGAGCTTTGAATTTGTTCGGATTGGAAAGAGGAAGAAGAGGAGATTGTGTGCAGAGTTTTCTGCCTTTTTCTAGAGGCATTATGGTCACAGGTGAAGTGAAGACGCTTGTCACCAGATTGTGCCATGGTGCAGGGGAAGTTTGTGTTGAGGGACTGACCGCAGCGTAAATAAAGACGGCCAGATATATACGGTGAAGTCATGTGACTTGAGCGGGAAAGGAGTGAGCAATAATTGGCCGGTGTGACAAATTGCACAAACCGGAGTCATTCTTGTCATTAGGCTTTCTCCTCTCGCCTTCTGTCTTATTCGTAGCTCCAATATGTCTGATTGAACTGCTGCAGTGTTGCCGACATCACGTGAACAATTACGCCTGTGACTGTGACTGTTGTTGTTACGGTGAGCGGAGTTTCTACGGACTTCTTTTCACCAAAACCATCAGGACTCTTGCTCGTCGCCCGCTCTTCCCCAGCCGTCCTCCTTCCGGAGACTACTGTCTGCGGAAGGCTTTGGCCGACAGGCTCTCCCTAGACCACAGGTTGGTCGCCTTTTTTGACGCCCGCTAACCCATAGTCGTTTGTAGGAAAAGTCACTCGTTGCTTGCTCTTCCTTCCAGGTCCAACCCATTTCCTTCCGAAGACTACCGTCTGCGGAAGGCTTTGGGCCCACAGGCTCTCCCTCAACTCAAGGTTAGTCGCCCTCCTGACTTTCCTTTGACGCCCGATAACCCAAAGTCATTTGTTCTGAACTAAGTTTGTAGGAACGATCACTCGTCGCTTGCTCTTCCCTGGGTATCCGTTGCATGTCTGTTTGACTTCGACATCCATGTTGACTAAGAACTCTGGGTCCGCATCACTTTGGTGTGATGCCGTCTGGGACCCTTGGTGTGTCCTCACAGATTTGGTCTTTGGAGCGTCCGTCTTCTGGCTTACACGATTGCCTTGGTTGGATCGTGCTCACCTTGTCTGGTAGCATAGTTCC